>Ga0116218_1002599_pt1 | contig 9909 bp, 8 predicted proteins | sample Sb_taG_2_FD_88966 | JGI IMG/M metagenome (GOLD analysis project Ga0116218, IMG submission 88966) | Peat soil microbial communities from Weissenstadt, Germany - Sb_50d_5_LS metaG | ecosystem: Environmental > Terrestrial > Soil > Wetlands > Peat | place: Germany: Weissenstadt | collected 2010-09-21 | reverse complement strand
GCTTTTCCCACAGGCTGAGATATTACCATTACGAGGAAATGTTGATACACGGCTGCATAAACTTGATGCAGGAGATTATGACGGAATTTTGCTGGCTGCTGCTGGGTTGCATAGATTAGGTAAGCATGAACAATTAGCTCATAGAATGGACTATCTGCCAATAGAATTAATGATGCCTGCACCAGGGCAGGGTACATTAGCAGTGGAGTTTCGTAATGAGTCAGAGATACATACGTTGTTAGCCTCTCTCAGGGATAATGCGACTCAGATAACTGCGAGTGCGGAACGAATGTTTATGCATCGGCTAGGTGTAGGATGCTCACTTCCAGTTGCAGCTTATGGAGAAATAGTGGGTGATCGGCTTATTTTGAAAGGATTAGTGATTAGCCTGGATGGTCAACGCAAAGTACTAGTACAGGGTTCAATTCCGTGGACATCTGAAACTGGTATTGAGTATGCCGAAGAACTGGGGTTGCAGCTGGCTGATCGTGCATTAGCAGAGGGAGCAGCGGAGATTATTAAAACATCGTATGAAATGCAGTTTCAAGGAAGTCAAAATGCATGAGCAAACAGTGAAGAGCTTGCCTTTAGAAGGTCGACGAATTCTTAATACTCGCACATATGAGCAAGCAGGTGCTTTAAGTTCTCTGTTGAGCGCTCTTGGAGCAATACCTGTGGATTTCCCGACGATACGTATAGTTGCTCCCAAGGATTGGGAGCCTCTGGATAATGCGCTGAAGCGTCTGTGCGAAGCAGATTGGTATGATTGGTTAATATTCACAAGTGCCAATGGGGTACAAAACTTTTTCGATCGATTGATCAAGTTGGGATATTATGTGGAGTCTATTTGCAACGTGCGTATAGCGGCAATTGGTCCAGCAACTGCTAGTGCACTGGCAAAATATGGAGCTAAGGTTGATCTTGTGCCAGATACATATATTGCTGAGGCTGTTGCCTCTGCATTGATCGAAGATGTTTGCAAACAGGGAGAATCTTTAGAGGGGAAAAGGTTATTGTTGGCTCGTGCAGCAGAAGCCCGTAATGTGCTGATTCATGAACTACAGGGGGAGGGTGTAGAAGTTGATGTAGTAGCGGCTTATCGAACTATCGGGATTGACAAAGAATGTGAACCAGGGCAAATGATCCTGCGCCAACTAGAAGCTGAGGAGCTTGATATTATCACCTTTACCAGTTCATCAACGGTTCGAAATTTTATGCAATGGCTTATGGAGTACGACTCAAAATTCGCCGAAACTTTTATTCATCGCGTGGTAGAGTTTGCACATCCAAAAATAGCTTGTATTGGCCCAATTACATCACGAACTGCACGTGAAAGTGGCCTGAAAGTACATATCGAAGCACACGTCTATACAATTACTGGCCTGGTGGAGGCAATTATTCGAAATGAGGAAAAAGTATGACAGAACAGACACTGCAAACAACACAAACAACGGGAGTACAGTCTGAGCATCAAGCTTCTAATCCTGGATTGAAGCAACCACGCCAGTTGGTGCGTTTTACATTCTATAAACTTGATCCACAATGGCAACTGCTTCAGACCGAGAAGCGCCAGCAGGGAAAACAAGAATTGCTCGCAATTTTCGAAGAATATGCACAAGAGCATTTGGTGCGCAGTTTTAGTCTCTACGGATTGCGATCGGATTGTGATTTTATGCTCTGGCAGGCTAGTTTTGCTATTGAAGATTTACAAGAAGTTAGTAGTAAGATCCGATGTAGTGTGATGGGGCCATATTTGCATGAAATTCATGCATTCCTTTCAATGACAAAACGTTCTGTCTATGTTGGCAAAAACGCTCGTGGTGCACATGATCCGCGCCTGGTAATTACGCCTGAGGATAAAAAGTACCTCTTTGTCTACCCATTTGTGAAAACGAGGGCATGGTATGCCTTGCCTATGGAAGACCGAAAGCGAATGATGAACGAACATATTCGTGTCGGTTTGACCTTTCCATCTGTTTCGTTGAATACCACATATTCCTTTGGACTGGACGACCAGGAGTTTGTTGTGGCATTCGAGACGGATGTAGTCAGTGATTTTCTTGATCTGGTACAACAATTACGCGAGACAGAAGCGAGTAAATATACCCTAAGAGATACACCTATGTTCACCTGTGTAGCGCAGCCATTGCAAGAGATTTTGGAAGCAATTGGAGCTTGAGGAGCCTATACATGGAGAGCAAAACTCGAATTGCAAAAAGTCTGATGCTTCATCGCTCGCAAGCTCTTTTTGCAGAGGCACAGCAACTTATGCCAGGCGGTGTGAACAGTCCTGTGCGCGCGTTCCGAGGTGTTGGAGGCAATCCCGTATTTATCGATCGAGCGAAAGGTCCATACTTATTTGACGTAGATGGGAATCGCTACCTTGATTATGTTCAATCGTGGGGGCCAATGATTCTAGGTCATGGTTATCCATCGGTATTGCAAGCAGTGACAAGGGCAAGTATGCGTGGATTTAGCTTCGGCGCACCAACTGAAGCAGAGAGCGTTCTGGCAAAATTAGTCATCAGAAGCGTACCATCGATAGAAATGGTGCGTTTTGTCAATTCCGGTACCGAAGCGACGATGAGCGTGCTGCGCCTTGCCAGGGCTTTTACTGGACGAAACAAAATCATCAAGTTTAGCGGTTGCTACCATGGTCATGCAGATATGCTTCTCGTACAAGCTGGTTCTGGCGTGGCAACGATGGGCTTGCCAGATAGTCCAGGGGTACCAGCTGAATCTACGAATAACACCCTGATTGCGAATTATAATGATAGCGAATCCATAGAGGAGTTATTTCGAGTCTACCCCAATGACATTGCTGCGATCATAGTTGAGCCAGCTGCTGCCAATATGGGGTTGGTGCTGCCTGATGCTGGGTTTCTTGAGCAACTAAGAGATTTATGTACTACATTTGGAGCATTACTGATCTTTGATGAAGTCATGACTGGTTTCCGTGTCGCTCTGGGCGGCATGCAAGAACGTACCGGTATACATGCTGACTTGACGTGTCTAGGGAAAATAATCGGAGGAGGGTTGCCGGTAGGTGCATATGGGGGGCGGCGAGAAATAATGCAACTTGTGGCACCAATGGGGCCAATGTACCAGGCAGGAACACTTTCGGGTAACCCTATGTCAATGGCAGCTGGTATTGCCACTATTGAAGAGTTGCGTAAACCCGGACGATATGAAGAGCTTGAACGCAAAGGGCAATTATTGAGTAGTGGGATAGATCAAGTACTACAAACGATGGGTGATGGCGTACAATTTGTGAGAATTGGCGCAATTTTTTGTTTGTTCTTCACTGCTGAACATATCGTAAATTATAATAGCGCCAAAACCTCAAACACACAACGTTATGCTCGCTTTTTCTGGAGTATGTTAAAGCGTGGCGTATACTTGCCTCCATCCCAATTTGAGAGTTGTTTTATGTCACTGGCTATGGAAGACAAGATGATCCATGAGACGATAGAGGCAATAAGATTAGCTTTGATTGAGAGTATGGAGTAAATAATGATGGCAAAATTTCCGGTTACTCGAATGCGGCGCACGCGACAGAACGATACGTTGCGTAATCTTGTACGCGAGACATTTCTAAACGTTGAACAACTTATTTACCCACTTTTTATTGCGGAGAATATTGACGATCCACAAGAAATCTCCTCAATGCCAGGAATTAAACAATGGCCACTCGCAAATGTAGGGCACGAGGCAAAACGTATTTTCAAACTCGGTATTCCAGCAGTGTTGCTATTTGGTATCCCTTCCGAGAAAGATGAAGTGGGGTCTCAGGCGTATAATTCGCAGGGTGTCATTCAACATGCCATCCGTCGCATTAAAGCAGAAGCACCAGATTTGCTGGTTATGACTGATGTGTGCCTGTGTGAATATACCAGCCATGGCCATTGCGGAGTGATTTATAATGGAAGTGTTCAGAATGACGAATCACTCGGACTACTTGCACGAATGGCACTCTCACATGTTGTAGCAGGAGCTGATGTAGTAGCCCCATCGGACATGATGGATGGCCGTGTAGGGACAATCCGCCAAAGCTTAGATAAGGATGGGTATAGTTCAACGCCGATAATGGCTTACTCAGCTAAATACGCTTCGGGATTCTATGGTCCATTTCGAGAAGCAGCAGCTTCTGCACCGCAATTCGGTGATCGTCGATCATACCAGATGGATCCTGCCAATGTGCGTGAAGCATTGCGGGAAGTAGATTTGGATATTGAAGAAGGGGCTGATATCGTGATGGTAAAGCCAGCGCTGGCCTACCTTGATGTTATTCAGCAAGTTCGGCAACACTGCAATTTGCCAATTGCCGCATATAATGTGAGTGGTGAATACTCGATGATTAAAGCCGCTGCTCAACAAGGTTGGATTGATGAAAAGCGTCTTGTAATGGAAGTGTTGACAGGCATAAGAAGGGCAGGGGCAGATATGATAATAACCTATTTTGCACCAGAGGTTGCAAATTGGTTAAGCGAGAGGTAGTGACCTCAGATATCTACAACAAAATGAAGGGTGAACGAGGGGAGGAAGTATTTATGGAAACTCTCAATACCTCTTTATTTGGATCACAAGTACAGGTGAAACTGGGCGTCGGTTACCATAATGTTGGAACCGGCGTTTTACGTGCATCGAATAAAGCAATTGTCGATTATGTTGAAGATCATTACGGACAACGTTGTGGTCATTTACCGCTTAATGCTCAAAGGGTTTGTGTATTAGTAAATGCTCGTTCCGATGAAACTGTATCGCATCTAAAGTATCTTAGTCAATTATATGGAAAAGAAATTGAGGCTATTACCCCGATTGAATTGCAGCAGCAATACTCAGCCTCGCACATGTTAATTGTCCCCTATATCAATGTTCCTGAGACTGAAAAACGCATACAAACTGATTTAGGAGCAGAATCGTGGGGAATGAATGCTGACATAGTCGGTTTCCTCAAAAACAAAGCTGATTTTTATCAATTTATTGATGAATTCGAATTTGACGATTTTCGGAGTCCAGATTATCGTATTGCCCATATAGCCGATTTAACCAAAGAAGTTCTCAGTTTTATGAAAGCTATAGAAGATGTTGTACACAATGCAGGTGTTTCACAATATCCGCTAGGGGTTATGCTGCGGGCGGCTGAATCAGATGGAAATTATGGATGCTGTCTTCTTTATGAACATCATAAACGTGTCAAGGTTGTTCCTAATGGTGATGTGGAGCATTCAGCGTATTATTCCTCCTGGAAAGAAGCATTAGCGGTTTCGCAACAGCATCTGATAGCTACCATGGATCAACAGAAGGAAACTAGAATTGTCATCAGTCGTTATATTGACATGATTGATTCTCCAGGAATGTCTGTTGTTATTATGGATGGAAGGATAGAGTCTTTAGGTTGGAATGGTCAACTGCAACAAAATGGTAGTAAAGCCTGTATTGGAACGAGCACTTACCTACCAGCTAACGCCTCTTTAGCACGATTGCAACAGAGATACGAAGGACAAACCCTGACCTACTTCGAAGCGATTTTGAGGCAAGCAGCGCAAAAATGTGGCGTGGATTTTGCATCTATGAGAGGTGTAGCTAATATAGATATCATGCTTCCTAGCGATTTGGAAACAATGGTACAGAAAAAAAGGGGCATTAAACAGACTCATTATGTTGCTGAATGTAATCCTCGTTGGACAAACTACACTGATGCGATTATGACTATCATTGGAGTGAATAGAAAAAAACAGACCATTAGCAATATGAAGGCGGTAATCCAGGAAGGCATTGCAACTGTCGATAAATATTACTTGCCTGAAGATATAGATCCCCTGGTAATAAGAGAATGCATTTTGCAGAGGGACGAAGTGTTAAGACAAAGTGGAACGAGAATTATCTGTCGTATGGCGAAAAAGCCGATGGGTTTGATCTTTTCCGGCGATATCAATAAAGCACAACAAGAAGTTGCAAGCATTGTTAACTCATTGAATACAGTGAGTATGCGGGAATAAGAATAATCCTGTTACAGAAAGAACATCTTATGTCATTATCTATTCAATACCCAACGGCAAGTCTAAAACCACATAAAGAAGAAAGCCTTCAAAGCGGCCACTTGTGGATATTTTCTGGGGCTTTACAACAGCCTCCACGTTGGATTGAGCCTGGTGGGTTGGTTGATGTGAAGTCATCTACAGGACAGTTTGTGGCACGCGGTTACTATAATCCCCGAACAGATATTGCAATTCGCATTCTGACCCATAATATTGAACAGAAAGTTGACGAGGATTTTCTGCGTAAGCGTATACGTAGTGCAGTAGATTTGCGAAAAGTCTTCAATCCTGACGAAACCAATACTTACCGCCTGATTAATTCGGAGGGCGATGCTTTACCAGGTTTGATAGTTGATCGCTTCGCTGAAATTCTCGTAGTACAGATTCACACTGCTGGAATGGAACGTATGCGTTCACAACTGATTGTTGCTCTACAGGAGGAGGCTGATACTCGAGGTATATTACTTAGAAACGATAGCCAGTCACGGCGTCGTGAGGGATTGGAACTTGAGGAGCCTCAAGTAGTAACTGGTGGGGTACCAATGCAAGTGACTGTACGTGAAAATAATGTGCTGTTTTTGGTCGACCCCTGGCAAGGGCAGAAGACAGGTTTTTTCCTGGATCAGCGCGATAAACGAGAAGCGCTTCGCAAATATACTCAAGCTAAAAGAGTGTTGAATTGCTTTAGTTATAGCGGTAGTTTCTCGGTATATGCAGCATTAACCGATGAAAAAACACATGTAACGAGCGTTGATATTTCTGCTCTAGCCATTGAAGCTGCACGCCAGAACTTCATCTTGAATGGCCTTGATCCTAATCGCCATCAATTTCTCGTAGCAGACGTATTCGATTATCTTGAACAAGCAAAGGAAGCAGGAGAGCACTTTGATGTAATCGTTTTAGACCCACCGGCATTCGCCAAAACTCAAAGTGCTCGAACGCAGGCTCTAAAAGCATATCGCCGGTTAAATACGCTTGGTATGCAGGTGTTGCGACCTGGCGGAATCCTGGTAACCTGCTCGTGTTCGGGAGTAATTGGTATGGATGATCTGCTAGGGGCATTGTCCCAAAGCGCGCAGCGTTTACAGCACACAGTCCAGTTACTCGAGACATATACACATGGTGTTGATCATCCTATCAATCTTGCAATGCCGGAAACTGCATATTTGAAGGTGGTGTTTTGTCGGGTTGAATAGAAATCAAACCTGAGTGTAGTTTCCCCATAAATTTGGGCTTGCTTGTTCGTGCGGACATTCACTCTCTTGCTCAGTGCAGATTAAAATTCGTTGACTATGATATACTACATTTATCCCTCATCTTTTACTATTGAAATCTAAGGTATTCCCTTTTGAGGGAGTGTCAAATGAGCCAAACTATCGATGAGAGTCGAGCACAACTCATTGCGGATTTGCAAGAGCGGGCAGAAGAGCTTACTCAACTGAACCGCATTGCCATCGCTCTGACTTCCGAATTTGATTTACAGCGCTTGCTGCAAATGATTACTGATGCTGCCCGCAAGGTAACTGCAGCTCAATATGCTGCTTTTTTCCTCGTTCCAGAGGTAGCTAGCAAGGATGTTCATCAAACTACCACTAAGGAAATATTTAATCTTGCTGCGATTTCTGGAGCAACGCCTGCTATTGAGAAACACTTCCTCCATCTAGGACCAGTTGAGGGAATTGGTATGCTTCAACCTGTGTTTTTTGAAGGGGCGTCTATAGTTGTTGATGATGTGCTCGAAGATCCTCGTTATGTTGGAGTGCCTCGTGGACATATTCCTGTACGCAGTTTTCTTGGAGTACAGCTTCGTACTCGTGAAGGTTCGATTCTGGGTGCGTTCCTGATTGGCGATACACGCCCCTCTAGATTTAGCGCTCGTCATGTTGGATTGATTGAGGCTTTGAGCGCACAGGCAGCCGTGGCAATTCACAATGCGCAATTGGTTGCTCGCGAACGTAGTGCAATGGAAGAGCATGCAGCAAAATTGGAATCGGAAGTACGCGAACGCACTGCTGAATTAGAGAAACGAAATCAGGAGTTGAACAGGATAGCGACCGATTTACAGACACTACACCATGAATTGACTGAAGCCCAGATGCGCCAGATGCTCACGGAAGAACGTAGTAGAATAGCTCAGGAACTTCATGATCGCGTGCAACAGACACTCTTTACAATGGGGTTGAATGCTGACTGGATTATTCAAAACTTACCACTTGAGACACCTTTGCATCATCCATTGCGCTCCATTAAGCAACTGGCCTCATTGGGTACCGCTCAAGTACGTGATGCTATCTTTGCACTTTCCTCAACAGAAGCACAAGAAGGCAGCCTTGTGGGTATGCTGTACAAGTTGATTCAAAACTTACGTGAAACTTCTTCAATTGAAGCTGATCTTGTTGTTGCTGAATGGGCCGTTCCACTACCTTCACATATTGAAAGTGCACTATTCACGATTGCACAGGAAGCGCTCTCGAATGCACGTCGTCATGCCCGAGCAACTATAGTAATTGTGACCATCCAGGTCAATAGTGGTCAGGCTGTGCTTGTGATACAGGATAATGGCGTAGGCCTGTCGGACCAGAAACGTCAGTCATATCAAAGCAATACAATGCATCTAGGACTTAAAGGCATGCAACATCGTGTTGAGGACCTTAGAGGCCAATTTTTACTGGTGAATGGTGAAGAGGGTGGACTGATTGTAAAGGCGGTGATTCCTTTATGATCCGTTTGCTTGTCATCGATGACCATGAAATGGTACGAGAAGGGCTTAAAGCGATGCTTACAGCAGAGCCTGACTTTGATATTGTAGGAGATGCAGCAAATGCTGAGCAGGCTTATGAATTGATTCATCGCTTACATCCAGATGTGATCTTGCTTGATGTACGATTGCCGGGAGTAAGTGGTATCGAAATTTGCCGAACTGTTACAGAACGCTACCCGGAAACAGCCGTAATTATTGTGACAACGTTTACGGATGAAACGCTTATTGCACAATGTATTCAGGCGGGTGCGCGTGGTTTTATCGTCAAAGACATCGAGCGCTTCGATCTCAAACGCTCGATTCGAGCTGTAGCACGTGGTGAGGCTGCCATCGATACCAAAGCTGCTGTAGCCGTATTGGCACAACTTCGTCGAGCTCCCCAAGTGGAGCAAGTAACTTCTCAAGAACAATTAAGTCCACAACAAATTGTCATATTGCGTATGGTTGCCCAGGGACTTTCAAGTCGAGAAATCGCCACACAGCTTTATTTGAGCGAGAATACAGTCAAGGGATATGTGCAAGAGATCCTTCATCGTCTAAGTGTCAAGAATCGCACAGAGGCGGTAATGGTTGCCGTCAAACAGGGATGGTTGTAACTTTCTTCCTTAATCGTTGAGTGGAGTGTAATGAGAGTAATGGTGTAAAGAGGAGGATTGAACCAATTCTGGCATGAAGAACTGTGTAAAGTACTTGTGGCTATATTCAAACAATGATGTCTATCCCCTCCTTTTGTATGATTTGTAATACCTCCTTTTGTAGGTATCAATTTCCTGGATAAGCATGCTAAACTTAACATACGTCAGTGACTGCATATCTTGACATTCTGCCTCCCCTTTGGCCTGGCGTTTGTTTCCTTTGAAGCGCAGGAAGTTGCGCGTGTAGGACTATCTATGGAGGTGATACTTTGATTCCTGGTTCTTTTGATTATCTAGCGGCGCATAGCATTAACGAAGCCGTTGCCCTGCTAGATCAACATGGCGAAGACGCCAAAGTTCTGGCAGGAGGCCAGAGCCTCATTCCCCTCTTACGCTTTCGTCTCGCTGGCCCTTCGATATTGATTGACATAAATCGTATCGATGGTCTTGAGTACCTTCGAGAAACGAATGG
>Ga0116218_1002595_pt1 | contig 9916 bp, 8 predicted proteins | sample Sb_taG_2_FD_88966 | JGI IMG/M metagenome (GOLD analysis project Ga0116218, IMG submission 88966) | Peat soil microbial communities from Weissenstadt, Germany - Sb_50d_5_LS metaG | ecosystem: Environmental > Terrestrial > Soil > Wetlands > Peat | place: Germany: Weissenstadt | collected 2010-09-21 | reverse complement strand
GAAGAAAGAAAAAGTAAAAAATATTTAAGAAAAAAAAGGGATAGAATTTGGAAGGGGGTGGGGGCGCGGGTGGGGGGGGGGGTAACAGGGGGGGGGGGGGGGGGGGGTGGCCATACGAAGCCACATGCCGTGGGGTGGGCGGTTCGTGGCGGGGGCAGGGGCTGGACCTACTTGGGGCGGGCGCGTCGATTGCTTAGCAATCGCATAGCGATTGACCGGCGCCCCTACGGGGACGAAAGCTGGTTGCGAGGTAGTTGGCTCGGATTGTGGTGGGGATTACATCGGCGGGCGGAGCAAGCCCCGCCCCTACGGGGACGAAAGCTGCTTTCGGAGCCCTTGGCGAGGTTTGTGCTCGGGCATACGTCGGCGGGGAACAAAACCTCAGCGGCTAAAGCCGGGACGAATTGGCGGCACTTACGGCACGACTGAAGTCGTGCCCTGACAAAGCTTTGGGGTTATCGCACAGGGTGTTGGCAGACGATTTTCACGGCTTGTTGACAAATAATTTTGTCTTGACAACTATTTATTTCTCACGTAGAGTCCCCGGCATGTACACGGAGAGTGTGGAGTTGATTCGCGAGGATGGGCGGGCGGCGGTGCTGCTGCATCCTTTGCGGCGGCGGATTTTGGAGGCGCTGCGCGAGCCGGATTCGGCGGCTGGGTTGGCGCGGCGTTTGCGGCTTCCCCGCCAGAAGGTGAACTACCACGTTCGGGAATTGGCGCGCGGGCACTTTCTCGAGCGGGCGGGGCGGCGGCGGCGCCGGAATATGACTGAGCAGCGGTACGTGGCGCGGGCGCGGGGGTACGTGCTGTCCCCGGAGCTGCTCGGCGTTTTGCAGGCAGATCGTAGCCGCGTGGAGGACGTGTTCAGCGCGAGCTACCTTTTGGCTTTGAGCGCGCAGGTGCAATCGGAGTTGGGACTGGCGCGGAGCGAGGCGGAGGCGCAGGGCAAGCGGCTGGCGACTCTCTCGCTGGTGTCCGAACTTCGCTTTGAGAGCGCGGAGCAGCGGGCGGCTTTCGCGAGGGAGCTTCAGCGGGCGGTGGCGGATGTGGTGGCGCGATATTCGTCGCCGTATCGGGCGGCGGATGGTTCGGCCGGACGGGGGCGGCCGTTCCGGTTGGTTGCGGGGTGTTATCCGATTCCGCCGACGGCAGAGAAGAGTGACATGGATTTGGGAGAGGCGAAGGGCGAAGGACGTGGTTGAGATCATTTTGGTGCTCTAGATGGATTTGAGACAGGAAACCAGGGATTCAAGTGGGCGGTGAATGGCTGGGGCGGGGCTGGATTTAGTTGGGCGGGCGCGTCGATTGCTTAGCAATCGCATAGCGATTGACCGGCGCCCCTGCGGATGCGCCGGATGTTTGGGAGACGTTGCAGAGGATTGCGGTAGGCCTTACATCGGCGGGCGGAGCAAGCCCCGCCCCTACGAAGAGACGCTTTTGGCAGCGGAAGAATTCAACGGAGACACAGTGAGGGATGAACATGCGCAAAGATGAGCATCAGAAACACGAACGACGCGTTATCCGCGACGAAATTAAGACGAGCGCTTCGCCGCAGCAGTCTTGGGAAGCTTGGGCCGATCCGGGGAAGATTTCGCAGTGGTTTGTGGATCGCGCAGAGGGCAAGTCCGAGGCGGGCGCGGACATCACGTGGTTCTTCGACAAGTTCAACATGGAGTTGCATTACAAAGTGCTTGAGGCAGTTCCTGGTGAGCGGTTTGCGATTTTGTGGCCGGGGCCGATGCCGCCGCCGGGGATTCTGGAAGTAATCATCGAACGTGAGGGAGGCGAGACGCTGATTCGGCTGGTCAATTCCGGATTTCGCGAAGACGCGCAATTGAATGAGGAATATGAAGGAGTGGTCTCGGGCTGGCATACTTCGCTCGCACTTTTGCGTGAGTATGTTGAGAATTATTTCGGCGAGCCGCGCACGAATATTCTGGTGATGCAGCCGGCGCAGTTTGAATATGCGCGAGTGGCGCGCTATTTTCGCGAGCCGGAGTTGCTGGCGAAATGGCTGACGAAGTCGGGCTCGATCGGAGATATGGGCGAGGCCTGCAAGCTGGTGCTTCGCGGTGGTGAATCCGTGACCGGCCGCGTGATAGCACGCACGCAACATGAAGTGGCAGTGAGTTGGCCGGAGGCGCGGGCGACGCTGGAGCTGAAGTCATTTTCCATGGGCCCGCAGCGGGTGCTCGGAGTTCGCGGCTCGGGTTGGAGCATGGATGCGAAGCACGCGCAGGAAATCGAGAAGCAGATGACGGAAGCGGTGGCGCGGCTTGCTGCGGAATTGCAGAGCGAATCCGCGGCACGAGCCGGAGCGGCGGCTTCGGACGCACCGGCGCCATTTTGGAATAGCAAGAAGTCGTAAGAGATCTCACCCAGTTCCGGACTTGTTTTGGGGATTAATAGTCTGAGGGAAGGCGGGAAACAATACCTCAGCGGCTAAAGCCGATCTAATTTGCGGCGATTACGGCATGACTGAAGTCATGCCCTGACAAGGCACCGACACGGCAGGGACAAGGCATCCGAGTTCTTCACGGCAACGAGGAGGAATAGTCATGACGCAATCGAATCGTGAAGCTGCAAAAGCGGCGCCACGCCGTGCCCGCGCTATTGAAAAAGAGATTGAGTTGAACGCGCCGGTGGAAGCGGTGTGGATGGCGCTGACTGACGGCAAGGAACTGGCGCGCTGGTTTCCGCTCGAAGCGCGCGTGACGCCTGGCGTGGGCGGCGAGGTTTTTCTTTCGTGGGGCGATTGGTGCCAGGGGACGGGAAAGATTGACGCGTGGGAGCCGAATAAGCGTTTGCGCTGGCTCGAGCCGCTGCCGGGGGCGGGCGAGCACGAGGCTCCGCGGCATTTGGTGGTGGAATGGACGCTGGAGGCGCGCGGCGGGAAAACGATCCTTCGGCTGATAAATTCGGGCTTCGGCGAGACGGATTGGGACAATGAATATTACGACGGGACGGATTACGGCTGGACTTTCATGCTGCTCAGCCTGAAGTATGCGCTCGAGAAGCATCCGGGCGTGGCGCGTCAGTTTATTGGCCCGCGGCATAAATTTGCCGGGACGCGCGAGGAGGCCTACGCGCGGCTTGTCGCTCCGGGCGGAATTTTCCGTCAAGCGTTTCCTGCGGGAATCGAAGAGGGCAGCCGTTATTCGCTGCAGGCTGCGGCTACGGGTGATGCGCTCGAAGGGAAAATTGAATTCATTCGACCGCCGCGCGGTTTGTGCGTGAGCGTCGAGAATTTGAATCATGGGCTGCTGTTTATTGAAATTTTCGGCGAGACCGGCAAGGTGGATACGACGCTGTGGCTCTACACTTATGGCTTGCCGGAAGCGCAGCACGCGGCGCTTGCAGCGGCTTGGAATCGCCATTACGCCGCAATTTTCGCGGACAGCAAAGCCGCTGAGTAACGCAGAACGAGAACTCAGGAGATGATGCCAATGCGAAGCGTACTTCGAATTGTACTGGCCGCGTCATTTTTCGGCGCAGTTCCCTGCACCGCGGTGCCGCAGAACAAGGACACGAGTGGCCCTACGAAGACTTCGCAATTAGCTCCCGAGCTGGAGAAACTCAGTTTTCTGATTGGCGAGTGGCACTACACGGAGAAGTACGAAAAGAGCCGCATGATGCCCGATGGCGGCGCGAGCGAAGGAATTTACCGCGCGACGGTGGGTCCGGGCGGACATTCGATTCTGACCGACTTCGAGGAGAAGACGGGGCCGATGGCGGGCGCGGCAGGGCACGAAGTGATCACCTGGGACGCGGAGAAAAACAGCTATGCCGCTTACGCATTCGTCTCGGACGGGCCGGGGTGCTTCACGCGAGCGGGAACCTGGGAGAAGGATCAACTCGTCTTTACGCGGGAGATGAACGCGCGGGGCAAGACTGTGCGGATGCGCTTCGTCTATACGGAGGCGCGGCCGGACTCGAGCGTGATCGAAGTTTATGTCGCGTCGGGCGACGCGCCGTTCGCACTGATGTTGACTACGCGAGCGAAGAAGCAGTAATCGAGGCCGCGATTCCACGCTAGAATTCGTCGCGTGAAGTGGATCATCCGCATCGGCATCATCACTATCGGAATTCCCTCGCTTGCCATCGGACTGCTCATGCTTGCGCGATTTCGTCCTGGGCGCGGGCATATTCGCGCGGAAATCGAGATTGATCGCCCGGCGGCGCAAGTGTTCCGCTGGATCTCACGCGAAGATTTGGTCAGGCGATGGGTCGGAGGCTTGAGCGAGATTACGCCGATATCGTCTGCGGGCGAGAGCGGCGCGGTTGGTAAACGGTTTCACATGACTGAATTCGACAAAGAGGAAAACGCGCGAACCGAGATGGAGATGACGGTGACGGAATACATGCCGAGCGAAAAGCTTGGGGTTCGAATTCGTTCTCTGGGAGATCTGGGCGAGGGTTTCGTCGAAAATGCGGAGTATCGTTTATCACCGGCGGTCGGTGGAACCGAACTCATATTCGAGATTCAAACGGATTATTACGGCAGGCTGCCGCGAGCATTCGAACCCATGATCACGAGGGCGGCTAGAAAAAAAGTGCAGCGCGATTTGGAGAGATTGAAGCGTCTTGTAGAAGCTGAGCCCGCAGAGCCTGCCGCAGCTTCAAACTAGGGCCGCAGTGAGCTACGCGACGCGCTCGAGAATCCCCGCGGCACCCATGCCGCCGCCCACGCACATGGTGACCAAGCCGTAGCGCTCGTTGCGGCGCTCGAGCTCGCGGAGAATCGAAGCTGTGAGCTTCGCACCAGTGCAGCCGAGCGGATGGCCGAGAGCGATTGCGCCACCGTTCGGATTCACGCGATTCGGATCCAGACCCGCCAGCTTGATCACTGAAAGAGCCTGAGCCGCGAACGCCTCATTAAGTTCGATCACGTCGATATCCTCGATCCGCAGCCCGGCGAGCTTTAGCGCCTTCGGAATCGCATAGGCGGGGCCTACGCCCATCTCTTCGGGCGGGCAGCCGGCGGTTGCGAAAGCTAGGAATTTCGCTAGTGGCTCGATTTTTAGTTCGCGGGCGCGTTCGGCGCTCATGACCACTGCGGCGGCTGCGCCGTCGCTCATTTGCGAGCTGTTCCCTGCAGTGACCGTGCCGCGAGCGTGAAATGCGGGCTTCAATTTCGCCAGCACTTCCATGGAAGTGTCGGCGCGTGGACCTTCGTCCGTGTCGAAAACCAGCTTCGTGGTTTTCGCTTTATTGCCATTGTTCGGCGGGACCTCCGTGTAATTCACTTCGACTGGAACGATTTCGTCTTTGAATTTTCCCGCGGCGATTGCTGCGATAGCGTTCTTGTGGCTGCGCAGCGAAAATTCATCGGCCTGCTCGCGCGTGATGCCGTATTTCTTGGCCACATTTTCCGCGGTGAGCCCCATGCCGAGATAGGCGTCCGGATAGTGATCCATCAGCCAGGGATTGGGCGCGATTTTGTTGCCGCCCATGGGCACCATGCTCATGGATTCCGCGCCGCCCGCGACGATGACGTTTGCGTGCCCGGCCATGATGCGCTCGGCTGCGAGGGCGATCGCTTGCAGGCCTGAGGAGCAGAAGCGATTGATGGTCATGGCGGAAGTTTCGACGGGCAGACCGGCGCGCAGCGAGGCGATTCGCGCCACGTTCATTCCCTGCTCGGCTTCCGGGATGGCGCAGCCGAGAATTACGTCTTCGATTTCTTTGACGTCGAGGCCTTTGGCGCGGGCGATGGCTTCTTTGATTGCGGCGGCGGCTAGATCGTCCGGGCGCGTGGCGCGGAGAGTGCCCTTGGGGGCTTTGCCGACCGCTGTGCGGACGGAACTTACGATGACGGCTTCACGCATGGTTCACCTTCCGGGTGGATGCTGCTGGTTGTATTGGATGCTCAATGACGGCAAAAAGCAACAGCGTGCTCACTGGCGCACGATTGCGCACGAGTCACAAATGGGCGCAGCAAGCCGCGCCCCTAGGAAGATATTTTCGTGTGCGAATTGGACGAAAACTAAAATGTCAGGCGCACGGCAAATTGAATCACGCGGGGGCCACCGCCGCCTAGGCCTGGATTACCTTGTGCTACATCGGGCGTTGCTGAAATTACGCCATCGGGCCCAAAGCCTGGCGTGACGAAATTATCCGGTAACGCAAAGTTCGGATGATTGAATATGTTGAAGAATTCGGCGCGGAACTGGACGCCGAATGTTTCGGTGATTTTCGTGTCCTTGGTTACTGAAAAATCCGCGTTCCAATAGCCCGGGCCGTAGATCTGATTTCGCCCGAGAGTTCCGAATTCTCCGACCGGCTCGGCGAACGCCGCGGGATTGAGATATCCGGTGGCTGGATTCCAATGCGGAAGAACTGGATTCACGCCGGGGACAACGTCGGGGCGCAAGTGGCCGTTGATTCCAAAATTGTCGTCGATGATTGGAATCGGCCTGCCGGATTGAATCGTGAAAATCGTGTTGAGCGCCCAGCCCTCGGCGAGCCGTTTTGGGAGGCCGCCCCAAACGGGCACGGAATAATTCAGCGCGCCCGTAAAGCGGTGCTTCGTGTCGAAAGTCGAAGGGCCCTTTTCTGCGGCTAGATTGTCGGAGTTCTGCGGAAATGCCGCCGTGGCGAAATTAAAATCGATTCCGTCCGAGGCGCCATCGAGCGACTTCGAGAAGACATAGCCGTAAAATCCGGAGAAGCCGTGGAAATTGCGCAACCGTCCGTTGAGTTGCAGAGCGTGATACGTCGAGTTCGCGCTGGTGCTGAAATCATCGATCTCGCCGTAGATCGCATTTGTCCCGTCTTGATTGATGTCGTAAAGCCGCGTCAGGCGCGTTCCTTTGCTTCCGACGTAACCAATCTGAAACGACGCGTGCTCGCCCGCTTGTTGCTCGATGTTGAGATTCCAGCTGTTTACGTAGGGCGTGCGCAGGTTGTGATCCGTAACGAAAATACTGAATCCAGGGGTCCCGACGGGATTGGCGGTGAAGACGGGTCCGGGCGTCGCGCCCGTAAATGCGTCCTGATTAAAGTTCATGGAAAGCACGGGAACGGAACCGACGGGGTTCGTTGCTATGCCCGCAGAAGTCGTGAAATTCGCGATCATCAAGTGTTGAGGGATGTAGTCGTAGTAGAGACCGTAGCCGACGCGAACCGTGGTGTATTGCCAGGGACTCCAAGCCACGCCGACGCGCGGGCCGAAATTATTTAGATCGCGATTGTAGGCACTCGAGAGACCGCCGGAACCGACATGCTCAAGCTGCGCGTTCGGGCCGCGATCGGCGCCGAAATTGTAGAGCAGGCCGTTTTTCTCGCTGATCGGGCCGAAATATTCCCAGCGCAATCCGAGATTCAGAGTGAGATTCGACCGCAGACGATAGTCGTCTTGCGCGAAGAAGGCGAAGCCATTGTTGTACGTCGTACGCTGCGTGTTGCCGGTGTTTGCGGTGGTGAAGCAGAAATCACATTCTGCATTTCCGAGATAATAGTTGGTCAAGACGTCGATGATGGTCTGGTCGAGCGTGGTGTCATTGTTGCTGGTTGAAAATCCGATCAGGCCGCGCTCGAGATTGTCGTTAAACGCATCGACGGCGACGCGCCGGTATTCCCCTCCAAATTTGAAGGTGTGCACCCCACGAATCCAAGTGAAATTGTCAAGAATCTGGTAACTCTGGCTGGTCCTGGCGCGCGGAACGCTGAAGGCCGTCGCTCCGATATTTTCAATGGCACCGCCGAAATCGATTTCCGGGAGGCCGGTGTGATTCGTGCCGAAATCGAGGCCGGGAATGGTTATGTTCGCCTTGGCGTCCGCCGAGGTGAAGGAATTCGAGAAGCGGCTGTAGCCGAATCGCAGCTCGTTGAGATGCGACGGTCCCAGGGTGGAAAGCAAGCTCGCTGAGAGCACATTCACGCGTGTGGGAGAAATTTGCGCAAAGGGAGCGAGGCGCGAGCCGCTGCCTTGTCCGCCGAGCGAGCCGAACGGAAATCTTTGATTGTCGTTTCCGAAGGCGTAGCGCGCCGCGAAACTTTCGTTGTTGGTGAACTTGTGGTCCACCTTGACGATCATGTTGTCGTTGTTGTTGAGGTCGTTCACTACGCCCGGAAGTTCGTTCGTCGTACTCTGCGGAAATAAGTTGAGGATGGCGTCGAGAGGCGCGGTGTTAATCGCGGGATCGATTAGGAGCGCGGCGCTGCGCGCGGAGGCGATTTCCGTCTGCGTGGGCACCTGGAAAACGAAATCCGAGCCTACGCGCTCGCGTTGCCCTTCGTATGCGCCGAAGAAAAATGTGCGGTCCTTGATGATCGGGCCGCCGATCGAGCCGCCAAATTGATTATTGATGAAGAGCGTCTGCGGATCGGGAGTCACGTTGAAGAAGTTGCGCGCATCGAAATAGGAATCGCGATTGTATTCGTACGCTGTGCCGTGAAATTGGTTTGTTCCCGACTTTGTAAGGATGTTGACCACTGAACCGCTATTGCGGCCGTATTCGGCCGGGAATTGCGACTGCACATTGAATTCTTGAATCGCGTCAATCGGAAGCAGCGTCGCAGGCGCACCGCTGATTCCCACCTGGTTCAGCGCTGAATTGTTGAACCAGGGATCGTTGTTGTCCGTGCCGTCGAGCGTGTAATTGTTCGAGCGGTCGCGATTGCCGTTGATATTGAATTGACCAAATCCCTTCTCCGTGCCGGCGACGCCCGAGCCTTCCACGGTCACGCCAGGCACGAGTGCGACGAGTTTTCCGAAATCGCGGCCATTCAACGGCAACTCTTCGACCATGCGGTTGTCGACGACTTCGCCGAGAACATCGCGCTCGGTATCCACAAGCGGCGCCGCCGCAGTTACTGTCACGTGTTCGCTGCGCGCGCCCACTTTCAAAAGTGAGAAATCGAGCGAGGTGTCCAACCCGACCTCTACGACGGCGCGCTCGATTAACGGCTCAAGATCCTTGGCGTTAGCCGTCACGTCATATTCGCCTGCCGCAAGTTCTGGAATCACGTAGCCGCCATCGTCGGCCGTCGTGGTACTGCGCGATTCGCCATTGGCAACATTTCGAGCAGTGACGGTGGCGCCGATGAGCACGCCGCCCGCGGAATCCTTCACCACTCCGTGAATCGACCCGCGATAGGTCTGCGCGCCTGCGCCGGCCGCGCAGACTGCAAGAACAAACAGCGCCGACAAGAGCTTGAGCAAGGATCGTTGAACCATCGTGACTTCGAGCTTGCGCGTTCGCATACCCAGCACCCTTATTTTCCCTTTCGCGGAATGATCACTGCCACCGGCGGATCGATGTCGTAGACTTTCGAAAAATTCCGTTCGTTGATCGCGAATCCGATCCGCCCTCTCGAATCCACGTAAAGCAGCGGTTGTCCGACCGGCACGTCCATGAAAGTCTTCACATACGGCATCGTAAACGGCTTGCCAGCAATTTTTACGGTGACTTTGTCACCCATCTCGTAGCCCAGCTGCTTGAAGTCCTCGCCGCGAACATCGGTGATCAGGCTGCCGAAAGGATCGTCGAGTCCGATCACATCGCCGGAGATGCCGTTGTCGGTGACGGTCGCCTGGACGAGCTTCAGACGCACGAGCTCCGCAACGTCGGGCCCGGCCAGCTTCCAGTCGTCACCCGCGGCGAGATGCGCCGCGGCCGGGGAAAAAATGTCGCGGCCATGAAACGTCGAAGAGATTCCTTCGCCGATCATCCACGAGCGATTGGTGATTTCGCGCGCGCCAATGATGCCGTCGCGCTCGATCACGGGCGTGATCAGGCCGTTATCCGGCAGCACAAAATATTGCTTCTTCTTTGATTTCACGATCACCGCTTTTCGCGAAGTGCCCACGCCTGGATCGACGACGACAAGGAAAACCGTATTCGGCGGATAATATGGCGTCACTCCGGCCAGAAATCGCGCGCCTTCTTCGATCGAAAAAGGCGTCACT
>Ga0116218_1002593_pt1 | contig 9919 bp, 9 predicted proteins | sample Sb_taG_2_FD_88966 | JGI IMG/M metagenome (GOLD analysis project Ga0116218, IMG submission 88966) | Peat soil microbial communities from Weissenstadt, Germany - Sb_50d_5_LS metaG | ecosystem: Environmental > Terrestrial > Soil > Wetlands > Peat | place: Germany: Weissenstadt | collected 2010-09-21 | reverse complement strand
GAAAACGGCGCGCCCATCGAACTGCTCGAATTCACCGACCCCAACCATCCTGGCCGCCGCCAGCAGAGCAAGATGCTGATATAAACACCCTCCATCCAAAGCACCTCTTAGAGCGAAGGCGAGCACTTGACACCTTTCAAGAGTGGCCAGCTAACGAGCTGAGTTCGATCAAGCAAGCCTTTCCCAACCCCCGCCTCCAAGCCGACCTGACTCCCGTTTGTCGGCAACTCGGAAGTTGGCACCTCCGATTACCTTTCACGTTGTGCTACCAGCGATGCCGCTGGCAATCGCCGATCCGCCCGTCTGCAGATGGAACAGCCGTTGCAACGCAACCGTCATTTGTTCCTGCTGCACCTTCTCCGGAAGCTCCTTCAGTTCACGGGCCAACGACCCCGCGATCCGCTGCGTCATCCGCGACATAATTGCATTTAACATTTCGTCCTGGTCCTTGGCGAACGGCCCGCTCTCTTCGCGAAAGGAATCCAGTTCTTGCCGGCAAATCTCGTCCAGCCGTACCCGCAGTGCCACGATGGTCGGCACCACACTCTCCACCGTCAGCTTGTGACGGAAGCCATGCGCCTCAGCGTGCAGAATCTTCTGTGCTTCGGCGGCTGCAGCCTCACGCTCGCCCGCATTCTGGTCGGCCACGTTTTCCAGGTCGTCAAGGTCATAGAGGAAAACGCCACTGACGTCGCGCACCTTCGCGTCAACGTCACGCGGCATCGCGATATCCACGATCACCAGAGGATCCTTGCGCCCGCGAGCCACGCGCTTGCGAACCATGCTCTCCGCTTCCTCGCGGCTTAGAATCGTGTGCGGACACGACGTCGAGCATATGATGATGTCGGCCTCCGCCATGTGTTGCCAGCGCTCCTCAAACGGGATCGCAACCCCACCCAACTTCGCCGCCAGCTCCACTGCGTGCTCCAGCGTGCGATTAATGACAACCAACCTCGCCCCCACCGAGCCGGCGCCGTGGTCGAGCAACTCCCGGGCTGCGAGTTCACCCATCTCGCCCGCGCCCAGCAGAAGCACTTTCTTGCTTTCCAATGTGCCGAAAGTCTGGCATGTAAGTTCCACGGCGGCGTAAGGAATCGACACCGACGCATTGCCAATCGCCGTCTCACTGCGCACCCGCTCGGAGACAGTGAGCGCCTTCTGCAACACAGCATCCAGGAACCGGCCCGTCGCCCCGACCTTCTGCGCCTGCTGCCACGCCTGTTTTACTTGCGCAACGACCTGCGGTTCGCCCACCACCATGGAGTCGAGCCGCGAGGCGACCCGGAAGACATGCAACAGTGCTGCTTCATCGAGCAAGCGGTAGAAATGTTTCCATTCGCACAGTTTGAGTCCGTATTCCGAGCCCAGCATTCGCATTACCGAGTTGGCGGCCAGCGTGACGTCGTTCGCCCACAGCCAGAACTCCGTGCGGTTACAGGTGGCCATTACAATGACTTCTTCGATGCCCTCCGCCCTGGACAGCTGCACCAGCACCTCGTAGCGTCGGCTTTCGCCGATCCAGAAATGCTCCCGCACAGCTACCGGGGCTGTGCGATAGTTCAGCCCAACAACCATGAGTGCGGGTTCCAAGTCTTCATCTCCTACGGACTAACCACTTAGGAAATGCACCCGGAGGGCCAAAGAGGAAGTCGTGCCCAAACCGCTAACCACATTTGTTTCAGTCAGTTAGCGAGATTCCTTGAAGCAGGGAAGGGATATTCACAAGACCGGATTGCGGGATATCACGCTGGGCGCGTGTCTTTTGGCCCGTAAACCGGCGCTGTTAAAAAATGAAACAACCTGGCAATTTCAAGGGGCTGAGAGTGTCGTTTCCAACAAATTCGCAACCTTATTGTAATTTGTCATCCTGAGCGAAGCGACCTGCTTTCTCGTGCAATGGCAATTAAGTTTCAGCGCGAAACTTCCGCCAGCGTAACTTTCTTCTCCTTCAGTCCTTTCGCCTGTGGTTCGTAAACGCAGAACGGCTCTTCATCGAGATAGTTGCCGGTGGCGGCGTAAGCCCGCGCGCGGCACCCCATGCAAACGTTGCGGAACTCGCAGCAGCCGCATTTCCCCTCGAGGTTGTTGACATCGCGCAATTGATTGAACACTACCGAGTTTTCCCAGATTTCCGCGAACGGTTGCGTTCTCAGATCCCCTGCCAAAGCCGGTAAGTATCCGCAAGGATAGACCTCGCCCTGATGAGAAATAAAACACACCGCGGTTCCCGCCAGGCATCCCTTGGTCATGGCGTTCATATCAGAAGGATGACTTCCAGGATGTCCCACCGGCCGCCCGATCCCCTGAGGCTTCAGCTCGATTCCGGTTGAGCCCGGCATTGCCATTTCTGTAGGGCCGATACTCGGCGATTTCTGCTCGGCATCACTTGCTGGCGGCGCAGCATGAGCCGCCGCGGCCGCAGCCTCAGATCGATGCTCTGCCGCCCGCCGTTGCCGAACCACGCGGAAGTAGTGTGGCGCACACGTCGCCTTCATCTCGATTCCACCCTCGAGCGAGCGATCATAGAACCAGTTCAGCATGCGCTCGTACTCTTCCGGAGGAACCATCTGTTCGCTGGCGATATCCACGCCACAACCCACTGGAACCAACAGGAATGTGTGCAGCGCGTCCGCCCCGAGTGACTTCGCCAACTCGAGCACGCTCGGAAGCTGATGCGCATTGTGACGGGCGATGGTGGTGTTGATCTGTACCGACATTCCCAGATTTTTAAGATTACGGAAGCCCGCAATAGCGGCATCAAACGCGCCCGGAATGCCGCGAAAAGTATCGTGGGTAATCGCATCCGCGCCGTCCAGGCTGATGGCCACGCGCTGTACGCCGCTATCGACGATCATGCGCGCAACGCTCTTCGTAACCAGCGTGCCATTAGTTGCTAAAGCAACGCGCAGACCCTTGTCCGTGCCGTAACGCGCTAACTGGAAAATATCCGAACGGAAAAGCGGTTCACCACCGCTAAGCACCAGGATGGGCGTGGACACCGCGGCGATCTGATCGATGATATTGCATGCGGTTTGAGTGGAGAGGTCGGACGGAGAACTCAGCTCCGTTGCGGTCGCCCGGCAATGGATGCAGCGCAGATTGCATCCTTTCGTCAGCTCCCAGAAAATCAATCGTGGCTTGTTTTTGCTCACGTGATCTGCATGTTGCCCGTTGCCGTTTGATGAAGCCATATATGTTTTCCTTCCCACTCTCGAACCAGGTTTCGTCGCCCACTCTTCTGTTCTATGGCGCAAAGATAATAGAGAACCAACCCCCCAGCGGTGATTGACATCACCCGAAATTGTGATCCCGGTCACGTGCCGTAAGTCTTTTGGAATCAGACAGTGTGGTGAACGGGGCTTCGCCCCCGCCCAGCCGAGGACCGAGGTTAGTGTGGGGACGCGCGCCTTGCCCGTCCAGCGCCGCAGGAGCGCGCCATATCGGCAAACATCGACAAACTCTGACCTGCGTAGTGACCCTCAAGCAGGTAGCGCCTAATTGCGGGTGGCCAACTCCCGCAGCGCCGTCGTGTTGCGAATCACCAGGGTCGAGCCTTTCGACTGTACGATCTGGCGCTTCTTCAACTCCGCAAACAGCCGTGTAACGGTCTCGCGCGAAGTTCCGATCATCTGCGCGATTTCCTCGTGCGTGAGCCTGATCCGCAAACGGGGCTCCGGTTTTGCCGCTTCGCCGTTCTTGCTGCTCCATTCCAAAAGCAACTTCGCCAGCTTCTCCGCCGCGGAGTGTGACAGTCCCAGCGCGCCCGCTTCCTTACACGCATTGTGATACTTTTCGCTTAACTGCTCGGCCACTTTGAAGCAGGCTTCCACATCTTCCTTCAGGAATCGAAGAAAGTCATCGCGCTTCACGAAATTGATCTGGCACGGATCCACTGTCTCCGCCGTCACTTCGTATGGTTTCCCGGAAATCGTGGCGCTCAACCCCAGCACCTCACCGGGCTCGGCAAGTTTCACAATCATCGTCCTTCCACTGGGCGAGTTAATGGAGAGCTTTACGCTGCCTTTACACAGCACAAAGATCCCGCGCGGCATCTGCCCTTCTACAAACAGCACGGCCCCCTGTGGATACGCGGTCGCGTACTTGATATTTTCAAAGGTTTGCAGCGCGCTGGCCGGCAGATCGCAGAAGATGCGATCCGCGCGCAACTTGCATGTAATGCAGCTTTCTACAATTTCCATTCCGTATGGCGAGAGCATGAGACATGCCTCCTGAACAACCTTGGCCCCGGCTCGTTTGCCTTTGGATGGCTTCTTGCGCAGTCCACCTGTCACCGGAGCCGGACCTCTAGCGTCAGTGTCCGCCGGGATGAAACACTTCGCTGTGCTGCGAGATACACGCTAGTGTGATCTTCCTCACATATTCTCGGTAGGGCTCTACTGTGTGTTTGGTCTCGAAATTGCCACGCGAAAACCGATAGCCCAAAGTCATCGAGCCGGACGCCGGGGAGGATGTCGCTGGTGATTGTGGAATTCGCGACACCAAACTTCGCCATCAACAAACAACGGGCACAAGCTAGAGCTTGTGCCCTGACCAGTTCGCGGCCGGTCGATCGATGCTCCGCCGACGGCCTACTTCGCTTGCAAGGATTCGATGTAGTGGGTAAGGTTCGCCACCCGTTGCTGCACTTCACCCTCGTGTCCACCGCTCATATTCCAAAACAATGATCCCCACACCGGCATCTCCTTCGACCCGTGTGCCGGCAGTGCCCCTTCACCGTGGATCGAGGCCGATACCTTCAGCGCCGGATACTTCCCGCCGTTGTTCTTGCTCAGCAAGGTAAGGTCGGTGGGAGGAACTTTCAGCGCGCTGGCCGCGGGTCCTCCGCCTTTGCCTTCTGTTCCATGGCACACGGCACAGTATGCTGTGTACATATCCTTGCCAGATACTGGCGAAGTGGACTGGACGGGGACATGCTTAATGACTTTCTCCTGTCCCTGAGTTTGGTCCTGTGCGGCCACCGTGCAGGTAAGTACGATAAGCGCGATAAATATTAATATCAGTTTGTTCATGGACATCTTTCTCCTTTCAAACCAAGGCGCCCTTCTCTGAAACTCCAGGCTGCTCAAAAGCGAATTCCGGCGATGCGCTGCCTCTTTTTTTCGCTGCTCGCTACTCCGTCGAGATCTTCCATCCCCGCCCGTTCCGCACCAGAGGAATGGTGGATTTCGTCGGGTTCCCGGTATAGAAATCGACTTGATATTTGTTGATCAGGGTTTGACGATCCCAAAGATTGAAGCTTTTCACCAGCGAGCCGCTCGCGTCAAACACCTCACCCAACGGATTGGGCACCCATTTCCAGGTGTATTCGACGGTCGCGCTGTTATCTCCGATCATGGTTACCTCGGCAATGCCCACCAGTTGCCGTTGCGCCAGTGCAGCCTGATACAAAGTGGTCCCATCCGCCTCTTTCTCTTTCTTAAAACTCGGAAGACTGGGCAGTATGCGCTCGCCTGCCGGTGTCAGCGAGACCACCTCGCTGCCCCCCGCCGCCTTGGCCAATTTAACAATTCCAGCTTTTTCCAGCAATCGATAGTTAGGATCCCCTGGCTTCTCATCGTCACTCGGTTTCACCAAACCGGTGCGGAAGTGAATGATGGCCGGACTGCGTCCCGCCAGCGCCGCGCTTGCGATCGCGCTCGCCTGCTGCGCGCTAAGCGGCGTTTTCCCTCGGACTTCGAGCAACACGTAAGCGCCTAAGCCTACGATCGCCGCTACCAGACACATCATGAGCACCAGCGGTAAGAACGACGAGCGTCGTTCCATCTCAACTTCAGCTTCAAACATGGCAGCCCCCTCATTGAACAGCCGCGGATTTCACTAAACCACTCATCATTCTCAGTCCCCGCTTTCCCGATTGCGGTGATCAAAGGCACATTTGATGGTGTCTCACATCACCACCAGAATGGAGAAAAACTCCAGCTTCGCCTCGAACGGGAGCTAACCCCTCCACAAACGGAAAGCCTGACTTCTCCACGAACCGAAGGGCTAACCTCTCCACGAACGGGAAGGGCACGAGTTGACTCGTGCCGTTAAGTCATTGAAAATGTGCCGCGCTTTAGCGCCCGTAGGTGTGCTCTCGCTGAAGGCGAGCCCAACCTGTGCGCTCCCTCACCAACAGCCGTGATGCTTGTCACACCCAACCGTACCCTCTACCAAGCATAATCACGTGAGATTTCGTGGTGGTTTCCACCACCTTGAGCGTGGAGATTTCATGCCAAAAGGACGTGTATCAATCGTCGTTGAGCGTTGCAAAGCCTGCGGCTTCTGTGTGGAGTTTTGCCCCTCCCACGTGCTGGCGCTCTCATCCGCTTTCAATTCCAAGGGCTACCATCCCCCCCACGTCGTGCATCCGGAAAAGTGCAGCGGGTGCGACTTATGCGGGATGTACTGCCCCGACTTCGCGATTTGTGCCAGCAAGGTCGATGCGCCTGGTGTGACAAAGAAGACGGCCGAATCGACCAAAGCGAAAGAAGGTGCCAAATGAAAGCTGACCCTAGTGGTGTCCTAACCGGCATACATTTCATGGATGGCGACCACGCTTGCTGCGAAGGCGCCCTGGCCGCCGGCAGCCGCTTCGCCGCCGGATACCCCATTACTCCGTCCACCGAGGTGGTCGAGCGCTTCGCTGCTCGCGTGCCGACCGTAGGCGGAGCGTTTATCCAGATGGAAGATGAACTGGCAGCGTCCATCGCCCTCCAGGGCGGCGTCTGGGCCGGAGCCAAGGCTTTCACCGTCACCTCGGGTCCCGGTTTCTCCCTGATGATGGAACACATCGGCTACGCCGCCATGACCGAAACGCCCTGCGTGTTCGTAGACGTGCAGCGCGGAGGTCCGTCCACCGGCCTGCCCACGCTCCCCGCGCAAGCCGACATGATGCAGGCGAAATGGGGATCGCATGGCGATTACGAGATCATCGCCCTCTGCCCCAATTCTCCGCAGGAGTGTTTCGACCTCACCATCAAAGCCTTCAACCTCGCCGAAGAATACCGCGTGCCGGTGATGTTCATGATGGATGAATGCGTCGGTCATATGACCGAAAAGGTAGTCATTCCTCCCGCCGACGAGATCGAAGTTGTCCCCCGAAAGCATACTCACAAGTCGGTGGAAGACTATCTTCCCTACGCCACCAACGGTGACCTCGTTCCGGAAATGGCGCACGCAGGCGATGGCTACAACTTTCACGTCACCGGTTTGACCCACGACGAGCGCGGCTATCCCAACATGACACTGCCCATTCAGGACCAGCTGGTTCGCCGCCTGCAAAACAAGATTCTCAACGCCGTCGACCGCATCACCATGACCGAAGAAGAGCAAATCGACGGCGCCGATGTAGTCGTTGTCTCCTACGGAATCACTTCTCGAGTAGCCCAGCGCGCCATCGAGGCGGCGCGAAAACAGGGCTTGCGCGTAGGCAAGTTGCGCCTGATCACCGCCTGGCCCTTCCCCGAAAAGAAGATCAAGGAAATTGCCGCGAAAATAAAGGCATTCGTCGTCCCCGAACTCAACCTGGGACAGATGGTGCGCGAAGTGGAACGAGCCGCTGGAGGCAAGGCAAAGACCTTCGCCGTGTCGCACGCCGGTGGCGGAGTTCACAACCCCGAAGACATTCTCAAAGTAATCGTGGAGGCCAGCCGATGACCGACCTGAATAATGATCTTTTAAATATCGATCCCGCGAACGACGATCCTGCGAACGACGATGCCTGCAACGACGTCGCCTGCAACAATAATGAAGACGTCGTCAATCCGGTCGAACGATTCCTGCGCGGCGATCGCATTCCCCACATCTGGTGTCCCGGATGCGGCATCGGCACCACCGTAAACTCTTTCGCCCGCGCCCTCATCGATTCGAAAATCGATTTAGGATCGCTGGCCCTGGTCTCCGGCATCGGCTGCACCGGCCGCGTGGCCGGCTACGTCAAGCTCGATTCTTTCCACACCACCCACGGTCGCGCCATTCCATTCGCCACCGGATTAAAGCTGGCAAACCCCAAGCTGAACGTAGTCGTCTATTCCGGCGACGGTGATCTCTCGGCCATCGGCGGCAATCACCTGATTCACGCTGCCCGCCGCAATATCGATCTCAAAGTCATTTGCGTAAACAATCTGATCTACGCCATGACTGGCGGCCAGACCGCGCCCACCACCCCCGATCACTCGACCACCTCGACCAACCCCTACGGTGTGTTCGAGCCGTCGTTTAATCTGCCGCACCTGGTAGAAGCCGCGGGCGCCGTTTACGTAGCGCGCTGGACTACGTTCCACGTACGTCAAATATCGCGCTCCATCAGCGAGGCGTTTAAGAAAAAAGGCTTTTCCTTCATAGAGATCATCTCGCCCTGCCCCACGCTGTATCAGCGTCGCAACAAGATGGGGGACGGCCTCGAAGCCATGAAGTATTACAAAGAGAAGAGCAAAGTCCGGAACGGCGCGCCCACCAGCGAAGTCGGCATGACCATGACCGGAGAAATCATCGTGGGCAAATTCGTCGATCGCGAACGCCCCGACTACCAAACCATGATGCGAGCGCAATACGCCGAATCGTTGGGTGACCGCTATGTGGATCAACCCTCCATACAAGAGGAGCCGGTATGCAGCTAACTGAAATTCGTATCGCAGGCTTTGGCGGCCAGGGAGTCATCCTCTCGGCCATCATCTTGGGCAAGGCCGCCTCGATTTTTCAAGGCGCCTTTGCCACCATGACCCAGAACTTCGGCCCGGAAGCACGCGGCGGCGCCTGCAGTGCGCAGCTCATGCTTTCCGATTCGCCCATCCTGTATCCCTACGTTACCCGCCCGGACATTATGGTGATCCTCTCGCACGAAGCCTACGTCCGCTTCGGTTCCGAAGTGAAAGACGGCGGCATCCTGATCATCGAGCAGGATCTGGTCCGGGTTTCCGACCTGAAAAAGAATCTTCAGGTCTACAGCGTCCCCGCGACCCGCATTGCCGAGGAACTGGGCAAGCGCATGGTACTGAATTCCGTGATGGTGGGGTTCTTCACCGCCGTCACTCACCTCCTCGAACCCGAAGCCGTCCGCAAAGCAGTAGCGGACTCCGTCCCCAAGAATTTTCGAGACCTGAACCTGCAAGCCTTCGAAAGAGGATTCGAGTACGGGCTCACCGCGTTAACCACCAACGCCAGTCCCTCCGACGCCGTACTGCAGCCCCAGTACTCGCCGGAGTAGGCAGTCGATAACCACAAGCGTGTACGGCCACCGTGGAAGAGCGGCCGTTCAGGGCCGCGTAGTCCATAGCACTCCGAACGGGCTTTAGCCCCGGAGGGCTATTGCATTCCTCAACTCTCGATGTTGTGAGATTCATCGTCACGCTAGCGACCCGTAAGCCATTGATTGCAATACCTCACTCTCGCCATTCCTGCGTAAACGCTGAAAACACGACGTTTTGCCTGTTGCGATTAACATCAAAGCCTTGTTGACAATTTCATCGCGGAACCGCGTGCCGCAAAATTGCCCGCCATCTATCCCGTTCATTTCGAGTAAGATAGCCTCCCCACGCGGACTTACTAACAACTTGCCCAGTCGTGGCACGCCGATTGCCTTTAGATAAGTGCTGAGTGGCTCGCTAGACGGCCCTCCGACGAGGTGACTTATGACAGTCCTACTGGTTCTCTTCTTCTTCTCGACCTTCTTACTAATTGACTATTTCCGCACCCGCCATAATGTTGTTGTGCAACCCGCGTTGCAGGTAGCGCCAGCCAAGCATGACGCTGCCGTCCCCCGCCTGCAGCCAGCCCTGGTAGGCGGCTTCGCTGTCCCGGAGAACCTCCGCTACCACCCCGGCCACACCTGGGCATTAAGCGAGAGCCCCAACCTGGTCCGCGTTGGCATGGATGACTTTGCCTCCAAGCTGACCGGCAAGCTGGAGAGCATCACCCT
>Ga0116218_1002585_pt1 | contig 9935 bp, 12 predicted proteins | sample Sb_taG_2_FD_88966 | JGI IMG/M metagenome (GOLD analysis project Ga0116218, IMG submission 88966) | Peat soil microbial communities from Weissenstadt, Germany - Sb_50d_5_LS metaG | ecosystem: Environmental > Terrestrial > Soil > Wetlands > Peat | place: Germany: Weissenstadt | collected 2010-09-21 | reverse complement strand
GCGCGCTGGTCGCGGTCTGCGGCCGCTCGCAGAAGACAGCCGCGGAAGCCCGAGCGATCCTCGAGGAAGTCGGCAGGGAGCGTGCTCTGGCGCTGGCCGCCGATGCATCTGATCCAACTCAGGTCGAGGGGCTTTTCAAGCTGGTCCTGGCCTTCTTCTCCGGGGGATGTTCGTGGTCGCCCTGACCTCGCAGGTCAACGCCGCCACCTCGACGTCGCGGCACTAGTCGGGCCGCAAGCTCCACGAGGTCGCCGACCTGGTACTCGACCGGCAAGCCCCGCCCGGCGACTCGGCGGTCTGGATCAAGGACCTGCAAACCCCGGTGGCCCCCCTCTCCAGCATCACAAGCTGCACGATCATCAACCTGATCAAGGCCGAGGTCGCCCGCCTCCTGACCGAGGCCGGTCACCCTCCCAAGGTTCTCACCTCCGCCTGCCATCCGGGCGCCGATCGCGCCCGGCAACTTTTCGAGGAAACCTACGACGACTACCGCCGTCGCGTGGGAGTGCTTTATCGCTGAGTCACCTCCCGACAGAGCCCGGCTCAAACGCTTTCACGTCCGGATGCATCGTGTAGAGACGATCGCCCTGCGGGGTTGTGACGAGGACGGGGCTTGAGCAGTTGTTCTGGATGATCGGGTTGCCCGGGTATTTCTCCCAGTGCACCAGGTCGCGCGAGCGGGCGACGTTCGTCGTCCAGTCTTTCCAGGGCCGCTGGGCATTGGCATGGTAGAAGGCGTAGTAATACGCGCCTCGCTTGACGACTTGATCGAGCGCGACCGCGGCCGCGTCGTAGCCATCGGGGCCTCTAGCAAGGACCGGATCATCTTTGACGGTGGTCCAAGTTTTGAGGTCACGGGACGTGGCCAGCCAGACCCCCTGGTCTCCGCGCTCGTAGAAGAGATACCACGTGCCGTTCTCGAACCAGGCCGTCGGGGTGCCGTAAGGGCCGGGACCGATCTGCGTCCCGTCGGTCTTGCGGATTTCGAGCGAGCCGTGATCGGTCCAGTGCACACCGTCGCGCGAACTCAGCCGGTGCGCGATATCGTTCTTACCCTCGGCAAACATCTGATAGGTACCGTCTTGCTTGATGACGCACATGTCCTCGACCCAGGAGCCGGTGAAGATGGGGTTGTGCGGGTCGCGAGTCCAGTGCGTTCCATCGCGCGACGTCGCATGGCCCAGGGACATTGTGGCCGGTCGGTCGCGATCGTACCCGGTGTACCAGAGGTGAAAGATCCCGTCGTCTCCCATCAGGATATAGCCACGCTCGCGGATGTTGCGGTCCCAGGTGTTCGATCCGGTTCCAGCAAAGACCGGATTGCCCGCGATCGGTTTCCAATCCACGAGCCCGAACGGGGCCTCCTGCGCCCGGGCAAGTTGTGCGGGCGCGAGAATGGCGAGCCCGATGCTCATGGCCACAAGGGCCGCGCGCAGGAGCGCAAATCGTTTTGCGATCATGGGTCGTTCGTTCCTGATTGGTTGAGCCACATGGGTGAACCAAGCCCGTGTCTGGTCCGTGCTGAACCGTAGCCACGTCCTTCATCTTAGCTTGCGTCGAAGCATTTTCGACGTTACTCTGATGTAGAATGACCCAACTGCCGGGGCGGTAGCTCAATTGGGAGAGCGCAGCGTTCGCAATGCTGAGGTTGAGGGTTCGATCCCCTTCCGCTCCACTCCGAAACGGTTGTGCTGCATTGACTTGCGGCAACGCCTGTGGTATAAGTTCTAGATATGAAGCTCTGCGATTGCAGAGTTGACATACGACTGACGCTCTTAAGTCCCTACGTCCCAGGCTTCTGTGTCGCGCCTAGGTTGCAGAGTTGCGACTTGTTTGATCGCCATTTCATCACTTTGAGTAATCCACAACTTGCCGTTCAACCGGCAGGTACGGGACCGTGAGGTTGCAAGTTCAAATCTTGTTGCCCCGACTTCAAACCGATTGGCGGGCCAGCTTCGCGATCTCGTTCTCCGGCAGTTGCTCAGCGCGCATGAACGACTCGTCGGACCGCACCGTCGTCACGCTGGACTCGCGGACGAGGTAAACTTCGCCCGTTGCCTGCCCGGCGAGCTTGTCGGTCACGCTTCCCTTCGCCGCCGCCAGCATCGGCTTCAGCTTTTCGATCGCCCGCGGCTCCTTCACCCGGCCGATCAGCCAGGTCCGCACGTTTTCCTTGCACTTGTAGTCGAAATCGCCCGGGCTTTGCGTGGCTAGGAACACGCCGGCGCCGGCCGAACGAGCCCGCTTGAGCAGGTCCTCCATTGGCGCTTTGGTGGCGGGTTGCTTGGTCCCCGCCGGCAGGTAGACGTCTGCCTCGTCGCACAGGAACACCGCCTGGAGCCGCGCCTGTGGCGACTTCGCGCACCACCGCGACACCGGCACAAGCAGTTGCGACTCCCAGAAGTCCACCTTGGCGGCGTCGCCCAGAAATCGGGTGCTGACCACCGACAGCCGCACCCGGCCGGGCATGCGGGCCGGTGCCCAGCAGGACATCCACGTCCAGTCGCTCATCGCCGGTCAACAGTTGCTTGTTATTCAGTTCCAGCGTGAGCAGGCGCTGGGCCAGGTTGGCGTAATACTTGTCCGGGTAACCGCCGCCGATGGCGTTCAATAGCGCGTCGTCCTGTTGTTCGATTACGTCCCGCAGGGAGGGCACAGGATCAGATGGACGTCTCTCTCCGCGTGGGACCGGTGCGCAAGACGGTCCGGATCTTCGGCGACCGCGTCTGGCGTGCGGGGGTCCTGGCGAGCTCCCCATCGCCGCCGGAACCGTTCGTTAACATGCCGCTGGTCTGGGAAAGGGCCTTTGGGGGTACGGACCAAAGCGAGGGCCCATCCCCTCAGCTAGAGGGCGAAGACCGCAACCCCGCCGGGTCGGGCTTCCGCAGCGGGAAGGGGGAGAAACCGATCGAGGGCCTGAGGCTACCCAACTTGGAGGATCCCAGACGCTTAATCTCATCGTGGAGGGAGCGTCCCGCCCCGGCGGCGTTCGCCCCGCTCTGCCCCCACTGGGAGCCGCGACGAACCTATGCCGGGACCTATGACCAGCAGTGGATGGAGCGACGGATGCCGTATCTCCCCAAGGATTTCGACAACCGCTTCTTCCAGTTGGCGCCGCCCGACCTCGTAGCGCCCGGCTATCTCGAGGGAGGAGAACCGGTCGAAATCCAGGGAGCTACCCCCGAGGGCCTCTCTCATTTCAATCTACCCCGCTATCGGGTCCGGGTGGTTTACCGGCTGGACAATGTCAGACACATGCGGCCCGCCCACCTGGACGCTGTCTTGATCGAGCCTGATGAGAAACGGCTGGTCCTGGTCTGGCGGGCCACCTTCTCCTGTGACAAGAAGCTTCTGCGCGTCCGCGAGGTCGAGCCACTGGTGCAGCGCGGCGACGGGGAGGCCTGAGCGTGGTAAGCGAGGAAGCAATCCTGGTTGGTGTCGGGATGATGACCGCGGTCGGCTTGAGTGCAGCCGAGACGGCGGCGTCGGTCCGCGCGGGGATCATGCGATTCGTGGAGACCGCCGGATGGACGACGCCCTGGAGCCATTTCGCATGGCACTCGTGATCGACGACGGGTTGCCGGACCTTGATCCGGGCTTGGCCGCCGAGGTGCCGGCGACGTCACGGGAGACCCGGCTGTTGCGACTCGCCACACAGCCGCTGTGCGAGTGCCTGGCTGCCGTGGCCGACTTCCCCCGGCCCATGGGATTGCTCCTCGCTCTCCCGGAGATGGAGGCACGGACCCCACTCGATGGCCGTGCGCTGATCCGCCGATTGGCGCGACAGGCGGGAGCGCCCCTCGACCTAGCCAAGAGCAGCAGCGAGTTCCGCGGACGGGCCGGCGGCCTGGCCGCAGTCGGTCAGGCCGTCCGGCGGATCCGGGAGCGCCAGGCGGACGTGATCCTGGCCGGAGGGATCGACAGCTATCATGACTTCTGGCTCCTCGATCGACTGGATGCGGATTACCGGGTGAAGTCGAGCACCAACCTGGACAGATTCGTCCCCGGCGAAGGCGCGGGTTTCGTCTGCCTGGCGGCCGCCTCCGTGGTCCGGGACAGGGGTCTGACACCACTGGCTCGAGTCTCGCCGGCGGCCGAGGGATTTGAAGAGGGACACTTTGAGAGCGACAAGCCCTATCGAGGGGAGGGGCTTGCGGAGACCTTCACCCGCTTCTTCACGGGCGACGCGATCCCGGGGCCGGGACCGATCCAGGAAGTCTACTCGTCGATGAACGGCGAGAACTTCTGGGCGAAGGAATGGGGCGTGGCCTTCCTCCGCAACCAGCCGGCCTTCCACCCGAACCACGGCATGCATCACCCCGCCGACTGTTACGGCGACGTCGGGGCGGCCTGCGGGCCCGCTCCTGGTGGGCCTGGCGGCCATCGGCCTTCAGAAAGCCTACCGGCGCAGCCCGTGCCTGGCTTACTGCTCCTCCGACAACGGCCCCCGCACCGTCCTGGCCGTCAGCGCAACGGAGACGAGGTGACTCATGGGACAAGCGACCTTCGCCAACATGCGCGGCATCGCCCACAAGGGGAGTGGCGGCATGAGCACCGTGTTCCCCGACGTCTGCAAGACCCCCGCGGCACCCAGCCCGATACCCATCCCTTACCCCAACATCGGGCAGTCGTCCGATACATCAGGGGGCCCCACCACCGTGACAACGGACGGCCAGATGCCCATGGTCAAGGGCGCCAAGTACGCAAAGTCCTCCGGCGACGAAGCCGGCACGGTGGGCGTCGTCGTCTCTGGTGTCAATTTGAGCGAGTGTGAATTCATGATGTATTCATTCGACATCAAGTTCGAGGGGAACAATGTCTGTCGCCTCGGGGATCCCCTGTTCCAGAACAAAAAGAACATCATGGGCTAAGCGATCGACGGAGCCCGGCCGCCGGTCCGAGCTCACTCGGGACGGCCGATCCGACCGAGGGGCGGCTCGCTGCCCGGCTCGCCAGCCGGGTAAGAATCTGTCATGACCGAAACCATCGAGTCACCGGCGAAGCCTCACAACTGTGCCACCGATGGGCCGCCCCATGCATGGTATGTGGTCAAGGACGACAAGGGGAAGGAGAAAAAGCAGACGCCGGACGAGGCCAAGAAGAACAAGGCCGCCGAGGCGAACGACTATCGGGCCAAAGACGCCAAGAAAGCGGCGACCGCCGCAGCCATAAAGGCTCCCCCGCCCAAGCCGCGCTTCGCGAACGACGCCCGGTCGGCGGACTTCGAGGCCAAGTCGATCGCCGAGAACGAGAAGAAGAAGCCCATCGATGGCTGCGAGGTGGAATACAAGTGCAAGAATTGCCCGGCCAATACGAAAGTTGATATCGTCTTCGAAGACGGCCAAGTTGCCGAGAGCCAGAGTGAGACGGCCGAGAACTACGACACCGACAAGCGGAAGAGCAATCAGGCGAAGATGCTCGTCGACATCCAGCGTCAGAACAACGAGGAGAGGGGGACGAGCCATACGCCGATGGCCAAGTTCGACGGCACGAATGTCGGCGATCCAGCCCTCGCGAAGAAGGCCGCGGAGCGGAGAAAGATGGAATTCGAGAATGTTCCTTGAGATGAGGCGAGCTTAGCCATGGCGAGGACTTTCCGGATCATCCTAGCCGGACCTGACAAGGACCTTGTCGCGATCCTCACCGCCGTCGAGGAGCCGCTGGCCAACCTGGGCTTCCGACGCGGCCGCTCCGTCATGCGGGCCGACCCCGAGCAGCCCCCCGAGGAACGTACGGAGGAGGCCGTCGAGATCCGCTCGCTGGCGGTTCAGAGCCCGGAGCTCACGGACTGGAAGGGCGCGTACGTCGATTGGCGGAGTCCGGCGTTCAGCCTGGGCGTCCAGATCGCCCGCTGGAGTCGAGGCTTCCTAAACGCCTACGTCGGGATCGACCGGGACGAGCTGAGTCGCCTGTATGTGGAGGGCGTGGGCCGGTTCTACGAGGCCCTCGCGATTCTCGCAGCAGCCTGCAAGGCCAGCGGCGGCGTGGGCGCGACCGGACTCCCCTTCGACCCGCTGCCTCCCGACAAGGTCGCGCAGGTCTTTCTCGACAACCCGGTCAATCCCGGAGCAGCTTGCCCCCTCGGCCTGTTCGCCGCTTCGATGCTGACCCGTCCCCAGGTGGAGCAGTTGGCCGGGGACGACTTCACCATCCGCGAGCTGCCGGGGTTCTGGCTGCTCGAAGACAGGGATTTCGTCGAAGTTTCCCGGATGCACGCCAGATCGATCGAACCCCCCGGCTGATGAGCAGGAGCCAGCCCCATGTCATTCGCGAGCTTCTTGGTGGAATCCGAGGTCCAGCCCAACCGCCTGGTGCGCGGGCGGGTCGCCGGATGCCTCAGCCACGGGATCGTCCGGGTCGCTTGCGACGACCCGGATCGAGAACCCGTCCCTTGCCTCGTCCTGCAGACGTCCGAGGGGCCCGGCCTGGTACTAGCCCCGGGCGACGCGGTGCTGATCTGGCTGCCCGACGCGGAGGATCAGCCGGGAGTCATACTCGGTCGGCTCGGACCCGGCCCGGCCCCGGCGCCCCAGCCGGACGAGTCCCCCGATGAGCTCATCCTCGAGGCCAAACACAGCCTGACCCTCAAGTGCGGTGATGGTTCCATCACCCTGCGCGGCGACGGCAAGATCCTGATCAAGGGCAAGGATCTCGTCTCCCGGGCTCAACGCATGAACCGCATCAAGGGCGGTGCCGTGGCGATCAACTAGCGGTCACCCCCACGAGGGCCGGCACGGTGAGTAATGCCACGGTCACGCTGATTCCAGACATCTTCGAGGAGCACCTCGAGGAGCTGGGGTTCCTCTGGGGTCGGCGCCAGGATGCGCTGGACTCGCCCCGATCCTCGGCGCGCGATCTCCGCAAGCTGGATGGGCGGATCGAGGCCCACGTCGAGGGGCTCTTGATCGCCGGCGAGCGGATGGTTCCCTTGCTCCGGAAGGGGCTTTGGTCGGATGACCCTTCCGTCGCGTTCGCCGCGGCCTATCCCCTCCTCCGACTCGACCAACCGGAGGCCGCCGAGCTCGTCTTGCGCGCGTTCCTCCGAGCCGAGGCCGGCCGGCTCGAGGGGCTGTGCCAGGCCCTCTGCCAGGGGCCCGTCTCGGCGATCTTCGGACCGTTGCGCACGGCGGCGCGATCGTCCGAGCCCCGGACCGGCCGGGCTGCCTTGCACGTGCTCGCCTGCCAGTCCCCATCGGAGTGTCCTGTCGACCGACTCGAGCGATTCCTGCTCCACCGCACACCCGAGCTACGCCACGGCGGGTGGCGAGTCGCGGCGCTCCTCAAACCGTCTCTCCCTCCCCGGCGTTATGAAGAAGCCCTGGGAGACGAGGACCCGCAAGTCCGCAGGGAAGCGCTCTGGGCCGCGGCTTGGGCGCGGCAGCATGGCATCCTCGACCGATGCCGATCGCTGATCGAGTCTTCGAACATCCCCCCCGCCGATCCCCTGCGCTTCTTGGCGGTCCTCGGCAGTCCCGACGACCTCGATACGATCCGAAATCCGCGCCGGGCGGAGTATCTGGCCGCCTCCTGGTTTGATGTCCTTGGCTCCTCAGGGCACCCCGAGGTGATCGAAGACCTGATCCAAGGTATGGAGCACATCAACCCGCGCCTCGCGGTGGCGGCCGGTGCGGCTTTCACCAGGATTACCGGGGGCGATGTCGATTCGGAAACCCGGGTATGTCTCCCACCCGAGGACGGCTATGAGCCTGATGCCTTCGAGGAGGAGTTCCTCGACGAGGCATTCCTCCCGGATGCCGCCAAGGCACGGGAGATCTGGGAGCGACGCCAAAGCATGGGCTCACGGGGGCTCCGCTGGTGTCGGGGCGAGGAGGTGAGCGGGGCGGCGGCGCTCGACGTGCTCGATCGGGTCGACCTCCGATCGCGGCGAGAGATCTGCCTCCGTGCCCACTTCGAGGCCCGTTGGGACGTGGAACCGTTCGTGCTCGAACGATTCCCCCAGCGGGCGTCCGACCTGGGGGTCTTGGGCATGGCCGCACCTGCGACCAAAGGCATCCGCTGAGTCTGGGCGATCGGCACGAGGGAGGACCCGCACTTGCTATTCATCCCGCCCATCGCCGAGCAGCATGCTACGGAAGCCGCCTTCCTCTGGCTGTTGCGCGACCGAACGGCCGTGGCGCCCCATGCGACGCTGGCCGACCTGACGGGCATGGACGATCGGCTGGAGTCGCACGTCGACGGCCTGCGGGTCGCCGGTCAGCCGGGCTGGGAGATCGCCAAGGGCCAGCTCGCCGAGCTCGGCGGGCCGGGCGAGGTCTTCGCCGCCGCTGTGCTGGCGTTCGAGAGCGGCGGTCCGGCCAAGATCCAGGACGTACTGGCCGCCGGGTCCGCCAAGCCCGAGTCCGTTCGGGGCGTGATTTCGGCCCTGGGCTGGCTGCCGTACGACCAGGCTTCGAAGCACATCAGGGCCTTGCTGGCGGCTGATGGGCCCGCCCTGAGACGGGTCGGGATCGCCGCGTCGGCGATCCACCGGAGGAACCCGGGATCGGCGCTCCAGGCGGCGTTCGCTGCCGATGATCCGCTTCTGAAGGCTCGGGCCTTTCGGGCGGTTGGGGAACTGGGAATTGTCGATACCCACATCACACTCCGGGCCAACCTCAAATCCAAGGACCCGACCGTACGGTTCTGGGCCGCGTGGTCGAATGCCCTGCTCAACGGTCACAAGGACGCCGTGGCCTACCTCCAGAATGTCGCTGAGGCGGGTGGGCCGTTCGCGGAGCGGGCCGCGCAGATGGCGATGCGGCGACTGTCGCCGAACGATGCGAAAGTGTGGCTGAAACGGCTGGTGAAGGAGCTGGGACAGAGGCGAATCGCCCTGATCGTTGCGGGTGCCTTCGCCGACCCTGAGGCCATTCCATTCCTGATCGATCAGATGAAAGACCCCAAACTCGCCCGGGTCGCCGGTGAGTCGTTCAGCATGATCACCGGGGTTCGCCTGGATTATGACAAGCTCGAGGGCCAGAAGCCCGAAGGCTTCGAGGCCGGTCCCACCGATAACCCCGAGGACGAGAACGTTGAGATGGACCCGGACGAGAACCTCCCCTGGCCCGACGCTGCACTGGTCCAGAAGTGGTGGAACGCCCGCCAGGGGAATTTCGCCAAGGGAACGCGCTACCTGCTCGGCCAGCCCATCACGCCGGAATCCCTTCGCCTCGCTCTCAAAAACGGCTACCAACGCCAGCGCACGGCTGCGGCTTTGGAGTTGGCCATCCTCAAACCAGGTCGCCCCCTCTTCGAGGTTCGTGCCCCTGGCTTCCGCCAGCAGCAGCTTCTGTAGTTTCGGGGGCTCTCTTCGGCCTCTTTCCCGAAGCTTGATCCACCAGAGAGCAAGCCAAACCTACCGCTGGTTCGGTCCCCTGCGCAGTCAATTCACCGCGAGCTTGGGCCTTAATGAAGCTCCTGGTTGTAGTCAGATCTCGCGCCGCCTTTTCCGACCAGTGATCACGGCGGCAGGCCGTCCAGGAACTGGCGGTTCGACAGCCAAAGCCGGCCGCACAGGATGGGCGCCGTCGCCGGGGTCAGTCCCGTCAACTCGCCTCCGCTCGTACCAGACCGCCTCCACCTTGCGAGTGTAACCAGTTCGGATCTTCGATGTGCGCCTGTTGGCCTTATTGTACAGCCATTCATGATAAACACTATCCGCATACCCGGTGATATTGGTCGGGGCGTCGTCCACGTAGATCTCGAAGCAGGTACCGTTCGGCAAGTTGAGCGTTCGCCCAACACAAGGCGTGAAGCTCGGTGAAAATGCGTACCAAGTCCTTCCGACCCAAGCGTATGATCCGAACGACGAGGAGTGGCAATTTCCTCCCGGCAGTATCGTCGCATGCGCCGCTGAAACGAGGAACGGGCAAGAGGTCCTCGTCGCGAGAAGAAGGCTGACGTGACGGTTCGATCGAGCCGAACCGGACTCACCG
>Ga0116218_1002582_pt1 | contig 9939 bp, 10 predicted proteins | sample Sb_taG_2_FD_88966 | JGI IMG/M metagenome (GOLD analysis project Ga0116218, IMG submission 88966) | Peat soil microbial communities from Weissenstadt, Germany - Sb_50d_5_LS metaG | ecosystem: Environmental > Terrestrial > Soil > Wetlands > Peat | place: Germany: Weissenstadt | collected 2010-09-21 | reverse complement strand
CGGCCTGCGCCAGCAGTGCGGGATCATTGGGCTTCGCCTTCAATTGACTGAGTATCGGTTCGGCCTGCTTGTCCGCCATGTGTTTCAGTTGTTCGGGAGTGACCTGGCCGGGGGCCATCATGCCGGGTGCGGTTTCGGCCGATTGGCTGGCCGGGCCCTGTGCCGCAGTGGGTGACGCGGGGGCTGGACTTGACCTCCGCAGCAGATACCCCACCGCGATTCCCAGCAGCAGGCACACGATGGCCAGCCCGTAGGCCTGAGCGCTGGTCCAGGCAATAGAGCGTTTCTGATCGTCTTCTGGCATTTGGTTCCCCTTGAGCGTTACTACGCACGTTCCAATAGATCTGTATCAACGATAGCGGGCGCACGCGCTCACAGACTGTGGCTGCAGTCACACCATATTGTGACCACCGTCACAGTTCGGTGTTGCGGGGTTCCCCGCTGAAACTGAGGCAGCGACCACTATTGCATTGTAACGGAGAGCCTCTGAGCCCGACCGTCCCAGTGCCGTGATACTTCCACTCCACGCCTGCCGCACTACCTGACTCGTTGGTAGCAGAAAACGTAGTCGAGGATCTGCGGGTCGTGGGACATCTCGATCTTCGTTACCAGGGCGCTCTCCAGTCCCGACGGGACGCTGTCGGGCAGCTTATCGTTGGAGAGGAGAAATCCACCTGGCCGTAGCATGGCGGCTACATTGGCGCGAGCAAGAGATTGCTCGAATCCATCGTAGTAAATGAAGATACTGGTGCCGATGATCAGGTCGAAGGCTTGCTGCGGCGGAACCCCAAGACGCTGAAACACAATGTTTAGGTCCAGCGGAGTGATTCGCTCCACGATTTCTGGCCGTATTCTCACGGCTCTCGTCTGGGTCCCCTCAACGGCGCTGGGTACCGGAATCGGCGGGACCGCTTTGCCGATGGTGCCTCCGAGCTTTTGCCAGTAGTCAACAAAACTGGTGCGAAATTCCTGGCTCATGGGTCGGCTCGTATTCCATGGCAGTTGCACCGTATAAGGACGCCCGGCGGCTGCATTCTTTCTTGCATGCGCGATATGCAGGTTTACTTGTGAACTGATGTCCAGCGTGTAAAGTTCCAGAGCATCTGGAGCTGCCAGTCCCAGCCGAACCAGCGAATCGATCACCGCAAACGGCTGGATCGTCTGTGGAGGATAGAAATCGTTTCCTGCCTCCTTGTTGACGAAGTCCAGTCCGGGCCCGATGATCGCGATCCTGTGCACGCTGCGGAATTGCAGTAATCCTTTTTGCAGCATGTCACGAAAACTCTGTTCGAGTTGGTAATCCGGCCAAAGGTTCGTGTCCAGCGAGATGCCGCGCTCCTTGAAAAGCTGGAACCGGCGTTCGTCCTTTGCGGTGTTGTGGTACTGGATGAACTCGTCCCGCATCCGGGCTAGGTTGGCGAGCAGGTACTTCTTGACCCTCTTTCTTCCCTCCGGGGACCTGAGGGTGAACCCTTTTTTCTCCACAAAGGCGCGCATTTCCAGCATGCCCTCGGAGGCGTTCGGCGCCGCCAGGGCCCGGATGAGATCATTGGCCCGGTTTTCTGCGAACGAGTTCACCAGAGTGCTGTCGCCGTAGCGTACGAGGTACTGGTCATCGATCCGGAACTCCTTCGTGAAGGTCACCCCGAAACGCAGGAGGTTTGTCAGCGTGTCCTCCTCACCCCTGTCGAGCCGCGCCCGGACCTCGCGGTCCTTGGCTTGGACCCAGCCGGACCATTTCGCTGCATCCAGATTGCCGGCGTTCTTCAACTCCGGAGGGAGCGATTCGGTCATCCCGGTCAGAACTGGTTGTGCAGATTCAAAGGATATGAATTGGGTTTTTGGGACAGCCTGCCCCAGCGCTGCCAAGTTACAAAAGAGCAGCAGCAAGAAAACGCCAGGAGCGACTTTTCTGATCATGAGTTGTAAGTACGTTCTTTACTCGCCGACCTCAGCTTCGGCCGAATACACGGGGACATCATCGAGCTGGGCGTATCTCTTCCGCGAAAGGAGGAAGATGGGAATCCCGGCCGCGATCACAAACAGTCCTATGAAGCTTGGTTTCGGAGCGCGGTAAACTGCATTGACGACCATCAGCACGCACGCCAGAAAGAAAACACCTGGGACTGCACTGGTGCGAAGCGAGCGCTCCCGCAATCCCCTGCGGCGACGGATCACATACAAGGCGGTGACCGTGGCGCCGGAGGAAAGGACAATGGCAAATCCAGTGTAGATCAGAATCTGCTCGAAGCCGCCCAGCAGGGCCAGGACAATGCTCCACGCCGACTGTAGGCCGATGGCAACCGCGGGCGTCCGGAACCTTGGACTCACGCGACTGAATGGCGCGAGGAAGGCCTTGTCGCGGGCCATGGCGAAGTAGACGCGCGGTCCGGCGATGGTCATCGCGCTGAGCGCTCCCAAAAGAGCAATGACCAGCACCGGTGTGATGAAGCCGCTTGCAACTCCGAGCAACCGCTGCGCAGCGATGTCACCAACATTGATGGCGGCGGACATCTCCCGCGGGGAAAGAGCTTTGATGTAAAGCGCATTGAGCGCTAGATAGACTACAAGGACGATTCCGGTTCCCAGGGCCAGCGCGTTTCCCACGTTCCGCTTGGAGTCGTGCATTTCCTCCGAAACATAGGCAGCGGCATTCCAGCCACTATACGTAAACATCACGGGGATCAGCGCAAGCAGCCAATCCTTCGGGGAAAAGCTCGTGTCCGCAGCAGCGTGGAAGTGCAGCCACGAGCCTCGGCCGAAACCGAACCCGGCCACAATGAAGCCCACCAGCGCAGCTAGAATCAGCAGCGCGAAGGTCTTTTGCGCAAGCCTGCCGGGGCCGAGCCCGCACATGTGAATGATGGCAAATAGCAGAATGACGGCCGCAGCCAGGAGGCTCCGCCGGGATATGCCGATCGTGGTGGTGAGAAGGGTGAATGAGCCGATGGGATCGGCCGAGGTCTGTGTCGGAAAATATCGGCCAAGGTAGCTCACCAAAGCTACCGCGCACGCCGCAACGGCGCCGGAGAAACCTGCGATCAGCGACGTCCAACCGGACAGAAAGCCTGCCAACAGCCCAAAGGCCTGGGACAGATAGTTGTATTCACCGCCGGCCCGAGGACAAAGCTTGGCGAGCTCCCCGTACGTCACAGCACCTGCGAATGCCAGTATCCCGCCGACCATCCACAAAGCCAGCATGGCCCCCGGCCCAGGCACCAGGGCAGCGATCACCCCCGGCGTTGTGAAAATCCCCACCCCAATCACGTTGGAGACAACGAGGGCCGTTGCATCGGAGAGGCTCAACTTGCGCTCGAGGCGCGGCGCCGTGGCGGGCCCACCCCGAGTCACCTGGGCCGGCGGACATACCTCTGGCGATAGAGTTCGCGATGCACGCATGCTGGATTTGATTTCGTGTGCCTGAAGATGAGGCTAAATTGGCGGTTAGGCACCAATCAGCGGCGCTAAGCACACACCTGTGTGACCTGCGTCACACGGCACACCGCGGAGCAGTCACCGGGCTTTGATCCGATACAGGCCCGGGCGGTCATCACTGGCATCGGTTCGCGTTTTGTCCATCGATCTGAAATACCTGTACACGTTTGTTGCGAGCGTCCACTACATACAGGCAATGCTCTGAGTCCACCCACATCCCTGAAGCACCGTTAAACTCGCCGAGCGCCTTCCCGCTTCGGCCCAATTCGTAGAGCGATTGACTGTCGCGGCTAAACACTCGGATACGGTTGAGTGTTGCATCGGTTACGTAAATCTTCCGGTCACTATCCACTGCCAGACCGGTGCGGTCGTCGGTATATCCAACTTTGATCTCCCGCAGAAAATGGCCGCGGACATCCAGGATCTGAACCCGATGATTCCCCGAATCGAGTACGACGAGTTCGCCGCCTGCTACGACAATCTGTGTTGGATATCTAAACTCCCCTGGTTCCGTCCCGCCACCGCGCTTGCCAAAGCGGCCGAAGACATGACCACTCTTGTCGAGCACGATGACCATATGGCGGGGTGGGTCGCACACGTAGATATGATCCGTCGCCGCGTCCACCGCTATACCCATAGGAGCTTCGAAGTAGGATTCGCGCCCTTTCGATTCCTTTAGATAGCGGCGGAACTTGCCTTTCGAATCGTAGACCAGGATTGCTCCCGAGCTGCTATCGGTTACATACACATTGTCCTCGCGATCGGCGGCGACGCCGACCGGCCTGCTAAGGCGATCACCGGTGCCTTCGAGACGGGAATACTTCGCATGAACGAAGTCGAAGACGTGCACGGCTTTGGCACCAATGTCCGTTACGAAGACACGATGGGAAGAGTCCGTCGTCACAGCATAAGGTGTCTCCAAAACGTCGACGGCCCGCCCAGCTTGCTTTGGACCGGCGACAATATCCAGGGTCCGATCCAGAACAGGATGCGCTCGCTTGACATCCTGGGCAGAAGAAAACTCGCGGACAAAGCTCAGGTGTTCGGAGGTTCCGTTTCCGTCGTCGTTGGACGGGCGAGCCTTCGAAGCTGGCGCTCCGGCAACTTGGGCGGCTCCACTAGCAAGTGCAAGGAAACAAACGACCAGCGCACAAATACCGCGCGGAATGCCAGTTGATCGCAAAGCCCAGAGCTTTTCCATCCGACTCGTTCCGGCGAATCTTTATTAACGATGGCGGGCGCACGGACCCGCGGCTGTGGCAACAAATGTTCAATAAGGATGCGGCAGCTTCGTCAGGTGTTTAATTCCCCATTCCAGGGACTGGACACGATTATTTCCTGTATCCGCGACGTAGATGCGATCCGACGAGTCGATCCAGATACCACTCGGCAGGTTGAACTGCCCGTAACCAGTGCCCGTTTCACCAAATCGAAGCAGCAACCGTCCGTCGCGTCGGAAGACCCGAACCGTGTCCAGCGGTCCATCGAGATAAATCCGGCCCTCGCTGTCCACAGAGAGAGCACGCGAAGGTCCGATGGATTCCGGGTATTCCGGGCGAATGCTGGCACGGAAATGCCCTGCCAAATCGAGTACCTGAATACGATAGTTTTGCGAGTCCAGTACAAACAACTCCTGGTCCCGAACCACCACATCGGTCGGGGCCGCGAACTCCCCTTCGCCGCTGCCACCGGCTCTACTACCAATCTTTGCAAGGATGTTGCCGTCGGCATCGAGCATGACCACCATGTTTCGCGGAGGGTCGGCAACGTAGATGTGTCCGGACGCTCGGTCCACCGCGATTCCGCGAGGTCGCTCGAACAGCCGTTCCCCTTTTCGGTTGCCGATGTACCGGAGGAACTTGCCATTCGGGTGGTAAACCAGGATCGCCCCGAGTTGCGTGTCGGTGACGTACAACTGGTCGTGCCCATCGACGGCGAGACCAGCAGGAGATTGCAGGCGCTGGCCGGGACCGCCCGCAATACGCGAGTGTCTGCGCCGGGCGAAATCGAAGATGTGTATCGATGGGTGACTGGAATCCCTGCCACGATCGGCGACCATAACGCGGTTTTTGGAATCGGAGGTTATCTTATAAGGCTGGGAAAGCCTTTCGTCGGGGTTAAATTCGCGGCTGCCAGCCACCGCATCAACGACAACGTCGCAACGAGAAGGAGAAGCAGATGATTTCCGGATGACTTCGGAAAGCGGGACCGGCTGTCCTCCCACCAGGCCAAAGGCGCCGCAAATCCCGCTGGGTGTCGGGAGATCCTGTGCCGAGGAGAAGCTTCCCAGGTAGTAAAGCGCGCCAAGGTCGTTGACCGGCAAAGCACGGGCCTCCGGAGTCTCCGCCGCGCGCTCACTCTGCGCTAGGGCAGGGCTCATGGGCCGGAGGGCGAGAAGAAGAACAACAGGAATAAGCCGGACGAGCCGTAGCACAACACCTCTCATGAACGGGGGGCTATTGCTCATTCCCCCGCCCGCTTGTAGCTGGGGATCCATACGGATTCTAACCGGATCACCAGATCACATTGGCTGTCATCGATCACGCGCCACCGTGATGACGGTCACAGCCTTCTGAGTTGCCGAGGCGAATATTGATGCGGTTCATTTTCTCGCAGAGGTGCGAGATGGAACGGACCGCCATCTCTTATCCCAACACGCGATTTGTAGCCCCTAGGCGACTCCGGCCCGTGTGCCCAATCGCAGAGGTCGTCAAAGAAGAGTAGTTTGGCTGTTGGTATGACGCTGGCGCTGATGGTCGGGCGAGTCGCCTACTGAGTCCCTCAGGATTGGGACTCACAAAGCCGCGCCTCATGGGCCCCATCGGAGATACCGAGTTATGAGACATGGCACGAGCCGCGGCTCGGGAGTGCCTGACAACGGGTGTCGGATGCCGGAGCTGCCGAGGTGCTATGCCGGCGAAGCCGATCCGATGCAGCGGCTGGTCGCGTTTTCGTATCTGCAAGCACAAGATGCACGCCAGGAAACGGAAGGGGAACGGCAGAAGGATGCCGATTGCCAGTCTAGGGTCGTCGCCCCGCGGCAGCATACTGCGGAGGCTCGTCTGAGCCCCGAGCAATCTCTGGAGTTCATCGTCGATCAAGCTCGCCACATCACGGGAGCCGACGGCGCAGCGATCGCCCTTCGTGACAGCGGAGACTTCATCTGCCGTGGCCGCTCCGGGGTGCTAACGCCGGACCTGGGTGCCCGCGTGGATCCGCATTCGGGCATCTCGGGCGCGTGCCTGCGCGAGGGCGAGGTTCAGCAATGTGACGACACCGAAACCGATTCCCGGGTAGATCCCTCGGTGTGTCGTGGCCAAGGTATTCGGTCCATCCTGGCGGTGCCGGTGCGGCGCGGTGACGTGCTCGGTATCCTGGCAGTGTTTTCCGGTTGGGCCGGGGTATTCCGCGAGCGGGATGTCCGGGCACTAAGCTTGCTCGCGGGATTAGTCGTGGCCCAGCTTCCGCAGGGTGCGCCAGGCGTCGCCGGCGTCGCCGAGACGCTGCCCGCCCAACCTGGACCCGACACGACGGAGGCGCCGCACGCCGCAGAACCCACCGCCCGGCGCGACGCCGAACTGCCGCCAGCAGCGCTTGAGGTGCGGGGAGAAGCGCCCGCACGGCGAGAACGGAGGTCGCTGAAAAGTGCAGTGCTAGCCCTGGCGGTGCTGGCGGTTACAAGCGAAGTTGTGGTCTGGCGTGGTTCACACGTCAACGAAGTTTTCAGGATGGCAAAGGCGCCTTTCGCGACGCCCACGCCCGGGCCTACGCCACACCCGAACACACCTGCGATCACGAAGCCAGCGGCGACAATCTCGGGCCCGCAAACTACTTTAAAGACGGCCCCCGGGAAGACAATTAGCCCAGCACCGACACCTGGTCCGACGAGGGCGCGTCCGCCGCAGAGCGGACTTGGCGAAAAAGGCATACCCGCATCGACAACAGCGCCCCCCGGCGAGAGTCCCGAAGCCTCGTCCATGGCAAACGCGCCGAGCCCGCGGCTTGAAGGGCCCGTCAATCTCCATTCTCTCTTCGCAGGATTGGAAACGATCCTTCAACCTGAAGTGATCAACCCGACAGCCTCTGCCAGCCTGCCTGGCCCCAAGGACGCCAGCAAGGCGCACGAAAACGGCAAACGCGCCCTCCAAAAGCACAAGAAGGCCAGAGCTGAGGCGCAGCTGCAACACCTTTTGGAATTTCGAGGCGTGCTGAAGGATCACTACATTAATGTTCGCCGCGTAGTGTTCGTCCGCTTTGCCATCTATGCGCAGCCGCAAGGTGGAGCGCCGTTGTGGCAGGAAGTGCAAGATGTTGAGGTGGACCAGCTTGGGAGCTTCACTGCCCAGGTGGGCGCAACCAGTGCTGGGGGATTCCCTCAGTTTGCAAGAGGCCTCTGGCTGGGATGGTTGGTGCAGCTGCCCGGCGAGGTGGAGCGACGGATGTGGCTGGTGGATACGCTTTCCGGTCTGACGGCCGATGGAGCCGTCGCTCGAATGCTCGCGCGAGACCCTGTCGGCCAACCAACATCCGAAAACGGGGAAGCGTCGGAAAATACGACCGACCGCAAGAGGATCAGACCGGATTGAACAACAAACCGCCAAAGGGGAGACCGCTCCACCAGCCGCCGTTATACGGCATCGGACGCTAGGCTTGTCGTATTCCCTTCGGTCATGATCGCGCCTCGTGAATAGCCCTGCCGCTAGAGTTTCACAAATGTAAGGTTACCTCGTTCCGTTCGTGGGGTGTTTGCTAGGTCCGCATGGACCTGCCTAGCAGGCACAGGCTGTATTTCATTTGGCGCGTTTATGAATTTCCCGGTGACACTTGCAACAAAGAGTGATCAGGTTGCTCTCGTCATCCGCGCCCTGATGGCTCTGGAATCGCCTGTGATGAACCTCGACTGCGGAGAGCGAGCCGCAGGACTGGCAGGTCCAACCGTCGCGTTCTAATACCTCCTTGCATAGCTCCCGGTATGCCTTGGCATCCAGGCGGACCGGGGGACGCTTCGTCCGGATCGCTCATGCAGCTTCGCTGACCTGCTGGAGGAATTCCTGGCTCAGCGTTACGGGCAACAACCGGAAAAGCCGCATCATGAACAGCAGCAAGATCTTGGGGTTCCCGTCCTCCAAATGCGCTCCCGCCAGGAAATCCGCGCAGATCATCTCCGCCATCTGCGACCACGGTCACAACGCTTACCAACGACCAGTACCAGAAGGGTGTCGAAGTTGGCGGTGCGGAAGGCGTTGACCTCAAAGCTTAGGTTGGCAGGCTATTGAGTAAGGACGAGATCCTTGCTATAGTAAGGATATGCCAAAAGTTACAAGTAAGTTGCAGTTGACTGTGCCCAAAGCCATCGCCGACCAGTACGGGATTAGGCCGGGAGACGAGTTGCAGTGGATTGCTGCTGGGGAAGCGATCCACGTGATTCCTGGGGGAAGAAACAACCTCGCTGAGCAAGCACGTACGGTAAAGGAGCGTTTGGAGCTCTTCGATCGGGCTACGCAGCGGCAAAGGCGTCGGCAGGGGAAGGCGGGCAAAGCGGTTTCCCGGCCTGGAGCGCGTGGCTGGAAGCGAGAGGAGCTATATGGCCGCGGCCTCCCTGATTGATACCAACGTTTTGGTCTATCGATTTGATCCCCTTTTTCCAGAAAAGCAAGCAATCGCAACCAGGCTCTTGCGCGAAGGGTTGAGGACTGACTCGGTTCGCATTCCGCACCAGGCGGTGCTGGAATTTATGGCCGTCGTGACGCGGGTCAAAATCGGGGCTGAACCGCTTCTCGGGCAAGTTGACGCAAGGCGCGAGACTGAGGAGTTACTTGACCAGTTCCGAATTGTTTATCCCAATGCGATGGTGGTGAGAACGGCTCTACGAGGTGTAGCAGCTTACCAGCTACCTTGGTTTGATGCCCATTTATGGGCGTATGCGGAGTGTCACGGGCTGGCCGAGCTCATTTCTGAGGACTTCGAGCACGGCAGGCTATACGGCAGTGTGCGGGCCAGGAACCCCTTCCTGACTGAGAGCGCCCCCTAGAGTTGCTCTGACATTGGACCTCGTCGCGGTAGAGCAAGGTCCCGCAGCGTTCGCAGGGCTATCCAGGAACCCGTGCCGCGACTTGTCCCAGGTCGCAGGTGAACTTGCTCAGGTCCACATTTGGCGGCTTTGGTCGCGGCGGCGCAATCATTACCCATCTGCGCTTGCAGGTCCTTGGCTTCCTTCACCGCTTGGTCGTAACTGGCGTTGCAGGTCGTCATCTGTGCTGAGTTGAAGCGGAGCTTGCGGACGTGGAATTGAGGCGATTGGTATGGACGAAGCGCATCACCCTCTCTGGTCGAGCCCGCCGTATACGATCCAGACAGCCCCTTCGGACCCGAGCACACCGGCTCCATTTCATTTGCCGCGTTCATGAATTTCTCGGTGACACTTGCAACAAAGAGTGATCAGGTTGCTCTCGTCATCCGCGCCCTGATGGCTCTTGAATCGCCTGTGATGAACCTCGACTGCGG
>Ga0116218_1002577_pt1 | contig 9954 bp, 10 predicted proteins | sample Sb_taG_2_FD_88966 | JGI IMG/M metagenome (GOLD analysis project Ga0116218, IMG submission 88966) | Peat soil microbial communities from Weissenstadt, Germany - Sb_50d_5_LS metaG | ecosystem: Environmental > Terrestrial > Soil > Wetlands > Peat | place: Germany: Weissenstadt | collected 2010-09-21 | reverse complement strand
TGGCTTCGACGCCTGCGAGCGTGGCGCTGGCTTGGCTGATGGCGCGGCCGAGCATCACCGCGCCGATTGCCAGTGCGACGAATCTCGAGCAAATGAAGGATTTGATTGCCTCGACGGAATTGAGGCTCGATCGAGATTCGATTGAGTTGTTGAATCGAGCGAGTGCGCCGGCGCCTGTGGCGGCGTCGGCGTAGAGAGAACGGACGGGACTGGCGGGTCCGCGCGCGAGTGTCCCTTGAATCGACTGCTGCGATCGTAAGAGGCCGGCGGGACGCCAGCGGTACGCGGATTCGCCTATGTGGCTTCGGCGTAGAGAGAACGAACCGGCTGACGGGTCCGCGCGCAAGCGTCCCTTGAATCGAGCGCTGTGGTCGTAAGATGCCGGCAGGGACGCCGGCGCTACCCGATGTGGCGGGCTAGGATCTTTACGATTTGATCTTTCGGTAGCGCGCCGACGATTTGATCGGCTACCTGGCCGCCTTTGAAGACTAGTAGAGTGGGAATTCCGCGGATGTTGTAGCGCGGCGGGGCGCCCATGTTTTCGTCCACGTTCATCTTCACTACTTTCAGCTTGCCGGCGTTTTCGCGGGCAATTTCCTCGACCGTCGGGGAAAGCATGTGGCACGGGCGGCACCATTCCGCCCAGAAATCCACCATCACCGGCTGGGTCTTGCTGGCATCAATCACTTCTGCCTGAAAACTTGCGTCATTCACGGCTTGAACATTACTTGCGTTATTCGCCGCTTGAACATTATCTGCCATTGGTATCCTCTTGAGATTCTGGGGGTTACGCCAACCAGCAGCCTCGCCCCGAGTTAATTAGATGTTACAGACGCCGCCGGGATTCTGGCGCGCCTGGCGTGCTCGTAAACCGTGACATAGGCGGCAGCCGAGGGCTTCCAGGAAAATTCCTTGGCCATGCCGATGGTTTGGATCGCGTGCCACGCGGCGGCGTCGCGGAAAACGCGAATCGCGTCGCGCACACATTCGAGAAGCGCGCGGCCCGTGTAGGCGTCGAACTTGAAACCCGTACCGCCCCCTGTCTTGGGATTGTACTGCACAATCGTGTCGTCGAGGCCGCCAGTTGCGCGGACGACGGGTACCGTTCCGTAGCGCAGGCTGTAGATTTGATTCAAGCCACAAGGCTCGTATTGCGAGGGCATCAGAAACATGTCGGCGCCGGCTTCGATTTTGTGCGCGATGGTGTTGTCGTAGGCGATTTTGACGCCCACTTTGGCCGGGAATTTCTGAGCCAGCGCGAGGAATAGCTTTTCGTACTGCGGATCGCCGGTGCCGAGCGCGATGATGGCCAGATTCTCCTGCATCAGCTCGGCGGCGACTTCCGCGAAGATGTCGAATCCCTTTTGATCCACAAAGCGCGAGACGATGCCGATCAATGGCCGCGTCATATTCTCCGCGGGCAGCTTGAACGTATCGAGAAGATCCTTCTTGCAGATGCGCTTGCCGTCGAGATTGTGGGCGGAATAATTCGCGGCGATGAGCTTGTCGGCTTCGGGGCTCCAGGCGGAATAATCGACGCCATTGAGGATGCCGGTGAGCCGGCCGGCGCGCATGCGAATCACGCCTTCGAGGCCGTGGCCATATTCCTTGGTTTGAATTTCTGCGGCGTATTTCTTGCTTACGGTGGTGAGTTCGTCGGCGTAAATCAGGCCGCCCTTCAGGAAATTGAGCTTGCCGAAGAATTCCAGAGCGTCCACGGTAAAAAGTGTTTCGGGCAGGCCGATACGCTGCAGCGTGCTGTGAAGAAAAAGGCCCTGGTAGCCGAGGTTGTGGATCGTAAAGACGACGGGGAGCCCTTTGAGAGCGGGATCGCCAGCGTACAACGTGCGGAGGAGAACGGGAACCATCGCCGTTTGCCAGTCGTGGCAGTGAATTACGTCGGGCATCCAGACATGCTTGGTGAATTCGATGGCGGCGCGGCTGAACTCAGTGAAGCGCTCGGCGTTGTCGTGATAGTCGCTGCCCTTTTCACCGTAAAGTTGGGCGCGATCGAAGTAGCTCGGATCGTCAACGAAGAAGAAGCGGACGCCGCTGATGCTTGCGCCTTCGGCGATGGCCGGAAAGCGCAGCTCGTCGCCGACGGGAATCGTCAGGCTGGGAATCGTGACGGTATGCGTTTTGGTGCCGCGATATTTCGGAAGGAGAACGACGACTTCATGACCCGCTTCGACCAACGCGACGCTGAGCGCGCCGGAGACGTCGGCGAGGCCGCCCGTTTTTGAGTACGGCACGCCTTCGGAAGCAACGAAGAGAATTTTCATCGGATTCGCACCGGAACGGAGAAGCTACCGGAGCGATGGAGGTTCGTCAAGAAGAACCCTGCGGTTTGATTGCGGCGAAATTGCTAAACTCGACGGCGCTATGGCGCGACAGAAGCTGGGACAACATTTTCTTGGAGATTTGGGTTGGCGGAAGAAGATTCTGCAGACGCTGGGCGTGGCGGCGGGCGAGCGTTGGCTTGAGATTGGGCCTGGCCATGGCGAGATGACGGAGTTGCTGGCGCGGGTTGGGGCGCGCGTGGTGGCGATTGAGACGGATGAGCGGCTGGCGGAGGGGTTGCGGGAGAAAGCGGAGGCTTGGGGGCGGGTGGAAGTTGTTGCGGGAGATATTTTGCAGGTGGATTTGGCGGCGTTGATTGGAGATGGGGCTCGCGTTTACGGGAATTTGCCTTACTACATTACTTCGCCGATTTTGCGGCATTTGTTTGCTGTGGCTGACCGCATTGCTTCGATTCACATTGTGATTCAGTTGGAAGTTGCGGAGAGGATTGTGGCGCGGCCTGGGCGGCGAGCTTACGGGTATCTTTCGGCTTTGTGCCAGTTTTATGCGCGGCCGGAGATTGAGTTGCGGATTCCGGCTGGGGCGTTTCGGCCGCCGCCGAAGGTTACTTCGGCTTTGGTGAAGATGGAGTTGCCGGGGGAACGGGCGGGGTTGGGCATTGCGGATGAGGAGAGGTTTCTTGAATTTGTGCAGATGTGTTTCGGGCAGAAGAGGAAGACGTTGCGGAATAATTTGCGCGGGGTTGCGGATTCGGAACGGATCGAGGAGGCATTGCAGAGATGCAAGATTGCGGGGAATGTGCGGGCGGAGGAATTGACGTTGGGGCAATTTGCGGCGATGTATGAGGCGATCGGAGTGTAGCGCTCGCCTGTCAGGCCAGCATTTGCGATCGCATCCAAATTCATAAATGTGTCGGGCTGAATAGTGCGTCTGCAATCCCGAGTAGACAAACCTCAGCGGCCAAAGCCGTAGGCTTTCGACGGCGCTTTCGGCACGGCTGAAGCCGTGCCCTGACAAAACATCGGAGTGCTCACAGGGGATTTGATGTGCGTGCCTTCAGTCGCCGGCGTCAGGATGCAGGGCTAAAAGCGCGGCGCTAAATAGACTTTCGCTGCGTGCTCCGCGTAGGGACTTGGTTTCTGCTGCGGAGCTTACTGGGAACAACCCCATGCGCAAAAAACAGTGAGGCGGTCGCGAGTGGGCCTAGTCCTCGGGCTCGAGATGCTCGAGAACGGCTTGGAGGCGATCGGGGAAGTCGGTCATTACGCCATCTACGCCGGCTAGGATCAGGCGGCGCATTTGATCGGGCTTGTTGGCGGTCCAAGTGGCTACTTGCAGATCGGCTTGATGGGCTTCGGCGACTAGTTCGGGAGTGACTACGTCGGCGCGAGGGCAGAATTGGCGGGCGCCTACTCCGACGGCGAGTTTGACGGAATCTGGATGCAGATCATCGACCAGGAGCCCTGTCATTAGGGTGCGATCGAATTGGCGGATGCCGTCGAGAGTGGTGGGATCGAAGGAAAGGAGCACGACGCGGGCGGCGTCGCCGTTGCTGGTGAGTTCGGCTGCTAGCGAGTGGTGCAGGCCGTAGGCGACTTCGTATTTGATCTCGAGATAGAGAACGATGTCGGCCTCGCGGGCGAAAGAGAGAATCTGATCGAGGGTGGGAACGCGCTCGCCCATGAAGCTGCGATCGAACCATTTTCCGGCATCGAGTTCGGCGATTTGCGCGAGAGTGAGATCGCGGACTGCGCCGCGGCCATTCGTGGTGCGTTCGACGGTGGAATCGTGCATGGCGACGAAGCGGGCGTCGCGCGTCATTTGCAGATCGGTCTCGATGAAGCGCGCGCCTAGTTCCACGGCGCGGCGGAATGCCACCATCGTATTTTCGGGGGCATGGCCGGAAGCGCCGCGGTGCGCGATGACCCAAGGTTGACGCATGTCCGCCTATCCTAACAGAATCGCGCGCCAGGAAATTCTGCCTCGCGAGTGTGGGTGTTCCCCCCGCGCACCTGGCAATGGCCGCGGGTCATGCTGCGTTTCGAGAATCGCAAGCGGGCGAGTATGGCGATTTCCGGGCGGCGCGCGAGGCTGGGATACCTGGCAAATCGTTTCGCATTTAAGATAAGCGGCTACTGTCATTTGACATCGAGTCGGGAGGCCGCCGGGCGGACTGCTGCCGGGCGTCCGGAGAGCCTCCTGCAGACTGCCCCATTCCACTGATTATTAAGAACTTATATTCGTTGTCGCGGACGGCCCGCGAACCGGCCTTTGGCTGGCCAATTGCCAAACCCAATCCACTACGATTCGCTCCGTGGTGTCCCGGGCGAGTCGCAAATCGCACTTGTTGCGGGCCTACGACCCTACTTGGGAGGGGACGTGGCACTGTTGGTTCTACTGATCGTCGGGGTGGTCGTCAGCCAAACGTGGATAGAATGGCGCGATACGCGCCGCGGGTGGCATGTACCCGAATGGGCGAGCGGCTTGGGATTGGCGGCGCTGGTGGCGACTCTGCTTACGGCGACTGCTTCGTTTGCGTCCATGTGGTATCAAGACTCGCTTGGGCTGCTTGGCCGGGGAATCGGCGCGTGGTTTTGGTTTGAGATGGGATTCGCGCTGTGTGCGATGGGAATTGTGGTGGCCGCGACGCGGCGAAAGAGACTGCGCACCTTGATGGTAATCGCCGGCGTGCTGACCGTCGGGCTTTGGATTGGCCTCGCTCTCTCTACGTAGAAATTAGAATATTTGCTTCCCTGCTTTGATTCGCTGGCTTCCCTCTGAAATATCGCGCGGCGCTGCGGTGGTGCGTAGTCCTACGGATAACTTCGACGCAGCGGCATCTTGCCGGAAAACGCAACGCTTGCCATACTGTGAGCGATGAAGCGGGCATGGATCGTCCTCGCGGCCTGCGCCGTCCTTGCGGGCGGTGTGTGCGCCGATCAATTGCATCTGAAAGACGGAAGTGTCATCAACGGCACCATCGTGGGCTTTGATGAAAGCTCGTTCAAAGTAAAAACAAATTACGGTTACGCGATGGTGCGCCGCGATCAGGTGGTTTCCATCGACGTGACAGATACGGATTCCGGCGCGTTGAAGAAGCCGGATGCGAGCGCGACTCCTGTAGCGTCGAGGACGACTGCTACTGCGCCGGCAAATGCGGCTCCCAATGCTTCGCGCCCGTCTGCGAAAGCGGCTGCGCCCGCGACGCCGCTTGAACCGCCAAATCTCAAGACCTCAGCACCACCGAGCACGGTGGCATCAAAAAGCACGCCTCCCCCGGCGGCCATCACGCCTACCAAGACGATGATGACGCCGCCAGCGAAGCCAGCGCCAACTTCGAGCATTGCCGCGACCAAACCGCCGGTGATCGCGGCGAGCGCGCCGGTACCGGCTGTGGTTCCGGCTTCCGCGCCGCCGCCGATTCCCAAGCCTGTGCCGCCGGAGCCCATTCGCGAATCGATCAGCGGGAATCTTTACACGAACGACACATACGGATTCCGGATGTTCCGCCCGCCGGGGTGGGAAATAATCGAGGACGCGCGAACTACGTTGCCCGGCGCAATCGCTGCGCTTGGCACCAACGATCAAACCACCTACTTGCTGGTTGGCGCGAGCCCGTCGGCTGGGTCGCTCGATGCGGATTTGAAAGCTTCTGATGTGAAGCTAAGAGAAATGGTGGAGAATTATCGCCCGCTGGGCGACAAGAAGACGACGGTTGCGGGCCTGTCGGCGATTGAGCGGCGATTCCGCGGCGTCGTGGATGGCAAGGATTGGTCGGGGACCGTGGTGCTGGTGCAACGCGGGAAGCAGCTCTTTACGATATTCGGAATGACTTATGCGGGATCAGACCTCGTGCAGATTCAGGAAAATGTGATACACCGCGCGATCACCAGCCTACAATTTACGAAGTAAGCCCAAACCAGAGGGATTCCTCACTTCGTTCGGAATGACGCCGAAATACTTTTTCGCGCGAATTCCTAGTCGAATTCGCGCTTGGGGGCAGATTGTTCCGGGCCGACGCGGCCGGCCTGGATATCGGCGCGGTAGTAATTTTCACCGCGTATGGGTGCGCCGGCGATGCGGCGAAGAATATTGATTTGGCCTACGTGCGTCAGTGAGTCTGCGATCGCGCCTTGAAACAGCTTTTCCGGCGGCGTGGAGAGCGGCGCGCCTGAGGCGAGATAATCGTCGAAGGCTTTGAGCGCGGCGAAAAATCGGACGCAGTCTTCTTCCCAGGTGCGCGGAGGCGAATCGCGCCATTCCTGCTTGCCTTTGGCGAGCGAGAGGGCCCAATCGAGCAGATCGCCTAAGTGCGCGAGGATTTGACCGGGCGTGCGCACACATGGCGCGGCTTGAAACCCCGAGAAGCTGGGCGGCGCGCCGCGCAGAGCTTTGCCGCCGCGATAGGCTAGCGTCGCGACGGTGTGACGCAGCAACTCTACCTTCTCATTTGCGCTGCCCGGCATTTTCTGCCTCTAGAATTTTGTGACTTCGGAGAAATGGAAATCGCGGACTTTCATCGCGGGAACGACCATCTCGAAAGATTCTTCGCCCGCGGCGCGCACGGGGACGCCGAGCATCTCGACGTTCGATAACATCTTGATCATGCTCTGATTGAAGCGGAAATTCCGGATGCCGCCGGCGATGCGGCCTTTCTCGATCAAGAATGTGCCGTCGCGGGTCATGCCAGTAAGAATCTTTTGGTAGGGATCGACTTCGCGAATGTACCAGAGCCGCGTGACGAGGACGCCGCGCTCTGTGGAGAGAACCATTTCGTCAACCGTGGCCTTCCCGCCGGCGAAAACGAGATTCATCGGCGCTTCGCCATATTCATTCGGCAGCGAGAAGCCGTGGCCCGTGGGCCTGGCCTTCATTTTCTTGGCGGTCGCGCGGGCGTAGACGAGATTCCGCGGCACGCCGCGATCAACGAGCTGCACTTTCTCGCGCGCGATGCCCTCGCCATCGTAAGGGGCGCCGAGCTGCAGCGGGTGATAGACGTCATCCCAAATGGAAATGTTCTCGCCGAAAAGTTTCTTGCCCATGCGGCCGGTGAAAAGCGAACGCTGGTCGAGAACAGCCGTGCCCGCAAAATCGTAGAAAAGGAATCCGACGAGATCGAGCACCGCGGGCGGCTCAAGAATCACGGTGTAATGTCCCGGCTCGATTTCGCGAGGCGCGCGCGATGCGACAGCCTTTTCGCTCGCCGATTCGGCCAGAGCTTCGGGATCGATCTCCACGAGATTCGGCGAGTTCGACTTGGCCCAGCCCGAGGAATCCTTCTCGAGAATGGTGATCGAGAATTCCGCACGCGTCTGCTCGTAATGCGCGAAAAGGCCGCGCGAATTGGCGAGAATCGATTCGGTCAAGCCGGTGGTGAAAATTCCTGCAGCCGTTTGCTTCGTTTTCTCGGCGGTGGCGCAAACGCGGGCGACGGCGCGGGCACGGTCTGCGGCGCTGGCGGCAGCGGTGATGGGATAGAAGCGGCGGACTTTTTGATATTTCTGCTGCTTGGGCATGGGGAGCAGGTCGGGATTCTTCTGCTGCACGCGCGCGAGGCTCGATGCCGCGTTCACGACGCGGCGCAGCGATTCCTCGTCAGTCTTGTTGGTACTTGCGCGAGCCGTGCGGCCGTCGAAAACTACGCGCACGGAAAGCGCCAGATTCTGCTCGGCGACGTGCTGATGGATGGTGTTGTTGGCAAAGCGAGTAAGCGCGTCGCTGACGGCGCCGACATCGACTTCGGTCTCATCGGCGTCGCTCAGCTTCAAGACGCGGGCAGCTATTTCGCGCAGATCGGGCAATCCGACGCGAAAGTCCTCCGAGGCGTGCGAGTGATACACGGACTTCGCGGCACGACGCGGCTTCTTCGATTTGCGCGCGGGAGACATTTATTTCGCGAAGGCGACTCCAATTTTAATGTTGCGAAAGCGCGAAGGCGCCGCGCCGTGGCCCGTGCCCATGGTCTGCATGGGCTGGCCCTTGCCGCAATTCGGGGTGCCCCGGAGCGTCAAGTAATCGCGCGGGCAAATCGCGTCGCAACTGTTCCAGAATTCGGTGGTAATACCGCTGTAGCTGGGATTCTTGATCATACGGCCTTTTTTGCCGCCTTTGATCTCCCAGCCGATTTCGGTGGAGAACTGAAAATGGTAGCGGCGATCGTCGATGGACCAGGAGCGGTTGGTCTCCATCAGAATTGCGTCGTCGGTGTCGGCGATTAGATCGTCGTATTTCCATGTGCCGGGCAGAAGGCTTACGTTGGTCATGCGAATGATCGGAAGGCGATTCCAGCTTTCCGTGCGCATGGTGCCGCCGGAGCGCTTCTCGCCGATGGCCGCGGCGGATTCGCGATTGCTGAGATAGCCAGTGAATAGGCCGTTCGAAATAATCGGCGTGCATTGCGCGGGGACACCTTCATCGTCGTAGCCGAAGGTGCCGAGGCCGGGGCCGTGTTCGAGCCGCGCGTCGGCGACAACATTCACGATTTCCGAGCCGTAGCGAAGTTTGCGCAGTTTATCGATAGTCAGGAAACTCATGCCCGCGAAATTTGCTTCCTGGCCGAGCACGCGGTCGAGCTCGATCGGATGCCCGACGGACTCGTGAATTTGCAGGCCAAGCTGCGCGCTTTCGAGGATGATCGTGCTCGTCCCCTCGGGGCATTGCGCCGCAGAATGAAGCGCGACGCTCTCCTCGCCCACGCGCCCCGCATTTCCGGCGAGATCGAGCGATTCAACCAATTCGTAGCCGCTTTCCATGTGCTGCCCGCCGAAGCTATTCGGATAGGAGCGCTTCTGAATTTCTTTCTCGGCAAAGCTCGTGGCCACAATCCCGGCGCCCGAGAGCATCTTCACTTGATGAATCGCCGAACCGATGCTCGAAGCAAAGAATTGCTCGATTCGCCGGAACGACATCGAGCCTTCGGCCAGCGTCACGCCTTTGACTTTGCGCATTTCCTTGTCGGCGGCAAGAAGCAAATCAATTTGGCGCTCGACGGGAATGCGGAACGGATCTTTGATGAACGGGCTTTGCCAAGTATCTTCGTAGGCCTGTTCGGGAGCGAGGACGACGTTGTGAGTCTTTGCGAGGGCTGACGCCTTCGCAATTGAGACCGCTTCGGCGGCGCAGGCCTGCACGCCTTCGCACGTCAACCGGTCGGTCGCGGCAAATCCCCAAGCGCCGCTGGCGATCACGCGCACGCCGATGCCGAGCGATTCGCTCTCAGCGACCGTGCCAATGGCTCCATTTTTTGTGGAAATATCGCGCTGGCGGATGTCCATCACGCGCGCATCGGCGTAAGTCGCGCCGCGCACGAGCGCGGTTCCAACTGCGATTTGAGCCCAATCATGCATGTTTGGCGCGGAAGGCGGGCTGGGTGGCCGCAGATTCCTAAGTGCCTTCGTCCCACGAAGCGAGATAGTGCTCCTGCTCGGCGGTCAGCTTGTCGAGCTGGAAGCCCATCGATTCGAGTTTCAGCTTGGCGATCTGGCGGTCGAGCGCCTCGGGGACCGGATACACCTGCTTCTTCAACTCGCTGGCGTGCTTGATCAGGTGGTCCACCGATAGCGCCTGGTTCGCAAAGCTCATATCCATCACGGCTGCCGGATGGCCTTCGGCGGCGGCGAGATTAATCAAGCGCCCGTCGCCTAGTAGATAAAT
>Ga0116218_1002570_pt1 | contig 9974 bp, 7 predicted proteins | sample Sb_taG_2_FD_88966 | JGI IMG/M metagenome (GOLD analysis project Ga0116218, IMG submission 88966) | Peat soil microbial communities from Weissenstadt, Germany - Sb_50d_5_LS metaG | ecosystem: Environmental > Terrestrial > Soil > Wetlands > Peat | place: Germany: Weissenstadt | collected 2010-09-21 | reverse complement strand
GGTTGTGGGTCGGCACATCCTGGAGCGGGTTTCCGCAAAACAAATATGCGGGAATGCCGCCGTAATGGTAAAGCGCGGAATCGAGCTCGAGTTGGGCGGTGAGGTTAAGCAGCGATTGGAGGTTGAACTGATCTTTTGGTGTGTTGGCGATCGGCAGATTCAGGCTGTCGTTCAGATCGACAGAGTTGCCTCGTAGTTCGGTGATTCCGGGAGCCAACATCCAGCGGCTGACTGGCCTGATCTTTAAGTAAAGTTCGGCACCGTGGGTTTGACCCGATCCCAGGTTTTGCCACGGCACCGGAATATCCACATAGGTGGGGTTCTGGTGCAGGATGGGCGGTCCGGCCGCGGCCAAGGGGTTAACCAGGTTCACGTTCGCCAGATTGTCATAGTGGTTGTAAAAGATGGCTGCGTCAAGCGAGAAGGTTGGCGCTGGATTGAAGCGATAACCGATTTCATAGGCCCGCAGCACCTCCGCTTTCAGTTTCGGATTTCCCACAACGGCCAGGAACGTGGGAATCGGGGAAGGCAGCTGTGCAAGCTTGAAGTTGTCACTATCCTCGATGAGCGCCGGAGTGCGAACTGCACGCGACACCGCACCCCAGGCCGTATGCGACTTTTTGGGAGACCATACGCCGCGAATCTGGGGCTGGATCTCGAATCCAGTGTAAGAATTGTGTTCCACTTTCGTGCCCGCAATCAGACGAAGGTGGTCCGGGATCACGGCAAATTCATACTGCCCAAAGGCGCTCACCGTTGCCGTTCGCTGGTGCGCTGGATAGCTGACCTCGAAGCTCTGGTAGGGAACGCTGTTACTGGTTTCCGCGCTTCCGCCCCAGACGATGGAGTGCCGCTGGCGCAGTTGCAAATTGTTCTGAAATTCCGCTTCACACGTGGTACGCGACTCAGTCGCGAAGCTCTGCCGATCTGCCCAATCACAGTAACCCAGAACGTCGGTGCGTGAGGAAGTCGAGAACTGATGCGACCAGTGGGACTGAAAGTGTCCTCCATGCATCTCGGCGGAGTCGAAAACCATGGTTGCTGGCAGGTCTGGGGCGGTGAACTCGGGCGCCTGGTTGTGGAATCCTCCGCGATACCCTCCGCCTTCCACCGTCAAGCTGTCTTTCTCGGAGGGGTTCCAATCGATGCGCGCTCCCGCCTGGGCCAGATTCTCCGCATCATAAGCTGTTTTTCCGGCTGGAGTGGTACCCGGGTCCCAGTAATCGCCTTTCGCGAAAATTCTGTAAGTGAAGCGGTCGTTGATCGAACCTCCGTAACGCAGGCTCGCCACGTAGCCTTCATCGATTCCTGCCGAGGTCACAGCGGAGAAGCCCTGCGTGTCTTTGGCTTTCTTGGTGATGATATTGATCACGCCATTGATCGCGTTGGCGCCCCACAAAGTGCCGCCGGGGCCGCGAATGACCTCGATGCGCTCGATGTCTTCCAGCGGCACATCCTGGAGGTCCCAGTAGACGCCGCCGAATTGTGGGGTATAGACGCTGCGGCCGTCGATCAGCACCAGCATCTTGTTGTTCACATAGTCGCTGAAGCCGCGGGCGCTCACGGTCCACCAGTGCTCGTTCACTTTTGCCACATAGAGGCCGGGAACCATGCGCAATGCTTCGGGGATCGAGGAGAACCCTCCACGGCGAATATCCTCAGCGGTCAGTACGAAAATGGCGGCCGCAGCCTGGGAGAGATTCTCGGGTTTTTTGGCGGCCGATTGCACTTCCACATTTATGGACATCAGCTCTTCAATGCTTAGGTCTGCAAGACTGCTGTTGGGCCTCTTGTCCTTCGATGTATCCGTGCTGGGGGCATCAAATCTGGCTCCTGCGGAGGACGTATTCTGGGTTTGCGCACCAGTTCTTAGGACGAGTTCCAAACACAATAAAGCAATGCAGGTTGTACTCTTCAAGTTGATGGCCTTCCGAAGTCTCGATGGGGTGATCGTTGGCGTATTTGACCGGTCGAGGTTCACAATCCCACCGTCCGCTAGGAGCGACTTTTTCTCCCCAATGGATCATCGGCGGGGCGGTGCGAAAACTTGAGCCGAAGCCTACGCGGCGGTGCCAGAAACATGCGATCTCAAGCCAAAGCCCGGTCCGCGATCCCCCCCAACGGTGCACGAAATGGTGAGCTTGGTGTCCGCGTCGATCGCTGACACCGCCCTCTACAGCACTTGACGGGAGGATCGGGGGCGATGTAGTATCGCGTACAAGTTTGCTCTTCGGAGCAGACCTTGGATTTCATGAAGAGTGGCTGAGGGACGAGCCCTGAGAAGCCACGACAACCGGATCGGGAGTCAACTCCCGATCGTCTGGTGTCAACTCTCACCCGGAAACGGGGGACATGAGATTCGGGGTGCCCGCTGTTCAGCATCTCGTTCTTCTTTTCCTCCCTTAAGTTTTTCCGGCATAGAGGTTCTCGGTTTAGGCGATTTTCTACGGCTCGTCCCATGGCTACGGAAAGCGAGTAGGTGATGAGCGCTGCTGCGAGCGTTTCGACGGGCCTTAGCACTGTTGCTGCGAGCACTTCAACCGAATATGAATTGCGCTGCCGGGAATGCCACAAGAGCTGGGGGAACCAGCCTCGGTCGATCTGCGACGACTGTTTTTCTCCTCTGGAAGTTTTCTACGACTACGAGGCGGTGCGCGGCAGGTTCACGCGCGAGCGTATTGCGAGCCGTGCTCCCGACATGTGGCGATATGCGGAGTTGCTGCCGCTGCCGGCCCATGATCAGCCGAGTTTGCCGGTAGGCTTTACGCCTCTGCTGCGAGCGCGGCAGTTGGCCGCACGCTTGGGCGCCAAGAATCTTTTCATCAAAAACGATGCGGTCTGTTTGCCAACGCTGAGCTTTAAAGACCGCGTGGTTGCGGTGGCGCTGGCGCAGGCGCGCAGCTTTGGTTTCGACACGGTGGCGTGTTCGTCGACCGGGAACCTGGCAAATTCGGTGGCAGCACAGGCGGCGCGCAACGGATTAAAGGCGTGGATTTTTGTTCCCGCAGATCTTGAGCCAGCAAAAATTCTGGGCACGCAGGTTTATGGCGCCAGGCTGGTTCGCATTGCGGGCAGCTACGACCAGGTGAACCGGCTGTGCTCGCAGATCGCGGACGAACATCGCTGGGGATTCGTGAATGTGAATTTGCGTCCCTACTACGCCGAAGGCTCGAAGACGGTAGGATTCGAAATCGCCGAGCAACTGGGATGGCGGCTGCCGGACAACGTGGTTGTGCCCATGGCGGGTGGGTCATTGATTACTAAGATCAAAAAGGCTTTCGACGAATTGATTCAGCTGGGATTGGTGGAACCGAAAGCAGTGAAGTTTTTCGGGGCGCAGGCGACTGGGTGCTCTCCTATTTCGACTGCAGTAAAGAGTGGAAACGCCGATATTGAACCTCAGAAGCCGGCGACGCTGGCGCGATCGCTGGCAATTGGCAACCCCGCCGATGGGCACTATGCCATCAAGGCCATCACCAAAAGCGGTGGGTGGGCTGAGGATGTTTGCGATGAGGAAATGATCGAGTCCATTCAGCTCCTGGCGGAGACAGAGGGCATCTTCACCGAGACCGCGGGTGGGGTTACTACGGGGTGTGCGCGCAAGCTTTACCGGCAAGGACGCATTACGCCGGAAGAGATGACCGTGCTTTGCATTACTGGGAACGGTCTGAAGACGACCGACGTGCTCGCTGGCAAATACGCGGCGGAAGAGGCGATTCGACCGAAACTCGCGGAGTTCGAAACATTTTTGCAGAGAACCCTGGACGTTGCAGAGTTTTCGGAAGCGGCGGAGGCTTGAGATGACAGTTACCGTACAGATTCCGACCGCGCTGCGCCGGTTGACATCAGGGACCGGGCAGGTCAAATGTTCGGCAGCGAATTTGGGAGAATTGTTCTCCGCGCTCGACCAGCAGTTTCCGGATTTGAAGGCGCATTTGCGGGATGAAGCGGGCGAGATTCGGCGGTTCCTGAATGTGTACGTTAACGAGGAGGACATTCGATTTCTGGGCGGAAACACTTACGTGTTTCAGGATGGAGATGAGGTTTTGCTGGTGCCCTCGATTGCGGGCGGGGCTGCCTGACCCTCGATGCGGAGGTGAGCATCTTTGCCGCTTGGGCCGGGCGAGGACGCCCGGACTTCCATCGGAGAAGTTTAGCCATGAATCGTAAATTGAAAATCGGATTGCTCGGTTGCGGGACGGTTGGCCGCGGCCTGGTGGAATTGGTTGGCCGGAATGAGGCGCTCATCCGGCAGCGCTCTGGTGTCGAGTTGCGTATCACGAAGATTTTGGTTCACGATCTCGATAAGGAGCGTCATGGCGTGGATCACACGCTTCTGACTACGCAGCCCGACAAAGTGCTGAATAACGGTTGCGATCTGGTGGTGGAACTGGTTGGGGGGATCGAGCCGGCGCGAAGTTTTATCGAGCGCTCGCTGGGGCGTGGAAAACACGTGGTCACAGCTAACAAGGCGCTGCTTGCCCTTGATGGTTTCCGTTTGATGAAGACAGCGGAATTGCAGAAAGTCCGCCTGGGATTTGAAGCCAGCGTTTGCGGCGGTATTCCAATTGTTCGCGCTCTGAGGGATGGCCTCGTCGGGAATAATATTCAGCGACTCAGCGGGATTCTGAACGGCACCTGCAATTACATTCTGACGCGTATGACAGAGGATGGCGTCGAGTTCGAGGATGCACTTCGCGAGGCGCAGGCTAAGGGTTTCGCCGAAGCCGATCCGACGCTCGACATTGACGGCCACGATGCAGCGCAAAAGCTGAAGATCCTCACCGAGCTTGCTTTTAGCGCCCAGGTGGATGCTGATGCCGTTCAAGGGGAGGGGATTCGGGACATTGCCGCTGGTGACGTGCAAGCGGCCAGGGAACTGGGTTTCGTGATCAAGCATGTTGCGACCGCGGAACTGAGCGAGGAGGCGGTGTCGCTGGGCTGCGCTCCGGTGTTGTTGCCCATGTCGCACCAACTGGCCGGCATTCGCGATGAGAATAATGCCGTGCTGGTTCGCGGAGATGCGGTGGGCGAGATGCTCTTTTCGGGCAAGGGAGCGGGTTCTCTGCCCAGCGCCAGCGCTGTGCTTTCGGACGTGGTCGACATCGCGTGTCACAGAGGCGGATTTTCCCTGAGCCCCGGCTGCCGGGTCAAAGCTACCACTCGGGATTGCGATGGCAGGCAGTATCTTCGCTTCACGGTGAGTGATCCCAGTGCCATCGGCCCGATCACAACCATTCTGGAACGAAACCGGGTTGGAGTGGCTCGTGCTGCCGCAGTGTGGGCGAGGAGCGATTCCGGGAAGCACCAGGTACGGGTGCTGACCCAGGGCTGCTCCCTGAGGGCTGTTGAGGCATCGCTGCGCGACATTGCCGGATCCGGTCTCGAAAGCGGCAAGAGCATCGCTTTGCGAGTGGCAGACTAGCCACAGGGGCGTCCAGCCCTGCAAGCTTCTGACGGGAGAGTCGCCCGTCTCCACACATATCCATCCAGCAATTGATCTTGTGGATCATTTCCGACTTCTGGTAGAATCTAACTAACCAGTTAATTAAGAACGATGAAGGCCACCGTTTCCAAGTCGCGTCTGGGATCTCGCGGGCATCCCGAGCAGAGCCGTGCGGCCATTTTGCAGGCGGCGGTGGGGGAGTTTGCGCAGGCGGGCATTGCCGGGGCGAGAACGGACGCCATTGCCCGCGCCGCCAAGGTGAACAAGGCCCTTCTCTATTACTACTTTAAGGACAAAGAGGGGTTGTACGGGGCGGTGCTCGATCAAGTGTTTGGCGGCTTGATCGCGTGCGTCGGGGAGGTTTTGTCTCGCGATCTCCCACCCCGCGAGAAGATCATCGCCTACGCGGGTGCGCACTTCGATTACGTCGCCAGCCATCCCCTGTACCCCCGAATTGTGCAGGGCGAAATGATGGGTGCGGGCCGGGGCAGGGCGAACCACCTTGAGCGGATCGTGAAAAAGTATTTCCGTCCGCTAATTGGCCGCGTCGCTGAAGTTCTCAAGACAGGACAAACAGCGGGCGAATTTCGGCCGGTTGATCCGTTGCATTTCGTTCCGTCCATGATTGCGGTGATTGTTTTCTATTTCACCAGCGCGCCGGTAATGCGCCTTATGACTGGGAAAGATCCTATGTCTCCCGAGCGAGTAGCGGCACGTCGAGCGGCAGTGCTGGACTTTATTTCAGCTGCGTTGTTCAAGCGTCCCAGAGGCAACTCCCGAGGAGCACGACAGTGAGTGTACGCAATAAATTCCTAATCATTCTCGGCGTGATCTTCAGCATATCGCTGACCTACTACCTGCTATCCACGCCCCGCAACAAGGACCTGATTCTGATCGGTACGGTGGATTCCAATCAGGTGATCGTGAGCCCGCAGATCGAGGGACGACTGGCGAAGCTCCTAGTCGAAGAGGGAACCCAGGTTAAGCAGGGCGATTTGATCGCGGTGCTCGATCCCTCAGAATTGGAGGCGGAAGAGCGCGCGGCCGCCGCCACTATCGACAGTATGAAATCCAAGGTCGCTGAAACCCAGTCGACTCTGCAGGCGACGCAGGGATCGACGTCGAGCAGCGTTGTCAATGCGCAGGCACGGCTGCAGTCCACCCGCGCGCAGCTACTTCAGGCGGAAGCTACGCTGGAGCGCACCGAGAGCGACAGCCGCCGCATGATCGAACTGGCGAAAGAGGGTGTTGCCTCGGATCAGGATCGAGTGCAGGCGGAGACTAACCTGGCAGCACAAAAGGCACTGGTGCAATCGCTGAAGGATCAAGTGAGCGCTGCCGAGGCCGACCTGAATACGGCCATCGCCAACACCCATCAAGCGCATGCTGCGCAGAGCACGGTTGAATCTACGCGCGCACAAGTCGCGAACGCGGAAAGCATGCTGAAGCAGGCTGAAGTTCGCTTAGGTTACACCAAGATTTATGCGCCGGTGACCGGGACCGTTTCCGTGCGCGCCGCCCGCGAAGGGGAAGTGTTGAATGCCGGGCAGGCGATCGTGACCATTGTCGACCTCGGTGATACTTGGGTGCGCGCCGCAATTCCGGAGACCGATGCCGATCACATTGGTTTGGGAGACACGCTGCGGGTTCGGCTGCCTGGCGGCACGATTACTTCGGGCAAGGTGTTTTTCAAATCGGCGGAAGCGGACTTTGCCACGCAGCGAGATGTTGGCCGGCGCAAGCGTGACATCAGAACCATCGTGCTCAAGGTTCGGCTGGACAATCCGAAAGGTGCGTACGTTCCAGGTATGACTGCGGAAGTGTTGGTCTCGCCAGATCAACTCAAGGGTACTTCGCGAGAGAACGTTTCAGCGGAACAACATCCATGATTACCGATCTCAATTCTCGCGGCGGGTCGAGTGGAGACACTCCCAGCAACGGAAATGGTTCGGCTGGCGATGCGGCCGTATCGAATGCCATCGAAGTGGAACACATCGTTAAGAAATATGGCGATTTCATTGCCGTGGACAACGTTTCCTTCAACGTGAAGGAAGAAGAGATATTCGGTTTGCTGGGGCCGAATGGCGCGGGCAAGTCCACGCTGATACGGATGATGACCACGCTAATTCCGATTACGTCGGGGACAGCCCGCATCGCTGGTCATGACGTGCAGGACGAGCCAGACGCGGCTCGACGGGCGATTGGTGTAATTCCGCAGGCGCTGACCAGCGACCTTGACCTCACCATCGAGGAGAATCTCAGCATCTACGCCAAGCTTTACGATGTTCCTTCGAAAAAGCGCAAAGCCGCGATTGACGAGTTGCTGGAGCTGGTAGACCTGACGAAGTGGCGTTCAGCGCAGACCAAGACGCTTTCCGGCGGCATGCGGCGGCGGCTGGAAATTGCGCGCGGCTTGGTCCATAGTCCTCGCATTTTCTTTCTGGACGAGCCCACTACCGGGCTGGATCCCGTATCTCGGGTTGCGGTTTGGGAGATGCTGACCAACATCAAGAGCCATCGCCAGCTCACCATCCTGATCACAACTCATTACATGGACGAGGCCGACCGCCTGTGCGACCGTATCGCCATTGTGGATCATGGCAAGCTGGTCGCGCTCGATACACCACCAGCGTTGAAGGCAAGCGTGCCGGGATCGAATGTGATTGAAGCCCAGTTCGACAATGCTCCGCCGGATTGGGAGGAGCGTTTGAAGAAGCTGAGTGGCGTGACTTCGGTCCAGCACGAAGGCGCCGGCATGTACCGTGTGCTGACTGGAGACGGATCGCGGACCACGACCGAACTTGTGGAAGCGGCGGTACACGGCGGCGTCAAAATCCGGTCACTCTCAGTGCAAAATACTTCACTGGACGACGTGTTCGTACACTACACCGGGCGGCAGTTGCGCGATGAACTGGTGAAAGCGCACGCCTTCGTGATGCCACCCAGACCGGGGTTACAGCCATGAATCATATTTTGGCCATTGTCGAACGCGAAATGCGCAAGTTCTTTCGCTCTCCGGCGCTGATGATGGCGTCCATGATTTTTCCGCTGGTGCAACTCATCGTGCTAGGCAATGCGTTCGGCGGAAAGATTCGCGACGCGAGGCTGGGCCTGGTCGATCAGGACGGCGGCACGCAGGCGCTCAAAATCCGCGAGGCTTTTGATTCAGTCCGTGCCAACATGCGGACGTTTGAACCGATCTTCTATAACGATCCGAAGACGGCGATGGACGACGTCCGCAATGGTAAGATCCAGGGCGCCGTCATTATCCCGCCACAATACTCGCGGCGAGTGTACGAACAGGATCAGCCGCGCATTGCGCTGGTGGTCGATAATAGCGACAACTTCATGAGTTCGACGCTTGAGGACGAACTCACTAGCATAACCGCTGCGCTCAATCAGCCCACGGTCGAGCCTCGCATCTTGCAGCAGACCGTGTTGCAGATTGTGGAGCTTTATCCTTACATCGAATATATGAAGTATCTTTTGCCGGGCTCGATCACGCTGGCGATGTTCGTTTCCGTAATGATCGGCGGCGGCATGCTGTATATCGATGACAAGGCCCGCGGCGTTCACGAAGGATATTTGGTTACGCCAATCACGAAGACCGAGTTGGTTTTTGGGCTGAATGCAGCGGGAGCGATCAAGGCAGTAATGACCGGAGTCGTAATCACCGTAATCGGTTCCCTGCTGGCGGGCGTGGGAACGGTGTTCAACCCGGGTACCGTGCTCGAACTGATGATCATGATTCTGCTGACTTCGATTGCGTTCAACACCATGATGTTTCTGCTCATGGTTCGGGTGGAAGATCCGCTTGTTCCCCGCGCGATTTTTGGAATCCTTAATACGCTGCTGTTTTTCCCCAGTGGGGCTATTTATCCCATTCAGGCGTTTCCCTGGTGGTTGCGGGGCATCGCCAGGGTGGATCCCTTCACGTTCGCGGTGCACGGTTTCAAGTCGGTATTGTTGAAGGAAACAGGAATGGCCGCCATCTGGCCGGACATGGTCTATCTGTCTATCTTTGCGTTCGTGACGCTGGCGGTGGCCACGCCGCTGTTCAAGAGAACCCTCTAATGAGGATCGGGTAATTCAGCAATTGTGTAATTTGGGAATTGAAGAACCCTCCTCGTCGGCGCTCTAGCAAATTACACAATTACCCGACTACTCAATTCAGGGGGAACTTTTTGTTCTCCATTGGTTTCCGTTATGCTTGTGGAAGCCATGACACTGATGGATGCCGAACAATACGATCCTGCGCGCGACCGGAGGCGCCGAAGGCGGATCGTCGTCGTAATCATTCTTGTTCTGCTTGCTGCGTGGGCGGTCTATCACTATCGCGATTACCCCGAGCGGAGTGCGGCGAACAAGTTCTTTGCGGCACTGCAAAGCCAGAACTACGAGGCCGCGTATGCGGTGTGGTTCCGCGATCCTAATTGGAAGCAGCACGCGAATCAATACTCTGTATATGGGTTTAACGACTTTTATCGTGACTGGGGCCCGGGAGGAGAATGGGGCCTGGTGAAGGCTT
>Ga0116218_1002569_pt1 | contig 9975 bp, 9 predicted proteins | sample Sb_taG_2_FD_88966 | JGI IMG/M metagenome (GOLD analysis project Ga0116218, IMG submission 88966) | Peat soil microbial communities from Weissenstadt, Germany - Sb_50d_5_LS metaG | ecosystem: Environmental > Terrestrial > Soil > Wetlands > Peat | place: Germany: Weissenstadt | collected 2010-09-21 | reverse complement strand
TCGTCGAAGTTATCGATATCCCAGGCGCTGGCGTGGCAAACCACATCGCGATCGCGGGGCTTGGTCAGGAGCGAGCGCACCCAAAACGTATCGGGCAACGGAGCGAAGCCCAGGGATTTGTAGAAGCCTTCGCCGTAGCCCACCATCCCCTTGGCATCAAGATTCTTGGCTTGCAGCAACGCAGTCAGATCGTAGCCCCGGCTCTTCTCATCCAGACCGAGGATGGGGAAGACGTTGCCCCACTCCTGGGCCCAGGGATTGCCAAGCAAGTGCGCCGGGATCGGGCCGTCTGGAGGAACGACTTGCGGCCCGTACTTTTGCACCAGCCGGGCTCGAACATACGTATGCAGAGAAAGATATAGCGGACGAACCTGCTGCCACAACCGCTCGACCTCGGCACTGAATTGGTCGGGAGTCATGTCGTAACCTGCGCGCCAGAGTGCGCCTGTGTCTTTGAAGCCGAGCTCCTGAGCTCCCTGATTCGAAAGCTGGACAAACCGCGCATAGCGTTGGCGCATGGGAGCGCCGACCTTGTGCCATCCCACCCAGACGTCTTTCAGTTCGTTGGGATCGCGGCTGTCTCCCATGATCCGCTCGATCGCTGTGATGTCGAGGCAGTCATCGGGCTTGCGGCAGTACTTTCCTTTTCCGTAGTCCGCATCAAGCGAAGCGGCGATCAGCGTCATCTCTTTCCGTAATGCTGGATCTTTTGGAGCAGGCGCGGTCAGAGACAACCGTAGCAGCATGAATTTGCGAGCTAGTTCGGGCGGGAGTGAAAGGCCGTCAAAACGCTTGGATTGTTCGATCAACTCCGTGGTCGCGGCTGTGAGTTGATCCTGGGCATCGGCGGACAAAGCTTCTGTGTCGTCCGTAATGAAGTCTTCCTGTACCCAGCTGGCCCGAGCTGCCTTGACTTCAATCTCATTCAGCCGTGCCTCGGCTTGGTTCATAAACTGCTCGGCTTCGGCGACGGTGGGTTTCGAAGCGGCCTGAGCTTGAATGACGAATAGGAATGACAACAGGAATAGCAGAACGGGAAATTTCATTCAGATCCTCCGGGTGAGCATTATGAAGGAGCAGAGGGAAAATGTCAGGTTCTCTCTTAGGATTCCATTGTACATGGATACCGTCGAAGCACGAAATCTTAGATGGCTTCAGCGCCGCCCGCAGATCGCCCACGCCCGTGCGGGCAGCTCGATTGCTCCCTCTGAATCGGTGCTGAGCGAACTACTCAGCCGCTCTTGAATCGCGCTCCTCGTAGATTCATCGCGGGTTGCAAGATAGCTGGGAGCGGAACCTTGTCCCGTCAGAAATGGTTGCCAGTAATCGTCGAAACTCGTAAACCGGGTGATGACGTTGAGGGCCTGAACGCTCACTTCCTTCATGCAAGCGCCCGCGAAAAGCTTGCCCAACGCCTCAGGATTGCACAGAGGGAAACGCTGGGCCTGATCGTATGCCAAGGCTTCGTTGTCAACGGCTGCGGCCGCATCCCAGAACTGGCGGAGGAAGCGCGCTCCCTCGGCGTAGTCCCAAACGTAGACTGCGATGAGGCCTGCCGAGACCGTGACGCGGCGCATTTCATCGAGCGCACGTTCAGGCTCCGGAACGTAATTCAACCCCAAGCCGCAGACCGCAACATCGAAGGTGGCTTCAGCGAAAGGAAGAGCCATGGCATCTCCGCTCTCGAAGTTGACCGCAGGGTGGGCGCGATGCTCCTGAGCAAATTCAATCTGCTGAAGGGATGCGTCTATACCCGCAACTCGAGCGGGCGCGTAGCGTTCGACGATGGCTTCCGTGAGCACGCCGCTTCCGCAGCAAACGTCCAGCCAGCGCAAATTCGGGGGCAAACTCAGCCAGTTCAGGAACTCATCTGCCAGCAGGCGGCTCCAGCGTCCCATCCACTGGTCGTAGGCTGATCCAGAAGTCCATTTGTCCATATTCACAGGATTGCGTAGGGACGGACGGCCTCGTCCGCCGGCCGATCGACAGTATCCTAGCTAGCCCGGACGGGGATGTCCGGGCCTAGGTGAGCCTTGCCCCCGTAATGCAGATCTTCCATTGCCTGGTGAACTTTGGCCGATAATTCTTCCATCTCACGAAGCGTATATCCGGCGGTTGGAATAGGTTTACCCACTCTCATCTCCAGCGGGCGGCACTTGACGTGATAGGTATTCATTGGCAGCAGTTCGTAAGTTCCGACTAGTGCGATAGGCACGATATCCACTTGTGCCTTGATCGCCAGATAGAATGCTCCCGGCATGAACGGCTTGATCTCGCCATCGGGAGTGCGGCCGCCTTCAGGAAAAATCACCAGCGGCAGCCCCGCCTGCAGACTCTTTACCGCCGAGCGGATATGCGCAATCGATCGTGTCGGCTTTTGCTGATCAATGCAAACTTGCCCCGACCGTCTCAAGTGCCATCCCACAATCGGGTAGGAAAGCAATTCCTTCTTGAAGAGAATCCGGAACTGGAATGGCAAATAAACATAGAGCACCGGAATATCCAGCGCCGAGGCATGGGTCACGGCGTAAACATGCGGTTTCGATGTGTCGATCTTGTCCAGGCCCGTCACCTTCACTGGGGAAAGGATGGTCTTCATAATCAGCCACGACCAGAAGCGGGCAAAGCCGTGCAGGATGCGAGTCTTCTCGCCGAAAAGAGAGGCTGGAATGGAGACAATTCCGAGCACAACCGTGTACAGCCAGATGAGAGGATCGAAGATGAAATAAGAGCGCAGGAGGCTAAGCCAGCCGTATTTCTTATCTGCGGCGACAGGAAAGATTTCGTCTGTCAGAGTGAGCGCGGCTGACCGGTCTGAGGAGACGTTTGCAGACAGCCGTGAACCGCGCTGCTCTTCGCCTGCGGATGTGTGCACTTCCTGCATTTGAACGGCTAAACCCTTACCCCTAAGACTCGCATGGCCTCTCCTACAATGTATATCGAACCCGTTATAACTACTATGCCTCGGGGACCAGCCAGCGAACGGGCTCGATCGAGCGCGGAAGCCACCTCTATAGCATCTTCGATGTCGGTTGCGGTGCGCGCGGCTGCTTCTCGAATCTCGTCCGGGGTCGCGGACCGTGGATTGTCGGCCCTCGTGGCAATAACCCGCGCCGCGAGCGGGAACAAGATCTCAGCGATCTCACCAATCGCTTTGTCACGCATTGATCCAAATACGAACGTGAGCAGCCGGTCCTCATAACAGGCGGACAGGGTGGACCGCAACGCCCACGCCCCTGCCGGGTTATGGGCTACGTCGAATATGTATTCGGGCGCCGTGCCTTGGGCCGGCATGACCTGGAAGCGTCCCGGCCAACGGGTTTCGCGAATGCCACGTTCGATCGCTTCTGGCGTAATCGGAAACCCTTGATGGCTGAGAACTTCCACCGTGGCAATTGCCAGCGCGATGTTTCGCAGTTGATGCCGGCCAATCAGTGGCGTTTCCACCGAGATCTGCTTCCCCATTACCTGTAGCGGATAACGTGAAGCCAGACACTCCGCGGCCGATTCGGGGGTGCGCGTCAGATACCGATCGCTACCCGGAGATACCGGAGGCACATAAGGCACTGCGCTCACGCCCTGCGCTCCCAATTCCAAAATCGTGCCCCCAATCACGTCGTTGGCCTGCGGCTGTTGCGGTAGCGTCACGACGACTCCGCCAGGACGGATAATGCCTGCTTTCTCGCGCGCGATCTCGGTTAGGGTGTTGCCCAGGAACTTCTGATGGTCGAGCGAGATGTCTGTGATCACGCTCACGCGCGGTTCAATTACGTTGGTCGCATCGAGCCGCCCGCCCATACCAACTTCCAACACCGCGATCTCCACTTTGTTTTGCGCGAAGTATTCAAACGCAATCGCGGTCAGCATCTCGAAGAAACTGGGATGCCAGGGCAACTCGCCCTCTTCGACTAAACGCTCCGCCGTGCGATCCACCACATCATGCAGCAAAGCGAAATCGTCATCGCTGACTTCGCTGCCGTTGATGCGAATCCTTTCATTGATCCGCACCAGATGCGGTGATGTGTACAGCCCGGTGCGCAAACCCGAGGCTCGAAGAATGGAGGCCAGCGTAGCCGCCGTCGAGCCCTTGCCGTTCGTACCGGCAATCAGGACGCCGGGAAACTTCCGTTCCGGATGATTCAAAGCTTCCAGCAACACCCGCATGTGTGCCAGGTCAAACTTGTGCGATGGGGTTTGCGTCAGCTCGTGACCAAGAGCGTACATACGCGCAACCGCGGTTTCGTAGGACATTGGAAGCTATCAGATATCAGATTACCAGTTTGCAGGTTGCGATTCGGAGTTTGCCACGATCCATCATTCAACGTAGAAGGATGTGGTCCGAACGGTGCTGGAGGCGGGTCAGCTGAGAGCTGATGGCTGAGAGCTGAATGCTATGCGGCTGCCATGAATTCCAGCGCCCGCCCAATATACGGCTTCAACTGCTTGCGGGGTACTACGGCGTCGAGCATTCCATGCTCGAGCAGAAACTCACTGCGTTGAAAGCCCTGAGGCAACTTCTGCCGGATGGTTTGCTCGATCACGCGCGGCCCGGCGAAGCCGATCAACGCTCCAGGTTCGGCGATATTCAAATCGCCCAGCATGGCGAAGGAAGCGGTCACGCCTCCCGTAGTTGGATCGGTCAGCACCGAGATGTAGGGCACGCGGGCTTCGTCCAAGCGGGCTAACGCGGCTGAGATCTTGGCCAGTTGCATCAAGCTGATGACGCCTTCCATCATGCGTGCCCCGCCCGAAGCCGAAACGATGATGATGGGAGCCCTGCTCTCCGTCGCTTGCTCGATGGCCCGAGTGATCATTTCCCCTACCACCGCGCCCATGCTTCCGCCGATGAACGAGTACTCCATGGCGCTTACGATCACGGGCCGCCCGTTGAGTTTGCCACGCGCATTGATGACGGCATCCTTCAGTCCGGTGTCAGCCTGCGCCTGCTCCAGTCGCGATGAATAAGTCTTCAGGTCGGCAAACTTCAACGGATCGGTCGAAACCAGGTTGGCATCGAAAACCTCGTACTGGTTGTCGTCCAAAAGTTGCGCCAGGCGGGTTCGGGCGTCGATGCGGAAGTGCTTGTCGCACTTCGGGCACACGTTGAGGTTATCTTCCAGATCCTTTTTCCAGATGATCTGCCGGCAGTGCTCACACTTCACCCACAAGCCTTCAGTGCGGACTTTCTTCTCGCCCGTTGCATCCAGTTCGCCGGATTGTCGTTTGAACCAAGTCATATTTTAACTAGCTTCTGGCTGCTAGCTTCTAGCTAGAAGCCAGAAGCTTCCTAATCAGTATTCGATCCCTCTCTGCGCCATCACACCCTTTTCGTACGCATGTTTTACCTGGCGCATTTCCGTAACCGTGTCGGCTAGTTCAACGATTGTCGGGTGCGCATTCCTGCCGGTCAAGATAACATGAACCATCTCCGGCTTGGTCTTCAGGCTTTCGGCCACCTTCGCCGGATCGAGCATACCGTAGCTGATGGCGTAATTAATCTCGTCAAGAATCACCAAATCCCAGGTGCCGGAGTGGATCGCCCGCTCTGCCTCGGACCAAGCGTCTTCAACCATTTTGACGTCTTCAGGGTCAGGCTTCTCGGTTCCTACTTTCACGAAGCCACGACCCATTTGCTTCATGATGAATTTGTCTCCAAACGCCTGCACGGCATCGAGTTCGCCGTAATGCCACGAGCCCTTGAGGAATTGCAGCATCAGCACCCGCATCCCCTGGCCAACCGCCCGTAGCGCGGTTCCCATGGCAGCCGTGGTCTTGCCCTTTCCGGGCCCGGTGTTGACGATGATCAGACCGCGACGGATGTCCTGCATACTTGGGATGATTGATTGTACCTTGCTTCGGGCGGTTGCACGGGCGCGGAGGCGTGCGGGTACAACCGTTGACCAAGTTTATTTTTGCGCTTTCCGGTGGGGCGAACTTGTTTACTTTTTCGTTAGCCGGTACCCCCTCCCCCCTGATCTTTTGGAATCATGGGATTAGGGACGGACTACCACCAAGATCTTTGAATTATAAGGACTTAAATGCAAAATATTCCGGAATAAGGGGTTAGGAGTTTTCAAGGTTATCTTGAAGCTGACTGTACAGTTATAGGATTAACTGGAACGGCGCGTGAAAGTCAAGGATAAAGCGGGAAGAAATCGGAGGACATTTCCATTTTGGGACTGCCATGCGGCGGCGCACCGACAACTTCAGACTTGCCGACCACTCGCTCGAAACTCACCTGATGTTCCCCAGTTCCCCAAAGCCCGTGAGCGGACTGGCGGTCTTGCCAGTTTTCGGGGCGGCACCCTGTTGATAGTCTGAGCGATTGCACGAGTGTGTGAGCCGCGTGCATTACATACCTCTGTGATCCAGATCACATCAGCGGTATAGACCCCGGCCATAGATTCAGTATTGTCACTTGCCGATTCTGAAAGTTCGGGATGAAGGCGGTTCTCCATGAACCTACATGGAAATCTGCGCGTCGAAAAAGTCGAAATGCCCCGCGAAAGGAAAACCACGAAAACAATAATCGGACAAACTCTCATCGTCGTCGCGCTCTTTGGTGCGCTGGCGCTCACGTCCGCACAGGCGCAGCAAGTTCCGCTTCCAAAAACAGCCGCCGAAGTTCCCGGTGCTGTTGCAGGCACAGCGATGACTACGGAATACGTCCAGATGGTCGGGCGGATGGCGTACATCTGGGGTTGGCCGATGGTCAATATGGCCAATCGTGCTGCCGCCTTCTCCAAGGCACCCGAACCCGGCTTGCTCGGCGGCGTGGTGCCGGTCGCGTTCGGGCGGAACGCGATGCTGACGGGTTATGTCAGCCCGGAACAGCATTTCATCGCCTGCCCAAATCAGGATGTCGCGTATGGCGCTGGCTTCTTCCCGTTGGACAAGGAGCCCATTGTTTTTCAAGTGCCAGACTTCGGGGATCGGTTCTGGGTTTATCCGATCTATGATGCGCGCACCGACGAGTTCTCGAACATTGGCAAGCAGTACGGCACCAAGCCGGGCTTCTACATGATCGTCGGGCCTGACTGGAAAGGCAAAGCGCCCGTCGGCATCACAGCGGTAGTGCGATCTTCCACGCCGTTGGCGTTTGTCGTTCCGCGCATTTTCATGGATGACACGCCACAGGATCACGCGGCCATCCAGCCGGTGTTGAGCCAGGTCGTCTTCTACCCGCTGTCGGAGTTCGACGGGAAGATGAAGACCAAGGACTGGAGCAAGCTCCCGCACTTTCCTTCACCTCCGTCCAAAGGAGGCGAGAGCAAGTGGGTGAACCCGGAGACATTCTTCGACGAATTGCCGGCAGTAATGAAGTCAGTGCCGCCGCTGCCGGGCGAGGAAGCTCTCTACCAATGGATCGGCAGCGTGCTGGACGCAGCCGCCAAGGACCCGGCGATCAAGCAGACACTCACGGCGACCGCCGTCTCCGCCGAACAGGAAATAATTTCACCATTCGTTCAATGGCGCTACAACGGCCGACCTGCCGGGAACGGCTGGAACTCACCTGTGAACAACGCAGAGTGGGGAACCGACTATCTCAACCGCGCCGCCACCGCCAGGTCGAATATGTACGACAACCTGCCCACGGAAACCAAGTACATCTATACAGATGATGATAGCCAGGGCAAACAGATGAACGGGCAGAACCTGTATTCGATTACCTTTCCGAAAGGCCAAGTGCCTCCCGTCAAGGGCTTCTGGTCTGTAACTTTGTACGACCAGTACCACCTCTTCAGCCCTAATCCGCTGGGGCGCTATTCGCTGGGCACGAAGAACAAGAACCTAAAGTACAACGCGGATGGTTCGCTGACGCTTTATGCCGGTGCCAAATCGCCGGGTGCAGAAAAGGAAAACAACTGGCTGCCCGCGCCGAACGGCACCTTCTCGCTGTACCTGCGTGCCTATTGGGCGGACAAAGCCATCCTCGACGGCACGTGGCAACCACCGTCGATTGAGCAGGTGCAGTAAGCGCGGTTGATTGAAGGATTGAACCCAATTAAGGAGTTCAGACTTATGAAGCGTGAGTATCATATTTTCGTTCTTGCGAGTGCGCTTTTGCTGTGCGCAGTGCCTGTCGCATTCGCTCAGGAACCCAACTTCGATAAACTCGCCAACGTCCCGTTCAACGAAAACTATCCCACCAAAGAGACCACGCAGACACTGCGCGACGAGCTGCTCTTCCAGAGGGCTACGCAGGTTTACCTCTGGGCCCTTCCCATTCTCAATACCATGGGTATGAAGGAAGGCTCGGAGAAAGTCTTCGGGGCTGGCTACAACGTGCTCCCGACCTGGAAGCAGCGGCTCGACGCCAAGACGATCGTCACCACACCGAACTCCGACGTGATCTATGCCATGAGTTACCTGGACGTGGGTAAGGACGGACCGCTAGTGGTCGAAGTTCCCGGCCTGATCCAGGGCATGTTCGATGACTTCTACCAGCGTCCGCTTCAAGGAGTCGCGCCCGGCGGCACACCCTGGTCCGGCGACGTAGGTTTTTTCGGGCCTGACAAAGGCAAGGGCGGCAAGTTTCTTCTTCTGCCGCCTGGTTATTCCGGGCCGATTCCCAGCGATACCTTCGTCTATCGTTCCGCCACCAACAACATCTTTCTGTTCTGGCGCGCCTTCTATAAGGACGCTTCGGATCTAGGGCCGCCGGACAAACTCATCGCGGAGACAAAAGTTTATCCGCTTGGCAAAGAGGACAGCGCCAAGCCGATGGAGTTCCCTGACGCATCCGCGAAGCCTGCGAACATGATCTGGCCGCAAGACGCCAGCGCCTTTGAAGTACTGAAGCGATTTATTGACAGCGAACCAGTCAACGCCGTTCCCGACGCCGACTGGCGCGGCATGCTGGCCGCGCTAGGAATCGTGAAAGGAAAACCGTTCAATCCCAATCCACACACGCGCGAGATCCTCGATAAGGCTGCCAAGACAGCGTGGAAGATGAGCAAGGTCATAGCCTACGAAGACACGCAGACCTGGGCTGGCGCGCACGTGTTCCCCGATCGGCAATGGCTGGATCCCAATCTCGACATGGCTCTCGATCTGACGTGGATGCGGACGGCAGACAACTATCGCGATCTGGACGCGAGGATCGCTTTCTTCACCTGCTACTACTCGATAAGTCCCGGCATGATCTCGCGCGTGCCAGGCTTGGGTGCCAGATACATGGTTGCCTTCAAAGACGCGGATGGTGATCCGCTTCTCGGCGGCAAACACTACCGACTGAATCTCCCGAAAGGCATTCCTGCGGAAAGGTTCTGGTCATTGACCTTGTATGATGCTGAGCAGGCTTCCGGCCTCGCCAATGGCCAACCTTTTCCATCGCTTGGGTCGCGAGACAATCCGGTGGCCAACGCGGATGGCTCTGTTGATATCTACCTCGCCCCCGCCGCACCGAAGGGGCAGGAAAAGAATTGGATGCGGACCGTACCGGGAAAAGGCTATTTCACGATCATCAGACTATATGGCCCGACCGAGGCCGCGTTCAGCGGCTGGCCCTGGTTCGACAAGAACTGGAAGCCCGGCGACATCGAGAAAGCGAAATGACGGGATGACCAGTTAGCCGAAAGGTTCACGGGCAAACCGGAAATAATCGGCACCTGAAAAGCCAAGCTGGAAGAGGAGTCTGGATAGTTGATGTAGCCAGGCCATAGCGCTCATCGATTGAGAAGTGACGATCGTCCTTCCAACGCGGGCCCTCGTTCGCATACCGCATCAGCAAAAGGGAGTGTAGGCGACGACGCGCCTACACTGACTGTTGGCTCGAGGCTTTTCTAGGGCATATTGACGACTTGGCGGAACTCGACTTTTCCGTCGCCGGTAGAAGGAGGTTCTTCTCCGAGCAACTTGGCGGTAAGCCGCAGCGCTTTTATTTCTTGTTTGACCCGCTGGATTTCCTTGTCTTTCATCCGAAGTACGTCGAAAGGGTTCTTCATGGGGGAGGGCTCCTTAAACAATCAACAT
>Ga0116218_1002562_pt1 | contig 9991 bp, 10 predicted proteins | sample Sb_taG_2_FD_88966 | JGI IMG/M metagenome (GOLD analysis project Ga0116218, IMG submission 88966) | Peat soil microbial communities from Weissenstadt, Germany - Sb_50d_5_LS metaG | ecosystem: Environmental > Terrestrial > Soil > Wetlands > Peat | place: Germany: Weissenstadt | collected 2010-09-21 | reverse complement strand
TAGCACCTGATATTTCTTCTTCATGAAACCCGCCTCCGCCTGATCTTCCCGATTCCTGCTAAGTTCCGCGAATCCCGTTGCAGAGCTGTCTGCTTACCCGTTCTGTCCTTGGCCGACACCAGCGGCACCACCAAAAGACGGATGGGAAAAGACTTACCCTCGGCGATAGTAGGGCGAGCGGGTCACCGTGACAACGTTACGAACGTCATGGTTGCCGCTATGCGTAATCATCATTCACCACGGAGGCACCGAGGCGCGGAGAAGACCAGCTAGAAGAGAAAAAACAGCGGTTAGTTAGAAATTATCAATGCGCTGGAGAGAACCAAACAAGCAGAGAGAAGAAACGGCTTTCTCCGTGGCTCCGTGACTCCGTGGTGAGAAGGAAGCTAGAAGCCCTTGTTGCCGCTGTTGGGAGTGAAATGCAGGGTGAACGAATATCCCGGAAGGCTTACCGGCACGCTGTAATCGGCCGCCACGTAAACTGCCGGCGCTCCCGGGGTGCCAATGCGCTGCACTGTGACCTGCTCCGCCGTGAGCGTAATGTCGTGCTCCTTCGCCCGCTTTATGACGGCTTCGGCCAGGTCCAGGTCGGTCTGGCGCGGATTGGCGCCGCCCACCATCGCGATGTTGTGCAAGTCGTCGTTAAACGCGTAGTTCGCGAGCTCCGGCGGAATAATCTGAAATCCGCCATAGATGACCGCAACGATGGCCAGAATCCCAACGATGGCTTTGACAGTTCCCATGGTCCCCATCCGCTCCGTCCGCGGACGGGGTGCCCCATTTCTCGCGAGTCTGCGAGAAGTGGATCTCTATTCCGCGCGGCGGAGCAACTGCTGAAAATGCTCCACGATCGCAGAAATCGTAACATCGCGCACTTCCCCGGTCGAACGAATAACAACCTCGACAGTACCTTCGGTAACCTTCTTCCCGACCGTCACGCGAAACGGGATGCCGACCAGATCGGCGTCCTTGAACTTCACCCCCGGCCGCTCGTCTCGGTCGTCGAAAACCACGTCAAACCCAGCCTTTGCCAGGCGCTGGGCAATGTCCTCGGCGGCGGCCTTTACCGCCTGATCCTTCATATTGGTCGCCGACACCACGATCTCAAACGGCGCAATCGCCGCGGGCAGCCAGAATCCGTTCTCGTCGTTGCCCTGCTCGATCGCCGCCGTCAGGATGCGCTCGATCCCGATCCCGTAGCAACCCATGATCGGCATGACTTCCTTGCCGTTCCTGTCGAGCACCCGCGTTCCCATCGACTCGGAATACTTGTACCCCAGCTTGAAGATGTGTCCGATCTCGACCGCCGTATCGATGCGCAACGGCTGGTCGCAATTCGGGCAGGTCTCGCCCGCTGTAGCCACGCGCAGATCGGCATATGCCGTTGGATGAAAGTCCTTCCCCGGCGTGAGATTCTTCAGGTGATAGTCCTTCTTGTTGGCGCCCGCGATCAGATTCGCGCGCCCCTCGAGCGCCTTGTCGACCAGCAGGACCGGCTTGCCGTCGTGATTCTTGACATCCCGGGCCCACTCAATCCCCATCGGCCCCAGATACCCCGCCGGAGAATTGAACAATCCTTCAATCTCGCTCTCTTCCATGGCCCGCGTCGCCGCAGCCACCGCGCCGTTCAGCTTGGCTTCATTCAGCTGATGGTCGCCGCGCATGAGCACAACGATCGCCCGGGACTTTTTCTTGCCCGCGCCATCGATCTCGTCGGCCATCATGGCCAGGGTCTTGATCTTATTCTTCGGCGACACGCCCAAGAACTTCGCCACGTCCTCAATCGTCTTCTGCCCCGGAGTGTGCACCAGCAGCGGCTTGCCATCGCCCTCCGGCTTCAAATCCTCGACGGCTTCCAGCTTTGAAGTCGCCCTCTCCAGATTCGCCGCATAGCTGCACCCATCACAGCTTACAATCCGGTCTTCGCCCGCCGGGGTCCGTACAATGAACTCCTGCGAATCCTTTCCGCCCATCGCTCCCGAGTCAGCCTCGACCACCATGTACTTCAGCCCGCAGCGGTCAAAGATGCGGCGGTAAGTCTCGTAGTGCTTCTTGTACGAAACATCCAGCCCGGCGGCATCGAGATCGAACGAGTACGAATCCTTCATGATGAACTGCCGCACCCGCAGCAGCCCGGACCGGGGCCGCGGCTCGTCGCGAAACTTGGGCGCAATCTGATACCAGGTCTGCGGCAGCTGCTTGTAGCTGCGCAACTCCTTCAGCGCAATCGAGGTCATGACCTCTTCTTCCGTCATGCCCAGGCACATGTCGGTGCCCTTGCGGTCTTTCAGACGAAACAGGTTGTCGCCCATTACCGCATAGCGTCCGCTCGCCTCCCAAAGCTCGCGCGGATGCAGCGCCGGCAGATAGAATTCCTGCCCGATCCGGTCCATCTCCTCGCGCACGATAGCGATGATCTTGTTGAACGACCGGTTCCCTAAGAAGAGATAGGAGTAGATCCCGGCCGCAAGCTGCCGGATATACCCCGCCCGCACCAGGAACTTGTGCGAAGCCACTTCGGCGTCCGCCGGCGCCTCGCGCAGCGTGGGAATAAAGAGTTCTGACCAACGATGCATAGTTGAGTTTCTCGATGGAATAAAGAATTTATGATTGTAAACGATTGAACGGGAGGGCTTGTGTAGGGGTAGCCGCCCTCGGCTGTCCAACCGAGCGCAGTTCGGCAGGCTTCGTGCCTGCTATCGCTGGCGTGTATAAATGCGAGTCTGACAGCGTTTTCGGGGTGGATTCTAGAGGACTCGCTCGACTTCATCGGCCCAGTTGGGGAGGAGGCCCATCAGAAGCTGGATCGCGGTTTCTTTCGGCAACCGGACTGCAACCTCCTCGTCTGCATTTCCGCCATCCACGGCGATGTAAACAGGCGCTTTCAGTCTGCTTCTCTCTTTCAGATCACGCTCTGCTAGTTCCCAATAAATGTGGACTTTCTTGCCATCGCTCTCGCCTAGCCAAATTGAATGTCGCGTGCTCATGATTTCCTCATGATTCATATCGGCAAGGCGCGTGGCGATCTTGGCCCGCTGGACAGCCGGGGCGGGTGTCCCCACACACCATACCGCTACCCCGCCAGCTGTTTCAAAATCTCTTTCCCCAGCTTCTGCGCCTCGCCGAACAGCTTCTGATACTCCACGAACTTCCGGTTCAGCTCCAGCGCCTTGTCGGTCGACGGATGCTTGCGCAGAATCATGTCCCGCACATGCACGGGATTAGGCAAAGTCGCGTCCTCGGTCAGTTCCTCCAGCGCCGTATTGGGATCGTAGTGATACATGGGATTGAATCATTGAGCCATTGAGTCATTGACTCAATGAAGGCTCAAGCTCCTTTGTTGTGCTTTGCAGTCGCAATGCCGCGGCACCTGTCGCCAGCAATTCGTGCGCTTCTCTGATGAATAGTTTATCGGGCTCTCGCCACTCAGGTATCCGCAAGGATGAATGCAATGACTCAATGACTAAATGATTCAATGACTCAATTCTTACACCAGTTCCGTGGTCCATAGATCGTGCAAATGCACGATCCCTTCCAGCTTGCCGCCGTCAACAACCATCAGCGACGTAATCTTCTTCTCTTCCATCAGCGCCAGCGCCGTGGCCGCAAACTCGCCGGCCCCAATCGTCTTCGGCTTGCGCGTCATGGCCTCGCCTGCTGTCAGGTCCATCGCGTCTTTCCCGCGCTTTTCCAGCAGTCGCCGCAAATCGCCGTCGCTGATAATCCCGACCAGTTTCTTGCCCTCCACCACCGCCGTCACGCCCAGTTTCTTCCGTGACATCTCGTAAATCACATCGGGCATCTTCGTCTTCGGACCTACGCGTGGCAAGGCATCCCCCGTATGCATCAACGACTCAACGCGCGCCAACCGTTTACCCAGCTTTCCCCCAGGATGCAAATTCGCAAAGTCTTCCTCCTTGAACCCGCGCCGTTCGCTCAAGGTGACGGCCAATGCATCTCCTAAAGCGAGCATGGTCGTGGTCGAGGCCGTCGGCGCCAGCCCCAGCGAACAAGCCTCCTGCGCGATGGAGCAATCCAGCGCCACATCCGCCGCCGCCGCCAAAGTCGACCATGTGGAGCGGACACTATTGTCCGCTGCCTTTGACTTTGCCTTTGATTTTCTGGATATCCCATCGCCAGCAATCTCCGAGGCTGCCCGACCCTTCGCGGTTTTCGAAGGGTAGGTATCCCGACCCATCCCATCCCCGGTCATCGTGATCAACGGCACCTGCAGCCGCTTGATCGTCGCCAGCAACTCCAGAATCTCCTCCGTCTCTCCGCTCGCCGAAAGCCCCAGCACCACATCTCCACGCACCACCATTCCAAGATCGCCGTGCAGCGCCTCCACCGGATGCAGGTACAAGGCCGGTGTCCCGGTCGAACTCAGCGTCGCGGCAATCTTGCGCGCAATCAGCCCGCTCTTGCCCATCCCGGTGACGACCACGCGCCCCGCGCAGGAAAACATCAGGTCCACGGCGCGCTGAAACGCCGCCGCCATGGGGCCCGCAATGCGGTCCGCAAGCGAGCGTAGCGCCTCTGCTTCGATGCGCACAACGTTCTCACCGGTATGTTTCATGCAAGACGACCGAACCTCAGAAGAGCAGCGTCTCGTGAATCTTCGGCTCACTCGATCGCACTGGTCCGCTCAGCCGCGACAAAATGCAGAATCGTGCCACCCAGCAGCGCGTACAGGCCCAAACTGCTGCGCCACATCGGCGACGCCAGCCCGCGCCCGGTCTCGGCAAAGAACGCGGACACCAGCAACACAGGCGCTGCCAGGAACAAAACGGATCCTGCACACTGCAATCCGCGCCGCACGGACGACCGCCTGGGCACCAGATAAAGCCCCAGCAGCACATTCGCGATTCCGCTGCCCAGAATATAGATGTGCCGCGACCGGTACATGAGCCGCGCACCATCGCTCAACTGGCGCATCGGCGGAGTGTGCGTACGCATCACCATCCCCGTGCCGGCGAACACCAGCAACACGAGAATCCCGAATGTCAGGTGAATGCGGCGCATGATGAGCCGGAAACGCCAATGTTAGCACGCAAATTTTCGCAGAGATGTCGCGGGCCATGCTCCTGGCGCAGCCCCATCGCACCAGCTCAAAAATGATCCTCCGCGCCCGGCGCTCTCCCCAGCGTCCCCAGCCCGCGCGCCTGAATGGCCCGATCCCACGGCCCCGCCTGCCAGTTGTCCCGCTTCTTCTCCGGATGGATCCACGGAGGCAATGCCATCATCAGGTTGCGCCCCGTCGAGTGCACATACGGTTCGTACATCGGCCGCAGCTTCGCCAGTTTCTCCCGCGCCTGGTCCACATCCCGCAGACGCAGGCCCGCCGCACCCAGCGCTTCCCGCAACCGGTTAAATTCCGCTTCGGGCAGGCGATCGGCTGCCGCCGCATCGTAGCGGGCATTCACCACCTGCGCCAGATCCACGGCGGCGTGCCTGGCCATGGCAAACGTCAGCTTTGCCTGTCCCGGAGACACGCCCTCAATGCCGGCAAGAATCAGCGACGTCACATCCAGCATGGTAGTCAGCGCCGCCAGCCACGACTGGTTGCTGTGCTGCGAGCGGAAAAACGTGAGCACCGGATAGGAAATCTGCTCCTCCAGCAGCTGTGCCGACCACGTTTCCCACTCCCGGAGCACTTCATCCAGAACATTCTGGTCGACGCCCGGATCCTCCGACCTTCCGGCCAACCGCACCAGCAACTCCACCGCCGACGGCGGCGATCCCGCACGCGCATCCAGCATCGAAATCTGAATCTCGCGCCGCGAAAAAGAGGAGTAGACCACAGGAATGTACCCGATCACCACACCCAGAAACGCGAACCCCATGCCCGCTTCCAGCACGGACAGTGCGCGCGCCGGCCCCGATGTCGGCACAATGTCGCCGTAGCCCAGGGTGAAAAACGTCTCACCGCTGTGGTAAACGATCCTGCCAAACGTCAGCGGCTCATTGTTCAGCTGCTCGTGTCCGCCGATGCCATACTGAATCAAGGCGAATCCGAAGATCAGCCCCGCAGCCCAGAATCCCAACAGCAAAATCAACGAAAGCGGCCCAAAATATCCCAGAAAATTCTGCTGCCGTCCGAAGGTTTTGATGTAGCTTGCGACTCGCCGCCACGGAATCCACGTGCGCCGGTAGAACCAGGCGGTCAGCCGGAAGTGACGTGTAACCCGCCGCGGCAGAACCACGGTCTCAAAGGCGTCCAGCAGCACACTCCAGAGAATAGCGATGCCAAATACCACCGCGACGACGCTGCCGTGCGCATGCATTGCTGGTCAGGATTGCAATCTAGATGCGCTGGGAAGGTTACCAGATTCCGCAGCAGCCCGTGCCACGGGGCTGAATTGGTGATTGTTGATTTTTGATTGTTGAATGAAAACCTTGCTGCCAATTGGGCCTCTATTCGCCAATCGACAATCACAAATCCAACAATTCGACATCCCCTACTGCGGCTTAGGTGGCGGCTGCTGCGCCGGTGGCGGAGTCTGCGTCTGACCGGCCGGAGGCTTGGTGGCTGGGGTCGTGGGCTTGGCCGCTGGCTTCTTCTTCACCGGCGGCTTCTTCGGCGGTTCCGTGTCGTCCACGATGACTTTCTTCGGAGGCGTCACCGGAACCGCCGCCTGCGCTGTCTTCAGATCGGTCCGCAGGCGCACAATCTCTGCCTCTTTTGCTGACGAAAGCGTCTCGATCCGCTCTGCCATCTGCTTCCGCGTACCCTCAAATGCGTTCAGATCGTTCGAGAGCGACTGCAGATCGTCCTTTGACCCAAACGCGCCCGCCCCTTCAACCACGCTGCCCAGCACGTCGTAGAGCGCGTCCAGATTGCGGTAAAGCTTGAAGGTGGCCGACAAATCCTCGGGTGCCGCTCGCAACTGGGAGACAATCGTGGGCAGCGCCCCCTGCAGGTTGCGCTGAATCGACTCCACATTGCCCAGCGCCTGCTTTTTGTAGGAACCGTCCGCCTTCCAGCGCTCAATGCGCAGATTACCCAGATCAACCAGCGTGTTCTTCGAGGTCGCCTCCAGCTGCGCCAGCATGCCGTTCAGCTGCGTGACCGACGCATACGAAACCGGCTGTCCGGTCTGCCCGCCAGCAGCCTGGCCCATGGTCGAATACTGCGAATTCCCCGGAGCCGCCGTCGCAGCCGGTGAGGATGATCCCTGGCCAAATGCGCCGCTCCAGCTCCCTGCGACCAGAGCGGACAACAGCAACAGAATGAGGGAACGTTTCATCTTAGGGCCGTGCCTTCGCGGAAACAGCATACTACAAGAGCACGAGGCTCCTCACCCCCGGGGTCCTGGATGTGTCCCCCATCGTGTCGCGCAACCCGCCCTAGCGCCGCCGCCATGAACAACACGAGATCTCACGGAAGGGCGAGTTTCTCTGACCTCCTTCGTGCACTTTGTGTCCTTCGCGGTGAAATTAGGACGCCACCGCTTGCGGACCTGATTCGACTCCCGTCTTGCCGAGGACGATAATGAAGAGTATGTATGTCGTTGGATTCTCGCGTTAGCCGTGCCCGATGGCTGCTGGTCGCGGCCTTGCTGGCGGCGTTTCCGGCCCTCGCCCAGGAAACCGCCCGCCGCATCATCCTCAACGACGGCTCGTACCAGCTGGTCACCAAATATGAAATCAAAGGCGACCGGATCCGCTACTTCAGTTCCGAGCGCGATGAGTGGGAGGAACTTCCTCTCGCTATGGTCAACTGGCCGGCTACCGAGCAGTTCGAAAAAGATCGCGCCGCCGCAGCCGCCGCTCCCGAGGCCGTGCAGCTCGATAAGGAATTCGAACAAGAGAAAGAGCGCGAAGACGTCCAGCAGCCCGAAGTCGCCCCCGGACTGCGCCTGCCCCAGGATTCCGGCGTGTTTCTGCTGGAGACTGTCCAGGGTTCGCCGCAGCTCGTCGAAGTGCAGCAGAACGAGGGCGACATTAACCAGAACAGAAAGACCAACGTGCTCCGGGCCGCCATCAACCCGATTGCCGGAGCTAAAGCGACCATTGAACTGGAAGGCGCCCACGCCGCCGTGCAATCCCACGTGGATGTGCCGTCGCTCTACATCAACGTGGAACCTATCCCCGACCAGCCCGATCAGCCGGTCAGCCCGAAAGACTCCGGCCGCAATGGCCCGCAGCAGCCAGAACAACCCGAACAGGCTGTCGTGCCTTACGACCGCTTTCGCATCGTCCGCGCCGAGGTGAAAGGCAACAAGCGCATCGTTGGAGACGTGAAGCGCGCGGTCACCGGCAAACTCAGCCAGGAGCAGCACTTCGTGAAAACCACCATCACCGGCGTCAAGGGGGGCTGGCTCAAGCTCACACCCACCGAGAGCCTGACGCCGGGAGAATATGCCCTGGTCGAGATGATGGGAAAAGAAGGAATGAACTTCTACGTCTGGGATTTCGGCGTCAACCCCAAAGCCCCCGAAAACGCCCACCCCTGGAAGCCAGAAACGAAGCCGGCCGACAAACCAAAGCAGCAGTGACTGGAGGATTGCGTCATTGAGTCATTGAATCATTGAGTCATTGCTTGGCGTCAGGCAACCGCCCAATCGCTCAATGACCCAACCTCTCAATCACTCGATCACCCAATCACTAAATGACTCAATGCCTCAATGACACAATTATTTCAGCAATCCTCTTTGCGCGATCCCGATATTGTCCCGGGTAGAATTCTTCACCATGTACATCATCCCGTCGGCCTGCCGGATCACGTCGTGCGCCGTGCGCGCATCATTCGGATAAGTCGCCAACCCGATCGACGCCCTCACATTGAGATTCAATCCTTCATCCCGGCAAAAGCGCGTAGCCCGCATCGCATCGAGTAACCGCTTCGCCACCACCAGCGCCTGATCCTTGCCCGTCTGCGGCAGCAGAATCACAAATTCGTCGCCCCCGTAGCGAAACGCAAAGTCGATCAGTCGCAGCTGCGCTTTGATCAGGTATCCGATCTCCGCCAACAGCTTGCTACCAATCAAGTGTCCATGCGTGTCGTTGACCGTTTTGAAGTGATCGAGGTCAATAAAGAGCACGCTGAATTCATATCCGAAGCGCGACGAGCGGTAGACTTCAGTCTCCAGCGTCTTATAAAGATGCCGCGCGTTGTACAGCCCGGTGCAGTCGTCGGTGATGGTCAGTTCCTGGATCTTCTCGACCCAGCGCGCGTTCTCGATGGCAATCGCCGCGTAATCGCACAGCGACTGCAGAAAGAACAGTTCGCCATTGTTGAACTGCGACATCTCCACGTTGACCAGCTGAATCACGCCCAGCACCCGCAGCTTTGAGCGCAGCGGCATGCAGATCACTGACTTGGTCTCCCACTTGGTCGACTCGTCAATCCGTTTGGCAAAGCGCGGATCAGCCTCCACATCCGGAACGATGAGTTGTTCGCCATGCTTCGCCGTCCAGCCGGCAATCCCCTCGCCCATCTTCAGCCGCACGTTCTTCAGCGCTTCGGCCGCTTCTCCCACCGCGATGGCGAAATACAGTTCGTCGTTTTCCTCGTCCACCATCAGCAGAGACCAGGTATCCGGGCGGAAGTATTCCGCCATCTTTTCCATGATGGTCTGCAGGATGGAGTCAAGATCCAACGACGACGTCAGCGCCTTGGCCACGTCGTGAAAGATCCGCTGTTCCTGGCTCTGGCGCGTCAATTGAGTGCCGGCCTCAGGCATGCAGAAAAATACCTTTTGTTCCCCGTGGGACGCTGTGGCAGTTTCCAAAAATTATATTCATCCCCTTCATGCAGGGGCAATGAACGTTGGTAACAGGAATCTGTAAAGCCAACGGGATCAGGGTCTTCCGCCTGCGCAGCCGTCTGTCTTGCGATTGCGGTAGTCTATGAAAGTATGCCTAAGAAACAACTTAGAAACTGTGCCCTGGTGACGTCCATTCTGCTCGGCGCTTCCTTGCTTCTTCTGTCGCAGACGAGCACCCCGGTTCCCAATGCGAAGGCCTTTCCGGTCGCCGTTCCAGTCAT
>Ga0116218_1002557_pt1 | contig 10006 bp, 8 predicted proteins | sample Sb_taG_2_FD_88966 | JGI IMG/M metagenome (GOLD analysis project Ga0116218, IMG submission 88966) | Peat soil microbial communities from Weissenstadt, Germany - Sb_50d_5_LS metaG | ecosystem: Environmental > Terrestrial > Soil > Wetlands > Peat | place: Germany: Weissenstadt | collected 2010-09-21 | reverse complement strand
CTGGCGGGTGCGGAAGCTACCAAATCCGCGTATTTCGATTTTGTCGCCCACCCGCAGCGAGCGCACCACGCTGTCAAAGATCGTATCCACAATCACTTCGCTGTCTTTACGCGTGAGTTCCGCCAGCCGGGAAACTTCTTCGATCAGGTCAGCCTTCGTCATAGAATCTTCGCTCCCTTTGGGTCCGGTTCCCTTGTAGGGATCCGTGTGCCCGAGGGCTTCGCCGCCCCCGCGCCGCACTTTGCCTGCCTATAACCTTCTCAAATTCAAGGGGTTCTGTGCAAGTACAGTTCCCGGTTCCCAGTTCTCGGTATAAGGAAACTACCGCTGTTTCTGAGAACTGGGAACGGAGAACCGGGAAACAGCTACTTCCAGAGATAGTAAAATCCGACCTGCTGCTCCAGGAGCTTCTCCCGCGTCGGCAAGTAATCGGAAACATCGCCAAATAGCAGATCCAGCCCTGATCGCCGCTCCTTCGGCGGCCAGACCAGTGTCGGTTCGCCGGAGATATTCACCGCCCGCGCCGTATCCTTCACCGCCCCTTCAAAATCCGCGATCTGATCCACCAGCTTCAACTCAGCCGCTTGCTCGCCCGTCCAGACCTTCCCGTCTGCGATGGCACGGATGTCGGCTTCTTTCGCATGTCTGCCATCGGCCACTGCCTGGATGAACTGGGTATGCATGTTGTCAATCAGGCCCTGCATGTACACGCGCTCTGCAGGCGTCATTTCGCGCGTCGGGCTGCCCGTGTCCTTGAATTCTCCCGCCTTCAGGGTGATCGCGTTCAGCTTTGCCCAGCGCAGAAGCTCGCCATAGTTCACCCACTCGGCAATCACTCCGATCGATCCCACCACGCTGCCTTTATCCGCGTAAATCTTGTTGGTGGCCGAGGATACGTAATACGCTCCACTCGCGCCCACCGTCTCAATCGAAGCTACGATTCGCTTTTTCTTTTCGTCGCGAATCCGCTTCACTTCTCGATAGATCTCTTCCGAAGCGGCCACGCCGCCTCCAGGCGAATTCACATGAATGATGATGGCCTTGACGGAATCGTCATCGGCAAACTTCTTTAGCTGGGGGACGATCTGCTTGGGAGAGAAAATTACGCCGTCCAGTTCAACCACCGCAATCTTGGAGCCGAAGCCGGTAAACGATTCTTCGTCCCGGCCTCCAAAACTCAAGTAAACCAGCGTAAACACAGCCACCACGAACAGCGCAAACAACCCGCCGCCCACCAGAAACCATATCCAGATCCGCGAACGCCCTTCAGCCATAATCACTGCAGTTTACACCGACCGCATCAATCTTGCGGGGCGAGATCTTACTTAACCTCAAAGTTCTTCGGATCGAGAGATATGTTGTGGGATATTTTCGCGTCAGTCAGCTCGAACTGGCTGATCGAACTTGCCGCTCCGCGACCGGTGTTCCTCGCATTTCCTCCGGAAGTAAACTGTATGGTCCAGCGGCCCGGTAACGTGAGATTGTCGATGTTCTTGAAATCCGCAAAGCGCTCTTCCAAACGGTAATACCGTTCCTCCTGCCCCGCCGATGCCGTAGGGCCACCACCGCCTCTTGCCATGACGTGGTATGAGTAAACGGTCATAACGTGCCGGAAAGTGTCGGGCTCAAAATAGAGTTCGATCTGCAGGTCGCTACTTTTCTTGGGCACATAGTCCACACGACGAAGATCACGGCCGTCCACTTTCTTCATGCCTTGGTCCTGCAACTTCGCATGACGCTCGTCCAGATGGGAAAGAGCCCATGCGGTCGACAGGGTGCCACCCCATAGACCTTCGGTAAGAACCTCATCGTGCTCGAACACAAATCGCCCCATGGCGGAGTAGACACCGGGTTTCGGCTGGTGGACAGCGGTCTTCTTGCCATCGCTCACAAACTGCTCTCCGCGGTATTCCGGGCTTGGTATCTTCAGCACGGAGACGAACTTGTCGCCCTCCGATACGAACTGCAGATTGCCGTTTACGATCCCCGCAACGTTCAAATACTGGAAAGTCAAGGCGCCTTGGACCAATTGATTCTTCACCGCCGCCCGAGCCTCGTCGGCACCGATAGAATTCAGATGCTGCTTGACGAAATCGCCGGCTTGAAACTCATCTTTGGCGGAACTCACCGAGAACATAGCCATCAGCGCAACAAGAACCGGGAGAGATCGCATCGAGAACGATCGCATGGAGAACCTCCGATCAGCATTCCCTATACTTACTGTGGGAAACTAGCCAGTATAGTCCACGATCGCACCGGCTTGACGTACACTCATCCCGCACATGCGCGATCCAGTCGAACTCGAAGTCTTCAAGAATCTCTACCACTCCATTGCCGAGGAGATGGGAGCGGCCCTATGCCGCACTTCCTTCTCTCCCAACATCAAAGAGCGCCGCGACTACTCCTGCGCCGTCTTCGATTCCGCAGGCCAGGTCATCGCCATGGGAGATCACATGCCTGTGCACCTCGGCTCGATGCCCATGTCGGTCGCCGCGGCTGTGGAACAGTGTGCCCTCGATCCTGGCGATGTCGTCATGCTCAACGATCCCTTTCGCGGCGGCACACACCTCCCCGATATCACGCTGGTGATGCCGGTGTACATTCCCCAGCCAGATGAGATTACGTGTGGTGACGGGGCTCCGCCCCGTCCCGGCGGGGCGAAGCCCCGCCGCCACACAACCGCGCCCGACTTCTACGTCGCTTCCCGAGCTCACCACGCCGATGTCGGCGGAACCTACCCTGGCTCCATGGGCCCGTGCCGCGAAATCTACCAGGAAGGCCTTCGCATCCCGCCCGTCAGAATCATGCGCGACGGAAAACTTGTCGCCGATGTCTTGGCCCTCCTGCTCAACAACGTCCGTACGCCCGAAGAACGCGAAGGCGACCTGGGCGCTCAGATCGCCGCCTGCCAGACCGGAGCCCAGCGCCTCCGCGAAATCTGCGAGCGCTACGGAATCACGCGTGTCAAGCGAGCCGCCGCCGACCTGCTCGTCTATTCAGAAGAAATGATGCGAGCTTTCCTGCGCACCATTCCGCCCGGCCAGTATTACGCCGAGGACTTCCTGGATGACGACGGCGTGGAAGACAAACCGGTGCGCATTGCCGTAACCATCCAGATCAGGTCCTCATCCAACAGGAAATCTCCTGTAGAGACGCGGCTTGCCGCGTCTCGGCGAGCAGCGAAGCAGAAGCCGGAGGTCAACGTCACCATCGACTTCACCGGCAGCGACCCACAAGTTCAAGGCGCAATCAACGCGGTCGAGGCGATCACTTATTCGGCCTGCTTCTACGTTTTCCGTTGCCTGCTGCGCGACGACGTGCCCGCTACCTCCGGCCTCATGCGTCCCATTCGTGTCATCGCTCCATCCGGGACCGTCGTCAACGCCAAGCCTCCCGCCGCCGTTGCAGGCGGCAACGTTGAAACTTCGCAGAGAATTGTCGACGTCCTCTTAAGAGCCCTGGCGCAAGCGATTCCCGACCGCATCCCAGCCGCCGCATCCGGCACCATGAACAACCTCACCATCGGAGGTATAGATCCCCGCACCGGCGAACCGTTCGCCTACTATGAAACCATCGCCGGAGGCATGGGCGCGCGCCCGACCAAAGACGGAGTCTCGGGCGTCCACACCCACATGACCAACTCTCTGAACACTCCCGCCGAGGCGCTCGAATATGCCTATCCGGTTCGGCTACGGCAGTATTCTCTTCGCTCAAGTAGTGGAGGCGCAGGCCTCCACACCGGTGGCGCCGGAATCGTCCGTGAAATCGAAGTCTTAACCGATGCCCAAGTCACTCTGCTGGCCGACCGCCGCTCCCGCGGACCCTACGGCCTAAACGGAGGAGCCGACGGCGCGCCCGGCCGCACGGTGATCATCCGGCGGGACGGCTCCGAAGAGACGATTCCCGGCAAGACCAGTGTCCGACTGCGTTCTGGGGAAAGAGTGCGCATAGAATCTCCAGGCGGCGGTGGCTGGGGCAAACCAAACCGCTGAACCGCAGAGCACGCAGAGTGTTTTAGCACCCCGTCTTCCCCTGTGCCCCCTGTGGTTAAGATTTTTCTCCGCGCTCTCCGCGTCCTCTGCGGTAAGAAGCCTTTTTCGCTAGAATCTACATGAGGCTTTCAAGGGTTACCCACGATGAGATTCTTGCGCACTTTTCTTTTTGCCGTCGTTCTGGCGTCCGCCTTTTTCTATTTCACCACCTACCCGCACGGACCTCTCCATCCCGCCAGCTGGATCAGCCGTCCGCAGCACGTTGAAATCACCGAAGCCGCCGGCGGCGAGGCGCTCGATGCGGAAGAGCAGAACAACATCAGCGTCTACCGAAAGAACATCGCGTCGGTAGTCAACATCACCTCGCGCGTAATGACCTTCGATTTTTTCTACGGCCTGGTCCCGCAGGAAGGCCAGGGCTCCGGCTTCGTCATCGACAAAGAAGGACACATCCTCACCAACTATCACGTCATTGCCGAAGCCCGGCAAGTCGAAGTCACACTCCACAACCGCAAGAAATATAAGGCCACCATTGTCGGCACTGACAAGTCGCACGACTTGGCGATAGTCCAGATCAAAGCGCCGGATCTGCAGCCGATGACCCTCGGCGACTCGACCAATCTGCAAGTCGGCCAGAAAGTTTACGCGATCGGCAATCCCTTCGGCCTCGCCGGAACCCTCACCCGCGGGATCGTAAGCTCCATTCGCCAGGTGCAGGAACCCGACGGCCTGGTCATCGACGAAGCCATTCAAACCGACGCCGCCATCAACCCCGGCAACTCCGGAGGCCCGCTCCTCAACTGGCACGGCGAAGTCATCGGCATTAATACAATGATCGCGTCGAGCGTCGGACAGAGCGCCGGCATCGGCTTCGCTATCCCCATCAACACCGCCAAAGCCGTAGTCAACGATCTGGTCACCCTCGGACGCGTACGTCGTCCCGCGCTCGGCGTGCGCACCATCCCCATCGATTCCGAAATCGCCGAAGAACTGAGCCTCGCCGCCGACTACGGACTCCTCATCGTGCAAGCCGTTCCCGGAGGCTCGGCCGATCGCGCCGGCCTACGAGGCGGCACCGAGCGCGCCTACCTCGGCAACACTCCCATCATGATCGGCGGAGATTTGATCGTTGCCATCAACGGAGAAAAAGTAGATAGCCAGCAGATTCTCGCCCAGATCATGAACAAGCACCGCGCCGGCGACACCGTGAAAGTGACCATCTTCCGCGGCAAGAAGCAGCTGGAAGTACCAGTGGTGCTGGGCGAAGCCAGAGACCAGGTGTGAGACGGCTTCTAGCTGCTCCTTAGTTAGCAATATGAACCTACATGAACAGGCATTCGTAGAGTCCTTTGTGAAACGTGAACGCCGCGAGCGTGTTCTGCTCTGTCTCGCCAATCCCAGGAAACGGCGCAAGTTCGTGCACGAGTTTGCCCACCACGGAACCTACATTCTTGCGCCCGAATGCCTCAGAAGCATAAAGCCAAGTCTGCAGCACCCAGATTCGATCTACGCGATCCTTAGTGGTCTCGGTGCCTCTGATACTTGCCACCTGATTTCCGAAGACAGCAATCTCGACGGCGAAGACATGGAGTTGCTGGAAGCTCTGAAGCAAATCGTCGGCTGCGGAATGGGAACCATCATTTCTTGTCTTCGGGACTGGTCGGATATTTCGAGGGTGAATTGAGAGAACGCTACCTACTGCAAAAATGACTGGTTAGTCCATGCCCGACGTCGACTGGATTCGCAAACTCTGCCTCTCCCTCCCCGACGTAACCGAGGACATGCCGTGGGCCGACGACCTCTGCTTCAAAGTCCGTGGCAAAATCTTCACCGGCATGGTTCTTTCTGACGGCCGGTTCCCGCGCATCACTCTAAAATGCGCGCCGGAAACGTTCCACGATCTCCTCGAAACCGAAGGCATTTCCCCCGCGCCCTACGTAGGACGTTACAACTGGGTGACGCTTGCCAATCCCAATGTCCTGCCTTCGGAAGAACTCGAATCTCTCATTCGCCTGTCGTACGACTTGGTCGCAGCGAAAGCGCCAAAGAAAAAGGCCAAACGCAAGAAGAGGCCGAGCAAGCCCGGCAAAAAGTAAGCGGCTTTACCCTGCGCTCCTCAGTGTCCCCCGTGGTAAAGATTTTCCCGGCGTTCTCGGCGTCTCGGCGGTGCACCCGGTTTGACTCCCCGCAACCCGCTAAGCTAGCCTCGTACTTCGCCCAATCCATGCGCATTCAACGTAGTTTCTTGCTCCTCTGCAGTCTGGGTGCTCTACTCGCCACGACCGTCGCGGCCGCGCCTCTCCGTCCGACGCACGCCCCGCACGCCATGGTCACCAGCATCCACGAACTGGCCTCCAGAGCCGGCGTCGAGATGCTACGCGATGGTGGCAATGCCGTCGATGCCGCCGTGGCCACCGGCTTCGCGCTCGCCGTCGTCCATCCCCAAGCCGGAAATCTCGGCGGAGGCGGCTTCCTTCTTCTACGCAGCGCCAACGGCGAAACCCACTTCATCGACTACCGCGAAAAAGCGCCCGCCGCAGCCACCGAGAACATGTATCTGGACGCGCAGGGTAACGTCCTCCCAGAATCCAATAAAGACTCGAGCGTCGTCGGATACAGGTCCATCGACGTCCCCGGTTCGGTAGCCGGCCTCGTCTACGCGGAAAAGAAATACGGCAAGCTGTCCGTAGAAAAAGTAATCGCCCCCGCCATCAAGCTCGCCCGCGACGGCTTCCCCCTCGCCTACGAAGACACGCAGGATTTAAAAAAAGACGAGTACCTCGCGCAGTTTCCCGAATCCAAACATATTTTCCTGCGCGATGGAAACTACTACCAGCCCGGCGAACTGTTCAAGCAGCCCGAACTCGCCCGTACTCTGGAGCGCATCGCCAAGGATCCCGACGACTTCTACCACGGAGCCCTGGCCCGCGAACTATCCGCAGCCATCCACAAGGGCGGAGGCCTGATCACCGCCGACGACCTAGCCGCCTACGAGGTCAAAGAACGCGAACCCATTCGCGGCTCCTATCGCGGCTACGACATCATCAGCGCTCCGCCGCCATCCTCCGGCGGAGTGGCGCTCGTCGAAATTCTCAATATCCTCGAAGGCTTCGACCTCAAGAAACTCGGAAACCGCTCTGCCGATGCTATCCACTTGGAAGCCGAAGCATTCCGCCGCGCCTTTTACGATCGCACCGACTTCATGGGCGATCCCGACTTCGCCAAAGTTCCCGTCGCACCTCTCATCGACAAAAAGTATGCCGCCGCCTGGCGCGATTCCATCGATCCCAACCACGCCAGCCCGAGCAAAGACCTGAAGCGCCCGTCATTCAGTGAGCTCGAACGCGTAGCTCAGTCGCGAACATCAGCCGTAGCCGTTCGCGAGCCCGAAAACACCACGCACTATTCGGTAGTCGATGCCGAAGGCAACGCGGTTGCCGTAACCACCACGCTCAACGACTCCTTCGGCTCCAAAGCCACCGCCGAAGGCCTGGGCTTCCTGCTCAATGACGAAATGGACGACTTCGCCGCCAAACAAGGCGTCCCCAACACCTACGGACTCATTCAGGGCCGGGCCAACGCCATCGGTCCGGGGAAGCGCCCGCTCTCTGCCATGACGCCGACCATCGTGCTCAAAGACGGCAAACTCTTTCTCGTTCTCGGCTCGCCCGGCGGCCCTACCATCATTACCACCGTAGCCAACGTGGTCATCGGCGTTGTCGATTTCTCGCTTGACATTCAGGAAGCCGTCAACGCGCCCAGGTTTCATCATCAGTGGCTCCCCGATGGAATTCTCGTCGAAGACCGCTTATCTCCCGATACAATGAATGTTCTCCGTTCCAAGGGCCACAAGCTCAAGGTCCAGCATTTTTGGGGAGACGGCGAGTGCATCATGGTTGACCCCAAGACCGGCGAGCGCCTTGGAGCCAGCGACGGACGGAACAACGGGAAGGCGGTAGGTTACTGATGCAGAGGGCGGTATCGACATACGTCTATGTGAAGGAACGGCTTCATCCAGGCTTGCTCGACGAGCTCGTCAAGGCGGGAGCCCAGTCGATCGAAATTTTCGCCGCCCGCCAGCACTTCGACTACGCCAATCGCAAGCAGCACGTGCGCGAAATTGCCGACTGGTTCAAGTCCACCGGCATTCCACTCAATTCCGTGCACGCGCCGTTGTATTCCGACTACGAGTGGGGACGCACCGGTTCGCCGCCCGTCAACATCGCCTCCACCGATCGCGCCCACCGCATCGATGCCATGGACGAGATCAAACGCGCTCTCGAAGTCGCCGAGCACATCCCGTTCCGCTTCCTCGTGCAGCACATCGGCAATCCCAACGACGCGTTCGACGACAAGAAATTCGAAGCCGCCATGACCTGCGTCGAGCACCTGCGCGCCTTCGCCAAACCGCTCGGCGTAAGAGTGCTCATTGAAAACATTCCGAATGAACTGTCGACGCCTGATCGCCTCGTCGAGTTCATCAAAACCATGCATTTCGACGACATCGGCGTCTGTTTCGATTGCGGTCACGCCCACATGATGGAAGGTATTCCCGAAGGCTTCGCCATCCTGAAGAACCACATCTGTTCGACCCACGTGCACGACAACAATAAAGACAAAGACTCGCACCTCTGGCCTGGCCACGGATCGATCGACTGGAAACAAACCATGGAATTGCTGCGCACCGCACCGCAAACGCCGCCCCTGCTGCTGGAGATCGACGGTGAAGAAAAGAAGAACCCCAGCGATGAAGTAAGCGCAACCTTCCAAAAGCTGGAAGACTCGTAAGTCAACCGCAGAGAGCGCCGAGTTTCGTGGGTAAGAGGTTTCCCCTGTGTTCCTCTGTGCTCCCAGTGGTAAAGATTTTGAATTAGCGCGGCGCTCGAAGCGATTTCGGCCATTTGCTCTCTGCGTACTCAGCGTCCTCCGCGGTTAAAGGTTTTGACTTATGCCCTCACCCATCAGCACCATCGCAGACATAGGCAAGCACGAAGGCCAATCCGTCACCATCCGCGGATGGCTCTACAACCTCCGCGAAAGCGGCAAGCTCCTCTTCCCCCAATTTCGCGACGGCTCTGGCATCATCCAGGGAGTAGTTCCGAAGAACGCCGTCCCGCCCGAAGTGTTCGACGCCATCAAAGGCCTCACCCAGGAATCCAGCGTCATTGTCGAAGGCAAGGTCCGCGCCGATAAGCGCGCTCCCGGCGGCTTTGAACTCGACGTTGCGAACATTCAGGTCCTGCAGCGTGTTTCCGAAGCCGATCCCTACCCCATCACTCCCAAAGAACACGGCGTCGATTTCTTAATGGACCACCGCCATCTGTGGCTGCGCTCGCAGCGCCAGGCAGCCATCCTGCGTGTGCGAGCCGAAATCATTCGCGCCGCCCGCGATTTCTTCGACGGCAACGGATTCACCCTCACCGATCCACCCATCTTGACGCCCGCTGCCTGCGAAGGAACCTCGACGCTCTTTCCCGTGGACTACTTCGAAGAGCAGGCCTACTTGACGCAGTCCGGCCAACTCTACATCGAAGCCACAGCCATGGCGCTCGGCAAGGTGTACTCGTTCGGCCCGACTTTCCGCGCTGAAAAATCGAAGACTCGCCGCCATCTCACCGAATTCTGGATGGTCGAACCTGAAGTTGCCTACGCCACGCTCGACGACCTGATGGAACTCGCCGAAGGCTTGCTGACCTTTTTGGTGAAACGATGTCTAGAACGCCGCCGTCCCGACCTCATAACCATCGGCCGCGACCTCACCAAGCTCGAGAAAATCGATGCGCCCTTCCCGCGCATCACCTACGACGAAGCCGTCCAGAAATTGCAGGAAGGCCACGCACAAGGCAAGCTGGAAAATAAATTCGAGTGGGGAGGAGATCTGGGCTCACCCGATGAAACTTATCTCTCGTCTCTCTACGACCGGCCCGTCATGGTCCATCGCTACCCGGCCAGCGTGAAAGCGTTCTACATGGAACCCGATCCCCAGCGCCCCGAACTCGCTTTGTGCGTCGACG
>Ga0116218_1002555_pt1 | contig 10007 bp, 6 predicted proteins | sample Sb_taG_2_FD_88966 | JGI IMG/M metagenome (GOLD analysis project Ga0116218, IMG submission 88966) | Peat soil microbial communities from Weissenstadt, Germany - Sb_50d_5_LS metaG | ecosystem: Environmental > Terrestrial > Soil > Wetlands > Peat | place: Germany: Weissenstadt | collected 2010-09-21 | reverse complement strand
CGTTCGTTTGGAAAGGAACATCAAAAGTTAATGGAGGATCTACAATCGAGGTTCAAACATCTGGGGGAGTCCAGCTCGAGGACATTTCTATGGATGAGCGGAGTGAAGCTCGAACCCACTGCTGAAGAAAAGCGATGGATGGCGAGTAACTCCTAACTACTTTTCAGTGATTTTTTCCGACGATAAGCTCGGCAAGATCATGCGCAGCTTTCATAGCACGTTCGTACTGGACTTCGAGCCTTTTCTCGCGTAATCTGGACTCGCACAGTGGACAAGCAGATGCGCTGTTAATCAACGGGTACGATATCTTTACCTTTTCTTTTTCGTGTTCAAAGCACTCTACATACTCTAATTGAAAAGCCAAGGACAATGTTCTCCGTTTTTTCTTACGATGTCAAAAACCGCTCCAAGTATTTAGCATGTAAGCAGTAATCATACAGAATGTAGAATGTATATCGAGTCCCGCATCAGTGATTAACCGGAGCTCAAATCGTTTTCCAGGAGCGGAAAAACCATGCTTCCGCTCCTGATTGCGATTCTACTGGTCCTGCCCGTTTACGAATGTTACCGTGTTGAAGATCACGGTTTCCGTCTGTCCAGTGAATAAAGGATCCAGATACGCGTTTGCCACCACGTTTTTGTCCCACACGACCGACCCTCCTCCAAGTGGCAATTTGATCGTGCCGAGCCAAACATACGGCGCGTCATTGTATATCTGCTTCTGAGCTGCGGTGCAGAGCGAAATCAACGTTGAATTGGAAGCTCCGTCGGTCCATGAATTGACGCACTGCTGCACCGTGGGGTTGCTGTAGATCGCATAGTTGCCTGCTACGCTCTGGTTGCTCACAAAGAGTATCCACGAGTCTGCAGGTGTCGGCTCATCGGGTGCCCAGGTTTCAGATCCAAACCAGGTCATTTGTGCTACCTGCTGAGCGACAGTTAAGGCACTAGCGTAAGATCCAGCCGCAACATAGGGCAAGGTGTATTCGCTGGAAGGTGTGACTTCAATATTGATGTTGAGCCCAATTTGCGCTAGGTCGCCCTGTATAATCTCGGCGGCTGAAACGCAAAAGTTGCAACCGGCCTCGACCCTGAACTCGATCGCCGGAAGGTTTGCGGTGTTTATGCTCGCATTTTTCAAAATCTGCTCTGCGAGTGTTATGTTATACTGGTACGGCGGAAGATTGCCTAGGTCGTAGTACTGCGACTGTGACGGATACTCGGGGCCCATGAATGGCACCAGTCCGTTGAAAAAGACCTCCTTAGAAATGTTCGAGTAATTGATCGCGTGGACTATTGCCTGTCTGACCGCAGTGATGTTGGTGGGGTACCTCAGCGTGTTCATAGTTGCTCCAACGAATGCCATCGAATTGTCTGGCAAAACCGAGTAAGCGAATCTGTCTGGATTTGCCTGGATCAACGGCCAGTCCTGAGTTTCTATTCCTGCAATCTGAACCTGCCCTGACGCTAGATCTGCATACCTTGCAACATCATCAGTCTTTGCGTAAATAATGACATTTTTTACATGCCCGGGATCAAGGAAGGGATTAGCCTGGATCTGTGCTGCAGTTAGGCTGTTCCCCCAATATGTGGGATTCTGAGTAAATTCTACATACGAATTTTCCACAACGTTTGATACTTTGTACGGACCCGTTCCAGGAGCTGGAGTCAGGTTAAAGTACGGATTGACGGCCGTGGGCGTACCATAACCGCCGTGATCGAGAACGAACTGAGTGTCGTACAGGAGACCAGTGAAAACGACCAACGTTAGTGGGAACCACTGGAAGGAAGCTGCGAGGTGGAAGACTATCTGGTTCGCATTAGGAGCGTAAATCGGCCAGGAGCTATTGCTCATTAGAGCGATCCCCTGAGCGGAGGGATTAATGAGTCCACTCTGGTTCAGTAACGCGAGCGTGGCGGGCCCAAAATTAACCGGGGACATGTTGAAGACGTTGTAAGCGGTCATCCAGTTACTGCTGTTGCCAGAAAGGTAATAGTCGGCGTACATCTCACCCCAAACTTGGTAGGCGTTGAACGGATCTCCGTTCGAAAAAGTAACGTTTCTGAGATCAAATGTGTAAGTTCTGCCATCTGCTGAAACAGTCCAGTTTGAAGCGAGCATCGGCTCGGCAACGATCGCACCGGTCGCGTATTCCTGCGAAGCATTGTCATCGACTAGAGATTGGTAGACTGTATCGGTTTGCCAGTTGGGATAAGGTTCTCCAACATTAAGAAGCTGACTAAGCTCTCCGAACGGCCATGTCAGATCATCGATCGACAATGTCGTTACTACTGGCCCTCCGCTTGACGAAGAAGAAGACGAGCTGGAACTCGAGGAAGATGATGAAACTGAAGATGATGACGAAGAAGAAGATGAGGACGAGCTTGAAGAGCTCAACGATGAACTGGAAGATGACGTAGGAGCAACCGATGAAGACGATGAAGAGGAAGATTGTGACGTCGAAGATTGCGAAGATGAAGAAGATGTCGTGCTAGAACCTCGGGAGGTAGCGTATGCGATGCCCCCAACGGCAGCGATGATAATTACAACGATGACTACTATTGCAGCAGTTCTCGAAACAGCAGAAACATTTTTCTTAGCAGGTAAAAAGCGATCCAAATGGGCTCTAAAAGAGACCGCTCAGATTTGCGTTATAAAAGAGTTAGTTAGTTTCTGAGCGTAAAAGATGCTTCCGTGATTAGCATTTTCTAATCTTCAAAGATTAGAATCTGTTCAAGTTCTATTTTGCTCGGACCAATGGATCAATCAAGGAGAGCTGTTGGCAAGAGAACTAAGAGAAGCATAGTTCACTTCAGGGGTCTCGCTAGATGAGCTGCCATCGAATCCTCCGATGCAGTATATGTAGCCTGAAGAAAAGACGCAGTTCGTCTCCGCAGCATCGAGGTAATTTGCAACTTGCTTCCAAGCGCCAACCCCGCTCGAAGAAACCGTCGCAAAATAGACGGAGCTAGAATAAGCACCCTGATTTCCCTGACCACCCACACAGTAGATGGAGCTGGACACGATCACGCAAGATTGACCCGATAGCTGGGTCGGATAAGGCGTTGTTGCCGTCCACGCTCCTACGCCGGTAGGTAATAATGCCGCGTAATAGACTGAGTTCACAGCGTTACTGTTTCCGTCAGCCCCGCCCAAGCAATAGATGTAGCTCTGAGACACGTAGCAGATGGGATAGTAAGCATTGGAAGGATAGGAGTTTGTAGCACTCCAATTTCCAATGCCTGAAGCCGTCAGGGGGGCAAACCATACCGAGCTGCTGCCTGCTGCAGTTGCATTCAAGCCGTTCGATTCAGCAGTCCCTCCAACGCAGTAGATGTAGCCGGAGGATGCAACACAGGAAAGAGTGTCTGCGGAAGCGGGGTAGGGAGTCGTAGACTTCCAACTACTTACCTGTCCGTTGCTGAGGGAAGCATAGTAGCTAGAATTTACATCATCCCCCGCATCATCATAAATTCCACCGATACAATAAACAACAGCGGAATAATAGACGCAGGACTGTCCGAAAATTGTCTGGGGATAGACGTTCGAATCAGATGTCCAACTGCTGATGTCAGGGGAAGAGGAAGATAAGAGATTGGAAGAATAAACGTTATTGCGGGGAGCGCTATTGACATCCTGTCCACCAATACAATAGATGTACCCAGTACTGTTTACGCACTGCTGGCCTCCCACGTCAAATCCTCCATCCGCTTGAAGAGGATATTCGGAACCAGATTTCCACACTGAGTTGCTTGTTGTATTCGATGCGAATATGGCTTCGTAAGCGACAAGGGCAACCAGCGCGATCACGACGATCACAACTACGAGTATGATTACTCGAGAAATCTTCACTTTGGCTTTTCCCTACTCTGATCTAAAATCAGAATGATTAACGCCAAAAGTTTCTATCATAATCCGATACTGTTGATAACGCGACCGGAGTTTGCATCGACGACTAGTATGATCTTGTTACCTTTGTGATCGTACTTGATGAACCATATTGGCGCATGAAGAAGCTCCACGTCTCCAACTTCTGACTGCGTCGTAAGCTGCTGGATCATGTGATACTTTGCATGCGCCTTTTCTGACTGCAGTTGATCGACAAGAGTCTTTGCCTGCGACTTTGCGACATCCTCGCTGATGTCCCCGTTCAGCACCTTCAAACCTTTCGGAATTTTCGTAATGTCGAAAAGTGACCTGCCTTCGAGGTTGAATTGGTATTCTCGGGGCTGATAAGCCGTGAGAGCTTTTAGAGCAACAACTGGAAAGTCATAGTTAGCGTCCATTTGGTCGCTTCTTCTGTTGGCTCCGCCGCCATACCCCATCCCCATTCCGTAAGCCATGATTGGTCCAAACTTGAAAGCTCCTGAGAATAGGGCACTAGTGCCTAAACCTACGTCCCATAGCACACGCCTTCGACCTCCGCCTCCCCCTCCTCTGCGGCCTCCACCACCGCCCCCACCAAATCCACCGCCACCTAAAAGGGCACCCATCAACGCAGCGGTTGTTGCAGTCTGAGCGATCTGCTGCGTTTCACTAATTGAAACAACAGTCGTTCGCGCTGAAATGCTGACTATCCAGTAAGGTACGTAAGAGAGTGTCATTTCCTCCTGTTTCGACTTTTCCTGAAGATGCCGATGCAATAGCCCCTTGTCCATCATTGGTTTGATAATCGCGTTAAGGTCATCGACCGTGGCGACTTTCAATGAAAGCATGGTCTGCTTTTGGACATTCGTCCATCCTTGCGTACCCAGGGTAATGCCGCTGCCGCAGTATTCACAGGTAATTACCATCTCACCAAACTTCGGCGATAATGGGGCACCGCAGTTTGGGCATTTTAGCGATGTTACTCCGGAAGGAGCAATCACCTGCTCCGGCTTTTGAGGAGCTGCAGAAGAGCCCACTGGTTGACCGCCACTTCTACTTGGCTGTACTCCACCTGATGCCAGGTTCATCTTGTAACCGCACTTGAAACAAAACGCTGCGTCTTCGGGAAGCTGAGTGCCGCAATTAGGACAATTCATTTGTTATCAATACTCCTTTTTTCAAAATAAGCTGTAGAGAGTTCGCTAGACCATCTAAGCGAATCAGGGGATATACATTTTTCCATTCTAAAAACAAATGTCAAGTATCCCACATGCTCGAGAAAGTGTCTTTCCTTTGTTGATGATCAGTTTTCGATCCAGATCGCAAGACAAACGATCTGTCCAAGAGTACATGCTTTAAACATGAACCATTTAGGGTTAAACTAACTAGTGAAAATCTAGACGGTACGAAATGCTTAATTTATTTTCGAATGGAGTAGGTAGCAGGAGTTCCTTATACTATCATTGATATAAGAAGAGATGAAGTAAGAAACGCAGTACAAATGGATAGCTCTATCAAACACGACTCTTGGAACTCTGCTCGCAGCAATTGATATCAATATTGTACTCATCGCCTTGCCATCAATTTTCCGAGGAATTCAGATCAATCCGATAACGTCCTTCACATATCTTCTTTGGATATTGTTCGGTTACGGCATCGTCACTGCTACTCTTCTCGTATCCTTTGGTCGAATCTCAGATATGTTAGGGCGTGTACGCCTATACAACCTGGGATTTGCTATCTACACAATTGGCTCAATTCTCCTTTATCTGACTCCCAACACCGGTCAGTTAGGCGCACTGGAGCTTATTATTTTCCGTGTGGTTCAGGGAATAGGCGCAGCATTTCTTTTCTCCAACAGCGCGGCGATTCTTACAGATGCGTTTCCTGCGAACGAGCGTGGCAAAGCGTTAGGACTGAACCAGGTCGCCGTGCTAGCGGGTTCAATACTCGGGCTTGTGCTCGGTGGAGTTCTAGCGACTTTCAACTGGAGGTTTGTTTTCCTAGTAAGTGTCCCCTTTGGAATCATCGGAACGGCCTGGTCTCATTATCGTTTGAGAGAGATAGCTACTATTAAGAAAAACCAGAAGATCGACATTTGGGGCAATGTTACGTTTGCAGCTGGCCTGATCACTCTTTTGATATCTCTTACCTACGGACTCGTTCCTTACGGCGGTTCGTCGATGGGTTGGTCAGACCCGTTCGTTGTTGTGGGTTTAGTTTCTTCATTTGTATTGCTTGCAGCCTTTCCGTTTATCGAGACACGTGTGGAAGATCCAATGTTCAGGCTTGAGCTTTTCAAGCGGAGAATTTTCGCATTGGGTAATCTCGCAGATGTTCTTGCTGCGCTCGCGCGAGGAGGAGTAACTTTGATGCTAGTGATCCTTCTTCAGGCAGTCTGGCTTCCACTTCATGGCATCAGTTATCAGGATACGCCGTTCTGGGCTGGGGTTTACCTGATACCGCTTTCTTTGGGGCTTGTCGTGATGGGACCCTTGAGCGGGTACCTCTCCGATAGGTACGGTGCTAGAGGGTTTTCAACACTCGGGATGTTAATAACGGGAACGGCTTTTCTTGCATTGTCGGAGCTTCCCTATAATTTCTCTTATCCAGATTTTGCCGCAATTGTTTTTGCGATAGGGATCGGGATGGGAATGTTTTCCTCTCCCAACATCGCGTCCATCATGAACTCTGTTCCTCCGCAGAACAGGGGGGCTGCTGCGGGGATGAGAAGCACACTGATGAATACTGGAACTAGCATCGGCACTAGTATACTTTTCACAACAGTGATTCTGACTCTCTCCGGTTCTCTGCCGATGTACTTGGCGAACGCTGCCGCGGCTGCGGGAGCACCCCAACTTGGGGCGTCCGTTTTTCGACAGATAGCTCCGACATCTGCCCTCTTCTCCGCATTTCTCGGGTACAGTCCGATGCAGACGATTCTGAATTCGCTCCCACAGAGCTTGACCGCGACCTTGAGCGCAAGTACGGTTGCCACATTAACTGGAAAATCGTGGTTCCCGAATGCATTTGCGCCGGCGTTCATGTCATCACTCCGCGTAGCGATTTACATCAACGCTGCCTTGGCTTACAGCGCTGCCCTCGCATCAGTCGTCAGAGGAAAGAGATACATCTACGGCCTTGAGCCTGAGAAGGAAGAACCCCAGATCAAGAAAGTATCGAAGTAACTTTACTGTGCGCCAGATCAATGCTACATCCATCCCGAGTGGTCGCAAAAGTTTATTCCCACTTCATAACGCATCGAAAAATTAAGCGCAATATTTTGAAAATTACTGACATAAAAGCTACAGCTCTTCGAAACAAGGAGAAATCTCTTTCAGCGGGTCCGGGCGTTTGCATGGTCGAAGTCCATACCAGCAACGGGCTAGTTGGAATCGGAGAAGCGTGCGCTCAAAGTGAGAACGATGAAGCGGCTCTAGCAACCGCCCTAATTCTTGAAAGGGGAATCAAACCAATCGTACTCGGATTAGATCCTGTGAATCCAAGGACGATATGGGAGAAATTGTATCTGGAAACCGAATGGTTCGGACGAGTAGGCACAGTGATGCATGCGATAAGCGCTCTCGATATTGCATTGTGGGATCTCATGGGTAAATCTCTGGGCGTATCCGTGTCGCGACTTATTGGTGGGAGGTTCAGAGAATCAGTAAAGACTTATGCGAGCATTATTTTTGATATGGAAAATTTCGACTCGATGGCAGATGAGGCGAAGATCTGGACTCGGGAAGGTTACAAAGCCGTGAAGTTCGGCTGGGGCCAGACCAGAGAAACTGCGTTTGGATTAGATGCCATAAAGGACGAGGCCGCCGTGAAATATCTCCGTGAAGCACTTGGGCCGGAAATTGACATTATGGTGGACGTGGGAAGGTACGTCAACTGGACTCCGGCTCATGCACTGGAAATGGCTCGCAGATTTTCGAAATATGGAATATACTGGCTGGAGGAACCACTCCCACAAGATGACATCGAAGGTTTCATCTGGCTGACAGAAAAAAGTCCAGTCAAGATCGCAACAGGTGAAGGAGAATACAATAGATTCGGTTTCAAGCGCCTAATTACTTCACACGCCACTGACATCATTCAGCCAGATCTGGGGAGGGCCGGAGGCTTGACCGAGGGGATGCGAATTTCAGATCTCGTTCAGGCTTGGAATCTTACACTGGTTCCACATGGTTTCAGTTCTGCGATCAATGTTGCAGCAAATCTGCAATGGATTTCAGCAATGCCCGCTGCCACGCTACTGGAATTCAGGAGAACGAAGAGTCCACTTCTCGCTGATCTGGTGAAAACTCTGTTCATAGCAAATAATGGAAATCTCACGATCCCTGATCGGCCAGGACTAGGAATTGAGATTAGAGAGGACACTGTGGAGGCGTGTCGTGTAGCGCTCTAACAAATAATAGTTGGTCTCTAGGCCAACTTCATACTTCAAGTGTTACAAAAGTGCATGAACAACTACAATTAGTGTTCATTTTTAACGAGTAATCTGAATTGCAGCAGCCGAAGAGTGATTCAGCCAGAGGTCTTCTCGGCACCTCCATCGGTCATTTCTTGAACGATGGCGCAAACAATTTCTTCCCCGTTGTGTACCCAGTCCTCCTCAAATCGTATGATGTGTCGCTACAGTTCATCGGAGTGCTCGCTGCGCTTTACAGCCTCTCATCTCTAGTAGCCAGTCCGTTCGTGGGGAGGAGGTCTGACTATAACCGAAGTTATCTCCGATTGATCCCAATCGGGCTCATCGTGGTTGCTTTCGGAATCCTAGGTTTTACACTCTCAATCGTATTCTTTCCCGGAAACCTCCTCTATTTTGGACTGGTCTTGTTTACACTAGTTGCCGGTTTCGGAAGTTCGTTCTACCATCCAATAGCGGCAGCTATTCTGAACGAGACTTGGACTCTGGATAGGAGAGGACGCGCGATGGGGATCAATGGAGCGATGGGAGGTCTGGGGACGCTCATTTTTCCAATCATTACAGTCGGATTGATCGTCCTGTCCGGAGTGATTTCATTGAGTTTGATCGCGATCGCGTTCGTCTTACTTGCTATTGTGATCTATTCGATAATGAGGAGAATGACCCCGACTCCGGACTATGCGAAGAAAATGGATGTCAATGAGACGAGACCTTCAAGTGTTCCTTTTCGAATCGTATTGACTTCTATACTTGCCCTTACCCTTTCCGGTTTTTTCAGGAGTATGATGACTCAAGGCGTAGTTAATTTTCTGGCTACTTATCTTACAACCGTGAGCGGAATTGAGTACAGGTACGTCAGTTTCGTTCAAATCGCTTATTCTCTCTTTACGATTGTTGGTCAGCCACTTTTCGGTTCGCTTTCGGATCGATTTGGCCGCCGGCTTATGATCGGGATTACCAGCTTTGGATGCGTGGCTGCCGTGCTTTTGCTCTCGATTAGTTCTACTAATTTTTGGTTGACGGAACTGAGTCTCGCATTGCTTGGACTATTTTCTTACACCGGGTTTCCACTGTTCCTAGGACTCACTGGTCAGATTGCACCTAAAGGAGGTGTTACTCAAGCTAACTCTATTGTCTGGGGATTCGGTATGATTGGTGGCGGTATTCTTGGTCCTATCATAGTTGGTGTTCTTTCAGGCCCGTCGTTCCTTGGATCTTTGAATCAATCATTCCTTTTTCTCTCGGGACTCGGAGTAATCTCACTTGCGTTTTTGCCGTTTGTTCCAAAGCCGAGAAAGATATAGAGCGTAATCAGAGAACACCGTACTTGTCATAGACTTCCCTCATCAGTTTTCCGTCGAGAAGTTCCTGTCTTGTCATTTTTTCTTTTGAGACTTTTTCGAAGGCTAGTTCCAAAACTTCTTGCTCGATTTTCTTGGGAACAACTACGATGCCATCGTAATCTCCCATGATAAGATCCCCACTGTTAACTAGCACACCCCCGCACTGCACAGGCACATCGTAAGCTACGGCTCGGCCTCTGCCATTTGAATCGAGCGGAGAGATTGCGGTGGCGAAAACCGGAAAATTCAATTCAAATATCTTCTTTACGTCCCGGACGCAGCTGTCAATCACGGCAGCACGAGCTCCTCTAGCTCTGGCAGCTGTACTCATTAACTCACCCCATGGAGCATTTCTCAATGG
>Ga0116218_1002548_pt1 | contig 10024 bp, 7 predicted proteins | sample Sb_taG_2_FD_88966 | JGI IMG/M metagenome (GOLD analysis project Ga0116218, IMG submission 88966) | Peat soil microbial communities from Weissenstadt, Germany - Sb_50d_5_LS metaG | ecosystem: Environmental > Terrestrial > Soil > Wetlands > Peat | place: Germany: Weissenstadt | collected 2010-09-21 | reverse complement strand
TCGGTGACGCTTCTGGGCAAGCCCCGCCCGCATCCACTGATCATCGCCCCGATGGCCGTCCAACGCCTCGCCCACCCCGACGGCGAGATCGGCACCGGTCGCGCCGCCGCTGCCACCGGCACGATCATGTGCCTCTCGACCCTCGGCACAGCCAGCGCCGAGTCGCTGGCTCGGGCCGTGCCCGACGGCCCGCGCTGGTTTCAGCTCTACGTGTTCTCCGACCGCGGGGTCACGCGAGAACTGATCTCGCGCGCGGTCGAACACGGCTACGAGGCCCTGGTCGTGACCGTCGATCTGCCGATGCTGGGCTGGCGCGAGCGCGATCTGCGCTCTGGCGTACGCTCGGCGAGCGCGCACCCTCTAGCCAGCGCCCACGCGGTCAGCTCGGAGGGCCCGGTGGAAGCGGCCGGCCCGCTGAGTCCAGACGGCATCGCCGGGCTGCTCGACCCCGACCTGAACTGGCCCGACATCGAGCACTTCGCGTCTGACAGCTCGCTGCCGGTGATCGTCAAGGGGATCCTGACCGCTGAGGACGCACGGCTGGCGGCGGAGCACGGCGCCCGGGGCGTAGTCGTGTCAAACCACGGCGGCCGCCAGCTCGACACCGTGCTCGCGGGCGCCGATGCGCTGCCGGCCGTGGCCGACGCCGTCGGCGATGTCATCGACGTGATCGTCGACGGCGGGATCAGGCGCGGGACGGACGTGCTCAAGGCGCTCGCGCTCGGGGCTCGTGCCGTGATGGTCGGCCGCCCGCTCGTGTGGGGACTGGCGGTCGACGGCGCGGACGGGGCACGGCGGGTGATCGAGATCCTGCTGGCGGAGCTCGACCTGGCGCTGGCGCTCGCGGGCGCGCCGAGGGCCGCCGAGCTCGATCGCAGCTTCGTCACGCCGGCGCCGTGGACAGCCGGTTGACGTGAACGTACTCGTCACCGGAATCACCGGATACATCGGATCGCGCCTGGTGCCGCGCCTGTGCCGTGACGGGCACGAGATCCGCGGCTTCGCCCGCCATCCCCGTGCCGGCTCCGAGCTGACGGTTGTACAGGGCGACGCGATCTCCGGTGAGGGGCTCGAGCAGGCACTGGAAGGCATCGACGTCGCTTACTTCCTGATCCATTCGATGGAGACGAGCAGCGACGGTGCCTTCAACGTCCGCGAGCGGACGGCGGCTGAGAATTTCGCCCGTGCCGCCGGCAAGTGCGGGGTGGCACGCATCATCTACCTCGGCGGGCCGATGCCGACAGACGGTTCGCTGTCACCTCACCTGGCCAGCCGGCTCGAGGTGGAGCACATCCTCCTGGCGGCGACGCCATGTTCGGTGGCGTTCCGCGCGTCGATCGTGATCGGCGCCGGGTCGCGCTCGTTCCGCTTCCTCGTGCACCTCGTCGAGCGCCTGCCGGTACTGGCGGTGCCGGCGTGGCGCACTCACCGCTCGGCACCGATCGACCAGCGTGACATGATCGAGCTACTCGCCCGGGCCGCCACCAGCGACGCCGTCTGCGGTCAGTCACTCGACGCCTGTGGCCGCGAGATCGTCTCCTACGGGGAGTTGATCGATCGGATCCGTGATCACATGCTCCTCGACCGTCCAACAATTGGTTTCAACCGCCTGACTGTCACTCCGATTGCAAGCCGCATTGCGGCTGCCGTCGCCGGCGAGGACCCGGCACTGATCGAGCCGCTGATGGGAAGCCTCGAGCACGACCTGCTGCCGCGTGATGACCGGGCGGCCGAACTGCTCGGCGTCAGGCTGCACTCACTCGACGCGGCGATCGAGCGGTCGCTGAGGGACTGGGAGTCAACCGAGCCGCTGGCGGCGCGATAGCCACCTGGGTTAGGGTCTCGACGCCGCCATGAGCACCGTCCACGTCACGATCGATATCGATGCGCCGATGGAGCGCGTCTGGGAGACGATCATGGACCCGAACCGGTGGGGAGAATGGGTCACGATTCACCGGTCAGTCAGGAACGTTTCCGACCGCCCGCTGAAGGAGGGGTCGACGCTGCAACAGGTCCTCCACGTGCGCGGCGTCTCGTTCCATGTCAACTGGACGCTCGCCGAACTCACCGCACCACGCCGCGCCGATTGGGAGGGACGCGGGCCCGCGCACTCGCGCGCCACGATTCGGTACGCCCTGTCAGGCGACAGCAACGGCCCAACCAAATTTGAGTACACGAACGAATTCAACCCGCCGGGGGGACGGCTCGGGGTCCTCGCCAGCCGTGTGATCGTCGGCGCCGCCTCGGAGCGAGAGGCCAATCATTCGTTAAGCCGGTTGAAAGCGCTCCTGGAACGAGATTGACAACCGTGCAGTGACTGCCGCTATTGTGTATGCGGTAATCAGAGACCGGGTGCAATCAAGGAGACTTTGAATGGCAGAATTCGTCGACAGTACGGTTAAGGAGATCGACAGCCGCCTGCGGGAACTCAAAGAGGAGGTCTCGAAGCTCGAGGCCGCCCGCGCGGCGCTCGTCGGCGTACGGCGCGGACCCGGCCGGCCCCCCGGCTCTCGGTCCACCTCGACGAGCGGCCGTCGTCGCGCCGCCCGTCGTCCCGGCCGGCCGCGCGGCCGGCGCAGTGGCGGCACCCGCGCCGCCCAGGCACTCGAGCTGGTTCGTAACCAGCCGGGTATCACGATTCCCCAAATTGCCGAGAATCTGAAAATCGAGCCAAATTACCTGTACCGCGTGATGCCCAAGCTCGTCTCTGACGGGCAGGTGCGGCGCGACGATCAGGGTTGGTACCCGGCCTCCAGCTGAGTTCCAGACACTTAACGTTTATTTAGGCTTATGAGGGCCGCGCCTGGGGGGCGCGGCCCTTTTTATGTCGCCTTGGTGATTGCGTGTGACACATGCAATCGTTTGGAGGTGCGGTCGTGGCGGTGGCGGGGTGGTGGCGTCGGCGTGGTGGCGTGCGCGTGTGGCGTGCGCGTGGTGGCGTGACACGTTTTGCGGCGGACGGGGCCTGTTGGCGAACACGTTGCTGGGGAGGGGGCGGAGTGGGCTCGGTCGCGTTACGGACGCGGCGCGATGGCGTTCCGGACCCGGCGCGATGGCGTTCCGGACGCGGCGCGATGGCGTTCCGGACGCGGCGCGATGGCGTTCCGGACGCGGCGCGATGGCGTTCCGGACGCGGCGCGATGGCGTTACACAGTTGGCGCGAACTGAGCACTTGGCGCTGCCTGAAACCTGCACAACGCGCCACGTCCGTGCGAAACGCCGAGCCCTGACGCGTTGAGCATGCTCTTCATGCATAGCGCGCCACGGCTCGCCCATTGCGCGCGATGTTGTCGTGTTGTGCAGGTTCCGACCGAGGCGAGGCGACCCGCGGTCGCCCCCATCCCACTCCCTCCCCAGCTGACGTTTTCGGACCTGGGCAAGGCGGGCCGAAGCCGCGCTCCGGGCACAGGCGCCGGAGCCTCGCCCGGCAGAGGCGCCGGAGCCGCGCCCCGGCAGAGGCGCCGGAGCCGCGCCTGGGCGGAGCGCGCTGGAGCCCTAGATCAGCCCCAGCTCCCTGACCGCCTCGCGCTCTTCGCCCAGCTCGTTCACGGTGGCGTCGATCCGCCCCCGGGAGAAGTCGTTGATGTCGAGTCCCTGGACGATCTCGATCGAACCTTCCGAGCAGGTGACGGGGAAGCCGGAGATCAGCCCTTCCTCGACGCCGTAGGAACCGTCGGAGGGAATCGCCATCGACACCCAGTCGCCGGCGGGCGTACCGAGGACCCAGTCGTGCACGACGTCGATCGCGGCGTTCGCCGCCGACGCGGCGCTCGAGGCGCCGCGGGCCTCGATGATCGCGGCGCCGCGCTTCTGCACGGTCGGGATGAAGTCGTTCTCGAGCCAGTCCTGATCGCCTATCACCTCGGCCGCATCCTGACCCTTCACCTTGGCGTGGAAGATGTCGGGGTACTGGGTCGCCGAGTGGTTGCCCCAGACCGTCATGTTCGTAATGTCCTTGACGGTTACTCCGGCCTTCGTGGCGAGCTGGGCGATCGCCCGGTTGTGGTCCAAGCGCATCATCGCCGTGAACCGCTTGCCGGGGATGTCGGGTGCGTTGCTCTTGGCGATCAGGCAGTTGGTGTTGGCAGGGTTGCCGACGACCAGCACCTTGATGTCCGATGCCGCGTGCGCGTTCAGCGCCTCGCCCTGGGGCTTGAAGATTCCGCCGTTGGCCTCCAACAGATCGCCGCGCTCCATCCCCTTGCTGCGCGGTCGCGCGCCGACCAGCAGCGCGACGTTGACACCGTCGAACGCCTTGTGCGGGTCATCGGTTATGTCAACTCCGGCAACCAGCGGAAACGCGCAGTCGTCGAGCTCCATCGCTGTTCCCTCGGCCGCCTTGACGGCCGCCGGGATCTCGAGCAGCGTCAGGTGCACCGGCGTGTCTGAGCCGAGCAACTGGCCGCTGGCGATCCGGAAAAGGATGGCGTAGCCGATCTGACCGGCGGCACCGGTGACGGCTACTCGTACGGGGGAATCGGGCACTTGTTCATCTCCTCGTGGAGGTCGGGGGCTGATCCGAATGTATACCCAGCGGACGGCCCGGCGTCGCCCTGGTGGCGCGGCCCGGGTCGTCTCGGTGGCGCCGCCCGCGTCGTCTCGGTGGCGCGGCCCGCGTCGTCTCGGTGGCACGGCCCGCGTCGTCTCGGTGGCGCCCGGCTCGCTAGGGTCCCGGGCGCGTGAAGATCGTCTACACCCACACCGACGAGGCGCCGGCGCTCGCCACCCAGTCGCTGCTCCCGATCCTCCGCGCCTACGCCGGCGCGGCCGACATCGAGATCGAGCTGCGTGACATCTCGCTCGCCAGCCGGATCCTCGCCCAGTTTCCCGATCGCCTCGACTCAGAGCACCGGGTCGCCGATGCCCTGAGCGAGCTTGGCGAGCTGGTGCAGACGCCGGAGGCGAACGTCATCAAGCTGCCGAACATCAGCGCGTCGGTGCCACAGCTGAAGGCGGCGATTGCGGAGTTGCAGGAGCAGGGATACAAGATCCCCGACTACCCCGAGCAGCCGTCCGACGACGAGCAACGCGCCGTCCGCGCGCGCTATGACAGGGTGAAGGGCAGCGCCGTGAACCCGGTGCTGCGGCAGGGCAACTCCGACCGCCGCGCGTCCGCGTCGGTGAAGGAGTACGCGCGCCACCACCCCCAGTCGATGGGCGCGTGGTCGGAGGACTCGCAGTCACACGTGGCGACGATGAACGAGGGTGACTTCCGGAGCACCGAACAGTCGGTGACAGTGCAGCGCGAGGGCTCGGTGCGGATCGAGCACCACGGCGCCGACGGCAAGGTCACAGCCCTCAAGGAACGCATCGCCCTCCTCGAGGGTGAAGTGATCGACGCATCGGTGATGCGACGCGAGACCCTGGAGCGGTTCCTCTCCGAGCAGGTAACGGAGGCCAAGGAGCAGGGGGTGCTCTTCTCGGTCCACCTGAAGGCGACGATGATGCGAGTGTCTGACCCGATCATCTTCGGACACGCGGTCCGGGTGTACTTCGCCAACGTGTTCGACGAGCACGGCGACACGCTCGACAGTGCCGGCGTCGATCCCAATGACGGGCTCGGCGCTCTGCTCAAGGCGATCGAGAAGCTCCCCGACGATCAGCGCGCGGCGGTCCAGGAGGCGATCGACGCTGCCTTACGCGACGGCCCGCCGCTGGCGATGGTCGACTCCGAGCGCGGCATCACCAACCTGCACGTACCCAGCGACGTGATCATCGACGCGTCGATGCCGGCAGCGATCCGCTCCTCGGGCCAGATGTGGAACTCCGACGGCGAGCTCCAGGACACGAAGTTCGTTATCCCCGATCACTCATACGCGGCGCTGTACGCCGAGACCGTCGACGACTGCCGCGAGCAGGGCGCGTTTGACCCGGCGACGATGGGCACGACGCCGAACGTCGGGCTGATGGCACAGGCGGCCGAGGAGTACGGCTCGCACGACAAGACGTTCGAGATCGACGCCCCCGGCGCGGTTCGCGTGATCGACGACGAGGGCGCGACGCTGCTCGAGCACGATGTCCAGCCCGGAGACATCTGGCGGATGTGCCAGACCAAGGACGCTCCGATCCAGGACTGGGTGCGGCTCGCGCTCGCGCGGGCCCGTAAGACCGGCGCGCCCGCGGTGTTCTGGCTCGACGAGGATCGCGCCCACGACGCCGAGCTGCTGAAGAAGGTGCGCCCCGCGCTCGAGGAGCTCGACACCGATGGTCTGCAGATCGAGATCCTGAACGTCGTCGACGCGACTCGGTTCACGCTCCAGCGTGCCCGGGCGGGGTACGACACGATTTCCGTGACGGGTAACGTGCTGCGCGACTACCTGACCGACCTGTTCCCGATCCTCGAGCTCGGCACCAGCGCCAAGATGCAGTCGATCGTGCCGCTGATGCAGGGTGGCGGGTTGTTCGAGACCGGCGCCGGCGGCTCGGCTCCGCGGCACGTCCAGCAGTTCCTCAAGGAGAACCACTTGCGGTGGGACTCGCTGGGGGAGTTCCTCGCCCTCGCGCCCTCGTTCGAGCTGCTGGCCGACAAGGAGGACAACCCGCGGGCCAAGGTGCTGGCGCACACAATCGACCGGGCGATCGGGCGCCTGCTCGAGGAGAACCGGTCGCCGTCCCGCAAGACCGGCGAGCTCGACAACCGCGGCAGCCACTTCTACCTGGCGCTGTACTGGGCCCAGGAGCTGGCGCAGCAAGATGAGGACGCCGCGCTCGCCGAGCGGTTCGCGCCCCTGGCGCAGCGGCTTTCGGCCGACCAAGAGCAGATCGTCGAGGAGCTGAACGCGGTCCAGGGATCAGTGGTCGCGATCGACGGCTACTACCACCCCGACGCCGAGCAAACGGCGAGCGCGATGCGTCCGAGCGCGACGTTCAACGAGGCGCTCGAGAGCCTGTAGCCGGACACCGCTACAGCTCGACGTCGTAAACGGCGCTCAGCTTGCCCTTCAGATAGTTGACGAAAGGCCCGACGGCGATCGGGCTGCCGACCACGCGCGGCAGCAGTTCCGAGGCCGGGAACTTCGCGCCGTGCTTGTGGACGTTCTCGCGCAGCCACTCGCGCAGCGGAGGGAGCTCGCCGGCGGCGATCCGCTCGTCGAGATCGGGTACGTCGAGATGGGCCCTCTCCCACAGCTGACCCGCGATCAGGTTGCCCATCGCATACGTCGGGAAGTAGCCGATCAATCCGGCGGACCAATGGACGTCCTGGAGGACGCCGCGCCTGTCGTCGGGGACCTCGAGGCCGAACGCCTCGTAGAACCGCGCGTTCCACGCCTCGGGGAGGTCGCTGACGGACAGGCGCTGGTCGATCAGCGCCTGCTCGAGCTCGAACCGCAGCACGATGTGCAGGCCGTAGGTGGCTTCGTCGGCCTCGACGCGGATGAACGACGAGCGGATCTTGTTGACGGCGCGGTACAGCGACTCGGGATCGACCGAGACGTCGAACGCCGCGCTGACCATCGGCGCCAGCACCCCGGAGAACGGGCGACCCCGCCCCACCATGTTCTCCCACAGCCGGCTCTGGGACTCGTGCAGGCCGAGCGACTCGGCGTGGCCGAGCGGAGTCCGTTGGAGCGAGTCGGCAATCCCGGCCTCGTACAGACCGTGACCGCACTCGTGCATCGCGCCATACAGCGAAGAGCCGAAGTACGTCTCGTCCCACCGTGTCGTGATCCGGACATCCGAGGAGCCGAAGCTGGTGGCGAACGGGTGCACGGCGTCGTCGATCCGCCAGCTCTGCGGGTCGAACCCCATCAGCTCGACCACGCTGCGGGCGAGCCGCCGCTGACGTTCGATCGGGAAGTTCCCGTGCAGGATCGAATCGTCGATCGGCCGCTCCGAGGCCGTCGCGATCAGCGGCACGAGCTCTGACTTGAGCTCGTCGAACAGCCTCGCCACCTCCGTGCTCTTCATCCCGGGCTCGTAGTCGTCGAGCAGCACGTCGTAGGGACAGTCGAACTCGTCGAAGCAGTCGGCGTAGCGGCGCGCAAGCTCGAGGTTTCGGGTTAGGTATGGGACGAACATCGAGAAGTCCGAGCGCTTGCGCGCCTCGACCCACACCTCCTGTCCGAGCGAGCCCGCGCGGGCCAGGTCGGCAGCGAGGTCGGACGGCACGCGCCGCGCCTTGTCCCAGTGGCGGCGCGCGACGCGCACCAGCGACGCGTCGTCAGATTCCTCCGACGCCCCGTTGAGCTCGGCGGCAGCGGCGTCGAGCATCCTGCCCGTGTCCGCGGAGACAAACATCTCGTGCGAGATCCGTTCGAGCGTAGCCAACGCCTCCGCCCGTGCGGGCGCGCCGCGCGGCGGCATCATCGTCTGCTGATCCCATGAGAGCACCTGGGCCGCATTGCGCAGGTCGACCAGCTCGGCTAGTCGCTCGCGAAGTTCCTCTATGCGATCGGTCATTCAGTGGCTCCGGTTGTTTTGAGTGCTAACACGTGGGGGCGACTCAGTAAGGCGCCTGTGCCACCATTGCAGCATGTTGCGTCGTCCTAGCTCTATCAAGCTAATGGACGTCTTCGGAATCCGAATCGGAGTCGACGTCAGTTGGTTCGTGATTCTGTTCCTGATGATCCTGTGGCTGTCGGGCTCGTTTCGCCAGGCGCTGCACAGCTCTGACGGCGTCGCCTACCTGACGACCGTCATCACCGTGCTCCTGTTCTTCGGGTCGCTGGTGCTGCACGAGCTCGGTCACGCGGTCGTCGCGCGCCGGCAGGGGATCGAGGTGAAGCGGATCGAGCTGTTCCTGTTCGGCGGGCTGACACAGATGAGTCGCGACGCGGCGTCACCGGCGGAGGAATTCAAGATCTCCGGGGCCGGGCCGCTGGCCACTTTCCTGTTCGTGCTGCTCTGCCTGGCCGTCGACATGGCGATCGTCGGACCGCATCGTCTGATCCACGCGGTCGAGCTCGACGGCACCGTGCCGATCACGCCGGTGTTGCTGTCGCTGAGCTGGCTCGTGCCGATGAACATCCTGATCCTGCTGTTCAACCTCGTGCCGGCATTCCCGCTCGACGGCGGCCGGCTCGCCAGAGCCGGTGTGTGGCGCGTCACCGGGGACAAGCAGCGGGGCACACGCGTCGCGGCGCAACTCGGGCAGGGATTCGCCGTGATCCTTGCCGGGCTCGGCATCTGGTGGATCCTCGCCGCCCACAACCTCGCCGGGCTGTGGCTGGTGGCGCTGGCATTCCTGCTGGGCCAATCCGCCCGGGGGGCACTGATGCAGAGCACGCTCAACGAGCGGATCGACCGGGTCCGGGTCTCGGACATCATGGATCGCCATCCGGTGGCGATCCCGGCGCAGACGGCCGTCGGCCAGGCGCTCGACGAGTACTTCCTGCGCTACGGCTGGTCGTGGTTCCCGGTGATCGACGAGGGAGGCCGGTTCGTCGGCATCGCCCGCCAGGAGCGCGTGCAGGCGACCGTCGACGGTGGCGAGGGATGGCTGACCGTCGGGTCGGTCGTCGAGCCTGAGGCGGGCAGCTGGCGGGTCGGGGAGGACCGCCCGCTGAGCGAGCTGCTCGCCTCTGAGTCGCTGGGGCGCCTCGGCGCGTTGATGGCGGTCGACGGCGAGGGGGTCCTGCGCGGCGTGGTCACGATCGAGCAGGTGCGCCGCGCGCTCCAGTCGGCGCTCGGATCAGCCGCCACCTCGTAGCCGCCCCTGAGCCGCGAGCCCGTCGTCGAGCAGGTCTTCCGCGAGCAGCGGGCGCGGGTGCTGGCCGCACTGGTCCACGCGCTCGGCGACTTCGAGATCGCCGAGGACGCGCTCCAGGATGCGTTCGAGACGGCGCTCGAGCGCTGGCCGCAGACGGGAACCCCCGACGCCCCCGCGGCCTGGCTCCTCACCGTCGCCCGCAACCGGGCGATCGACCGCCTGCGCCGTCAGCGGACCGGTCAGGCGAAGCTCGAGCAGCTCAGCGCCCGCGCGCCTAGTCCGGGCGGCGAGCCGGTGGGACCCGAGCCCGAACGGCTGGCCGAGGTGGGCGACGAGCGACTCAGCATGCTGTTCACCTGCTGCCACCCGGCGCTC
>Ga0116218_1002539_pt1 | contig 10054 bp, 9 predicted proteins | sample Sb_taG_2_FD_88966 | JGI IMG/M metagenome (GOLD analysis project Ga0116218, IMG submission 88966) | Peat soil microbial communities from Weissenstadt, Germany - Sb_50d_5_LS metaG | ecosystem: Environmental > Terrestrial > Soil > Wetlands > Peat | place: Germany: Weissenstadt | collected 2010-09-21 | reverse complement strand
CATCTTTCATCGCCGTGCGCTAGAAACATTGCAAGCGGCATCTGCGTCTGCGGTGGAACTGGCCTATCATGCCCTGGCTGCCGGACGTGCAGAACCAGCCTTTCACTGGTGTATCGCCGCAGGAGATGAGGCCATGCAGGTGTTTGCCGTGCTCGATGCACTCACCTTCTACGAGCAGGCACGACATCTTATGGCTGAGCGAGTCCATGGGCTTGGCCTCTTAACCATGCTTCCTGCGCCTGAGATTGAGCATCTCTATATCCACCTGGGGCGGGCATATGAACTGAACGCCGAGTGGGAGAAAGCTCGGAAGGCCTATATATCGATGCTCGCATACGCACGGGAGGCTGGCGAACTGGTGATGGAGAGCACCATCCTCAACCGTCTGGCAATCCTGGCTGCTCAGCAGTCCTTCGACCTGGTTACAGCACAGACGCTGTTAGAGGAGGCGTGGCATGTTGCCAAAGCGAGCGGTGATTTAGTGACATTAGCAGAGACGGAGTGGAATCTGGCGCAGATGGCGATCCATGCATGGAAGTCGGAGCAAGCCTTGCTCCATGCCGAGCGTGCCCTCGAGCGGGCGCGTATGACTGGCCTGAAAGAATTGACCGCACGCAGCCTGTACACGCTTGGTATGAGCTATGCTTTGGGTAACCGCTGGGAGGAGGCAGTGCTGTATGCCGAGGATGCCCGAACCCAGTACGCGGCGATCGGGGATCAAGATGAAGTTGCAGGGGGTTTGTCAGCACAGTTGATCTATGCTGGATCCCCACCATCAGAGCTGTTGACGAAGCGAGCGATGGAAGTGCTCTGCCTGTGTCTCGAGGCTCTCGGCCATGTCAATCGCGGCGAGCCACTGACAGGCGTGAACGCCGGGCGAGCCGCGCTCGACATCAGCCAGCAGATCAACAACATGTGGGCACAGGTATACAGCGTGCTGAACCTGAATCACGCCTTATTGGAGATTGGGGAGTACGAAGAGGCGCTGCGGATCACGCAGCAAGGGGTGGAGATGGCGCGTACGATCCCCAATCCGACCCTACTCTTCTTCATGCTCACGGTCTCAGGTGCGGTGCATCAAGCGATGTTGCGGCTGGAAGAAGCACAAGAGGCACTCATGGAGTCGCTGGCCATAAGCGAGACAATCGCGGTCCGGTCATATAAAGTGCTTGCAACTTCCAGATTGTGCGCGAACCGTGCCCTCGCTGGTGACTGGAAGACTGCGTACACGTATGCTCTGGAGACAGTAGCAGTACGTAAAGACATGGAAGCTTCGTTGCTCTTCATCGACTTCACACGCTACTATGAGACAGAGGCGCTGCTTCGGAGTGGCGAGGAGGAGTGGGCCAGGGAGGATGTGCAACGCCTGGGTGCGCACATCAATTCTAATCGGCGGCTACGCCTCGCCTATCTGCGGGCACGGGCGACACTGGCCGAGTTTGATGGAGAGACGAGCGAGACGCTGGAATCTTTACAAGAAGCGGCAGTACTGGCCAATGAGATCGGACTACCAGGCGAGCTATGGCAGATCGAGGTAGCGCTCGGAGAAGTGTATACCTCCCGTGGAGAGATGGAGCAGGCATACCAAACTTTTGTGAGAGCTGGCGCGATTGTGCAGGGTCTCGCAAAGAAGATGCAGGATGAGGAACTGCGCACGAACTTCCTCTCCGCACCAGCTGTGCAACGTGTATTGGAACTTGGACGAGTATAGCGAAGCAAAGGGTTCCTTCTTAGCTGAATACTATGGGTATAGTGAATATTCACCCGCTCGTCAAGCGTCGACTGCGTCACTCTATCCTATGGTCGAGGACGTGCGTGAAGTGTCACGGCATGTGGCTCTGGCAGTTGGATTGGAAGCCCAACAGTCATGCGTAGCCGAGCGAACTTCTCGGGAAGAGTTGGGACGACGAATCACAGCACAGATGTGGATCCCTCACTATCCGCGCTTAAAATATAAAGCACAGGCTTTGAAGTAGACTCAGGCTTTCATTCCATGAAGGGCAATTGCCCTTCATGGAATGAAAGCCTGACAATCTCACAACATACTCGTGGACAATGCAAGAACATCACGATTATCTCACAAACCCTTTTCCCTAATGTGCTGTTTGCTGTTGTGTCGTCACTTCCTGCTGCTGTAGCTTTTGGTACTGGTATAGCTCTTCTATAGCTTCAGGTGAGAGGATCGCTGCAGTCCAAGGACCTGCCAGAAAATTGTGAAGTTCTTTTGCGGGTTTCGACTTTAGCTCTGCAATAAAATCTTCTTCTGTCTCGTCTAACTGCACACTTGCCTGAGAATTTGTCATCTCCGTCTCCTTTCTTGACGACATGCAGTATCCTGGCATGAGGTCTATTTCTTATCACAAGTATAGATTCCTTACATCACAAACGTGTTACGATCTCTGTATTCAGTGTCACAAGCAGTTCACGGTTCCAAAGGTGGCTGTTGGATTTTTGGTCGGTATAGTGAGACGGATGCTATTGGGAATCAGTTTCCCATGAAACAAAGCACTTCAAATGAGCGTGACACACTTTCGCGTCTTCTCATTTATAATGCAAATTACAACTTTTTATATATTTGACAAATAGTGATTACTGTGCTATACTTACAGTAAGAAGAAAGAACACCGACATCGCTCTTGCTTCTTCCAGGAACAGCTTCGGCACTTCTCTGCTTCTGTTTTCTCTCAGCAATGCCACTCAACATCCCCTCGCTCGATTTGACGAGGAGCCAGGCAGACGAACACGGTGATCTGACATGTCAGAGACCACACGCAATGCCCTGACTTACCACCTATAAAGGACAATTACACGATGACAACGACAGCAAAAACAACGACAAACACCGCAGGTGATGTACAAGAACAGTACGCCCACACTGCCCAGACCATGGCAAAACATCTCGCCGAAGTCCAAGCACGCAACCTCAAGTATACCCAAGGTATCTTTGAGAGTACGATTGCGTTGCTCAAGAGCAACATGGAGGATACACGCTCCCTGATGGAACAGTGGGGACAGCAAGGGGATTCTAAGGTCTCCGAGTCCTATATGAACCTCTTCAGCGCTCCGTTCACTGCGTATCAGCAGATGCTCGAGGGTGTGGAATCCACCTCAAGACAGATGTTCGAGGGTGTGGAGAAAGCCACGAAACAGAGCTTCGAGAGCTTTGAAAAGGTCAACCATGCAAACATGGGAACTGCTAGAAAGTAGTTCCAACGAGGGCGCTACGATACAGAGGGAGCCACAGGCTGCGAAACCTGAGGCTCCCTCTGTTTGAAATCGAGCATGCGAGGAATGTGAGGACTCGCCACTTTTCTATGAGGGTGACCCTTCCAAGCTAGCCAAAACAGCTACGTCCTTCCTAATCTCCTCCCCGGCAGAAGTGGAAAGGTCAGACATAGTTGGTTTATTTAACGCTTGACATAACGCTCTATAGCTACACTAAAGAGCAGAAGGTATGGTGTGGAATGGAGTGAGTGGAAATTGTCATCGATCGAAAGAGCGACTCATGCTGAAAGAAGCTTTTTGCATGCGTCATATATCTAACAGTGAGAGAGAAAGCGTCATGAAACAACGAGTTCCTTTTCAGGAAACCTTGCATACCGTACATTTCATTTGGAAGGATAAGACTTCTTTTGTGGTAAATAAGCTGAAAAGCCGAGCAGGTTTTGAGGCGAAACGTGAGCAAGCGGTGCCAATCATGGGCACTGGTGCGCAGTCGCCTGGGAAAACCGCTCTTCATCTGGCTTCTTCCCTCGGCCCCTTGTACATTGGCTCTCTTTTATTTCATTGGCACGTTCGAGTCTTGAGCGCACAAGTGGGCGGCTTTTTTGCACAACGACCAAAGAGGTAGCTTCATGCCGATTCCCACTTTTTCCTTCAGAAAACAAGGCCATGTGACCTCTTTTCCCAGCCAGTTCTGCTCACAATCCATCAACATTGAGTCATAGCTGTGATACCAATACCAGTATTTGTGACTGAGATCTCACGGTTCGCTCATTTTTCGGACATAAAACGAATTGTTTTCCCCTTTTGTGAGCGAAAGACGTCGAGAAGCCAAGAAAATGAGCGAACCGTGAGTTTTTATGAACGTTCTTTTTAACGCTTTTCTTAACGCTACCTGGTTACAATTGTAGTAGCCTGGATAGAGTATTTCATTGATTACACAGAAGAGGATGGCGGTAGAGCAAGCGTTCCAGTTTCCGCTCGCAACACCCTCTCATAGCGGGGAAATTCTTATGAACTGCCTGAAAAATGGGCGAACCGTGAGTGAGATATGATAAAACTATTGTCTGATAGAAACAACTTATGAGTGATATCTATTAGTAAATGAAGAGAGTTCGAGATCATGCCCTTCCGCTTATGACAAATTTTTGATCATGGTAGGACTTATGTTTCATGTACTGACCCTCTAGTCTGCATGGAAGTAGGTATCAATAGGAAGAACGAACTTTCCATGAGTATATCTACCATCGGGAAGGATACCCAAATGAAAGCAATTGTATGCACAAAATACGGACCGCCGGAAGTTCTTGAACTAAAAGAAGTAGAAAAACCTACTCCCAAGGACAATGAAGTACGAGTAAAAGTACATGCGACAACAGTAACATCAGCGGATTCCAGGGTGCGAAGTTTCACAGTTCCTCTCTCTTACTGGCTCCCCGCTCGACTAGCACTTGGTCTGAGAAAACCAAAAAAAGCTATATTGGGGAGTGTGTTTGCCGGAGAAATTGAAGCGGAAGGCAAAGATGTCACACTGTTTCAGAAAGGTGACCAGGTTTTTGGATATGAAGGGCACGATTTTGGTGCGTATGCCGAGTATCTCTGCCTGCCTGAAAACGCGTGTTTGGCTATCAAACCGGCAAATATGAACTATGAGGAAGCCGCCGCCATTCCTTGGGGTGGTATTACAGCCTTGTATTTTCTGAGAAAAGGAAAGATCCACAGCGGACAAAAAGTGCTGATCTATGGCGCTTCTGGAAGTGTAGGTACTTTTGCGGTTCAGCTTGCCAAGTACTTTGGCGCAGAAGTGACCGCAGTATGCAGTACGACGAATGTAGATTTGGTGAAATCTCTGGGAGCCGGTAAGGTCATTGATTACACAAAAGAGGACTTTACTAAGAGCGGTGAGACCTATGATGTTATTTTTGATGCGGTAGGCAAGAGTTCGTTTTCAGGGTGTATGAGATCGCTCAAGAAAGAAGGAATCTATCTTCAAACTGTCGCTGCGCCGGCACTCAGTATTCGCATGCGATGGACGGGGGTGACAAGCAGCAAGACACTCATAGGTGGGACAGCAGCCCCAAAGACTAAAGATCTCATGTACCTCAAAGAACTCGTTGAAGCGGGAAAGATACAACCGGTCATTGATAGATGTTATCCACTGGAACACATTGTCGAAGCTCATCGGTATGTCGACAAAGGACACAAAAAGGGGAATGTCGTCATCACTGTGGAGCAGAACGACACAAATAGAAGAACATAGGAGGAAGAATATGAATGCAGAGAAAAATGTCCCCAGGCTTTTAGGAGTAGCATTTTTGTTTGTGGCTTTTGCCAGCTTGATCAGTGGTCTCCTGCTCATGGCAGTCGTTGGATCCGGGAGTATCTCCGATATCCTGGTGAATATGTCACATCAGCTGACCCTGATGCGTCTCAGCATCCTGGGTGAACTGTTGACCAGTAGTGGAATCGTGGTCCTGGCAGCACTCCTGTATATCGTCTTCCACAAACAGCACACGATCATCGCGCTTGTCGCCCTGGGATGCTATCTGGCAGAAGCAATCTGTCTTGCCCTAAGCCAGATAGGGGCTTTGGCACTTCTGCCTGTAAGCCTGGATTTCGTGAAAGCGGGAGCTCCGGTACATTCCTACTTTCAAACATTGGGTGAATTTCTGTATTATGGTGTGAACAACCAGGGATACAATATACATATGTGGTTCTACTGCACCGGGGCACTCTTGTGGTATTCCTTGTTTTATACATCAAAGTATATCCCACGCGTTATCTCTCTCTGGGGTCTTCTCGCAGTGGCTGTGGCATTCGTTGGGCTCGTGTTTCAATTCTTGGGGTATGATGTTTCGATATTCGTATCCCTTCCAATCCTACCGTTTGAAGTAACCATTGGAGTATGGCTGCTGCTCAGAGGTATAAAGGAGCAACCGCGAGATGAGTATGCTCCAGCATCCTCCCTGAAGACAATCCATACTGAAGCGATGGTGTAAATCATGTGCTGGGACGCATCTCACCCGAACAACATCATGCGTTGCAAAAAGGCGCATGGGGGGGGCAATGGACAAGATGTCGATGGGGCTTCGCGCCATCGGGAGCGACATTGCCCCTCTCGCAAACCGCCACTGCTCATGATTGGTGCCGCTTGCTCACATTTCACCTCAAAATTTGCTCGCTTTTCCTTATTTACCATTTTGCAATCTTTAGTATGAAAGCGAAAAAGACCAGAAAACAGCTCTATAAAGATTTTTTGGGAAAAAGGCCAGGAAAGACTATGCCAAGCAATATCCCTCCCTCACACGGAAGGAAATAGACGAGATTGTCTCAATCCATGTCGAACATTTAAAGACAGCTACAGTCGTGATGCATGTTGCCCCATTGCTTGAAGGGGATTTCACACGCACAAACCTTGAAGCAAGAAGATTGAAAAATTCCGTCCCAGCATAGAAAAGACAACAAAGCTGCCAAAAAAGTCAGGCAGGATGTTTTTCCTCCTCGGTGGAAAGCCTTTTTTGACCATGAACACTGCCTGCCTTCGTCAAGTAGGTCGTCGTATAGGGGAATGAATGATAATCTCAAAGATCGCTCTGTAGCTATCTGTAAATAGTAGCAGGATCAACCGAGCAAAGGAGATCAGTCATGAACGTAGTTATGCAGCAAGGCGTCGCTATCGCGGCCGCCGTCGGTCTGGTCAGCGTCGCACTGTTTCAACTCGTATTAGCGAGCGGGACGTCGGCGGGAAAGGCTGCCTGGGGCGGTAGCCGGGCATCGCTGTCCCCAGCAATGCGTATCAGCAGTGCTATGGCCGCCCTCCTGTTGGTCGCTGCTGCCTTCATCGTCCTGGGACGGGCCGGCTACTGGACACCACATTGGTGGTCCGGGCTCTTCCACTGGGGGATATGGGCGCTCGTTCCATTGCTGGCTCTTAGCGCTTTGGCCAACTTTGCCTCGAAAAGCCGCTGGGAGAAGGCCATCCTTGGGCCGCTTGCGCTGCTCCTTTCGATGCTCTGCCTGATCGTCGCGCTAGGCCCAGGTCGGGCGATGTAGAGGCACCTAGCATACAATCCAGACGTCAGCGAATAACTTGTTCGCCGGAGGAAAGCTATATAGCGCTGCTTCCAGCGAAGGCACGGCACTTGAAAAGGGCGACCAACTGACCATATTGAGCAAGATGATCATCGCCATGGATGTGCTGGGGATAAGGATGCCATACTGATTATTTGAACTGATTTGTTAAATCTTTGAAGAGCATACGCTCTCACACGAGCGTAGAAAGGACACAATCATGATTCACTCTGAAGAACTTCATGTTGTTTTCGGAAGCGGTCCGATAGGTTCTGCTGTCATGAGCGAACTGCTGACACGAGGCTACAAGGTGCGCATTGTCAATCGACATATGAAAATTAACGTACCGGAGGGTGTAGCATTGGTACAAGGCGATGCCACGGATCCTGCATTTACTAGGGATGTCTGCAAAGATGCCACTGTCGTCTACGACTGTACCAACCCTCCTTATACACAGTGGCCTGAGCTCTTTCCTCCATTGCAAGCAGGCATAGTGGAAGGTGTAGCCAGCACAGGAGTAAAGCTGGTCTCAATGGAGAATGTGTACATGTATGGTCCCACACATGGGAAGCCACTGACTGAAGAACTGCCATATGCAGCGACGACGCGCAAAGGGCGTGTGCGGGCGCACATGGCTGAGGATTTGCTAGCAGCTCACCGTAGTGGCAAAGTGCGTGTTGCTATCGGGCGTGCCTCTGATTTCTTCGGCCCCAACGCATTCGTATCGTCGGCTGGAGAGCGTGTCTTTCTACCTGCCTTATCCGGCAAAGCATCCCAGGTCGTGGGCAATGCAAATCTCCCGCATACCTACACGTACGTGCCGGATATCGGCAAAGGACTGGTGATCCTGGGCGAACGTGACGAAGCATTAGGCCAGGCATGGCATTTGCCCAGCGCGCAGACCGTCACAACGCGGCAGTTCATCGAGATGATTTTCGCAGAGACTGGCTATCCTGCTCGAATACAGGCCGTTCCTAACCTTATCCTGAAAACACTCGCCTTATTCAACCCGACGATGCGCGAAGTCGCAGAGATGCTTTACGAGTTTGACGAGCCATTTATCGTCGACAGTTCTCGCTTTGAGCACACATTTGGGAATCACGCGACACCCCTACAAGAGGCTATTCACACAACGGTGGAGTGGTTCCGGAAATATGAGCACGATAAAGTGAAATAGAACACCTGACATTCCAGAGCTGTTGCTAAGTGAGAAATAAAAAGGGGCTTTGCAATAGCCCTGGGCATCCACATGAACTCTTACTGTCTAATCATTCTGAGCGCGAGCAAAATCAGTCCGATTACAAGGAGCAAGCCAAAAAATCTGTACGTATACTTTGTGATCGATTCGGGCAAAAACGTATCAAACACGTACCCTTTTTCTGCTCCATACTTCTTTGCTAAGTCAGTCAACGGACATTTCATCCCGCTTGCAACGAAGACGATGACCTCGATTCCAATGCATACCAAAGCTACGATCAGCAAGGGACCAAAATATCCGAGGAGTGCTGAAACCAGAAGAAAAATCACTGAGACAGCCACAATGATATAAATGATAGTGTGGAACGTTCGTATGAGAAATAACTTGTGCGAATCAGACATCGTACATCGCCTCGACCTCAATGAGATACCATAGGATTGTCGTGAAATGATAAGCTGCAAAACAAGGCTCCGATGAGCAATACTACAGGCATAAAACGTGCCGTTGACATCCCAGGTTCAGTTACCAAAAGAGTGTACAATGTCTAAACGTTCAAAAATATCACGTTGTTACAGGAACCCATAGTAATGTCCAATTAACGCTTGTTTTAACGCTATCTGCTTATACTGAAAGCAGCTTGGACAACGTATATCATTGATTACGCGGAAAAATATGTCTGGAGAACAGTCATTCCAATTTCTGCTCTCACACATCTTCTCATAGGTGACAATGATTACGAACCGCTGAGAAAAAAAGCGAACCGAGAGTCATTAGTTGAGTTTTTGTGTGACCTTTACGAAGGAGGAACCGAATATGCTCAAAATAATTGGTGTTGTGTTAGCTGCTCTAGCAGCTGTTGTAGCGGTGATTTATCTGCGCTTCATCCGTCCCTGGCAACTGAGATGGGGTGCTATCAATGCAGAAGTCGAACGCGCTATGCCCGGTGATGACGTGGTGAAATTTCCCACGTTTAACGCAACAAGGGGCGTTACCATTCAGGCGCGACCAGAGGAGATCTGGCCCTGGCTGCTGCAAATTGGCGTCACGCGAGCTGGCTGGTATAGTTACGATTTGCTCGACAATCTTGGTAGGCCCAGTGCCCAGCGCATCATCCCGGAATGGCAGCATGTAGCAGTTGGAGACGTGATTCCGATGAGCCCGGATGGAAAACAGGGCTTACGGGTCAAGGACTTCGAAGCGAACCAGTGGATGCTCTGGTGGGACAACAAAGGCGATTCAACCTGGTATTGGGGACTCTCTCCGCTCGATGAGAGCCAGACGCGCCTCATCACACGAGTACGCACGCAGTATCACTGGCTCAGGCCTTCGATCCTGTTTAGCCTGCTCGTAGAGTTCACCGACATTGTGATGATGCGCAAATGCATGCTGGGCATCAAGCAGCGGGCAGAGCATAGCCGTGAACTGACTGAGGGTGCCAATGCAACAGCTCGCCGTCAGCTGAGACCTCCCCGGCATACATGCGCGAGGGTTCCTGTTACTCACCCATCGTTTCCGGTCGCCCCCGAAGGAACAACCGGCTCTTGGTGGGAATAGGCAGGACTT
>Ga0116218_1002538_pt1 | contig 10057 bp, 7 predicted proteins | sample Sb_taG_2_FD_88966 | JGI IMG/M metagenome (GOLD analysis project Ga0116218, IMG submission 88966) | Peat soil microbial communities from Weissenstadt, Germany - Sb_50d_5_LS metaG | ecosystem: Environmental > Terrestrial > Soil > Wetlands > Peat | place: Germany: Weissenstadt | collected 2010-09-21 | reverse complement strand
GGACAGGCGTTCGGGAGGGCCGGGGATTCCGGCCCTTCGCCCTTGTTGTTGACCGTAATGATCAGGCGTCCCGCAGTTTTTCTTTCCTGAGGATTGCGAAGGCGGGATTCCTACGGATTTAGGAGCTACATGGAATTCGTGGTGCTGGGCGCGGGGATGATGGGGAGGGCGGTGGTGTATGACCTGGCGCGGGCTGGGGATGTGCGGCGGCTGATTGTGGCGGATTTTGATTTGGGGCGGGCGCGGGAGGTGGCGCGGAAGTTTGGGCGCGGGAAGGCGCGGGCGGCTTTTGCGGATGTGCGTGAGACGGCGAAGCTGGCACGGCTTTTGCGCGGGGCTACTGCGGTGGTGAATTGCACGCAGTACAATTGGAATCTGGAGGTGATGAAGGCGGCGCTCGCGGCGCGGGTGAATTATCTGGATTTGGGTGGCCTTTATCACATGACGCGGAAGCAATTTGCGCTGGCTGCGGATTTCCGGCGGATTGGGAAGATGGCGATTGCGGGGATGGGCGGGGCGCCGGGGACGACGAATATCATGGCGCGGCATTTGTGCGACCGGATGGAGCGGGTGGATTCGATCGTGGTTTATAACGCGTCAACGGACTTGAGGCACTACGATAGCCCGATTGCTTACACTTTCTCGATTGCTACGATTCTTGACGAGCTGACTTTGGCGCCGGTGGCGTTTCGCGGCGGGCGATTTGTAGAGCGGCCGATGCTATCGGATCCTGTTGAGGGGCGATTCCCGGCGCCGATTGGGAAAGTGACTCTGCGGAATTCGATTCATTCGGAATTGGGGACCTTGCCGCTGAGTTGTCGGAAGAAGGGCGTGCGCGAGGTGTATTTCAAGATCAACTATCCGCCGGAGTTGGTCAGCCTGGTGCGAAATTTGACGGATGTGGGATTCACGAGCCGCGAGCCCGTGGGCGTAAATGGATCGCGGGTGGCGCCGCGGGATGTGCTGTTGGCGCTGTTAAACCGGAATGCACCGACGCAGGCGGCGCGGGATATTGAGACGATTCGCGTGGTGGTGAAGGGGCGCAACGCGGGGCGGAGAGTCGCGGCTGCCGCGGAATCTACCGCGAAGTACACGAACTCGCCAGCGTTTTCGGCAGTGGCGCGGGATACGGGATTTCCGGCTGCGATTGGCGCGTTGATGTTGGGGCGCGGGCAATATTCGGGAGTTGGAGTGCAGGCGCCGGAGAATGTTGTGCCGCCGGAGCCGTTCTTTCGGGAATTGGCGGCGCGGGATATGCCAGTGCGGGTGCGGAATTTGCCGCCGGCCGGAAATTAAGGGGGAACAGATGGCAGCAGCCAGCGAAGGACCGATGCACGAGGGATTGCAGAAGGAAATTCAGGCTTACGAGCGGCGGACGCCGAAATCGCGCGAAGCTCATGCGAAGGCCACCAAACGCATTCCGCTGGGCGTTGCGAGCAATTACCGGGCTTACGATCCGTATCCGCTTTTCGTGCGCGACGGCAAGGGCGGGCACTTGCACGATATCGATGGCAATGAATATATCGACTTCAACTTGTGCTTTGGGGCCTTGATGGCGGGGCATTGCCATCCGGCGGTGATCAAGGCGGTGCAGGAAAAATTGGGGACTGGGACGATGTTTGGGATGCCGCATGACGCGGAGAATGCGCTGGCGGAGGAGATTTGCGCGCGATTTCCGGTGGACATGGTGCGGTTCAGCAATAGCGGGACAGAATGTACGATGCACGCGGTGCGTCTGGCGCGGGCGGCGACGGGGCGCGACCGGATTATCAAGATGGAGGGCGGGTATCACGGGTTGCATGATTCGGCGCTGGTTTCGGTGAAGCCGAAGCTGAACGAGGTGGGGGATGCGGGCGCGCCGAATGCAGTGCCGGGCGGTGAGGGCGTCACGAAGGCGACGCTTGCGAATACCGTGATTGCGCAATTCAACGATCTGGCGGCGGTGGAGCGCTTGTTCGCGAAATATCCTGGCGAGATTGCAGCGGTGATTGTCGAGCCGATCATGATGAATGTGGGGATTCTGATGCCCGATCCCGGGTATCACCAGGGACTGCTCGAGATCGCGCACAAAAATGGGGCGTTGCTGATTTTTGACGAGGTGAAGACGGGGGCGAAACTGGCGCGGGGCGGGGCTTGCGAATTCTTCGGGATCAAGCCGGATATTGTTTGTCTGGCGAAATCCATTGGCGGCGGATTTTCGCTTGCGGCGTTTGCGGCGCGGCGCGAAATCATGAATCTGATCACCGATCACCGTGTTTTCCATGGCGGAACCTACAACACGAATCCCGTGGCGATGGCGGCGGGCTTGGCGACTTTCCGCGAAGTTTTGACACCGACGGCCTACGAGCACGTTACGCGGCTGAACAAGAAACTGGTGGACGGCTACCAGAAGCAGATCGATAAGACGGGTATGCAGGCTTATATGGCGTCGGCGGGATCGAATGGGGCGCTGATGTTTTTCCCGAAGCCGATCCGAAATTATCGCGACTGGCTGACTATTGATAGCGAAGTCTGGCGGCACTACTGGTTTGCGATGACGAATCGCGGCGTGATTCCGCAGCCGTATTGGTGGGACGAGCAATGGACGATTTCCGTGGCGCATACAGATGCGGATATTGACCGGCATCTCGAGGCGTTTGCGGAGATTGCCCCCGCGGTGGCGCAGGCGCAGCGTGAACGGGCGCTGGCGGCAGCGCGGTAGAGGCCGGAAGAAGAAAGAGGGATTCCTCGCTGCGCTCGGAATGACGGCGCGGTGGCTAGTGCGAGCAAGAGGGAAAAATATTGTCGGACAACGGGCGGCAAACTAGCGGGGCTCATCTGGTGCGAGCGTTGGGCCGCTGGGATCTTGTCGCGTTGTTCGTTGTTGCGATCTTCAATCTCAACGTCGTGCCGAGTATCGCCGCGAATGGCGGCGTAACTCTTTGGTTGTGGCTGATTGCTCTCGTGTTCTTTTTCTGGCCGCAGGGAATCGCAGTGTTGGAATTGGCGCACCGCTATCCGGGCGAAGGTGGAGTTTATCTGTGGGCCAAGGAAGTCTTCGGTGATTTTCATGGCTTCCTTTCCGGCTGGTGCTATTGGACGAACAACATGATGTATGTGCCGACGGTGATGCTTTATTTCGTCGGCGTGTCGGTTTTTGTGTTGGGACCCGGCCACGAATCGCTGGCGGACAATAAGGCGTTCACAGTGATTGCTTCGGTTGTGTTGTTTGTGCTGCTGGTGGTGCTGAATATCCGGGGATTGGGCGTCGGGAAGTGGGTGAACAATCTCGGGGGGATCGGGACGGGGATTGCGGCGGCGGTTTTGGTTGGGCTTGGGATTGTCATGTGTATGCGATTCGGGACTTCTGTGAGCGGGTCGGATTTTCGGATTCCTGCCGATCCGCGGTTTGTGTTGAATTCGTTTGGCGTGATTTGCTTTGGGCTTGTGGGGCTGGAGCTGGCTTCGGTGATGGGCGATGAAATTCGCGAGCCGCAAAAGAATTTGCCCGGGGCGGTGGCTTGGGGCGGAGTGCTGTCTGGTGCGCTTTATATTTTGGCAACGCTGACGCTGCTGGTTGCGGTGAGCAAGAACGAGATCAGCGTGTTGCAGGGAATCGTGCAGGCGGTCAGTCACATGGCGGCGCGGGTAGGAGTGGCTTGGATCGTGCCGCCTTTCGCGTTGATGCTGAGCGTGTCGATCGCGGGGATTGGATCGGCTTGGCTGGCGGGGTCGGCGCGGATACCGTTTGTTGCGGGACTTGATTCTTATTTGCCGGAATGGTTGGGACGGATTCATCCTCGGTACGGGACGCCCTATGCGGCTCTGATTTTGCATGCAGTGGTATCGGTGATGCTGGTCGGGTTGAATTTTCTTGGTGGAAGCGTACAGGAGACGTTTCAGAAATTGCTATCCCTCGCGGTGGTGCTGCAATTGGTGCCATTTCTTTATATGTTTGCCGCTTTGCTGAAATTGGCGGTTGGAGAGGCTGACGGCCGAGGGCGCTACAGCAAAGGCGTGTTAATTGCGGCGGGGGGGAGCGGGTTGATTACCACGATTTTGGCGATCATTGTGGCATTTTTCCCGGCGCAGCAGATTACTTCGGTGTTTTTGTACGAAGTGTGGATGGTCGGTGGGACGGTATTGTTTATTGGGTTGGCGGCGTTTTTCTTTTATGTGTATGGGCGGCGCAAAGCGTTGCGGGCCGCCGCGAGCCGCGGTTAGCGTAGGGTTGCAGGAGGTCCGAATGGCCAGCGAGGCAAAAGTGGGAGTGCGGCGATACCAGAACTATATCAACGGGGAGTTCTGCGAGAGCGCTAGCCGGAAATATTTTCCGGTGATTGATCCTTCGACGGAAGAGATTATTGCGGAAGTGCCTGAGGCCGGTGAGGCGGATGTAAATCGGGCTGTGGCTGCGGCGCGGACGGCGTTTGATTCGGGGGCTTGGCCGCAGACTACCGCGCAGGAACGCGGGCGGATTTTGTTCCGGCTAGCGGAGCGGATTCGCAAGGAGTCTGCGACGCTGGCGGAACTGGAGGCGCGAAATTCCGGGAAGCCGATTGTCGAAGCGGAATACGACATGGCGGACTGCGCCACTTGCTTTGAATACTATGGCGGATTAGCGACCAAGGTTCTTGGGTTCGTCAATCCTGTGCCGGATAACGCGGTCAGCCTTTCGTTGAAGGAACCAGTCGGCGTGGCCGCGCAGATTATTCCGTGGAATTACCCCTTATTGATGGCGGCTTGGAAATTGGCGCCGGCGATTGCCGCGGGTTGCACTTGCGTGCTGAAGCCTGCGGAGCAGACGCCGCTAACGGCACTTGAATTTGCCGGTTATTTGACGGACGCGGGATTGCCGCCGGGCGTGGTGAACATCATCACGGGATTTGGCGAGACGGCCGGGGCGCCTTTGGTTCGCCATCCGGATGTGAATAAGGTGGCGTTTACCGGTAGCGCTTCAGTGGGCAAGCAGATCGTGAAGATGGCAGCGGACACGGTGAAGCGCGTGACGCTGGAGCTTGGCGGAAAATCGCCGAATATTTTCTTTGCCGACGCGGATTTTGAAGCGGCGATTGATGGAGCGCTGTTTGGTGTGTTCATCAATCAGGGAGAAGTGTGCTCGGCGGGGAGCCGGATACTCGTAGAGAAATCGATTTACCCGAAATTTGTGGACGCGATGGCTGCAAAGGCTAAGACGATCCGGCTCGGGCCGCCGCTTGAGCGCGAGACGAAGATGGGGCCTCTTGTCAGTCGCGATCAGTATGATCGCGTGAATTCTTATCTGGCTCTGGGCAAGCAGGAAGCGAAGCTTGCGGCGGGCGGAGGACGGCCTGCGAAATTTGCGAAGGGCTATTACGTTGAGCCGACCGTTTTCTACGACGTGAATAATTCGGCTCGGATCGCGCAGGAAGAGATCTTCGGGCCGGTCGCCGCGGTGATTCCATTTTCGAATGAAGCCGAGGCGATCGGCATCGCCAACGCTACGCCTTACGGGCTGGCGGCGGCGGTGTGGTCGCGGGACATTTTCAAGGCGTTTCGCGTGGTGAAAGCGCTGCGGGCGGGGATTGTGTGGGTGAATCACATGCAGCCGACGTACGTCGAGGCGCCATGGGGTGGTTACAAGCAATCTGGATTTGGGCGCGAGCTTGGGCCGTTTGGGATTGATGAGTATCTCGAGACGAAGCAGGTTCACATCAATTTGAACGAACAGCCGATTGGATGGTACTGAAATGGCCGCGATTGAACTGCGCACAGCTATTCCCGGTCCGAAATCTCAGGAGTTGATGCGGAGACGCACGGCGGCGGTGGCGCGCGGGGTTGCTCACGCAACGCCGGTGTTTGCTGCGCGGGCTGAGGGCGCAACGATCGAAGACGTGGACGGGAATCGCTTTATTGATTTTGCCGGCGGCATTGGATGCACGAATGTGGGGCACCGGTCGGATCGCGTGGTGGCGGCGATTCGCGCGCAGGTGGATCGCTTTTTGCACACTTGCTTCAGCGTCGCACCATATGGCGATTACATTGCGCTTGCCGAGAAATTGAATTCGCTTGTGCCGGGGGATTTTGCGAAGAAGACGATTTTAGTGAATAGCGGCGCCGAGGCGATTGAGAACGCGGTGAAGATTGCGCGATGCCATACGCGGCGTCCGGCGATTATTTGCTTCGAAGATGCGTTTCACGGGCGGACGATGTTGACGATGTCGATGACCAGCAAGACACATCCTTACAAAGCGGGATTCGAGCCGTTTGCGGCGGACATTTACCGGATTCCTTATGCTTACTGCTATCGCTGTTCGTATTCGCTGAAGTATCCGTCGTGCGGGATGTTTTGCGCGCATCATTTGGAGGATACGTTTAAGCGGGTTGTGGCGGCGGAAGCTGTGGCGGCGATTGTGGCGGAGCCGGTGCTTGGCGAAGGCGGATTCGTGGCGCCGCCGCCGGAGTTTTTCCCTGTGCTACAGGAAATTTGCAAGAAGCACGGAATTCTTTTTATTGCCGATGAAGTACAGACTGGATTCGGACGTACGGGGCGGCTTTTTGCTTGCGAGAAATATGGAATTGTGCCGGATCTTTTGGTGAGCGCGAAATCGTTGGGCGGCGGGATGCCGCTGGCGGCGGTGACGGGGCGGGCGGAGATTATGGACGCGCCGGGGCCTGGCGGGCTTGGCGGGACGTTTGGTGGGAATCCGGTCTCGTGCGCGGCAGCGCTAGCCGTGATCGAGATTTTGGAGAAGGAGAATCTCAGCGCGCGTGCGGAATTACTTGGCGAGAAGTTTGCGGCGCGGGCACGGGAATGGCAGCGGCGCTGGCCGTTGATCGGCGAAGTGCGCGGGTTGGGCGCGATGCAGGCGCTTGAACTGGTGCGTTCGCGAGAGACGCGCGAACCGGCCAAGGCGGAGACCGAGCAGATCATGCGCTTCTGCTACGAGCACGGCTTGCTCACGATTTCGGCGGGAACTTATGGCAACATTATTCGCGTGCTTGTGCCGCTGATGATTCCGGACGCGCAATTTGACGAAGGGCTTGCTGTACTCGAGGGAGCTCTCGCCGCGGTGAGTGAGTCGCACGCCCACGCTGAGCCGCGTCACGCCTGACACACAATTTTCCCCGGGAGGGCCTGATGGCAACTAGTACGAAAACTCCGACGAAGAACTATCCGTACTTCGTCGCGGGGAAGTGGGTGTCGGAAGGACGGCCGCTCGAAGTGGCGTCGCCCTACGATGGGGCGCTCGCGGGAGTGACTTACTGGGCTACGGCGGAACAGCTGGAGCAGGCGATTCGCGCCTCCGTTTCGGCGTTTGAGACGACGAAGCGATTACCTGCGTACGAGCGTCAGCGCGTTCTTCGCACGATCTCAGATTCGATTGCAGCGCGTCGCGAGGAATTTGCAAGGCTGATGGCGATGGAAGCAGGAAAACCGATCAAGACGGCGCGGGCTGAGGTCGATCGTGCTGTCTTCACATTTGCAGTGGCAGCTGAGGAGAGCGTGCGGATCGGCGGGGAATGGTTGCCGATGGATTTGCAGGCTTCCACGGCCGGGCGCATGGCGATTGTGAGGCGGTTTCCGCTGGGGCCGATTGCGGCGATTACTCCTTTCAACTTTCCGCTGAATTTGGTGGCGCATAAAGTCGCTCCGGCGATTGCAGCCGGTTGCACGATGGTGCTGAAGCCTGCTCCGAAGACCCCGTTGTGCGCGCTATTGCTCACGGAGATTGTGGAGAAGGCCGGCTGGCCTGCCGGGGCGCTGAATACGCTTTCGCTTTCGAATGAAGACGCGGCGCGCATGGTGGCGAACGACCGATTGAAGCTGCTTACCTTTACCGGGAGCGGGGCGGTCGGTTGGGCGTTGAAGGCGAGGGCGGGGAAGAAGAAGGTGGCGCTGGAGCTGGGTGGAAACGCGGCGGTGATCGTGCACGGCGATGCGGATGTGGATTTCGCGGCGGAGCGATGCGCGCTGGGCGGATTTTCTTATGCAGGGCAGAGCTGCATTTCGGTGCAGCGGATTTTTGTGCAGCGTAACGTCGAGGACAAGTTTACTGCGTCTCTTCTTTCGCGCGTGTCCAAGCTGAAAGCCGGCGATCCTCTCGACGAGGCTACCGACATCGGCCCGATGATCAACGAAGACGCGGCGAAGCGCGCGGCCTCTTGGGTGGACGACGCCGCGAAGAGCGGCGCCAAGATCCTCGCAGGAGGGAAGCGCAACGGGGCGATCATGGATCCGACGGTTTTGTCGCACACGAAGCCTGACATGCGTGTCAATTGCGAAGAAGTGTTTGCGCCAGTAGTGGTCGTCGAGCCGTACGATGATTTCGGCGATGCGCTGCGGTGGGTGAATGACTCGCCCTATGGCTTGCAAGCTGGGCTGTTCACGCGCGATGCGAAGCTGATCTTTCAGGCCTATGAGGAGCTGGAAGTTGGCGGGTTGATCGTCGGCGATATGTCCTCATTCCGTATCGATCATATGCCTTATGGCGGCGTGAAGGATTCAGGGCTTGGGCGCGAGGGGCTGCGTTACGCCATCGAAGACATGACTGAGCCGCGGCTGCTGGTGCTCAATCTTCGCTAGGGTTTGCCGGCGGCGCGAAGCGCGACGCAAGCGCCGCCACGCCGAGAACTCCGCAAATTACCCCAAGCGAAACTCCATTCGAGATTGCAAATCGCTCGGATAGCAGCATTTTCAATCCCACAAATGCAAGAACTACGGCGAGTCCCTGGTGAATATAGCGGAATCGCGGAAGGATGCGCGCGAGCGCAAAGTAGAGAGACCGAAGGCCGAGGATGGCGAAGACATTCGATGAATAAGCGATGAAGGCATCGCGAGTGATCGCGAGTACTGCGGGGACGGAATCGATGGCAAAGAGAATATCGCTCAATTCCACGGCAATCAGCGCTAGAAGAAGAGGCGTCGCGAGCCATTTCCCCGATTTGCGCACGACAAAATGCGTTCCGGTGTCCTCGTGAGTGACGTGCAGCCACTTGCGGGCCATCCGCACTGGCCAATTTGGTTTCGATGCTCCTGTTTCTACCTTCTCGAAAATCATGCGCCCGCCGACTAGTATTAGAAATCCTCCAAATACATACTCGAAGAAGTGAAAACGCGAGAGAAGCGCAACCCCGCCGAAAACGAAGCCCGCGCGAAGGATCAGCGCGCCGAGAACGCCGTAATAGAGAACGCGGTGCTGCGCCTCGGGCTTGATCTGAAACGCGTGGAAAATGACAGCGAAGAGGAAGATATTGTCGACACTGAGCGATTTTTCCACGAAGTAGGCGGTCAAAAAGTCGAGGCCCGCGACGGGACCGCGGCTGAGATAAACCCACAAGTTGAAGAGCAATGAGATGGCGATCCACATGCCACTGACGAGAAGAGCTTCGCGCAGCTTTACTTCATGGGGCTTTCGATGCAGAACGAAGAGATCGATGAGGAGCAGCGCCAGGATGCCCGCGCCGAACAGGAGCCAGATGCCGAGTGGAGTCGTTGTCATGGAGCGCGCCGGTTGAATTCGATACGGTAGCGGAATCCGCCAACAGAATCGAGTCCCGCGCGGATAGAATTGCTATATCATGAATTGAAATTCAGTCTGCTGCGAAATCGGAGATTCATCCGCGCTTTCGGGGGAGAACAAAATGGACCGTGAGCATTTCTACGCGACGATGAACGGCGAGGGGATGCTGGACTACGAGCTGTATCTCAATACGAAGACGCTTCTTGGTTGCCAGAAGGACTTCAGGGCTTTCTGCAATGGCGACGAGCTTCAATTCCAGATCGTTCACCAGGTCGAAGAGCTGTGGATGAAGCTGATCGGCTACACGCTTCTGGATATCGACGATTTCATCCAGCAGGAGAATACCACTCGGGTGATTACGCTTTTTCGCCGCGTTCATAGCGCCTTGCGGCTGATGACCAGCCAGCTCGATCTACTCGAGACGATGTCGCCGAAGGAATATCAGGAAATCCGGCTGCAGCTGGGCAATGGGAGCGGACAGGAATCGCCTGGATTTCGCACCATCCTGAAGATGCCCGCGCCGCTCTGGCATTCCTTCAAGACGGCGTACCTGGAGAAGCATGGATTGACAGTGG
>Ga0116218_1002537_pt1 | contig 10059 bp, 7 predicted proteins | sample Sb_taG_2_FD_88966 | JGI IMG/M metagenome (GOLD analysis project Ga0116218, IMG submission 88966) | Peat soil microbial communities from Weissenstadt, Germany - Sb_50d_5_LS metaG | ecosystem: Environmental > Terrestrial > Soil > Wetlands > Peat | place: Germany: Weissenstadt | collected 2010-09-21 | reverse complement strand
TCGCCATGCAATCCACCTGGGGCAACGACGGAGCCGGCGGCGGCGACTGCGAATTCAGCCACGCCATCGTCACCAACGGCGGCGGCGGCAACACCGTCACCGTCACCAACCCAGGCAACCAGAGCACGGTGGAGGGTGCCAAGGTCAGCCTGCAGATCCACGCGACCGACAGCCAGCACGGCCAGACCCTCAAGTACACAGCCACCGGCCTGCCCTCCGGCCTGAAGATCAACTCCTCCACCGGCCTGATCACCGGCACCGTCCCGAAGCGGAAGAGCACCCACACCGTCAACGTGACCGTCACCGACACCACCGGTGCCAAGGGGTCGGTCACCTTCACCTGGAAGGTGATCGCCTGATCATCCGGTCCGGACGCAGACGGGGCGGCCCCGAGCACCGGGGCCGCCCCGTCTGCTTGCCTGGCCTCAGGCAGCCGGAGCAGGCCTGATGTCCTGCTTGATCGAGAGCTTGCCGTTGCGGATGACGCCGATCCGCTGCGCCCGGCGGGCGACCGGCGAGTCGTGGGTCACCAGGATCAGGGTCAGCCCGCGATCTCGCCACAGCTTCTCAAGCAGCGCGATGATCTCGTCCCTGGTTTCCTCGTCCAGATTGCCGGTCGGCTCGTCGGCGAGCAGCACGGTCGGCTCCTTGACCAGCGCGCGGGCAATCGCCACCCGCTGCTGCTGCCCGCCGGAGAGCTCGGAAGGCAAGTGCCGCAGCCGGTCACCGAGCCCGACATCGGCCAGTGCCTTCGCGGCGCGGTCCCGTCGCTGCGCCGCGCGAATGCCGAGCGGGACAAGCGCGGCCTCCACGATCTCCAGCGCGCTCAGCGTCGGGATCAAGTTGAACGTCTGGAAGATGAACCCGATCGATCTAGCCCGGACGGCGGTCACCTCACTCTCTCGTAGCTCGGCCAGATCCTGGCCGTCGAACTCGACCGAGCCGGACGTCGGCCGGTCCAGTCCGCCGAGCATCTGCAGCAGCGTGGATTTGCCATGGCCGGTCGGTCCCTGAATGGCCAGCCATTCGCCATCGCTGATGGCTAGGTCCACCCCCTGCAGGGCGATCACGACGTTCCGCCCGTTCTGATAGGTCTTGGTGACGTTGGTTAGCTGGTACATGTTGTTGCGCTCCCTTAATTCGGAGGAGGGCGGTCGGCTATGCGACCTTGGCCAGCGCGTCGGCCGGACGCAGCCGCGCGGCCCGCCAGCTGCCGAAGGCGCCGGCGATCAGCCCGCCGAGGACGGCGAGCAACACCGCGGTCCCGATGACGCTCAGCGTGACCGGGACGTTGAGATGCACGGTCACGCTCGGGCTGGCGGTCACCCGGGCGAACCGGCCGGCGAAGCCGCCGCCGCCGCCACCGCCGCCGCCACCGAAGCCGCCGCCGCCGAACACCCGGGCGCCGCCCGGCGTGGCCGAGCCGGTGGTCTGGCCGATCGTGGCCTTCAGCGGCGGCGCCAGCTTGCCGATCAGCGCGGCGCCGCCGAAGCCGAGTCCCACCCCGATGATGCCGCCAACCAGGCCGATGACCAGGGCCTCGCCCATCACCTGGCCGACCACTCGCCTGCTCCGCCAGCCGAGCGCCTTCAGGGTGCCGAACTCCCGGACCCGCCGGGCGACCGCCGCCATGGTCAGCAGGGCCGCCACCGCGAACGCGGCGGCGAGCACGGCGATCGCCAGCCACCTGCCAAGGTTCTTCGACAGGCTCGACGCACTTGCCAGCGATCCGGTCACCTCGCTGGCCAGCGAGCTGGCCGTGGTCACCGTCGCCTTCGGCATCAGCTTGCTGATCTGACGCTGCACGCTGCCGATCTCGGTCGCGCTGGTCGCGGCAACGTAGACCGTGTTGACCTTGTTCGCCATTGCCGCCAGCGCCTGCGCCCTGGCCAGCGGAATGTAGACGTCGGTGGCGGTGCCGGACGGAGTGCTGACAATACCGACGACCGAGAAGTCCGTCCCCTTGCCCGCCGAGTTGCCGATCGCGATCTTGGAGCCGACCGTCAGCTTGTTCTGCGCGGCGTAGTTCGAGTCGACCACGGCCACGTCCGAGCTGGCGTCGGCCGTCGAGAACGTCCGGCCTGAGGTGATCTTGCCCGAGGAGAGCGGGCCGATCGCCCCTGTCGACAAATCGACTCCGGAGACCGAGAACGTCGTCGGGGGCTTGAAGGACCCCCGTCCGCTCGGCGCACCGCCGCCGAAGCCGCCAGAGGAGAAGCTGGGGATCGTCAGGGCGATCTTGAGGTCGGTCAGGCTCAGCGAGCCGGTAGCGGCGGCCACGCCGTTCAGCTTGGCGATCGAGGCTACTGTCGCGGTGCTGATTGGCCCAAACTGGCCAGGTGAGACCCGGTTGCTGTTGATCTTCGTGCCGGCCGCGGGCCGGGTGCGGGTGCCCCCGCCGAACCCGAACCCGAACCCGCCGAAGCCACCTGTGCCAGCCGCCGCCGGCTGGGTGACCGTCACGTCCGTGCCGACCCCGTACAGCGAGTGCAGCACGTCCGACTGGGCGTTCTTGACCCCGGCCGACAGTCCGGTCACGGCGATCACCAGGCCGACGCCGATCCCCAGCCCAAGCGCGATCAAGATGGCCTGCCTGGCCCGGCGCCGCAGCTCACGGCGCAGATAGATAAAGAACATGAGTGCTCCAATGAGATCAAGGACCAGCAGGGGCGCGGCCACCCAGGCGGGCCGCCCGCGCGGCAGGACCTGCTGCGCCGGAACCGATCATGGGCCGGTCAGCTGAGGAGATCCTGAGTACGGGCTGCAGATTCGCTGCGCGACGTACACCCCGGAGGATCAACCGGCATCAGCGCCATTGCGCCCGTTCTGCCAGATAATCAGTCGGAAGAAAATTATCACCGCATTACAAATCATAATTCTGGCCATAACGAAACCAACGGGGCGACTCTGGGACCTGCGAACAGCGGACTATACTCGGCGACAATTGCCAAGCCCGCGACCACCGCAATAAAGCTGATCAATGAACAACAGGGGCAACCTGCCTGCTAGTTCCACAGGCCGCGCCTGGCCGATCTTGCTGGCCGTTATCGCTGTCGCTACTCAGCAGAGCCCGATCCCTGCTGGCCGACCTACCGGCATGCCTACCGCCGGGGCTTCCTCCCGCTGGTCAGCCGCCTGCACCAGATGCGCGCCCGGGCATCAGCTCACCTGGGCACCCGTGCTGCCTCGCCCAGTACGTCATCGTGTCACTGACCGGGACCCATCTGGACGGGTTCAACACGCCAGCCGACGGTGGCTGGACCGACGCCAGCGGCGCCGGCGATTGCGAGTTCGGCCACGTCATCGTCACTGACGTCGGCGGCGCTGGCGGCAGGTCAGCCGGTCGCTAGTCGATGACCGGCCCTACCCGCTGACCCTGACCAACCACGGCAACCAGAACCCAGCCGATGTCGCTTCCACCCGGCTGGCCTCCGGGTACGGCCGCAGCGGCACGCCCGACAGCGCCGGGTCTTGACCCCATCCCCGGTCCGATCTATGATCCGGCTGCTACAAGGGGGAAGCGGCACAGAGCAGGCTAGCCAGCACGAAGCTCGCTCTCCGTGCACCCAGCGGTGCCAACGGACTGAGGTAGCTTTGGCAATCAACCGGCAGCAATTTGAGCAGCATCTTTTCGCGCCAGACAGCTCGTTCGAAGTCCTGCTGCGCGGGCACCTATGGACCGAGAGCCTGATTAATCAGCTGCTCGAGATCTCAGCGGCAGACTCAGTCGCTCTTGATCTGGATCGCATCGGATTCCGGCAGAAGGTCGACATGGCCCAGGCCTTCGGCCTCATTCAGCGAAGAGACGGTCACGCCCTTCGGGCGATGAACCGTCTTCGCGGCAGACTCACCCGCAATATGACGAACGGGCCGACCGAAGACGACGTGAGGGAGCTTGAAAGCAAGCTAGGCGGCTCGGTCAAATCCGCGTTCGACGCGGTCATTCATTCGGCACAGAGCAAGGAACAAACAGAGTCGCCGCTGGTCCGCTTGCGGTACTGGTTCTTCTGCTACGCCATGTATCTAGATTTCCTCGCGGCCAAGACGAAGTACGACAAAGAAAACGAGATGAAACTATTGCAGGTGGCGGCCTTGCGCTATGCCGCCAAGGTCTACAGCCACAAGCAGATCTCCGACGACGAAGCCCGGCGTCAGGTCGGCCTGCCCGACCCGCCGGACCCCGCCGACTCGTGGCGCTGACCGGACGTGTCCTCGCCGCGCTGACCGGTCGTCCGCCAGCCGCGCCCGGTAAGCTGCGCTCGGTCAAACTGAGCTCGATAAGCTAAGGTCAGCGGTTTCACGCAGGTAAGGCGCGGGTTCTGCTGGGTCCGGCCGGTCGATCTCGCGCCCGAGCCGGTGCCCGTCGAAGATCGCTTCAGAGATCATCCGCGGCGCCAGCGCATCGCCGATCCGGTACACGGCGCCGATCCCCGCGTTGTCCAACGCCGCGCTGTCGGCCGTCAGCTCGTGATAGAGGCCGTCGGTCGATACCTGCTGGGTGACCAGCACGACTGCGTCGCACGCCATGGTCCACCGCTCGCCGTATCGATCGGTGCCGACCAGGCGGTGCAGGCCGACTGCCGGACCGGCCGCGATGCCGGTGACGGTCGTCGCGTGCACCACCTGGATTCCGGCCCGGTGCAGGTGCTCGCGGAGCATCTCGCCTTCCAGCGTCTCGTCGCTGACCGGCGACAGCACCGGGTAAATGGTCACGACGGTCACCTCGAAGCCTTCGGCGGCCAGTAGTTCGGCCAGGCCAGGTCCGACGTAATAACCGTCGGTGTCGTAGATGACCACCCGCGGACCAGCCGGGCGCCTGCCCGCGCAGATCTGCTCAGGGGTGAGCACATGCGCGGCGGCGGGATCGGCACCTGGCATCGGGTCCGGGCAGCCGGGCTGAACCCCGTCACCGCGCCAGGTTGATCCGGTGGCGACGACGACGAGTTCGGCGCCGTAGCCGAGGATCTCCGCCGCGGTCAGCCGCCGGCCGGTGATCACCTGAATCCCGGGCAGCCGGTCGAGCTGGATCGCACGGTAGTCCACGATCCGGCCCCAATCGCCGAGCGTCGGCAGCCGCCTGATCCACCGCAGCCTGCCGCCGATCTCTGGCTCGGCCTCCACCAGATGCACCGAGCGCAAACCGCGCCTGCCGAGCACCACCGCGCACTCCATCCCCGCGGGGCCAGCACCGACGATCAGTACCGGCTGGTCGGCGTTCTTCGCCTGCCCGAACAGCTCCGGATGCCAGCCGCGGCGGAATTCCTCCCCGGCGGCGGCGTTCTGCACGCAGCCCACGTGCTTGAACGTTTCCTCGCGCAGGATGCAGACGTTCGAGCCGGTGCACTCCCTGATCTCGTCCAGCCGGCCGGCGGAGATCTTGGCTGGCAAGAACGGGTCAGCGATCGCCTGCCTGGCCGAGCCGATCAGGTCGACCGCACCAGACCTGATCACCTGCGCCATCAGGTCCGCTGAGGAGTACCTGCCGACGGCGACAATCGGCTTGGTTGTCGCCTCGCGCACCCGGTGCGTCCACTGCCGCTGATGACCTTCTGGGTAGTAGCGGGAGGTGCCCGAGTCCTCCGGCCACGAGCCGACCGTGAGGTCGAACAGGTCCACCAGGGCAGCGGCCATGCCGATCACCGTCAGCATGTCATCGACCTCAATTCCCGGCAGGCCGGTGCCGCCATGGACGCTGATCCTGGTCGCGATCGCGCAGTCCGCGCCGACCGCGTCGCGCACAGCGGCCAGGGTCTCCAGCCAGAACCTGCCCCGGTTAGCCAGGCTGCCGCCATACCCGTCGGTCCGCCGGTTGGTCCGCGGCGACAAGAACTGGGTGAGCAGGTACCCGTGCGCGCCGTAGACGTAGACGATGTCGAAACCCGCGTCCCTGGCGCGCCGGGCGGCCAGCACCCAGTCGCTCTGAACTCGCGCGATGTCGTCGGCGGTCATCTCCTTGGCCAGGCTGCTCGACTGGAAAGAGGCGATCTGGCTCGGGGCCAGCCGGACCGACCGGGAGCTGCCGTTGGTGCTGGCGGCGCCGCCATGGAATAGCTCGAGACCAGCCAGTGCCCCATGCGCGTGCACCGCATCGGCGGTCAGCGCTAGCGCCCGCATGTCCCGGTCGTCCCACAGGTCCGCGCTGATCTCCGGTATCTCGTCCGAGTCGCGGGACACGGCGGCGTACTCCACGCAGACCCCGCCCCAGCCGCCCTCGGCCTTGATGCCGCGGAAAGCCGCCTGTGCCCGCGGCCGGCCAGAGCCGAATCCGGATGCGTGCGGGACCTGGTAGAACCGGTTCGGCAGCGTCCTCGGGCCGATCCGCACCGGCTCGAACAAGATCGCGTGCCTGGGATCCATCGGCATGCCGACTGCTACCTCCCGCTCAGCCGACTGGCTCGGGATCGGGCCAGCGCGGTGCGGCCGCTCGCCGCCCGCACCGCCGACCGGTGCTAGCGCAGCACCCGACCGGTCACGTACCCAGCCGAAGCCGCCGCCAGCCCGGCGAGGGTCGCGGTCATCCTCAAGACTGCGCTCAAGTCGCCATTGGCAAGGCGGCGCAGTTCCTTCGCAAGCGCGGCCGGTATCACCACGGCAGCCTGGCGGCGCTCGCGTTCGAGTCCGGCTGACGAGCCAACCAGCCGAACGACGATGGCCTTCGATCTGCCTTCGTGCCAGCATCGACGCAGGAAGTAGCCGGCCTTGAGCCGCTCTTGCCCGACGTGATGATCGACGCCGGCGGCTGGCACGTACAACACGACCGAACCCGGCCGACGGGCAGTGAGCCGGATCGCTAGCTCGGTCTCTTCACAGCCTCGCGGACGGCTGCCCACGCGTCCCACCGCCCCGTCGAAGCCCCCGACGTCGAGTGCCAGCCGGGTGCGCAGGCTCATGTTGGCGCCGATGGGGTTGCGCACCGGGCTGACCGTATCCGGCAGCCCGACGTAGCTGCAGCCAACGACCCAGTCGAAAGCCGGTGGCAGCCACCTGGGCCGAGCCTTCGGCCAGCGCGGATGCACGCTTCCCCCGGTGGCCACCACGTCGGCGCGGTGATAAGGCTCAACCAGGGACGCCAGCCAGCCGGGCCTCGCCTCGGCGTCATCGTCGAGGAAGACCGTGATCGGCGCGGTGGCGGCCCTGAGTCCGGCGTTACGGGCGCCGGACAATCCTGGCGCACCGTCGCTCTCCAGGACTGTCACCTCGGGGAGCTCCCGGCGTGCTCGCGCAGCCAGGTCCGGATTGTGATCCACGACCAGCAGCACCTGCGCCGCCCCCTGAGCCAGAACGGAGCCCACCGCGGCGCGAGTCTGCTCCCATCGCTGCTCGGTATAGGCGCAGATGACTACGCTCACCGGGTCAGCCTGGAGTACCGGGCGCGGCAATACCCGAGCTGCCGCGGTCACCTTCCCAGAGTCCATGTCTCCACCCGTGCTTTAAACCGCCCGGGTTCACGACAGGTGCCGCTTGGCAGGCGTTTCCTCTGCTCCTACTACTATTATGCCCGGTAGCCGGGACCTTGGGAGGATTCATCAGAACCCCGCATCTTCATCCGAACATTCCGGCAGCCTCTTTGCCCGCGCTCGGATAGCCAGTGGCCGCCCAGGATCTGAGGACTAGTCCGGCCCACGTCCGGGACAGCCGAGGCGGTCGGCGCGGCCCCCGTGGCCGGGTGCTGCGCGCACTACGGAATCCGCTCTATCGCAGCGGTTATGCGCTGCTGGCCAACACCGCCGGGACCACGATCGTCGGGGTCGTCTTCTGGGCCGTCGCTGCCCACCTGTACGACCGGCAGGCGCTGGGACGCAGCTCGGCGCTTATCGCCGCGCTCATTTTGGTGTCAAGCCTCGCGCAGCTGAATCTGATCAACGCCTTGCCCAGATTCCTGCCCCAAGCGGGCGCGCGGGCGGGCCATCTGATCTCCTATAGCTACCTCGCGAGTTCCATTGCCGCCCTGATTGGCGGTCTGGCGTTCGTCCTGGTGCTGCCTGCGCTGAACGCGCAGTGGCACTTCGTCGGTGCCTCTGCGCCGCTAGCGGCTATGTTCGTTGCCGCGACAGTCGTCTGGGGAGTGTTCGCGCTCCAGGACGCCGCTCTCACCGGACTGCACCGCGCGGTCATCGTCCCAGTGGAGAACACCGGCTACGGCGTGCTCAAGCTGATCCTGCTGATCGGCGTCGCCGGGATGCTGCGCTCGACCGGCATCTTCGTGTCCTGGGTGATTCCGCTGGCCGTCACCGTTCCGGCCGTCAACTGGCTCATCTTCCGCCGTTATCTGAGAGACCGGGTTCCGGCGCCCGCTGACACCACCTTGCGAGCTCGCCAGGTCGTGCGGCATGCCTCCGTCGATTACCTGGGCTCGCTGTTCGCCCAGGCGTACGGAAACCTGCTGCCGTTGCTTGTGCTGTCCACGCTGGGGGCAGCGGCGAACGGCGACTTCTATATCGCCTGGACGATCGGCGCGGGGCTGCAGCTAGTGGCAGTCAACTTCGGCACGTCCCTGCTGTTCGAAGGCTCGGCGGCCCCGCACCGGCTGGCGGAACTCACCAGGGGCGTGCTGATCAGGTGCGCCGTGGTCACGGTACCTGGCGCGGCCGTGCTGCTCCTAGCGGCAGGCCCAATCCTGAGCATCTACGGGCACCAGTACGCCGTCCACGCCTCCCTGCTGCTTGGGCTGCTCGCGCTGGCCACCTTGCCCCGCTGCCTGGTGGTGCTCACCTGGTCACTGGACCGGATAGCTGGCCGGGTCGGCCGGGCCGCACTGACCCAGCTGGCTCTGGCCGTGCTCGTGCTTGGTGGCAGCTGGCTGCTGCTGGGACCCATGGGGATTGACGGCGTCGGGCTCGCCTGGGCGGGCGGCAACTTGCTGGTCGCGATCGCGCGACTCCCGACGATCGCGCGGGCAGGCAAGCTGCTGTCGGCCGCCAGGCCGACGTCCGCCGCCCTGGACCAGGGGTGATGCCCGGACCCCTGGACCAGGGGTGATGCCCGGACCCCTGGACCAGGGGTGATGCCCACCTAGCGGAGGCGCTTAGCGCAGCAGACCGCTTACCTCCCCGATCGCTCGCCCCACCAGCGAGCGAACCAGCTGGTCGCAATGACGAAGCAGCCTCCGCTGAGCTGGGCGCAGGGCGCTCCAGCCGAGCAACCGCCGGCCGTAGGGATCGCGCAGTAGCCTGAGCACGCCTGCCTGTCGAGCGAGTTGTGTCCAGCGTTGGGCGAATTCGTCGGCGCCGGCCCGATAGGCGAAGACGGCGGCCCGCACGTACGCCATGCCCCGCGGATAGCGCTGAAGTCCCGGCGCATGCTCGCGGATCAGAACATCGAGGCACTCAAACCGGTGGCGTAGGTCGCGGCTGATCGCCCCGGACCTGACCCGGATGTCAAGCAGGTACGCGCTGTTGCCCCAGAAGTAGGGCATCCCCGAGTCACGCTGGATCCGAAGCCACATGTCGAGATCCTGAATGGTCTTGACCTGCGTAAAGACGCCAGCCACGTCAAAGGCGCTCTTCTTGATCAGCAACGAGCTGCCGGTCCGGGGCGGACACGACTGGACCAGCATGTCGTCGTAGTCGTAACGACCTGAGCGCTGCCACCGGAGCAGGTAGACCCGCCCGCCCTCTGACATCACCCGGGACCGGCCGAAAACCGCGGCCACGTCGGGGCTGACCGACTCAATCAGCGCGAGCTGATCTTCGAGGAAGTTAGCGTGCCAGCGGTCGTCGCCGTCGAGGAAGGCAATGAAGTCGCCCTGAGCTTGCGCTATAGCGGTATTCCTGGCATTCGCGGGGCCGCCGTGCTGCTGCGTGATCAGCCGAACCCGCGGATCGATCTCGACGCGTCGGCTGACCTCGTCCACGGTCTGGTCGGTGGAGCCGTCGTCGACCACCAGATACTCGAAGTCACGAAACGCCTGGCCAAGCACCGAGTCGATCGCCTCGCCGATGTACCGGCCAACGTTGTAGGCCGGCGTGATGACCGTCACTCGTACCGACGCCGTGCCACTCATGGGTGTCTCATCACTCCATCACTACCGGCCAGAGTCTGTACCGGGCCGTCCGAAAC
>Ga0116218_1002532_pt1 | contig 10071 bp, 7 predicted proteins | sample Sb_taG_2_FD_88966 | JGI IMG/M metagenome (GOLD analysis project Ga0116218, IMG submission 88966) | Peat soil microbial communities from Weissenstadt, Germany - Sb_50d_5_LS metaG | ecosystem: Environmental > Terrestrial > Soil > Wetlands > Peat | place: Germany: Weissenstadt | collected 2010-09-21 | reverse complement strand
CTGCTCAGCCTGCAGCCGCTGGACCACCTCCAGCGCGTCGCCGACGTGCTGGCCGATGTTGGTCATCGAGTTGAACACGTGCCGGACCGCGCCCTGGCGGTCGATCACGTAGGTGACGCGGCCCGGTATCACGCCGAGGACCGTCGGCACTCCGTAGCTCTTCCTGACGCGGCCGCCCTTGTCGCTGAGCAGCGTGAACGGCAGGCTATGCCGGCCGGCGAAGGCGGCGTGCCGGCCGGCGGAGTCGGAACTGATCCCGATCACTTCGGCCCCGGCCTCGGTGAAGACCTCGTGGCTGTCCCGGAACGCGCACGCCTCGGCGGTGCAGCCCGGGGTGTCGTCCTTGGGATAGAAGTACAGCACGACGACCCGCTCGCCGAGCCGGTCGGAAAGGCGGACCGGCTCTCCGGACTGCGACGGGAGGGTGAAGTCGGGAGCCCTGTCGCCGACCTGGATGCCGCGTGCCATGCGCCGCCTGCCTCTCTGCGTTCCGGTGGGGATCACCAGCCCGGCAATAAGTGTAGTAAGCCCTCCGTTTAGGCGGAACTCGGTGCCTCGCTGCGGCGGGCATGCAGGCCCCGCGCCTCCGCGCGCGAGTCCGGCCGCCCCTTGACAAAGTAGTGAGTCATCACTAACTTAGGTGGCATGACCGAGACCAAGCAGCGGATGCCGGCGGCAGAACGTCGCGAGCTAGTCCTCGCTGCCGCTCTCGCCGAGTTCGCCGTCCACGGGCTGGCGGGCACCTCGACCGAGGATGTCGCGCGGCGCGCCGGGATCAGCCAGCCGTATCTGTTCCGCCTGTTCCCGACCAAGAAGGCGCTGTTCCTGGATCTGGTGGACCGGTGCTTCCGGCGGGTGCAGGACACCTTCACCGCCGCGGCCGGCGACCGCACCGGCGAGGAGGCGCTGATGGCGATGGCTGACGCCTACGAGCGGCTGCTCGATGACCGGACGCTGCTCCTGATGCAGATGCAGGCCTACGCCGCCTGCGACGACCCCGAGATCCGGGCCGCGACCCGCAACGGGTACAAGCGGCTGTGGGAGCTGGTCGAGCGGCTGACCGGGCTGCCGTTCCAGACCGTGGTGGACTTCTTCGCCGTCGGCATGCTGATGAACGTCGCCGCCGCGATGGACCTGCCCGCCGTCGACGAGCGGTGGACCAGCTGGTGCCCCAAGGATTCGCCCGCGTGATTTTTTTTTGAGTCCGTAAGTTAGTGATCACTCACTTCCTAGGAGGGAAGATCATGACCGCGAAGAGCCGCACCGCATGGACCTTCGCCGTGACCTCGACGGCCTTGTTCATGGCCTCGCTCGACAACCTCGTGGTGACGACCGCGCTGCCCTCGATCCGGGACCACTTGCACGCCTCGCTCCAGGGGCTGCAGTGGACGGTCAATGCTTACACGCTCACCTTCGCGGTGCTGTTGCTCACCGGCGCGACGCTCGGCGAGCGGTACGGACGCCGGCGGCTGTTCGTGATCGGCCTCGGCCTGTTCACCGCCGGATCGGCTGCCGCCGCGCTGGCTCCCGGCATCGGCGCCCTGGTCGCCGCGCGCGCCATCCAGGGCGTCGGGGCCGCCATCGTGGTCCCGCTGACCCTTACGCTGCTGTCGGCGGCGGTGGCCCCGGAGCGACGCGGCCTGGCCCTGGGCGCCTGGGGCGCCGTCGGCGGCCTGGCCATCGCTATCGGCCCACTGGTCGGCGGGGCCGTGGTCGAAGGCGCGTCCTGGCAGTGGATCTTCTGGCTGAACGTGCCGATCGGCATCGTGCTGCTGCCCATCGCCTGGACCCGGCTCACCGAGAGCCGCGGCCCGACCACCAGCCTGGACCTGCCCGGCCTGGTCCTGGCCAGCGTGGGCCTGCTCGGCATCGTGTACGGCGTGGTCCGCGGCAACGACCACGGCTGGACCAGCGCCACGGTGCTGCCGCCTCTCGTGATCGGCGCGGCCCTGGTGGCGGCGTTCGTCGCCTGGGAACTGCGGGCCCGCGAGCCCATGCTGCCCATGCACCTGTTCCGCAGCCGCGGTTTTACCATGACCAACGCCGCATCACTGCTGATGTTCTTCGGGATGTTCGGCTCCATCTTCCTGCTCGCACAGTTCCTGCAGGTCGTCCAGCACTACAGCCCACTGCAGGCCGGGCTGCGGACCCTGCCCTGGACCGCGATGCCGGTGTTCATCGCCCCCGTCGCGGGTGCCCTGTCCGACCGGATCGGCGGCCGCCCGCTGCTGGCCGCCGGGCTGGCCCTGCAGGCCATCGGGCTGGGCTGGCTGGCCGCCGTGGTCAGCCCCACCGTGGCCTACGCCACCATGGTTCCGGCCTTCGTGATCGCGGGCATCGGGATGTCGCTGTTCTTCGCGCCCGTGGCCAACGTCGTGCTCAGCTCGGTGCGCCGTGACCAGGAAGGCATCGCCTCCGGGGCGAACAACGCGATCCGTGAGCTCGGTGGCGTGTTCGGGATCGCCGTGCTCGGCGCGGTGTTCTCCGCCCACGGGAGCTACCTCAGCGGTACGGCGTTCGTCTCCGGCCTGGCCCCGGCGGTCTGGGTGGGCGGGGCCGCGGTAGCCGCCGCGTCCGCCGCCGCGCTGTTCCTGCCGCGGATGCGCCGGGCCACGGCGGTGGGTCCCGCGGCCGAGCAGGCTCGCGAAGTGGAAATGGTGCACTGACACCAAAACGGTCACGGGCCCGGATCCTGGCGCTGGCCGCCAGGATCCGGGCCCGAAACGGAGCCCTGACCACGCCCGCCCCCGAGGACATGCTTACCGTAGTGTCATGCGGGGCGTGCCTTGGTGGGGCGTGATCTCCTCGGCCGCGGCTCCGGTCCTGCTGATCGGCGGATGGACGGTGGCCGCCGGGCTGCAGCCGCGGTTCGACCCGGTGGCCGACACGGTCAGTGCGCTGGCCGCGATCGGCGCGACCGACCGGTGGGTCATGACGCTGGTGTTCCTGCTGGTCGGCGCCTGTTACATCGTCACCGCGCTCGCCCTCCGTCCGGCCAGGACCGCCGGGCGGCTGATTCTGACCGCGGGCGCCGCCGCCGGCATGCTGGTGGCGGGGAGCCCGGAGCACCCCGGGGGCTTCGGGTCGGTGCCGCATTTCGTCTTCGCCTCGCTCGGCTTCGCCGGGCTGACCTTGTGGCCCGCCGGCGCCGCCAAGCGCGGCCCCGCGGTGCCGTGGGGTCTGCGGCCCGCGGTGGCGGCCGCGGCCATCGCGGTGCTGTTCGCCCTGCTCGCGTGGTTCGGCGCCGAGCTGATCCTGGGCGCCGGCCAGGTAGGGCTGGCCGAGCGGGTGGTGGGCGCCGCCCAGGCGGCCTGGCCCCTGGCGGTGGTGCTGTCCTGCTGTCTCCCTGCCAGAGCCCTCGTCCCGGCCCGGGGCGCTAACCAGACCAGCAGGGTGTAGGCCAGCCCGGCCGCCCCCGCGCCCAGCACCGCACCGGCCACGACCTGGGGCACGGTGTGGTCCTTCACCGCCACCCGGGACCAGCAGAGCAGCCCGACGAGCGCGTACGCCGGCAGCACCAGCGGCCCGAGCGTGAAAGCCAGGATCGCCACCGAACCGGACGCCACGGCACAGTGGATCGACACTTTCCACGCCGTGGTGATGGCCGCGAGCACCGCCACGCTGGCCAGCATGAAGGCCAGGTAGCCGGTCAGCAGCCGGGGCGCCCCGAAGACCAGGAGCACGATCAGCCCGGCCGCGACCGACCCGGTGATGAAGGCCAGCACCACGAGCCGCGGCCGCCTGGCCCCGACGTTCCGGTCGCTCCACCGGCCGTGGCGGACGCCGTAGGAGATGAACGAGGCCGGCAGCACCGCGGTGAACAGCGCGGCCAGCAATCCCCAGAGCAGGCCCGCGCGCCCATCGGCGTGCCAGCCGATCGCGATCACGGTCACGATCAGCCAGTTCTTCGGCTCCAGCCAGTAGGTGCACCGCCGGGCCCATCCTTGACGAGCGCCCATGGGCAGACGGTACCGTCCCTCGTATGGCGGCGCGAAGCGGCAGGCAGTTCCTCGAGCGGCTCTCCGCCGCCCGCGTGCACGTCGAGGTCCAGGGCGAGACCGTCACCGGGCGGCTCAACGAACATCCCGCCTTCCGCAACGTCATCCGCAGCTACGCCGAGCTCTATGACCTGCAGCACGACCCCGCCTACCGCGACGTGCTCACCTATCCCTCGCCGGCCACGGGGGATCCGGTCGCCACGTCGTTCCTGGTCCCGCGGACACCGGAGGACCTGGCCAAACGCAGCCAGGCATTCAGGGTCTGGGCCGGCCGTTCGCTCGGCATGCTGGGCCGCACCCCCGACTACCTGAACAGCGCGCTGATGGCCCTGGCCACGGCCGCCGACTGGTTCGCCCAGGCTGACCCGCAGTTCGGCAGCAACGTCAGGAATTTTTACCGAACGGTCCGTGAGGACGACCTGCTGTGCACCCACACACTGGTCCCGCCGCAGGCCAACCGGGCGGTGGCCGCGAGCCAGCAGGCCGGGGGCTCGCTGATGGCGCACGTGGTGCGCGAAGGCGACGACGGCATCGTCGTGCGCGGCGCCCGGCTGCTGGCCACCATCGGCCCGTTCGCCGACGAACTGCTCGTGTTTCCCTCGACCCTGCTCCGCAACACGCCCGAGGACAAGCAGTACTCCTTCGCCTGCGCGATCCCGAACGACGCTCCCGGACTGCGCTACCTGGCCCGGGAACCGCTCGACTACGGCCGGCCCTGGCACGATCATCCGCTCGGGTCCCGGTTCGAGGAGCCCGACGCCGTCGTCGTTTTCGACGACGTGCACGTACCCTACGAGCGCTGCTTCGTCCTCGGCGACCCCGAGCTGTGCAACGGCTTCTACACCCGAACCTCGGCCGTCGTGCACATGACCCACCAGGTGATCGCCCGCACCACGGCCAAGACCGAGTACATCCTCGGCCTGGTCAGCCTGCTCACCGAGGCCATCGGCATCGAGCAGTTCCAGCACGTCCAGGCCGACGTCGCGGAGGTCATCACCACGCTGGAGATGCTGCGCGCGTTCGGCCGCGCGGCGGAGGCCGACGCCGAGCCGAACGAATTCGGGGTGCTCACCCCGGCGTGGGCCCCGCTGAACGCGGCGCGCAATTTGTACCCCCGGCTCTACCAGCGGTTTCCCGAGATCTTGCGCAAGCTCGGCGCGTCCGGCCTGATGGCCACGCCCACGCAGGCCGACGTGACCGGTCCCGCCGCGGCCGACATCGAGACCTACCTGCAGGCCGCCGCGCTGGGCGGGGCCGAGCGGGTCAAGCTGTTCCGGCTGGTCTGGGACACCTGCATCTCGGCTTTCTCCGGGCGCCAGGCGCTGTACGAGTACTACTTCTTCGGCGACCCGGTCCGGATGGCCGGCGCGTACGTCAACAGCTACGACCGCGAGCCGTACAAGGCTGCCGTCCGCGCCTTCCTGGATCGCGATCAGACGGCGCCGGTAGACCCTGGCGGAGTCAACGACTGACGCGACGCGTGATCAGGGCGTCCACTTACCCAAGGTGAAGGTGGGGTGCCAAAGGGCCAAGGGCCAGAAGAGAATCGAGATGATCCACTGAACCCAGCTATGGAGCCCCGCTACCGTGGCAGGAGTCCCCGGCACATGGGGAGATGCCGTGTTGAAGAAGACACCGATCAGGATGTATATGGCGATCAAGAGACCCTTAGTGCTGAAGAGAGTCTTCAAGAAATCCACTCAGCTCACATCCTCCCGGTGGATGCTCGTGATCTCCGGTATCAGGCCGTCGTTCGGTAGTTGACTACGGGTAACAAGTTCACTTCTCCCCACGATAGTTCACGCGTATCTATCTGCCGGGCTGACACTCCGGACGACCGCAGCCGGTTCCCGGTCAGCGGGGAGTGGCCCGCAGCTTCTCCTCGGCCATCTGCCGTAGCCGGTAGCGCTGGGTCTTCCCGCTGATGGTCTTGGGCAGCTCGGTCACGAACTCGACGACCCGCGGGTACTTGTACGGCGCGATGGACTGCTTGGCGAACTCCTGCAGTTCGGCGGCCTTGTCCTGGCTCGCGGACGCTGGGTCGCGGAGCACCACGTACGCCTGGACGATCATGCCCCGGTCGGCGTCCGGCGCGCCGATCACGGCCACCTCGAGCACGTCCGGGTGGCCCAGCAGCGCCTCCTCGACCTCCGGTCCGGCGATGTTGTAGCCGGACGAGATGATCATGTCGTCGCTGCGGGCCTGGTACCAGTAGTAGCCGTCGGTATCGCGGATGTACGTGTCGCCGGTGAGATTCCAGCCGTGCCGCACGTAGGTCCGCTGCCGCGGGTCCGACAGGTAGCGGCAGCCGGTCGGGCCCTTGACCGCGAGCCGGCCGGGCTGCCCGTCGGGGACCTCGGCGCCGTCCTCGTCCAGGATCGTCGCCCGGTACCCGGGCACGGCCTGGCCCGTCGCGCCCGGGCGGATGTCGCCGTCCGCCGCGCCGATGAAGATGTGCAGCATCTCGGTCGAGCCGATGCCGTCGATGATCGCTACGCCGGTGGCCTCGCGGAAGTCCTCCCAGACCGACCTGGGCAGGTGCTCCCCGGCCGAGATGCAGCGCCGCAGGTTCTTCAGCGACGTAGACCCTTTTCCCTTCCCCGCGGCCAGCATGGCCCGGTAGGCGGTGGGGGCGGTGCTCAGCACGGTGACGCCGTGGGCCGCGATCGCGTCGGCCAGTTCGGGGGGCGTGGCCCGCTCGATGAGCAGCGCGGACGCGCCCGCCCGGAGGGGGAACAGCAGCAGGCCGCCCAGCCCGAAGGTGAAGCCGAGCGGGGGAGTGCCGGTGAACACGTCGTCGCGGTGCGGCTTGATCAGGTAGTGGGAGAAGGTGTCACAGGTGGCCAGCACGTCGCGGTGGAAGTGCATGGTCACCTTGGGCTGCCCGGTGGTGCCCGAGGTGGACGCGAGCATGGCCACGTCGTCGGCCGCGGTGAGCACCGGGGTGAACGCGCCGTCCTTGGCCGCGCAGCGGGCGGCCAGGGGGTCGTCGGGCCCGGCGCCGTAGCACAGCGTGGGCAGGCCGGGCGCGCCGGCGGCCAGGTCGGGGGCGAAGCGCTGGTCGCAGACGGCCAGGCTCGGCTCGGTCAGCCCCACGATGGTGGCGATCTCCCTGGGACGCAACAGGGCCATGGTGGTGACCGCCACCCCGCCGGCCTTGACCACGGCCAGCCAGGCCGCGGCGAGCCAGGGATTGTTGGGGCCGCGGAGCAGGACCCGGTTGCCCGGCTGCAGGCCGAAGTCCTCGGTCAGCACCCGGGCCAGCTGGTTCGTCCGCCGCACCGTCTGGCCGTACGTCCAGGTCCCGGCGGAGGAGCGCAGGCAGGGCCGGTCCTCGCCCTCCCGGGCGGCGGTCACGTCGAGCAGTTCGGCCGCGCAGTTCAGCCGCTCCGGGTACCTGAGCTGGGGGAGGTCGAAGAGGAACTCCGGCCACTGGTCCTGCGGGGGGAGCCGGTCACGGCAGAAGGTGTCGACGTACGCCGAAGGGGAGAGCCGCATCTGGCCGCACTTCCTTGTGTCACATACGGTAGATCACCCACATTTATATTTACCTTCTGTGACGGCAGTCAAGAGATCGCCATACCCCGGCGAGGCGAGATGAGCGGTCAGTCCCGGTCGGCCAGGACCGGACGCAGCGCGTCGAGGACCGCGGGGTCCTCGATGGTGGACGGCACCGCCTCGTCCCGGCCGTCGGCAATGCCCCGCATGGTCTTGCGGAGGATCTTGCCCGATCTGGTCTTGGGCAGGGCGGTGATCACGTCCACTCGCCGCAGCGCGGCGACCGGCCCGATCTGATCCCGGACGAGCTGGACGAGCTCGGCGGACAGGACGTCCGGATCGGTGCTGACCCCCGCCTTGAGCACCACGAACCCACGCGGGATCTGGCCCTTGAAGTCGTCATCCACCCCGATGACCGCGCACTCGGCCACCGCCGGATGGCCGGCCAGCACCTCCTCCATCTGCCCGGTGGACAGCCGGTGCCCGGCCACGTTGATCACGTCGTCGATGCGGCCCATCACGTACAGGTAGCCGTCGCGGTCGCGGTACCCGCCGTCGCCCGTGATGTAGAACCCGGGGTGCTGCGACAGGTACGAGCTGACGAACCGCTCGTCGTCACCCCACAAGGTGGGCAGGCATCCCGGCGGCAACGGCAGCTTCACCACGATCTCGCCAGTCTCGTCTGCCTTCAGCTCGGCGCCGTCGGCGTCGACGATGCGCACGTCGTAGCCGGGCACGGGCATCGTGGGCGAGCCGGGCTTGGTTGGCAGCGGCTCCAGGCCCATCAGGTCGGCGGCGATGGCCCAGCCGGTCTCGGTCTGCCACCAGTGGTCGATGACCGGGATGCCGAGCAGCTCGCCCGCCCACCGGTAGGTCTCGGGGTCGAGCCGCTCGCCGGCCAGGAACAGGTACTTGAACCCGGACAGGTCGTACTCGCGGGCCAGCTTGCCCTCAGGGTCTTCCTTCTTGATCGCGCGGAACGCGGTCGGCGCGGTGAACAGCGTCTTGACCTTGTGGTCGGCGATGACCCGCCAGAACGCGCCCGCGTCCGGGGTGCCCACCGGCTTGCCCTCGTAGAGCACGGTCGTGCAGCCGGTCAGCAGCGGGGCGTAGACGATGTAGGAGTGCCCGACCACCCAGCCCACGTCGGAGGCGGCCCAGTACACCTCGCCGGGGTGGGTGTCGTAGAGGTTGTCCATGCTCCAGCGCAGCGCGACCGCGTGGCCGCCGTTGTCCCGGACCACGCCCTTGGGCTTGGCGGTGGTGCCGGAGGTGTACAGGATGTACAGCGGGTCGGTCGCCGCGACGGGGACGCAGTCCGCGGGTTCGGCCTCGGCCGCCGCCTGGCTCCAGTCCAGGTCGCGCCCGGCGGTCAGTTCAGCGACCGCCTGTGGCCGCTGCAGGATCACGCAGCGCTCCGGCTTGTTGCGCGCCAGGTTGATGGCGCGGTCCAGGATCGGCTTGTATTCGATGACGCGGTTGGTCTCGATGCCGCATGAGGCCGATACCATGACCTTCGGCGCGGCGTCGTCGATCCGCGTGGCGAGTTCGGCCGCCGCGAAGCCGCCGAACACCACCGAGTGCACCGCGCCGATCCGCGCGCACGCCAGCATCGCGATCGGGGACTCGGGGATCATCGGCATGTAGATGATCACCCGGTCGCCCTTGTCCACGCCCAGGCTGCGCAGCACCCCGGCGAACCGGGCGACCTCGTCCAGCAGCTCGGTGTAGGTGTACGTCCGCTGGGTGCCGGTGACCGGGCTGTCGTAGATGAGCGCGGCCTGGTCGCCCCGGCCGTCGCGGACGTGCCGGTCCAGCGCGTTGAAGCAGGTGTTCAGCACCCCGTCGGGGAACCAGTGGGAGAATGACGGGTTCGAGGCGTCCAGCACCGTGCTGGGTTCCCGGTACCAGTCGATCGCCCGGGCCGCCTCACCCCAGAAACCGTCGGGATCGGCCAGGCTCCGGTGGAACTCCTCCGCGTAACGACCCATGACAAACTCCTTCTCCACATCGCCACCTGCTTTAAACGGAGGATGCGGTGACGTCCCGACTTCGTTTAGCGCCGAAGGTCCCGACCAGGGCCGCCAAAGGCCCCTGTTGGGTGAATTGCCCCGACTCTACGCTCTCAAGCATGGCAGCATCCGGCAGTGCATACATGGGTGCGAGTGACGCTTTTTCCTGGCATATGGAACGCGACCCCGCCCTCCGGTCGACCGTGGTCGCCGTCGTCTGGCTGGACCGGCGGCCCGAGTGGGACGTGCTGGTCGGACGTGTCGACCGGCTGTCCCGGGTGATGCCCTCGCTGCGGCAGCACGTCGTCGAGCCTCCCTTCCGCCTCGCCGCTCCCCGGTGGACCTGCGATCTGGACTTCGACCTGTCCTGGCACGTATGCCGGGTCACCGTTCCCGGATCCCGCATCCGCGACGCGGTGCTCGAACTGGCCCGCCGGTCGGCGACGGAGCCCTTCGACCGAAACCGTCCGCTGTGGCGGCTCACCCTGGTCGAAGGCATCAAGGACGGCGCGGCGGCGCTCATTATCAAATTCCACCACAGCCTGTCGGATGGCGTGGGCGGG
>Ga0116218_1002530_pt1 | contig 10074 bp, 9 predicted proteins | sample Sb_taG_2_FD_88966 | JGI IMG/M metagenome (GOLD analysis project Ga0116218, IMG submission 88966) | Peat soil microbial communities from Weissenstadt, Germany - Sb_50d_5_LS metaG | ecosystem: Environmental > Terrestrial > Soil > Wetlands > Peat | place: Germany: Weissenstadt | collected 2010-09-21 | reverse complement strand
TCTTCCTGCCAAGCCAAAGGCGGGCAGTGAGGCGGGGTGGAGGGATCCAAGGCGAGGGGGTCCGCCGAGCGCTCTGTCCCGTTTGCCTTCGTGGGTCGGCCGGCGGTCGGGGCGGTTCCTAGCCCAGTCCGGGTGGCGGGGCGGGCGGTGTTGGCGGTCGGCGGACGGTGACGCGCGCGCGGGCGAGGTTGTTGGCGAGCGTTTGCTCTTGTGTCGCGGTGCCGGCGACTGCTGCGTTTGTGAAGTGGGACGCGGCGGTCTCGACGCGCAGGCGTACCGTCACGGTGACCTTGCCGCCGGGTTGGATCGTTCCGAGTCCGCAGGTGATCGGGACAATGGTCCGTAGCCGTGCCTTGCAGTGGCCGGCGCTGGTGTGGACGGACACGATCGGCGCGTGGCCGAGCGGTTGGTCGCCGAGCACGACGCGTTGGGCCGGGTTGGGACCGCGGTTCTTGACCGTGATTCGGTAGCCGACCACGTCCCCGCGGGTCACGATCGACGCTGAGGCCTTCTTGGTGACGACGAGATCGCTGAGCTGATATGCGGGCTGACCGGGAACCACCGGGAACACCGGGGCCGGGGGAGGCTCTACCGGCGGCGGTTTCACCGGCGGGGGTGGTGGCGGTGGGGTGGCCGAGAAGCTGTCCGTGTAGACGCAGCGCAACCTGGGGTGCGCGTGCGTCAGCACCACCTCGACCGCGCCCTGCGCGAACGGCACGAGCACGCCGGCGCACCTGACCGCGGTCAGTGTCCAGCCGCCGGCGGGACCGCCCGCGGGCGGCTGCTCGACGATCCAATAGGCTCCGAGCCGCAGGTAATCGGTCGCGTCCGCGGTGGTGTCGGGCGTCGCGCCGGCGGGGACCCCGGGGGTCGTCGTCGTCGCGCTTTGGCGATACTGGGCCGCTGAGCCGTGCACGGGGAAGACGAGGAACGACGCGGTACCCGTGCCACCCTCGGTGATCTTCGCGAGCGAGATCGACCCCTTCGCCACGAACGCGTTGATGAACGTGCACGCGACCGCCCCGCCACTCGGGATGTCGACCTCGACCGGCCGCGCGGTCGAGCGCCCAGCGCAGCGGACCTGCACCAGACGCCAATCCCCGCCCGACGAGACAGGCGAGCTTTCGCTGATCCGATAGCGGCCCGGCGCGAGCGCGACCAGCGACGGCTGCGCGTCGACGGCGACGTTCGGCTGCGTCGTGGTCGCGGTCACGTGATGGATCCGGCCGTGGCCCGACACCGGCGTGACCATATAGCCGAACTTGCCCACCGCGCCGGTGGTCAGCTTGCGAATCGTCAGACCGCCCGACGGCGGCACATAGCGGTTGGTGTACACGCAAGTGACGTGCTCGCCGGCGACCAAATGGATCGACACCGTCGCCCGGCTGACATCCGACGTACTCGCCCCGGGGCCGCCGCCGGCAGCCTCCGCGTGGCAGCTCACGCCGGCGAGCTGGTAGTTGGCGACCGCGCCCTCGGTGACCGTCCAGGTCACGCCCCCAGCGCGGTAGAAGTCCTCCGACCCGCCCGCCCCGAGCTGGAACCCGCTCGGGTCATACGAGATGCTCCCCGTGAACGGGAAGCGAGAATTATCGCCAGCCGGCGCGCCGGTCACCTGCTTTTGGATCGTGATCGTCCCGCTCGTCGGCGGCGGCGTGACATACAGCCCATAGCAGAACACGTGCCGGACGCCCGTCGGGAAGAAGACGTACTCGACGTTGTCACCGTTCAGGTTGTCGGTCGCGCAACGCAGCCCACCGAACCCGTACTCGGGCCCCGGGAACTTCTGCACCAGGTCCGGATCGGTCGGCGTTCCCCCCTGCGCCCACAGCTGGCTGGCCTGACTTGCCTGCGCGTGCTCCTCCTTGGTCAGGTCAATCGTCACCGCCCCCGCCAGCTCCTGCTTGCCCACGGACAAGCCGTCCTGATTCAGCAGCGGCGTTTGCACCTGGGTCACGATCGGAGCGCCCGCAAACGGGTTGGTGACGATCGACAGCGACCCCCACGGTCCCGTCACCGCGTGACTCTCATACCCAGTCCCGAGCGTGAACTCCCACCCGACCAGCGGCTTACACACGTTCTGCGGCGGGATCCCCTCCGCCGTCGGATTGACCAGCTGACCGCTGTTGTCGTACTGCGTGTCGGGCCCCAGGTCCTCCAGACTCTCGAGAATGTCGTTGCGCGCCTTATTCGCAAAGATGTCCGAGTACGCCGGGCACGCACGAGCCACGAACGTCACGAGATACCCCGACGCGTCCGCCGAAGCCGAGCTCACCCCGATCCCGAGCGACCCAGCGCACATCAACAACACCACCGTCAGCGGACGAGCAACGCAACGCTTCACACGCAGCACCACCGCAAAGGCTGCTCGGACGAAACCCACCTCACCGCACACTACCAGCCCGCCGAACGGCGAACCCTCGCGCCACAGGACCTCGCGACCGCGGCGAGGTCCGGCCCCCCTGAAGCGAACTCCTCGACCTCTGGCGAATCCAGCCCTCTTCTGAGCGACTCTCCGTCCCCGGGGTGATGAGTCGCGAGCGCTTTCGGCGGCTAAGCGAGCCTGCTTCAGACGGCCGGGTGGATCAGCTTGAATCGGAGCGGAGTAGCCTCGTCGAGTCGGGTGCGGCCAGCAACGGACTGCACTGGACGACACGCGGGACGCGGGCTCGTCGCGCTCGGCACCGCAAGCAGCGGGGAACCTTGGATGCGGGTCATGGGGCGTTCTCGGTCATCGGGACATGTGGGGGCTTGGGGGCTGCTCCCGCCTGCTTCGCGCGGCCGCAGCGACTCCCTGTAACAGACGTTGCTTTTAGTGTCCATGCGGAGCGCGCGGGATCAGCCCTTCTCCCCGGGAAATGGACTCAAACGTCGCATAACGCGCAGAACACAAAGGCCGCTGCGAACAACCTTTGCATTCCTGCACGAAGTCGCCGATCTGTTCGCGGGAGTGAGGGCGACACCCGCTGCGACGGTTTGAACGAATTAACAAACCGACTGCCCGACGAGCGAAAACGAGAGCCGGTTTGGCGGAACGCGAAACCGGGTCACTTTCCGTCGGAAGGGGGCGTCCGGAGGAGTTTGGCGAGTCAGCGGCGTTCGTTCTCAGTGAGCTTCGGCGTTCGTTCTCAGTGAACGGGTCGCGCGTTTGCCAGGTACTGAGGGTCAACCGGCCTTGATAACTGCACGAGCTTGCCATCCTCGTCCACGCGCCTTATCGGGTGGTCAGGAGCTAGCGCAGCTTCATCCAATCGAATCAATCCGGTCTTATCCGGCGCTTGCCCCGCTTCCTGAACGCGGTCCGACCACCCGCTGACGTTGTCAAACCAGCGTCGCGCCCCAGCGCCGTATGGATCTGGGTACCAACCTCCCGAATGCTCAGATGGCTCCGCCTCGTGGACCTTGCCCCTTCGGAAAATAATGGCCATGGCAATCTCCTTCCACCGTGTCTCGCTTCCACGGCATAGCCGCCCTCCTAGGTATGGAGGAGGACCTGCTTATTGGCGGCGTTTCTGTCGCCAAGCGAAGGACACCACGCCAGCACGCGCGCCGCATCGGGGATTTCTGCACTTCCGGTGCCTTCAACTACGGAATATCAGTGGCGCGGCGCATCAGGCGGGACAATCGCACTTCCCGAGCTGGGTGCCACGGCGGTGGTTTGATCGAAAAGCAGGGGCCCCTGGTCAATGCGGCGGTCAATACGCACGCCGGACCGAGTACAGGACTATGCCGCTCTACGGTTGGCGTCCGGGGTCAAACGTGCGGTCCCAGCCGCAACTCGCCTTGTGGACGTAGTTGTACTCGAGCAACTCACCCCGGCCCACCGCGACCGCGGTCGTCAGGGCCGCGGGCCTGGTCTGACCCGGAACGCGCAGCTGCTGGCGATATTCCTGGGTCGCAACCCGCTCGGCCTGCCTGAGAGCGCTCTCGCAAGACTTAGACGCTCCGCAACCCGCGAGCAGTGGGACCACCAGCAGAACTGTCAGTGCCCGTAACCGCAAGGCCGCTCGGAACCAAGACTACAGTCAGGTGCGGCAGCCTTGATCGCGGAGTTCGGTGCTCGGCTCCGCGCGGTGCTCAGCTAACCGCCCCTTCTGGTCTGATCGACGTCCGGCAGCGCTGCTCCTAAGGTCGGAGCGCCAGCGACGCGCGTGTGACTCCGGCGCGATACTGCGCATGTTGAGCTTGATCGAGTTGAACGGATGAGCTGGCGAATCCGCGGCACTTACTTTGAATCGTGCAACTGCGACGCGATCTGTCCCTGCCGCCGGATCGACGGCATCGCGGGTGGGCGCTCGACCCACGGCGTCTGCATGGGCGTTCTGTCGTGGCTTGTAGAGGAGGGCGCGGCGGACGGCATCGACCTGTCCGGACTGCCGGTCGCGCTGGCGTGCCGATACAGCGACGACGAGCCTCAAAATCCGTCCATTAGCGGGGCTTTTAGGTGATCGGGGAGACAGGATTTGAACCTGCGACCGCCCGGCCCCCAGCCCGAGGGATCAACTGCGGCCTAGTCTCGACCCCCCGTGTCTACTGGCTTTACCGCCGTTGAGTTGTCCTCGGTTTCGCTCAAATTGGACCCCGAATTGGACCCCGAACGTGTGTTCCCGTGAATCTCGGGACCGTTGGCGAAGGCCGCGTTGACTCGCTCGACCTCGTACGCCGAAGGGGCGTAGTGGGTGTAGACCTGGGTCGTCTGGCGTCGGCGTGACCGAGGAACTCCTGGATCGTGCGAAGCGGCTCCCCGCTGGCGGCCAGGCGGGTGCCGAACGTGTGACGCAGATCGTGAAAGGTGATCACGTGCACCCCCGCGCTCCGGCACGCGCCCTGAAACCGCTTCGTGACCTTGCTGCGGTCGAGCGGGTTACCGGTCTGCGGGTGCGCGAACACGAGGTCCTCGTCGGAGTTGTAGGGGGTGCGCGTCGACCAGCGGGCGAGCTCACCGGCGAGCCGATCGGCGAGCGGCACCGACCGGCGCGTCCAGAGGTCCGACTTGCCCTCGGCGGAGTGCTCGCCGCGAACGAATGCGTTTCGAACCCGGATCCGCCGAGCGGTCCAGTCGATGTCCCGCCAGCGAAGCCCGAGCAGCTCGGATTGGCGCAGCCCGGTCATCGCCGCGGCGAGGATCACGACCCGGAGCACCGGCCAGAGCGCATCGGGCGGCGGCGGCGGAGCGGGCCCGTCTCGTCCGAAACGCGTCGGCGCCGGCCGACGATGGACGACCTCGTCGGGAATCGCGCGCAGGACCGCGTCGAGCTCGGGCACCGTGAGGAACTGCAGGTCCGGGCGCGCGTCGCGGGCGCGACGGCGCTTGGGACGCGCGGCGTATCGCACCGGGTTCTCGTGGCACCACCCCTTGGCGATCGCGTGCTCGAACACCGAATGGGTGAACGTCAACACGTTTCGCACGGTCTTCGGCGCCAGCCCGCCATCGAGCATCGCGGTGGCGAGCGCCTCGATCTGTGCGGTCGAGACCTTCTCGAGCCGCAGCGCGGCGATATTCGGCTCGAGGTGGACGCGCTGCATCGACTCGAGCCCCTCGAGGTAGGACTTGCGCGCGCCCTCCAGGGCCTTGGCCTGCCGCAGCGACGCCGCTGCCGCGCCCACGGTCACCGGTTCGACATCGCGCCGGCGTGACGGGCGGCGCTCCTCCGCCTCTTGCATCTTGCGAAACGCGCGCTCGGCCTGGGCGCGCGTAAGCCCGTTCGAGGCGCCTGGCTTCCGGACCGAGCCGACCTTCCGGTTGAGCTTGCGGTCATCCGAGGTCCGCCAGCGACCGTAGTAGGCGCCATGCTTCTCATAGAGCTCGCCGGTGCCGTAGCTGCGCTTGGAAGGCATCGACCAGATCATCACACGCGGATGTGCTGGGATCCAACTCAACCCCGGAGACTCCCGTCCGACGCTCGTCATGAAGCAAGCGCCAGCTCCGCAGAGCGATCAGGCACGACGGCGGAGCGCTCGCCTGCGGCGGCCTCGCGAGCGGCGGCCCAGCGTCCGAAGACGTCGGTGACGACGCCCGCTGACGGCCAGTCGCCCTCAGCCAGCCGCTCGAGCGCCTCCCCCCCACGCCGCCGCGCGTGCGCGCGTGACCAGTCATAGGAGGACGGGAGCTCGCCGTACCGGTCGCGCCACGCGTGCATCGCTGCGAGCACTCGTTCGCGCGTCCAGCGGGGCTCGATGGCCCCGGGTGGCAGGCCTTGCAATACCGGTAGGCGTCACCCTTGCCGTTGTTCTGTTCCCGACTGGGTTATGTGGCCGGCAGCAGGGCATGGCCTGTGATCACGGCGCTGGCGGCGTCGTGTGGTCGCTGCCGGCCACATAACGGTCAGAGCGATGCGAGCCAGTTCAGCAGGGTTTCGTCCGAGCGCCAGATTGGGTTGGTGCGGTGTACCGCGGTAACGCCGGGAGGTTCGGTGGCCAGCAGCGCTTGTTGTTTGGCTTTGGTGTTGATCTCGGCGTAGCGGTTGGTGGTCGTGAGGTCGGCATGGCCCAGCCAGCCGCGGATCACGTTGACCTCGACGCCGGCCTCGAGCAGGTGGGCGGCGGCGGTGTGGCGGAAGGTGTGCGGGCTGATCCGGCGGCCTGTTCGGGGATCATCCAGACCGCTGGCGTGACGGCGCACGATCTTGTAGATCCCGTAGCGGGTGAGCGGCTGGCCGCGCGCGGTGAACACGGCGGTCTGGGGTGTCGCTGGCAGTGGCTGGGACTGCAGCAACTGGTCGAGAGTCCGGGCGGTCTGTTGCCAGAGCGGGCATGTTCGCCATTTGTCGCCTTTGCCGTGCAGGCGGACGGTCGGGTGCTCGCTCAGGTCGAGGTGCTCGACGCGCACGTCGGCGGCTTCTTGGACACGTGCGCCGGTGTTGTATAGGAACAGGACCAGCGCGCGGTCGCGCAGCGCGTGCCGCCGCGGCGGCGAAACACCGTCGGGCACCACCAACTCAAGCGTGCGGACGAGCTGGCGGAAGGTCTTGCTGGCGGTGCCAGTGCGAACGCTGCGCGAACCGTCGAAGGTAAACAGCGGCTCGGCATCGATGACCGCCCCATCGCAGTGTCGACGCTCCAGTTGCTCCTCAAGCAGCGCGGCGATCCGCGGTCCGTGCGGAACGAGACGGCTCTTGCCGAACTTGCCGGCGCGCAACACCAGCAGATCACGCTCGCCGTCGACGTCGCCCAAGCTCAGTCCGCACGCTTCACCGACGCGCAGCCCTAGCCCGTAGCACAGCGCAAACAGCGTCCGATAGGTCGCTCCTCGGTGGGGCGCATGAGCGTCGTCCGCCAGCGCGCCGGCCGCGTCAAGCAGGCGTCGTGCCTGGAGCGGATCAAACAAAAACGGGATCCGCGCTGACGTGGCCCGCCGGCGGCGAGCGCGCAACGGCGAGGACGCGAGCAGCTGCTGGCTCACGGCCCAGTCCAGCAGACGCGCCAGCACGCCGAGCGGAGCGTTAAAGCTCCGTGGCCGTGCGCGGGGTCGTGACCGCAGAAAGTCATCCAGCAGCACGGGCGTGAGATCGTCCAGCCGCAGCGCAGCGTGGTCGGCGGCGTAGCGGACCAGCAGCCGCAGCTCCTCCTCCTCGGTGTGGTACTTGCGCCCCAGGGCGCGCTTGTGCGCAAGGAACTGCTCGACCGCCAGCTCGATGGTCTCGCTGTGGCTCATGACAGCACCTGCTCGCCGTCGCCGCCGAGCACGACGCGGCGCAGCGGCTCGACGGCGACCTTGGCGTAGATTTCCGTCGAACGCGCCGAGCGATGCCCGACGAAGTCGCCGATCGTCTTGAACGCGAAGTCGGCATCCACGAGCCGCTGCACACACGTGTGCCTGAGCGTGTGCGACCCCGCCCTCGGAACGTCGATGCCCGCCTTGAGCAGGTAGCGCCGCGCCCGGTCTGACACCAACGCCGCGCCGATCGGCTCGACCGGCGCGACCGCCCGAAAGAACACACGCCGCTCTTCGGTCGGCGGGCGACCGTGGCGCAGGTAATCCACGAGCGCTTCCCCGACCGATGCCGACAGCGGAAACGCGGTCGAGTGCCCGGCCTTGCGTTCGGGCACCGCGAGTCGCTCGCGCTTCCAGTCGATGTCATCCAGCGTCAACGCCGCGACCTCACGAGCGCGCAGCCCGTAGGTCACCAACAACAACAGGATCGCCCAGTCGCGCTTGCCGCACGGCGTGCGGCGCTCCACACCGCCCAGCACCAGCCCGACCTGCTCCCAGGAGATCGACCGCGGGATACTCGACAGCCGGTAGAACTGCGGGCGCTCGATCACGCCGCTCAGATCCCTTGAGATGAGCCGCTCGCGATGCGCGTAGCGCAGGAACACCCTGAGCACCCCACAGCCGTCGCGGATCGCCGCCGGGCCAAGCCCCGACGCGGCGCGCTGCGCGACAAACGCGGTCAGGATCGCGGGCGAGAGATCCTCAAGCCGCGCGACCCCGATCCGTCTGAGATACGCCTCAAAACACGCCAGCTGATGCTGATAGCTGTCGATCGACCGGCGACGCAGCCCCCGCTCGCAGCGCAGATACTCAAAGAACCCGGGCGCGACGTCTGCGAACGCGACATCACGACCCTTCCGGCCGCGGCCGACAAAGCCGGGAAGCACCACCTCCAGCATCTGCTCTACCGGACCGCGCACCTCCCTGGCGACCTGGCGCCTGCCGTCACGCTCGCCACCGCGACGAGCGACCCGCGCGGCTACAAACCCCTCGACATGCCCGGGCAGATCCTCAACCCCACCAGCACCCCCAGCTCGCGCGAACTCGCCAAACGCGAGCACCAGCGGGACCCGAGTCAACACACACCGCGCCGCATAGCCGTGCTCCCCCAGCCAGGCGACGTAGCGCTCGACCTCGGGCGCGATCCACGACGCCCGGATCCGATCGACCGTCTGCGGCCTGACGAAGTACTCCTCCAACATTGGCAACTTCCTCTCGGTTGATGGCTTGAGGAAGCACCCTCGCTGACCGCGCCAACGTTATGTGGCCGGCAGCGACCACACGACGCCGCCAGGCGCCGCGATCACAGGCCACGTCCAGCTACCCGCCACATAACCCAGTCGGGAACAAAACAACGGATATGTGCCGCGCCACATATCCGCTGCGCGGCTGCCTGTACCCACCGCAGCCCCGGCACACCCCCACGTAGCGGGCCTTGACCGCCCGGGCCTTCTCGCCGGTCGGGTCCTACGCGCCTAAAGGGCGTTAGTCTCCGTCGAGAGGGGTCGCATGTCGAAGCCCAGAGATGTCGTGGTCGTCCGCGTGAGTGAGAAGGGCGATCGGGAGGACGAGCACTTTCACTCGCCCGAGGTGCAGATCGAGGCTGCCATGCGGTGGGCGAAGGATCGTGGTGAGCGGCTGGTTGCCTCGCCGATCCCTGAGATCGATGTAAGCGGGAAGCTGCCGCTGTCCAAGCGGCCGGGGCTGTTGGCGGCGATTGAGATGATCGAGGCTGGCCGGGCCGATCAGCTTGTGGTGGCGTATTTCGATCGGCTGGTGCGCTCGCTCAAGGTTCAGTTGGAGGTGATCGAGCGGGTGGAGCGGGCGGGCGGGGAGATCTTCGCGCTCGATCACGGCAAGCTCACGAACGGGACGGCGGCGCAGCGGCTGTCGACGAACATGCTCGGCTCGGTGTTCCAATACTTTGCCGAGATCACGGGTGAGAAGGTGACCGCGGCGCAGGCGCGGGCGGTGGCGCGGGGTGTCTACCCGCATCCGAAGGTCCCGGTCGGGTATGTGCGCGGCGAGGATGGCGTGCTGGTGGTCGAGCCGGCCGCCGCGAAGGTCGTGGTCAAGGCGTTCAGCCGCCGTGACCGCGGTGCGTCGCTGGTGGAGATCCAGGCGTGGCTGGCCGAGAACGGGATCGAGCGCGCGCTCTCCGGGGTGGCGTGGATGCTGCGCTCGCGGATGTACCTGGGTGAGATCCACTTCGGCGAGCTGCAGAACACGCACGCTCACGAGGCGATCGTCAAGGATCGCGGGCTGTTTGAGCGGGTGCAGCGGCGGACGGTGTCGCGCGGGCGCCAGGCCAAGTCCAAGCGGCTGCTGGCCCGCTTGGGGGTGCTACGGTGCGGGACGTG
>Ga0116218_1002529_pt1 | contig 10075 bp, 8 predicted proteins | sample Sb_taG_2_FD_88966 | JGI IMG/M metagenome (GOLD analysis project Ga0116218, IMG submission 88966) | Peat soil microbial communities from Weissenstadt, Germany - Sb_50d_5_LS metaG | ecosystem: Environmental > Terrestrial > Soil > Wetlands > Peat | place: Germany: Weissenstadt | collected 2010-09-21 | reverse complement strand
GGCAAGCACGACTTCCACCCGGACTGGAACTACACCATCCGGCCAGAACCCCACGAGACACCCGTACCGTCACGGAAGCAGACGACACACCGGTAAAACATCAATTATTTCTTCGCGGCTGCTTAGTGGAAATCTTTAATGTGCCGAACGGGCCGTGGTCTTACGGTCCGCATGCGGCAATGCGCTTTGCGAGGCGGTGCCACCGCGACTGGCCCTGACGTCCACCCTCACATGCCTCGGCGGCCCGGCGCGCCTGTGAACGACCCTGGCCCGGTCCCCTGGTCCCCTGACTCGTAGCCCCCGTGCCGGGTGGTCGGTTGCCGTCGCCGGTGCGGAGGTCCGCCCGGCTGGCCTGGTAAAGCTCAATGTCTCCATGCGGGCGCTGCCCGAGCTGATCGAGGCCGCCGCCCGCAGCGGGGATACACAAGTTGCCAGTGATGCTCTCAACCGGCTCGCGGAAACGACACGGGCTGCCGGGACCGACTTCGGGCTGGGAATCGAGGCGCGCTCAAGCGCGCAGGTGAGCCAGGGCGAGACTGCCGAGCGCCTGTACGGTGAAGCGGTTGCCCGGCTCGGCTGCACCCAGCTGCGCCCGGAGCTCACCAGCCCGCACGCCATCAACGAAGCGGCCAAGCACGACGCATTCGCTACGCCGGTCGGTGAGCCCGGCGTGCCGCTTGGGGTCCGGAAATTCACCGTTATCGGCCCGGCCAGGTATAAGCGTCCATACCGCCTCCCGCCGGACACCACTAACACCGCCCGTCAGCCTGCTCCCGGGCCGGACCGGAAACCGGGCGGCCCAGCAGACAATCGCAGCTGCTTAAGACGAGGAACGCAGGGGCGGCCTTAACCTGCGCCAGGGCCGGGGCCAGGGGCCTTCACGGGCGCGAGAGGCCACCAAGAGCGAAAGTGTGGATGCCAGCAGACAAGAACCGGGATGGTGCGAGATGCCCACCAAGACACAGGCTACGATGATGCGCCCGGGTCAGGTGCGACCCAGTGACTGACATACGGGTTCACCTGCCGCCCCGCCCAGCCCCGAGCGGAAGCACGGACTGGCGCGATCTCGCCGCGTGCCGTGACACCGATCCCGAGCTGTTCTTTCCGGTCGGGAACGCCAGGCCGGCGCTGCGTCAGGTGGTCCGGGCCAAACAAATATGCGCAGGATGCACCGCCCGTACTCCTTGCCTGGAATGGGCGCTGGCCAGCGGCCAGGAGGCCGGCGTGTGGGGCGGCACCAGCGAGGACGAGCGGCGCGCTCTACGGCGCACGGGCCAGGCACCCCAGGCATGAGCGAGGCGATGACATGACGGCAATGATCGATAATTCCTGGTCCAGAGCGCACGGGAAAGGTGAACGGTCGGCGATGGCTGCGCTCACGCCTCTCTTCGACGGCCCTGGGCCCATCGGGGTCTGGGTGGTGGCGGCCTTCTTGCCAGCCGCGCTTAGTTACGTCGTTGACCGGGATGTTGGGGCTGGTCAGTGATCGTAAGGGATCAAGGAACGCTTGACCGGTGCTCCTATCTGCCATTGCTGCCCGGCGTCTGGTCAGCCAGCCACCGCAGCGCCGCCTCCATCAGCGGCGCCGCGTTCCTCAGCCACTGGTTGTACTCGCTTTGCCGCAGCACTCTTCGCGGGTCAAGCACGCACCGGCATGGTGTGTCGCGCGCCCGGACCCGCGGCCGTTTTGGGCCGCCACCGGTAAGTTGCCGCCGTGAGGCACCAGGCTGCTGCAAGTGTGCAGCGCCAGCAGGCGCTCGCCGTGCTGGCCAGCCAGTTGCAGCTCCCGGCCGCACCCGGCTGCTCAGCGGCTGCGGCGCCGGGTGGCGCGCATCTGCTCCTCGAGGACCCAGGTTCGGCCACCGTCGTGTGAAGCCTGGCCCTGCCAGTGAACGAGTCGGGCCCGATGTCGGTGAAGCGCCAGCGCAGCTGGGGATCTTCCTCGTCACTGACCAGCAGGATGTCACCGTCGGCGGGCCGGCCGACGAACCGCCGCACCCGGCAGTTGACGGGTTCGACCCAGGTGGAACGCCAGGCGTCGATAGAGGGGTCGTAGAACCGGATCGTGGAACCGTGAAACGCCGAGGGTGGCTGGCCCTCGCCGGGCTGGCCGCGGCCGGGAACGATCCAGATGTCCTGCACGGCGCGGCCGCCCAGAACCCAGCCGAAGTGCAGTTCGCCGGTCGCGGTGGCAGGCTCGCCGTTAGCGCCGGTTCCGGTCCACTCCAGGTCCCAGGAGCCCACGAACTGCCCGAACATCATCAGCTTGCCGACGTGCTCATCGGCCGGACCGGAAACGTGCAGGGCGTCGATGAACCCGTCATCCGGCCGGGCGGCCTCCGCAGGGATCGTCATCACTGCTCCTCCCTTTGCTGCGCGGCAAGCAAGCCACCTGCCCACCAGGTACGCGCTCACCTCAGGACCACGGACCTGTCGCACGGGTCCTGAGACTCGACTCTGAACAGCCGAACCTGCGGGGCTTCCTTCAGCGCAGTGTGCGGAACGCCGCGCGCAGCTCTTCGGAAAACAGTTGCGGTTGTTCCCAGGCGGCGAAGTGGCCTCCTCGTTCGGCTTCGTTGAAGCAGATCAGCGCTCCTGCCGTGTTCGATGGGATTGGTGAGCGGCTCGATGATCTTCAGCTGCTCGATGATCCAGCCGGGCCAGCCGTGCAAGACGATCAGCGGCAGCGCGCCCTGGTGCGGCGACCGGACGTGGATGAAATGTACGTCGAGCCCGTCGATCTCGGTCACGAACTGCGGGAGCGCGTTCAGCTTCGCCTCGCATCCGCGCCAGTCGTATTCGGTTGCCCAGTAGTTCGCGAGGTCCTGTACCGTCACGAGCTGTACGCCCTGTGACTGATCATCGACAGGCTCCCGCTCGGGCGGCCGCCACGCCGCGATCCGTCGCCGGAGGTCGGCGACCGCCTCTTCGGCAATATCGACGCGAAACGGCCGAACGGCCATATCCGCGTTCACGGCAGTGGTACCGGTGCTTTTCGGTGCACCTGAGATGGAGCCGGGACCCTCCGAGGTCGGCAGCGTGGTCGACGAGGAGCTCATGACGGATCTCTTTCACCAGGCCTGACCGCCTCTGCTGGCGGGTCGGCGGGCATCATCCTCGCGTCACGCGTGCCGCACCGCGCCGGTAAGAAACCCTGGTCGACACCCCTGGCACGTCCCTGGGGCGGCTCCCGGCCTAAATCGTCGGCTCCACGTCGACCTGCGGCGGCTGTGTCATTCGCGGCGTATACGGACCTGGCAGACCAGGCGGCTAGGGCAGGCCAGGGATCCGAAGCAGCATGTCTCCCAGGGTGTCTGCCTGGCGCGACACAGAAGCGATGGTCGTTCGACGGGCTGGGCATCCATTTCATCCACGTCAAGTCGCCGCACGAGGACGCGTTGCCGCTGATCATCACGCTCGGCTGGCCCGATCGGTGATCGAGCTGCTCGAGGTCGTCGGCCCGCTGACGGACCCGGCCGCGCACAGCGGCCCCGCCGGGGACGCGTTCGACCTGGTGCTGCCGTCGCTGCCCAGCTACGGCTTCTCCAGAGTGCCGGCCGAGGTCCGCTGGGATCCCGGCCGCACCGCACGAGTTTGGGCGGAGCTGATGAACCGTCTCGGCCAGACCCGCTACGTCGCCAGGGTCCAGGCCAGGGGATGGCACGGGCGCGACGTCCCCGCCCGATCCACGATCGTAAGTCAGTACCGACTAGTCCACAGTCGCGGGATGAAGGTCGTTGCCCTGCAACCTCGGGCTGGCGCTGGCCGGTCCGGCCGTCGGCGCTCGTCAGCCAACCCAGGGAGAGGGAAGGTCCTATGTCCGGCAGAACTGAAATTCGTCCCTTCCAGGTCGACATGCCCGGCGAGGCGATCGCCGACCTGCGGCGGCGCATCGCGGCGACGCGCTGGCCCAGCCAGGAGCTCGTCGCCGACCGGTCGCAAGGCGTGCAGCTGGCGATGCTCCAGGAGCTCGCCCGCTACTGGGCGACCGGCTACGACTGGCGCACGTGCGAGGCAAGGCTGAACGCGCTGCCGCAGTTCAGGACCGAGATTGACGGGGAGGGCATCCACTTCATTCACGTGAAGTCGCGGCGCGCGGACGCGTTGCCGCTGATCATCACGCACGGCTGGCCAGGCTCGGTGATCGAGCTGCTCGGGGTCGTCGGCCCGCTCACCGACCCGACCGCGCACGGCGGCTCCGCCGGGGACGCGTTCGACCTCGTGGTGCCGTCCCTGCCCGGCTACGGCTTCTCCGCCCAACCGGCAGAGGTCGGCTGGAACCCCGGCCGCATCGCGGCAGCCTGGGCGGAGCTGATGCACCGCCTGGGCTACACCCGTTACGTCGCCCAGGGCGGCGACGTGGGCGCAGCCGTCACCGACGCGATGGGCCGCCAGGCGCCCGAGGGGCTGCTCGGCATCCACATGAACTTGCTCCTGGCGGGGCTGGGCGGCGGCTACCCTTCGGCGGCACCCTCCGAGGAGGAACGCGCGGCGCTCGACGCGATCACGACGTTCAGGACGAGCGGCAATGGCTATCTCATCGAGCAGGACACGCGGCCGCAGACGATCGGCTACGCTCTGCTGGATTCACCGGTCGCCCTGGCGGCCTGGATGCTCGACCATGACACGGACAGCTATTACAAGATCTCTCGTGCCTTCCTGGACAAGCAGCCCGCGGGCCATCTCACCCGGGAGAGCATCGTCGACAACATCACGCTCTACTGGCTGACGGGCACCGGGGCCTCGGCGGCCCGGGAATACTGGGAGACCGGACAAGCAGCAGCCCTCACGGCCGGGCAGGCTCCTCCGCAGGTCTCAGTCCCGGTCGGCTTCACCACGTTCCCCGGCGAGATCTTCCGGGCCCCGCGCAGTTGGGTCGAGAAGGTCTACCCCAGCCTCAGCTACTTCCACGAGGTCGACCGGGGCGGCCACTTCGCCGCCTGGGAAGAGCCCGAGCTGTTCGCGACCGAGATCCGGGCGGCGTTCAAGTCGCTGCGCTAGGTCGCCGCGGCCATCCGTCCGCCGTCGCGCAGTACCTCGCGAAGCTGTTTGCGGGAGCTGATATCGAGCTTGGTGAAGATCTTGCGCATGTGCCATTCGATGGTGCGGGCGCTCAGGAACAGCTGGGCGCCGATCTCTGCATTTGTCAGCCCGTCATCTGCGAGCCGCGCGATCTGTGTCTCCTGGGCGGTGAACTCGTTGGCCGGTTGAGCCGTGCGCTTGCGCACAGTCTCACCCGTGGCCAGCAGCTCGCGACGGCCGCGCTCAGCGAACGCCTCCATGCCCATCGCGACGAAGCCTTCGTAGGCAATGCGCAGTTGCACGCGTGCGTCCACGCGGCGGTTCTCGCGCCGCAGCCACTCGCCGTACAGGAGATGACCGCGGACCAGGGCGGGGCGCATGCGGGTGCCGCCGAGCCGCTGGATCGCCTCACGGTACAGGCGCTCGGCGCGCTCGCCATCGCTGAGCAGCGCTCGTGAGCGCCCCTCGATGCCGAGCGCCAACTCGGTCCCGGCCGCGCGCGTTCGCTCGCAGAGGCGCTCCAGCGCGTCGGCCGCGAGCTCGGTCCTGCCGCAGCGTGTGGCCGCCTCGACCAGCTCGGGCAGCGACCACACCGAGAGCATCAGCTCGTCCCGCGCGCTCGCACTCTCAGCCGGGCCCAGCGTCGCCCGATACTGGCCGAGGCCGTTGTAGAGCACCGCACGCGCAAGCTCGCCAAAGGTAAGCACTACCCCCTCCCCCCGGGCGATCGCCGTTGATTCGCTGGCCTCGATCAGCGCCAATGCATGTGCCTCGTCGCCGCGACACCCAGCGAGCAGCGGTCTTGCGAACACCATCGGTGCGGTGGCGGTCGCATCCGCGATCGCGTCGGCCTCGTCGATCAGCCCCGCCGCAGCACCAAGATTGCCATCGAAGATGCGTTCAAGCGCGAGAAGGTCGAGGGCGAGCGTGAGCACTGCGAGCGCACCGGCGTCGCGCGCGATCTGCACGTTGCGGGTGGCCAGCTCATGCCATGCATCGTCATCGAACAGGTCAGGCGCGACGCGACGAGCGATCCACGGCCAGCGCAGGTCTTGCCCGGCACCCCGGCCCTGGTCGCGAACCTCGCTGAGTGCCCGCTTGAGCGCCGGCGCGCTGGCCGCGTAACCATCGGTGAAACGGACTGCAAGGCCATCGAGTAGCAGGTCGGCGGCACGAGGTACCCCTGGTGCGGGCCGTGCCCGGCGAGCGGCCTCAGCGGCCTCCAATACACCGCCCCCGAGGCGGCCCGCGATGCTCGCCGCGCGCAACGCCTCCAGGTATGTCTCGCGCGCCAGGCCGGGATCGAGCAGTTCTAGCTGCCTAGCCGCATCAAGGAGCAACGGCACCGCGGCTCCGCCGCGCCTCAAGTCCAGGGCGATCTGCCCGCGCAGGCGCTGGAGCCCGGCCTGGTCGAACTTGCCCAGCGGCCCGGCCGCTGCGGTTGCGAGGAGCGTCGAGGCCTCTTGGGGTGCTCCGGCCAGCTGCTTGGCCCGCGCGGCCTCGAGCGCGCGCCGCGCCCGCCGATCCGGGTCAGGTGTCAGCGCCGCGGCGCGCTGCAGGAAAGCAGCAGCTGCGGCCAGCCCGCCGCGCGCCTGAGCCCGCCCGGCGGAACGCTCCAGCTCCCAGGCGACGTCCTCGTCGGGCGCGAGCGTCGCGTGGGAGCGGTGCCAGGCCCGGCGGTCCGGATCGACCTCGGCATCGGTGGCCGCGGCCAGCGCCCTATGCGCATTTCGGCGCTCCTCGGCCACCGCCGCACGGTAGACCGTTGAACGCAGCAGCGGGTGGCGGAAGGTAACTTGCGCGCCGAGCTCAAGCAGGCCATCCGCTTCCGCAGGAGCCGCCGCCTCAGCTGGGATGCCCAGTACCGCGGCTGCTCGCCAGAGCAGAGTTGGCTCACCGGTCGGCTCGGCCGCAGCCACCAGCAGCAGCCGTTGGGTGGCGGCGGGCAGCTGCTGGACGCGCCGACGGAAGCTCGCTTCGATCCGGCCCGGCAGCGGTTGCTCGCCCGGCAGACCGAAGCCGCCGGCCCGTTTCGCCGGCGACAGTCCACGTGGCAGCTCAAGCAGCGCCAGCGGATTGCCGCGCGCCTCAGCGAGTATCCGATCCCGCACGGGCTCGTCTAGTGGCGCGGTGATGACCGACGCAAGCAATTCGCGCGCACGGTCGTCCGGCAGCCCCTGCAGCGGCAGATCCGGCAGCCCGGCCAGTTCGTCAAGCTCGCCCGGCTCACGCACCGCGAAAAGCAGCACAACCGACTCCGCCTGCAGGCGCCGCGCCACGAACGCCAACACCTGTGCCGAGGACCGGTCAAGCCATTGGGCATCATCAACCAGACACACCAGAGGCCGTTCCTCGGCAGCGTCAGATAGCAAACCGAGCACCGCCAAACCCACCAGGAACCGGTCGGGCCGCTCCCCCGAACTCAAGCCAAACGCCGTCCCGAGCGCATCGCGTTGCGGCGGCGGCAACTGTCCGAGGCCGACCAGCATCGTGCCGCACAACTGATGCAGGCCGGCAAAGGGAAGTTCCATCTCCGACTCGACCCCTACCGCACGAACGACCCGGCAGCCCGCAGCGCGCTCGGCGGCGTAACCCATCAGGGCGGTCTTGCCTATCCCCGCCTCACCGCGCAGCACCAACACCGCGCTCCGCCCAACCCGCGCATCGGCCAGCAGCCGGTCCAGCCTCGCACACTCGGCTTTACGTCCGGCGAGCCCGGCATTGGCGTCCTGAAACGGGATACGGGTCATCTCTTGCGCCTGGACCGGGATCTAACCGCCGGCGACCATGGCCACGATGCGTATCTCGCGCGCACCGGTTAGCGGACAAGCGGGACCGCCCCGCTCGCGCGTGTCGGTCCCGTCGACATACACATTCAGAAACCTATTCAACTCGCCGCGCTCGTTGAAGAGGAGATCGGCGACGGGCAGGGCTCGCAGCGCGTCCCCCACAGTCTCTGCCGCGACGTCGAAGCGCTGCCTGCCCCCAGCCTGCGCAGCGAGCATGTTCGGAACTATCACGTGAACCACTGCGTGACCTCCACCGACAAGATAGGAGGAAGATTTCGCGCCGCCTCGACCCAGGTACCGTCGGCGAGCGCGAAGAAGGAGCCGCTCTGGGTCCCGAAGTAGAGCGAGTCCGCGTCGAAGGCCGACGCCTCGCGGAGCACCGCCGCCCAGGACGGCCGCGGCAAGCCGTCCGAGATCTCCTCCCACGTCCGCCCGGCGTCCCGCGTGCGGTAGACGGCAAGCTGCCCGTCCGGGCTGTAGTGATACTCGGGACCCTCCTCCGGGATAACGAAGGCCCTATCAGGGTCCTTGGGGTCGATCATGATCGGGTAGCCGAAGCTAGTGGGCAGCCCGTTCCCGTCGAGTCGCTCCCAGGAGTCGCCGCAGTTGTCAGAGCGGTACACACCGAAGTGGTTCTGCTGCCAGAGCCGTTCCGGCCTCGCGGGATGCAGCAGCAGCTTGTGCACGCACTGCCCGACCTCCGGGTATGGATCCGGGAGGAAGTCAGCGGCAACGTTCTTGTTGACTGGCATCCAAGTCTGTCCGCCATCTTCCGTGCGGAAGGCGCCCGCCGCGGTGATGCCCACGTACATGCGCTGACGGTCGCCAGGGTCGACCTGAATCGAGTGGCAGCACAACCCGCCGGCGCCGGGAGACCAGCGGTCACGCGTGCAGTGCTCAAGAAGGCCGAGGTTGGGCTCCCACGTCTTGCCGCGGTCATCAGAGCGGAAAAGAACGCCGGGATCAGCCCCGAGGTACAGCGTTTCAGGCTCCTGTGGAAGGCCCGGCTCGATGTGCCACGCTGCGTTCACTGTCAGCCCCGACCACGCGGGCAGGCCGATCTTCTTCGAGCGCTCCCACGTCTTGCCGCCATCGGACGAGCGCTGGACGGTCGGACCGTACACGAGATGGTTCGCCGCCGCGTAGACCGTGCCGTCACGTGCATCGACCGTCGCGTGGAACACACCCCAGCCGTTAAGCAGCGGGTCCTCAGCCTGCCAGGTACGGCGCGCGTCATCCCCCCGCAGCATGAAAAGCCCCTTGCGCGTGCCGACCAGGGCCAGGACGCCGATAGCCATGGGCCTAATCCGCCTGCAAGTTGGGTCGTCGCAGAGCCCAGCAGGGCAGCACTTCAGATACCTGGTTCGCTGCGCGCATCTGCCACCGCCCAGTCCAGGATCCCCCGCTGCTGTTTACGCTCTGCAGCATCACGCGGTATCCCCTCTTCGGCGGCTCCCTGGCCATCGTAAACGAGTCCCGAACCTTGGACACCCGGTGGTCCGGATCGGGATCAGGCTTTCTGCGCTGGCGCAGGATGGTCTGACCTACGCCGCGAACGATAGGTGGCCGTACAGTCTTATGGCGAGAGTCGGGTTCAGCTGCTCTTCGCCGCCGATCCGGCCGTCAGCTGTGCGAGGTAGGCGGCGGCTCGCCGGTCGACCTCGGGGACCGGGTCAGCGTAGTGCCGCAGCGTGGCCGCGCCGCCGCCGCTGTGGCCGAGGCGCGCGGCGGTATTGTGGAGGTCGAAGCCGCCGACCAGGAGCTGGCTGGAGTTGTAATGCCGTCCGCCCTTAATGTCGAGCTTGACCGCGGCCGCGGCGGCCGCCTCGGCGACCTTGTGCGTGGCCTAGTCGGGGTTCCACGGCTGGGTATGGGCTGGGTCGTCGGAGAACAGATAGGCGTCGTCTCGTAGCGCGGCGCCAACGGCGGCCAGCTCGGCGCGGATCTCGTCCAGGTGGGTCGCGACCAGGGCGCAGGTGTCCGGGTCGATGTCCAGCCAGCGGTCCTGGTGGGTCTTGGTGTCCTTACGGACGCGCTGGCCGCCGCGGACGACTTAGTTGAAGGCGACGTGCGGCAGCAGGATCGCCCGCACCGAGGACATTCGTTCCACGAACCGTTCCACGCACTGGGGGTTATCGCTGCGCCACGAGATCGGGCGAGCATGCGGCCCCGCGGACGCGAACGTCTTCGACAGGACGTTATGGCGTCCCATCCGGAACATGCGTGGCGATCGGCTGGACAGGGGCAGTCAGCAACAGCCGCTG
>Ga0116218_1002527_pt1 | contig 10078 bp, 6 predicted proteins | sample Sb_taG_2_FD_88966 | JGI IMG/M metagenome (GOLD analysis project Ga0116218, IMG submission 88966) | Peat soil microbial communities from Weissenstadt, Germany - Sb_50d_5_LS metaG | ecosystem: Environmental > Terrestrial > Soil > Wetlands > Peat | place: Germany: Weissenstadt | collected 2010-09-21 | reverse complement strand
GCCCGAGGCGCCGCCACCACTCCCGCAATAATCACCGATTGCAGCGCTCCAGGTTTGTCGATCAGGTACACAGCGGATTTCGCTGCAACCGGAACGATCTTGACGTCCTTGGCCCAAACGCTTCCGCTCTTCCACGCCCCAAAAAGCTTCTCCAGCTTCGGCGTCACTTCTTTCAGCGTCGTGTCGCCCACCACGATGAGCGTCGACTTGTTGGGACCGATCCATGTGTCATGAAACTTCACAAGATCTTCGCGCGTTAGTTTCGCCACGCTTTCCTTTGTCCCAGATCCCGTCAGTGGATTCCCATACGGATGCCCCGCCCCGTATAAAAGCCCTGGCAACACTCGCAAAGCCAGCGTTGCGGGCGTGTTTTGTTCACGTTCGATTCCGGCCAGCACCAGTTTCTGCTCGCGCTTTACCTCCGCTTCCGGATACGACGGATGCAATACCACGTCCGCAAACAAGTCGAGCGACGGGTCAAGTTTCGAGGTCAATGCGGAAAGGGAAACGAACGATAAATCAAGGTTCGAATATCCGCGCAACGTCGCTCCGAGCAACTCCAGTTCGTCGCTGATCTGCAGTGCGTTGCGCGTCTGCGTTCCGTCGGTTAGCACCTGCATCGCCAGGTTCGCAGTTCCCGGCGTCGTTAATGCGTCGGACGCGAATCCAGCGTCGGTGGCCAGCGTGAAATTCACCAGCGGAACTTCGTGACGCTCCGCCAGGATTATTTCCAATCCATTCGACAGCGTAGCCCGCTGCAACTTCGGCAATTTCAACTCTGGAGGCGTGCCGGTTTCAGGTGCCTTGCTGCGATCCGCGCCAGCTGATGCCGTCTTGTAGTCAGGGAAAGGATCCACTTCGAGGATGTACACGCCGTCCGAGAGCCACCGCTGTGCCGCCGCCCGCAAATCCTCCGCCGTAGCCTCTCGCACGCGTTTGAGCGAGATCTTGTAAGCGTCCGGGCTTCCGCGATACACCTGGCTCATTGCCAGCCGGTCCGATTTTCCGCCGAACCCTCCAATCCGCTCGATCCCGCGAATGAATTCGGCCTCGTACTGCGCCTTGACGCGCTGCATCTCTTCGGCCGTCGGTCCATTTTTCAGAAAGCGCGCCAGTTCCTCATCCAGTTCTTTTTCCACCTGCGCAATACTTTGCCCCGGCCGTGCCGTTGCTCGCACGTAGAACTGTCCGCCAATCTCCCGCGAGTCCAGGTAGGCTAATGCTTCGGTCGCAATCTGATCCTCATAGACCAAACGCTTGTAAAAGCGCGACGATTTTCCGTTACTCAGGCAATCGCTCACCAGATCCAGATAGTCGGCTTCCGCACTGCCATATTCCGGAATGTTCCACACCTTGTAAATTCGCGCCTGCGGCACGCGGTCCTGCACCACCTGCCGATGCGTGCCCGTCATCTTCGCAACCCACACCTGCTGGTGCGCCACCGGCGGCCCCGACGGGATATCCCCATAATATTTCGTGACTTTTTCTCGCGCCGTCTTCACATCGATGTCGCCCGCTATTACCAGCACCACATTCGACGGCCCGTAATAGGTCTTGAACCACTCCTGCACGTCCTTCATCGACGCCGCATCCAGGTCGGCCATATCTCCGATCGTCGTCCACGAATAAGGATGGCCCGCCGGATAAGTGTTTTGTGTCAGCAGTTGCCGGGTCACCCCGTAAGGCTGATTCTCGCCCTGCCGCTTCTCGTTTTGCACCACGCCCCGTTGCAAGTCGAGCGTCTTCTGATCCAGCGAACCCAACAGATGCCCCATGCGATCCGATTCCATCCACAACGTCAAATCCACCGCTGATGTGGGGACGTTCTGGAAATAATTTGTGCGGTCCGGATTGGTGGTCCCGTTCAAATCCGTCGCGCCAACTCTTTCCATGGAGTCGATGTACCGTCCCGGCACGTGCTCGCTGCCTCCAAACATCAGATGTTCGAACAGATGTGCGAACCCGGTCTTCCCCGGCCTCTCATTCTTCGATCCAACGTGGTACCAGGTGTTGATCGCTACGATCGGCGCTTTGTGGTCCTCATGTACGATCACGGTCAAGCCGTTGTCGAGCACAAAGCGCTCATACGGAATATCAACCTCTTTTGCCTTTGTTTGGGCCGAGCTGCTCGTCACCACTGCGAGCACCAGAAGTAAAATCGCAAATTCCGTCCGCATTCTTAATCCTCCGAAACAAATTTCCTCGAACCAATACCAAATTCCCGAGTGTCATCGGATTTTGGAAACGAAAAGTAGTTTACACCCGAGGATGTTATCCTATGGGGGGTCACGCCGCAGGGGCTTTACCCTCTTCATGTCCAATCCAATGACCTCCGATTCGAGCGTATCCGAACCAAACGCCAACCCGGCCGCTCCGGAATCCACGCCGCCTGCCGAGCCCGCCGAATCCTTCAAGGATATTTTTTCCCAGTACGAAAAAAGTCATTGCCGCAAGAAGGAACCCGGCGCCCAGGGCCGCGAAGGTACCATGATCGCCGTAACCGCCGACTCCATCGTCCTCGATGTCGGATTCAAGACGGAAGGCGTTCTTCCCCTCACCGCGTTCCCCGCCGACAAACCGCCGAAGCCCGGCGACAAAGTGCAGGTGACCATCAAAGGCCGCGATCCCGAAGGCTACTACGAATTAACCCGCGGCAAGGTCGAGCATCCCACCGACTGGGCCTCACTGGAAAAAGCTTTCGCCGAGAAGTCGACCATCATCGGCACCGTGACCGGCGTGGTAAAAGACGGCCTGAGCGTCGATATCGGAGTGCGAGCATTCATGCCCGCCTCGCGCAGCGGCACCCACGACGCCTCCGAACTCGAGAAGCTGGTCGAGCAGGAAATCCGCTGCCGCATCATCAAGCTCGACGTGGAAGATGAAGACGTTGTAGTCGATCGCCGAGCCATTGCCGAAGACGAAGAACGCGCCGGCAAACAGCGTCGCTACTCCGAACTCAAAGAAGGCGATACTGTCCACGGCGAAGTCCGCAGTCTCACCGACTACGGCGCTTTTGTCGATATCGGAGGCGCGGATGCCCTGCTTCACGTCGGCGAAATTTCCTGGCGTCGCGTCAGCAAGCCCTCCGACGTGCTTTCCACCGGCCAGCAGATCGAAGCTAGGATCATCAAGATCGATTCCGACAAGCGCCGCATAGCGATCAGCATGAAGCAGCTGCAACCTCATCCGTGGGACGCCGTCGCGGAAAAATACAAAGCAGGCGAAAGGGTGCGAGGCACCGTCACCCGCCTCATGGATTTCGGCGCATTCGTGGAAATCGAGCCAGGCATCGAAGGCCTGATTCATATTTCCGAAATGTCGTGGGCCAAGCGAGTAAGAACTGCGGGTGATGTAGTAAAACCAGGCGAGACCGTTGAAGCCGTAATTCTCGCCGTAAGCCCAGCCGAACGCCGCATCTCGCTAGGCCTGAAGCAGGCGCTCGGCGATCCTTGGGCCGGGGCGGCACAAAAATTTGCGCCCGGCACCGTGATCGAAGGCTCCGTGACCAGTCTGACGAAGTTCGGCGCCTTCGTGCAGCTGACCGAAGGCGTCGAGGGCATGATTCACATCAGCGAAATCAGCGCGGAGAAGCGCATCAATCACCCCCAGGAAGTGCTGAGGACGGGGCAAGTGGTAAAGGCGCAGGTGCTCGCTCTCGACACCGAAAAACGCCTCATACGCCTCAGCATGAAACAACTGGTTCCATCCGGCCTCGATGAGTACCTAGCCGAACATAAAGAAGGAGACATCGTGACTGGCCGCATGATCGAAGTTCCCGGAGGAAGCGCGCGAGTGGAACTCGGCGAAGGCGTCGTGGCGGCGTGCCATATAGCCGAGGATCATTCGGCGCAGCCAGCGAAGCAAGAAGAACATGCTGAACCGTCTTCTTCGACTTCATCAAAACCCGATCTGTCGTCCCTGGGCTCCATGCTCCAGACACGCTGGAAAAGCGGTGCTCCCTCCAGCGAGAGCAAGCCGGAAGCCCTGCGTACCGGGCAGATTCGCAAATTTCGAATCGCCAAGCTCGACCCAGCGACAAAGAAGATTGAATTGGAATTAGAGTAATCGGCAAAGCATCCGGCAGAGACGCTACGGCCGGAAATGCGCCCGTTCCCGACTCAGAAATTGAAGCGATACCCCAGAATCATTTTGGCAATCAGGTGGTCGGTCGCGCCGGTAACGCCGACGCCGAGGCCAAAGTTGATCTCCCACTGCGGAGCGATATTCAAATCAATCGCCGGGAAAATCTGGTGCTGTTGTTGCGAGACCGCATCGAATCCCGTCACGGGCCCGACCGATCCGTAATATTCCAGACCTCCAGCGATCTTCGGAGTCAAATCGTAGCTGAATTTAAAATTGGGCGAAAAGACAACGCCTTGGTTCACGCTCTCACCATGGAAAGACCGGTCAAGCGTAGGGTTCAGTGACCAATACCATCGGCCGACTTTTTGGTCCACGATAGGTCGAATCTCCCACGTCCAAGTGTCCACCGAATATTGTCGTCTCTGGTAGCCGATTTCGTTTGAGATGCTTACCCCTACCGGCCAGTGCCATTTCTTCGGGACGGCAACGCGCGGCCGGATGTGATCCCCCACCCACTGCCAGCTCTGGCCCTCGGTCATGGAAGTGAAGATATAAAAGCCGCACTCGAACCAATCATTGAAGCCATGCGTGATCTCGACCGTCTCATGCTCGGCGTGATTCGTGGGATAAACGCCGTCCACCATCGTCTTGGAGCCGTCGATTGTGAAGTTGCTATGGAGTTCAACCATGGTGTGTCCGGGATCAACCAGGTCCGATCCGTACACCTGGATTTCGTAGTTGTCTTGAGCGCGTAAGCGGGCTGCAGACAAGACGACCATCAGCAAAGCGAACTGGAGGAGGCAGCCGCGCGCAAAACCGCGCCGGAAAGCTCGGCCGAAACATGAGCGCGCGTTCATGCCGCTTGGAGCACGCTGACCGGCAGCGACAAAGTTATAACCGCACCGCCTCCCGCGCGATCAGAAATCTTAGCCAAACCGCCATGAGCCTGGACGACCGCATCCACAAAGGCAAGTCCGAGCCCGTGCCCAGGAGAATGTTGTCCCTTCACGAAGCGCTTGAAAGCCTGGCTGCCGATATCAGGCGGGAATCCCGGGCCATTGTCTTCAATCACCAGTTCTGCCGATCCTGGATTCGAATGGAGCCGAATGTTTACCCGGCATCCCGCTGGCAAGTGCGTCAATTCGTTTTCCAGCAAATTGCTGACCACGCGATTCAGCAGAGGCAAGTCAGCATCCACGACCACGTGCTCTTCGAGGTCACTGGTCACTTCGTGATGCCTCTCTGCCATGGCCGGCTGGTAAATATCAACTAGTTGCCTCACCACATCGGAGAAGTCAACCGGGCCGCGATCGATGTGAAGCGCACCAGCTTCCGCCTCGGCCAGATCCAGCGTGGTGTTCAGCAACTGCAGGAGCTTATCCAGCCCTTCAATCGCTTCCCCAACCGAGTCACGCCACTTCTCATTCCCTTCATTGCATAATGCGGATTCGAGCGTTCCACGAATCAAGGTGACCGGGCTTTTCAGATCATGCGCTACAGCGCCGGTGACCGTGCGAAGCTGATTCACCGAAGACTGGAGCCGGTCCAACATGCGATTAAACGTCTTCGCCAATCGCGAGATTTCGTCCGAATTCACTGGCTCAGGCAACCGCTCTTCCAGGTCTTCGGTGCCAATTCGCGCGACCGTTTCCGTAATGCGTTCAACGCGGAGAAGAGTACGACGTGCGCTCCAATAGGAGATTACGAAACCGAGCAGGAACATGCCGCCCCAGACCATGAGAAAGCGACGGGCCAATATGTGCAGCAGATGCTTGGCTCCACGATCCGAGAGTCCTAGATAGACAGTTCTTCCGTTTTGCGCTTTGACAACGACTCGAAAAGTTTGCGGCCATCCTTCCACCGCTATGGATTTCGGAGCGCCCGGAACTAGCTTCGCCCGCTGAATCGCTGTGACAAAAGCATCCTTGGAGCTCGGGCCGACCCACAACGGAGCTTCACTGTTATTGGGATCAGTTGCCAGGAAGAAGACAGAATTCAGCCTTTCCCCGCGAGAATTGCGCTCATCCGGTACTTCCTGAGTAGCAAGCTCGGCCACTTCGCGAACTATCCGCTTGTACAGGTGGTCGCTCGGAGTATCGGCCGAGACCTGAGCAAGAACCTCCGCTTCGCCGGTAAGCCAGGTGTCGCTGCGCTCGCGGATGCCCTGAGCGACAAGAAAATAAACGATGGAGAACGCCACAGCCGTTCCAAGCGCAAACGCCAGCGTGGTCCAAATCGAAATCCGCCAGGCGGCGGTCGCACGTAAATTCTTAGGCATTCTTGAGAACATAGCCAACACCACGAATGGTGTGGATCAGCGGCCGCGGCGTGTCATGGTCCACCTTGCTGCGCAGACGATAGATATGGACGTCCACCACGTTGGTGGCCGGATCAATCCGCATCCGCCAAACATGGTCCAGAATCATGGTACGAGTTACCACACGACCTTCATTCCGGCAAAGATATTCCAGCAGTGAAAACTCTTGTGGAGTTAGTTGCAGCAAGTGATCGCCCCGCCGTGCTTCACGACGCACCAAATCAAGCTGCAAGTCGGCAGCTTGCAAACGCACCGATTCATTCTGTGGAACCGTCGACCTGCGCAGGAGATTTCTCAGTCTCGCCAGCAGTTCCGGCAGCGCGAAGGGCTTGGTGAGGTAGTCGTCTCCGCCCTGCTCCAGCCCCCGCACCCGCTCGCCCACGGACCGCCGTGCTGACAGGATCAAAACTGGCGCCGAACTACCTTGAGCGCGGCACCGGGCAATCAAATCCAATCCATCCGTGTCCGGAAGGCCAAGGTCGATGATGAAGGCATCGTGAATACCTTCCAGGGCCATGGCCTCCCCAGCCTTCGCCGTGCTGGCCGTATCCACCTGGTATCCGGCCTCTTCCAGCGCGCGTTTCAGGAACTGCTGAATGGGTTCATCATCTTCTACCACCAGCAATCGCATAGGAACTCCCTGCCAGTCCAAGACTTTACACCTCCAGGTGGGATGCAGGAAATAGGATCCGGGAAATTCCCCCAAACCAGCAACGCCGCCATTCACTGCGGATGCCAGGTCATGTCCACGCGCACTGGCATCTCGTTCTTTACTCGGATCGTCAGGAGCGATGGCGGGTCGATTTTGAAATCGGAAAGTGTAGCCGGAATTGTCCCCGTGATGTGAGTCTTGCCGCCTTGCGTCTCCAGTTTGAAAGGAATCTGCTTGAACTGCGCGGTCTGGCCGGCAAACTGAATCTCCAAATCGGCGTTAACGGTCGCCGATGCAGCGGCCGATTCGGGCAGGTGGGTGCGCACGGTAACGATAGGAAACTCCGCGCCGCGCGTGACCTGAACCATATGCAGATCGCGGTTGCTGTCCCCCGAATCAAACGACTTCACCGCTACTGCGATCAGGAAATCGCATTCTCCCGCGTGGCAAACGCCCTTGCCGCGCGCCGCATGGCTCACGCCCTCGGACTCGTGCAGTGGGTGCGACACATGGTACGTCAGACTACTTTGTTCCAGCACCCACTGGCTATCCGATCCGCCAAACGCGGGCAACGTCAGAAGCACGAAGGCAATCAGTGTTTTCTTGTTCATAAATTGTGCTTAGAATTTCACCGATACCGAAAGCAGAGCCGCCCCAAAGGCCCCGGCCGTCACGATTGCGACTGGCCCATGCGCGGAGGCGATGCCGTGAACCTTTTCCCCTTTGTTCTTTTCGTCGAAAGCCATAATCCCCAGGATGGGCGTCAAGATCATTCCCGGCCCATGTATCCAAGCCATGGCCTTGTGGAAACGGATCGGACCGCGGCTTTCGGTTCCAGGTACCCTGGGCGCGCGGATGGCGTAGTAAGCGGTCATGAAATACAAATCCCCCGTCAGCCCGCCAAGAGCCGTATGCAGATCGCGCGAGGCCGTGCTCGTGTTCTTGCCGCCGGCGTTGATGGAAGTGGCAACCGTGGCAATCAGCGGGATAGTCGTGATCAAACCCAGCCGTTGATGGATCTTTAGCATGTGGGTTCGTTTGTCGAGCAACGCCTGCTCCCGCGGGTTCCCCTGAGTCTGCTCCGGAGAAAGGCCTAAATCGGAAAGCGAAGGCGCCGTCGCACTGCTGGTCGTAATGCTGGACGGCGCGTTCGGCAAATTGTCCGGTGACGCTGCCGCTGGCTTTGCGCTGATTGGTTCGCCCGCCTCCAGCTTTTCGTCCACAACCCCCGTCCCCGTCCCACTGACTGTCGCGGAAGGAATCTCCAGCGTCTTGAAACCGGCGGCCTCAATCTTCAGCCGGTAGTTGCCCGGTGGCAGGCTGTCAAACCTGTACGTGCCGTCCGCCCCAGTAGTCGTGCTCCGCGTCTGGCCATTGTCTACAGTGTCTACGGTTGTCACCGTCACCGTGGCATTCGCAACCGCGTTACCGGACGCATCCGTAACCCTGCCCGTCAATGCTCCCATTCCAGCCGTCTGAGCCAGCGACGGCGCGATCGCAACCCCCAGACAAACAAAAAAAACGAGGCCACGGACACCACTATGCCGGTTGCGAAAGATCTTCCTCAACATCCTTTACCTCACCCTTTCGATGGTGCCATGACCTCGTGTGGTTCGAGGGCTACAAAAACTAAGATATGTCCGCAACATAACCGTGCCTTTTCCGGAAGATGACAATTTGTTCATGAATCAACCATCTGCGCATTTCCTCTCCCAACTGCGACTATGATTCCATGCAGATTGCCGCCCAGAGTTGAGGTGTTAAGGTGAAATACATTCGTCAAGTGATTCGCGCGACCTTCCTGATGCTCGTCTGCAGTACATGGCTTTGGGGGCAGACCCTCAAGGCCAGACCAGCAGAACCAACTCCGCAACCAACTGATTCCGTTCCCTTGCCAGCGCCGGCCAGTTCCATTCCCTTGACCGTTCCGCCAGGCGCCCCTCTGAAGATAGCGCTCGATTCGGAAGTGCGGGTTCGGGAAGTGGGGCAGGCGATTCATGGCAGGACAACGGAGCCGGTGTATGCGTTCGACAAGTTGCTGATTCCGGCGGGGACGATGGTGAACGGAAGGGTCTCGGCAATAGATAGTGTGCCACGGAAGCGGCGGGTGCTGGATGCGACAGATGGGAATTTTTCTCCGGTGCGGCATGTTCACGTGCAGTTTGACGAACTCGTGATGGCAGACGGACGGCATGTGGCGCTGCAGACAGTGGCGTCTCCGGCGCCCGACGGAATTCTGCGCTTTGTCTCGGCGAATGAGACCGAAAAGAAAAATAAGCTGCAGGATGCGGCAGGGAAGAAAGTGAGTGCGACGCGGCAGGCGATCCATCAGCAATGGAGCGATTTGCAGAAACAGATCCACGAGCCGGGCAAGATGCACAAGCTGAAACGGATCGCCCTGGCGCAGCTACCCGTGCATCCGCAGTACATCGACGCGGGTACGAGTTTCAACGCGGACTTGCTGCAACCGTTGGATTTTGGAACCGAGGCGGTGAATCCGGAGTTGCTTACCGACATAGGATCCGCGCCTCCGAACGGAAGCGTGGTGCACGCGCGGCTGGTGACGCCGCTGAGTTCATCGACGGCCCAGAAGGGAGATCCGGTGGAGGCGCTGATAACTGAGCCGCTGGTGGTTTCGGATCATCTGATTTTGCCCGAGGGCAGCGTGATTAAAGGCTCAGTAGCGGAGGCACACGCGGCGCGCCGGATGGGACGCAACGGGCAGTTGCGAATTCTCTTCCGTCAGGTTGCGCCGCCAAACGGGATAGAGCAGAAGGTCGAGACGAATCTCGAAGGCGTCGCCGTGGCCAAGGACGAGCATCTGAAGCTCGACGCCGAAGGTGGAGCTCAGGTGACCACGCCACGGACGCGGTATTTGACGACCGGGATCGCAGTCATGCTGGCAGCGACCCAAGCGGCCCCGGATCGAGATGCGGGCCGGGGCGGGGCAAGTGGCGGAGAAGCCGGAGGCAGCGCGGCGAACGGAGCGTCCGGATTCCGCTTTGTGGGAATGATTGTGGGATTAG
>Ga0116218_1002526_pt1 | contig 10079 bp, 11 predicted proteins | sample Sb_taG_2_FD_88966 | JGI IMG/M metagenome (GOLD analysis project Ga0116218, IMG submission 88966) | Peat soil microbial communities from Weissenstadt, Germany - Sb_50d_5_LS metaG | ecosystem: Environmental > Terrestrial > Soil > Wetlands > Peat | place: Germany: Weissenstadt | collected 2010-09-21 | reverse complement strand
GTTCGTCGGTCACTCGACCAGCCCGTCGGCCAATCCGACGTCGACGAGCGTCGCCTGTTCGCCGTCGTCGGTGGTCGTGGGGAGTGCGACGTCGTGTGCGGCGACGGTCACGGATACGGCGTCGAGCGGCGCGACCACGCCGGAGGGGTCGGTGAGCTTCACGGCCTCGCCGACGTCCGGGTCGTTTGGGAGCTCGGGCAGCTGCACGCTTGCCGCGACCGGGACGACCGGGGTCGCGTCCTGTCAGCTGTCGTTCACGCCGTCGGCCGCCGGCTCATACACGATCACGGGCAGCTACGGAGGGGACAGCACCCATCAGACCAGCAGCGGCCAGTTCACCCCGCTCACGGTGAGTCCGTCGACGACGACGGTTAACCCGACGAGGACGAACGTGTTATGTGCGCCGGGCACGGTTACGGCGGGGAGTGCGACGACCTGTACGGCGACGGTCGTGGATACGGCGCTGATGAGCCCAACCCTGCCGTCGGGGACGGTCAGCTTCTCGGCCTCGACGCCGGGGTCGTTCGGCTCGGACAGCTGCACGCTTGCCCCGAGCCAGCCCGGCACGTCCCCGGTCCCGTTGGCCGTCGTCAGCGCGTATTGCCAGGTGTCGTTCACGCCGGCGGCTCGCTCATACACGATATACACGATCACAGACAGCTACGGAGGGGACAGCACCCATCAGCCCAGCAGCGGCAAGGAGAACCCGCTCACGGTGTTCGGCCCGTCAAGCCCAGGGAACGCGTCTGTCGGTCACGTGACCGTGTCGGGGACCAGCGCGAGTGTGCCGGTGAGCTGCTCGGGTGGCAGCGCGTGCACGATCAGGCTGACCCTCTCGGCAGTAGAGACGCTCCGCCACGGGAAGGTCACGGCGGTCGCGGCCTCAGCCAAGACCATGAGGAAGACCGTGGTCGTTGGGTCCAAGAAAGTCACGGTCGCGGCCGGGAAGCGCGAGACGGTCAAGCTCAGCCTGAACGGAACCGGCAAGCGGCTCCTGGCCAAGCACAAGCCGCTCAGGACGAAGCTCACTGTGAGAGCGTCGGGCAAGACCGTGGCCAGCTCCACGATTGCCTTCAAAACCAAGAAGAAGAAGCGCTGAGCGACCGCCTACGTCGGGCGTTGCGCGGCATGTGTGTCGCGACGTTCGGTCTGACGGCTGAGGGTTCGTGCCGGAGCCCCGAGGCCCCTTTTTGGGCTGTGGCTGACCTGTGGATCCCGGGGTTTGCGAGCGTGCGGCATGGCCTGCAGCGCGTTAGCGCCCCGGACGACCAGCACCAGCACCGGGCTCTGGCGTGCTCGGTACTGCCCCGTCTGCGATTGCGAGCGCCCGCTTATGACTGCGAGCGGCGACGCGAGATCCGCCGGCGTCGTGAGCACTGCGGCCAGCGGAAAACAGGTCCGCGTGCTTGTCCGCCGCGAGCCCGCAAATCGCCTCTCTGTGCGCGTCTTGACGCTTGGCCCGGGGTCCGGGGCGACGGTCGGATCGAACCGCCCGAGGCGTGCGGTGCTAACCGGCATTTGTGCGAGCTGCAAGCGGCTGAGGGGCCTCCCGGCGCTGGCGCCTGCGTTACCGAACTTGCAGCGAAGCGGCCACCGGGCCGCGGTGACCCCGTGAGGCGTCGATGGGCAGCGGACGATGGTCGACGCGGCCACCCGGACGGGAGTGACCCAAAGTGTCAGCGAGCAGCCGCCAGCAGTCCGCGCTCTGCGGACGCCATCAGCTGGCCAACATCGCTCCCCGCCTGGTGACACCAGGCCTGCACCGTGGCAGGCCACAACCTCACCCGCCAGGAATGGGCCCGCCAAATCCCCCGAACTCCATACCAGACCATCTGTCCCTGAACGACGGGACAAGCGGCCAGGTATCCCACAAGTCGCCACCGCACAAAGCCGCATCCGCCGCCCAGCCCTCTCTGTCAACGTCCGGCGAGACGCTCACCATCGAGGAATCAATGACCTTGAGGGCGAGAACGGAGAACGCCGGACATGTTGGAGACGAGCACGAATGGAGCTGGGGCAGAGGCAGCGGTTGAGGCTTCTGCCGCCGGCCGCGAAGACCAGGGCGGCGTAGCCGAGCTGGGATTCGTGGCCCGCGGGCGCGCCGCGCCGGCAGGGGGCCGCGGTTCCGAGCGGGTGCCTGACCCGGAGCTGGTCGAGCAGGCCAAGCGCCGGTCGTTCACCGCCGAGTACAAGGCGAAGATCCTGGCGAAGGCCGACGCGTGCACCAGGCCGGGCGAGGTCGGCGAGCTGTTGCGGGCCGAGGGCCTGTACACGTCGCACTTGACGTACTGGCGCAAGCAGCGCAAGGACGGGGCGCTGAAGGAGCTCGGCAAGCCGCGCGGACGCAAGCCGGCCGACACGCGCGACGCGCAGATCGTGGCGCTGACCCGGCGGGCTGAGCGGGCCGAGGCCGAGCTGGTGAAGATGAAGCGGGTCGTGGAGATCCAGGGAAACGTCTCGGCGCTGCTGGAAGAGATGCTCGGATCGGGCAGCGCGGAGAGGAGCACCGAGCGATGATCGCGGCCACCGTTGAGGAGCTGACGCCGATCATCGGCACCCGACCGGCGTGCCGGGCGCTGGGCGCCTCATCGGCGACGATCTACCGCCGTCGCCGGCCGCCGGAGCCCAGACCGCCCAGGCCGCGGCACACGCCCGAGCGGGCGCTGAGCGAGCCCGAGCGCCGACGGGTGCTCGAGGTGCTGCACTCCGAGCGGTTCGTCGACGTATCGCCGGAGGAGACCTGGGCGACGCTGCTGGACGAGGGCACCTACCTGTGCTCGCCGCGGACGATGTACCGGATCCTCGCCACCCACCACGGCGGTGTCCGCGAGCGACGCAATCAGCTGACCCATCCTGCCTACGCGAAGCCCGAGCTGCTCGCCGAGCGGCCGAACGAGCTGTGGTCTTGGGACGTGAGCAAGCTCAAGGGACCGGCGAAATGGACCTACTACTACCTGTATGTGATGCTCGACGTGTTCAGCCGCTACATCGTCGGGTGGACGGTGCAGTACCGCGAGAACGGTCAGCTCGCCAAGGCGCTGATCGAGCAGGCCACCGAGCAGCAGAAGATCACGCCCGGACTGCTGACGTTGCATGCCGACCGCGGCGGGCCGCAACGCGCCAAGCCCGTAGCTTTCCTCCTCGCCGACCTCGGGGTCACGAAGACACACTCCCGTCCCTACACCTCGAGCGACAACCCGTACTCGGAGGCGAACTTCAAGACCCTGAAGTACCGGCCCGAGTTTCCCGCCCGGTTCGACGACATCGAGCACGCCCGCACTCACTGCCGCACCTTCGTCGACTGGTACAACCACGCGCACCGGCACTCCGGCATCGGGCTGATGACCCCCGCCGCCGTCCAACACGGCCAGGCGCAGCAGCTCCACGCCGCCCGCGCCAGCGTCCTCGACGCCGCCTACGCCCAGCATCCCGAGCGGTTCGTCCGCAAGCCGCCGGCCCCGCCGGAGCTGCCGACCGCCGCGTGGATCAACAAGCCGAAGGAGGTCGCCGCTCACTAAATTCGAACACGAAGCGTCTCACCGGGCTTGACAGGCTCCGGTCGACTCAGAGCTTCGGGCGCTGCGCGCCCCCGGCCCTGATTGGTGGGCGGCTCGGGTGACGAGCTTGCGATTTTCCACTCGCCCTCCCGCGAAGTTGCCCACATAGTCGACAAAACCCCACCCCTCCTCCCGAGCTGCCATTTACCGAGCCGACCGCTCGCAAAGGCTGCGGCCGCGTAGCGCCCGCGGGCCGAGAGTCGACCAGACCCTGCCGCACCGGCGACGACTCAAGCCACCGCCGGCGGGCCGCTGACCGACTAAGGCCTCCCCCGCCCCGACTAAGGGGTCAGACCCCTTAGGTCGCTCCTTTTGCCCGATGTGCGCCGGGGTTCTTAGCTCCATGATCTTCATATCGACTAGAGGAGCTGACCATGACTTCGATAAACGCACTGATCGCCGCCGAGCACGTCGCGGACCTCCGTCGGGACTCAGAGCGTTGGCGTTCGAGCGTCAGCGCGGTTCAGTCGGACGCGTCGGTTCAGACGCAGATGCCGATTGTCGCCCTGCGGCTGACCGAACCCGACGAGGCTTCCGTCGTTCGCCGGCTCGCCGACCTCGACGACGCGCCGCCGCTTGCCGGCCAGGTTCTGCTGGCGATGATCGACGGCGAGGCCGTTGCCGCCCTGTCGCTGAGCGACGGGCGGGTCGTCGCCAACCCCTTCCTCCACACAGAAGCGGCTGTCGGACTCCTGCGCCTGCGGGCGCGGAACCTGTCGGTCGCCCGGCCGCGCCGCCGGCTCAGGACGATCCTTCGGCCCCGCTTCGCATAATCGTGGCTTGACCTCTCTCCCAGGCCACCACCCCCCCGCGGAGCCGGGAGCGATCACGCTCCCGGCTCCGTCGATATTTCGCCGCCGGCTTAGACGCCGTGCGCCAGCGCGAGCACGAGCAGCACGAGCGCGATGACGCCGGCGAGAACGACTACGACCAGATTCGTCGCGAGCGCGAGTCGGAACGTGCGCGCCGAAGCGGGTTTGGCGCCAGCCGAACGATCGGATTTGGTGCCGTTTGCCGTTGCCGGATCTCCTTGTTCCACGGCGGATGCGAGGACGTCCGTCACCAGGCGGTTGAGACTGATCTGCTCCTTCTCCGCCGCACGCGCCAGCTCCTCGTGAAGGGACTTCGGCATGCGTACCAGGAAGCGCCCGCTATAGCTGTGTGAGGACCTCGACTTGCCCACGTCCTGACCTGGCTGAGGGACCTCGCGGTTTTCCGCGATCGCCGCGGTCAGCCAGGATTCCATCGCCGTCCGCAGTCCCGCGAGCGCTTCGTCGGCCGTGTCGCCCCGCGACGTGCAGCCGGGGAGCTCCTCCACTGTGGCCGTCCACTGGGTGCGCTCGCCGCCGCGCTCTGATCTCACGTCGAGCTGATAGGGAAGCTCGAGATATTGGGCAAGCGTCGTTGCGCTCGCGTCGGGACTCGTGGTTTGCGTGCTGACGCTTCGCTTCACGGTATCCGCCGAGATATCGCGGTCCGCGGAATTAACGCCTGTACCGGCCAGTTCTTCGCGCAGCTTCGCGAGGGCTCGCGTCAGGATTCGCGACACCGTTGCCTGTGAGGTGTCGAGCTCATCCGCGATCTGACGCTCTGTCATGTCAGCGTGGAACCGGAGGAACACAATCCGCCGCTCGCGGTCGTCGAGCGTGCGCATGCTCGCCGCGACCAGCATTCGATCCTCGCTGGAAGCAAGCGCCTCAACATCGTCGGGCAACTCGTCCGTCTCGACTCCAGTTGAGACGGACACCGAGCTCTGGTCGTGCTCGGTTGCCAGAGCGCGCTCGATATCACGCTCGTCTGCGCTGAGCGACTCGGCGAGCTCCTGGACCGTCGGCTGGCGTCCGAGTGTCGAGGCGAGCTCCTCACGGTGCAGGCGCAGTGCACCTCGGATCTGCTCCATTTCGCGCGGGAAGCGGATCGGCCCCGTCCGGTCGCGGAGGTGCCGGCGGATCTCGCCCTCGATCGTCGGTGCCGCGAACGCGGCGAACGCAACGCCGCGGCTGGCATCAAACCGGTCGCTCGCCTTGACCAGTCCAACCGCGCCGACCTGCACGAGGTCGTCCAGATCCTCACCCCGCCCCACGTGGCGACGAGCGATCGAGCGCACCAACGGGAGGTGGGAAGCAATCAGGCGCTCCCGAGAGACCTTGGCAGGGACCGGCCGAGATGATCCCATTAGGCAGTTTTCCCCCTTTTACAGGAGTCTTTGACTCCGATATCGCAGAGTAGCAATAGCGCAACCATTGTGCGAATGGATCGCATCACGTCGGTTTGGGGAGTTATTGAGCGATAGGAAACATCCCATCACCTTTCGGAGAGGTACCGAGCGACTTGGTGGCCGCAGTGGCGTTCAGGCGAACAACCGGGATCAATGCGTATGTCGGCGCGCGGTCGATGACAGCGACGCTTCTCGCGCTAGTGATCTCTGTGTTCCTGGCGGCAACGGCGTCCGCGCAGGGAACCCCGGCGAAGCGCACTGCGCCCACGGCGCCGTCGGCGCTCGTCGCCCGAGGAGTCGTGCTTCACCCAGGCGTGGGGTACCAGGGCGGATCGCCGCTGGTACGCGAGCTGCAACGACTTCTCTGGGCCGCCGGATACCCGACTGGCCCGATCGACGGTCGCTACGGTCCGCTGACCACACAGGCGGTCATGGGTTATCAGTCCGACTTCGGCTTGCGAGTCGACGGCATCGCGGGACCCGAGACCCTGGCGTCGCTCAAAGGCCACGGCGAGCTTCTCCGGCGAGGCGCCGGCTACGAACTCGGAGGCTCACCAGTCGTGCGCCACCTGCAACGACTCCTCGCCAATGCCGGAGATTCGCCAGGTCCGTTCGACGGTCGCTTCGGCCCCCGCACGGAAGCAGCGGTCAGGCGCTTCCAGGCCCACGACGGACTCAGGATCACCGGGATCGTGGGACCGCGGGAGCTGACTGACCTCCACGAGCACGCCACCGCGAGACCCGTCGCACGCGGGAAGCGCGCCGGCTCCGCCAGGCACTCCAACGCGGGACGCTCGACCAGCGCAGGCAGCCCGCCAGCTACCACCCCGGCGCCAACCGCCTCCACACCCACGAGCAGCCCGCCGGCGCCAACCGCCTCGGCACCCGCGATTACGCCTGCCACCACCCCGGCCACGCACACGGCGACGAAGACTCACGGCGCCGGCCAGTCCGCCGGCTCGATCGGGATCGGATGGATCTTGGGTCTAATAGTGCTCGCGGCGGGACTCTGCGTAGGCTTGGTTCGGCACCTCCGGCGCCGACGGGACGACGGCCTGATGGCGGGCCGCCAGTTTGATCCAGTCGCGCCGGTCCAACCGCAGGCTGCGACCGTGGCGGATAACGCCCCGGGCGACGAGGTCGCGATCGGCAAGGACCCTCACCGCAGCGCCGATATGACCGCCACCCCCGCCGGTGGGCGGGACCAGAATGGGCACGTCGAACGCCCCGAAATCACTGGCGATATCACGCCAGCGCCCATTGATATCAACGCGGCATTCGACCTCGGGGTGCTGCTCGAGGAGAGACAGGACCTGGCCGGTGCGGAGGTCGCCTACCGCCGCGCCGATGAGCGTGGGCACGCTGCCGCAGCATCGAACCTCGGCGTTCTGCTCGAAGGGAAGGGCGACCCGGCCGAGGCCGAAGCTGCCTACCGGCGAGCCGATGAACGCGGCGAAGCGAACGGCGCGTTCAACCTCGGAGTCCTCCTCGAGACGAATGCGGACCTTGCAGGCGCGGAGACCGCATACCGCCGTGCCGACGGGCGTGGGCACGCTGCCGCAGCATCGAACCTCGGCGTTCTGCTCGAAGGGAAGGGCGACCCGGCCGAGGCCGAAGCCGCCTACCGGCGAGCCGATGAACGCGGCGAAGCGAACGGGACGTTCAACCTCGGCGTACTTCTGGAGGAGAGGCACGATCTGGCCGGCGCCGAGGCCGCCTACCGCCGCGCGGAACAATCGGGCGACATGAAGGTGGTTGAGCTCGCAGCTGCCGCGGTCCGTGATCTCGTCGCCGGCATTGCGCCGTCGACGGTCGCTCGCGACGGCGGAGAAAAGGATGGGACGTAGGCCGCGAATCGTGCATCGGCCTCGCACAGTAGGTCGCTCGGGGGACCAAATCGGTGAGGCAGCACTGCAAGGGAGTCACGGCTGGGCATTGGCCTCGCCTTCAGCTGCGCGCGCACCAGCCCACGCAGACGCCGGCGCCGCTCCGATGGTCGCGCTTTCCGGGTCGGACGTCGTCCCGTTGACCACTGGCATGCGGGAGTTGCAGTTGGAGAACGTCCATCCGCTGAGGCTCAAGCTCCTGCTCGAGATCGAGCGGACCGGATCCATCTCGGCTGCCGCTGAAGCCTGCGCGATCGCACAGCCGTCGGCCTCGATGCACGTTCGGACACTCGAGACGGCCACCGGCCAGAGATTGCTGACAAGGCATGGGCGAGGTAGTCGCCTGACGCCGGCGGGCAAGGTGGTCGCATCGCATGCCGACCGAGTCCTGGCGACGCTGGACAGTATGCGTCGTACGCTCGACGCACTCGACGGGCGGAACGTCGGCCAGCTGCAACTTGCGGCCAGCCTCACTCCAACCGTCCTGCTGCTGCCCTCTGTGCTGCGCGCTTACGCCGAGCGCTATCCGGGCGTAAACGTCAGCATGCGGACGAACCCAAGTCAGGCCGTTGTCCGTGACGTCGTGCGCGGCAGTGCCGAGATCGGGATCGCCGCGGAGGTCCCCACCGTCGAGCCGATCGTGAGCCGGCAGATCCTGGTGGACGAACTCGTGGGAATCGCACCGCCGGGCTTGCTGGCGATCGACCGAGGGTCGGTGGCGCTTGCGGAGATTTCCCGCCATACCTTGCTCGTGGGAGGAGAGTGGTCGAGCACCAGGATCGTGACCGAGCGCTACCTCGGCGCCGCCGGCTATCGTCCCACCCGCATCTGGGTGTTCGACTCATACGACGCGATAACGCGCGCGGTTGCGAACGGTCTCGGCGTCAGCTTCACCTCCCGGACACTCGTTCGCGAAGCAGTCGACCGAGGTGAACTGGCCGCGTTCCACCTGCTCGGGGTGGAACGCATGGTCCGCCCGATCTACGTCCTGCAGTCCGCTGTCCGGGAGCTCACGCCCGAGGGGGCCGCCTTCTTGGCGCTCCTGGCCAGATCGCCCGTAGATTGCGGATGAGCAGAGAGAGTCGTCAACCGTGCCCGCGACCGTATAGGGGCCGGATGTCGCGAGCGCCACCGAACCCGAATCGTCTTGAACTCGTGCAGATGGAGAGGTATTGTCATATATGGACCGGGGTAGGAGTCCAAGGGGAACGCTGGTGACGGTACGACGACTGGATTGGCAGCGAGGGCGCAAGGTTTCGTGGATTAGCCGCCTCCTTACCGGCACAGCCTTCACGCGACTCGGCCACGCCTTGGCGGTTGGGCTGTTGTTGGCACTGTTCCTGATCCTGCCCGCCGGTGCGGCCAGCAGCGGGCCATCCCCCGATCCCGCACCACACAGGTCTCCTCAGAAGGCCAGCGCAAGTTCCGACATCAAGGCCGCGACCAATGAGCCGGTGCCCGATGCCGCGCCGAGGGGATCGCGGGGTCCTCAGCCCTCTCCTGCGCCCGGATCGGGCCATCGCACGACCCCCTCCCAAACGGTGACGCCGGTCAGCTCGGGCGGATCGCGCGGTGATGAGCTGTCACGGACCACCGGTGACGCGAGCACATCGATCCCGATCACGCGCGCGCCGTCAGTGCCGGCGACGCCCGCGGCCGCATCGCGCCGCGCCGCGCCGGCGGCGAAGCACCCGGCGACACGCCCTAGCAACGCCGCGTCGCGCAAACGGGCGGCGGCCATCGGCCTCACGTTCCCGGCCTTGCTCGCTCACAGGCTCGACTTGTTCCGTCCGGCCACCAGCGCTCTGAGTTCGCTGACGCGCCACGATGGCATCCTGGTGCTGCTCAGCGCGCTGGCGATGCTGGTGCTGCTGATCGCAAGCTCGAGTCTGCTGAGACTGCTGGCGAGAAGCCGTGGCGAGGGGTGGGAAGGGTAGTGAGGGCGCGGCGCCGCGTCGCCCTGGCGACGCTCGGGCTGACGCTGGGGGTGGTGCTGTGGTTGGCGCCGGTGGCGTGGGGCGGCGGCTACATCGTCACTGCCTCATGCACGTCGGCCGGAAAGACGGCGACCTGCCAAAGCGGCTGGTACACGAGCCCGGTCGAGGTTTTCTGGACTTGGTTACCGATGAACGGGAGTGCAGTGCCGGGCACGTGCGTCACACAGGCGTTCCCGCAAGATGTCAATACTCAGGTGTCATGCGAGGTGACCGGGCCGTCAGGGAATGGCGGCGGACCTCAAGACATCAAGGTCGAACTCTCCTCCCCCACCGCCACCGCCTCAACCCCCCCCCCCCCCCCCCCCCCCCCCCCCCGCCCAAACCCCCCCCCCCACCCCCTCCCCCCCCCCCCCCTGTTTTGGGGCCACGGGTTTTTTCTCCCCCCCCCCCCCCCGGCCCGCCCCCCCCCCCCGCCCCCCCC
>Ga0116218_1002522_pt1 | contig 10092 bp, 9 predicted proteins | sample Sb_taG_2_FD_88966 | JGI IMG/M metagenome (GOLD analysis project Ga0116218, IMG submission 88966) | Peat soil microbial communities from Weissenstadt, Germany - Sb_50d_5_LS metaG | ecosystem: Environmental > Terrestrial > Soil > Wetlands > Peat | place: Germany: Weissenstadt | collected 2010-09-21 | reverse complement strand
CCACGAGCACTCGCTCCTCATCGTTGCTGAAACCCCGCAGATATGACTTCAGCAACGGTGACAAAGAGCGAACATCAAGATCGTTGAAGACGTTGATTAGGGCGCGTCTGGTCCCGTGGATAACTGGAGTACGCCTGGAAGGCGGCCTGGTCATTCTTTGACAAGGCAGACCCCGCCGCCGAGGAATGGGTCGCCGCCCAGGCCACTAAGATCCTTGACGGCAAGTCCGAGCAGGTCGCCGCCGGGATCCGCCGCCGCGCCAGCCTGTTCGGCTACTCCCCGGCCGAACGGGCCGGCGCCGACGAGTGCGCCGCTTACCTGAACGCCAAGGCGCCGTTCCTGGACTACCCCGCCGCGCTCGCCGGAGGCTGGCCGATCGCCACCGGGGTCATCGAAGGAGCGTGCAGGCACCTGGTCAAGGACAGGATGGACATCACAGGCGCCCGGTGGGGGCTGGACGGAGCCGAGGCCGTCCTCAAGCTCCGTGCCCTCATCAGCAACGGCGACTTCGGCGAGTACTGGGCATTCCATCTGTGCAAAGAACACCAGCGCATCTACCAAGCCCGCCGCCAGGACGGCGAGACACTCGCCGCATAATCAAACTCACTCCCGGACAGCCGCACCCAAACAGGATGTCACCACAACGCAGGGCGCCTCTGCGCCGTCGTAATGAGCGTGATGCACCATTTCTGGGCAGCCCGTGACGTACCGAGATCTCCGGCTGGGCGCCGTAAGTCAGTTCGATCCGTGGCCGTGCTGGCCGTGCTGGCCGCCTCGGCGCTGACTGGCGTTCTTGTCGTGGCGTGCGCCAGTTCAACGAGCGGCATTCCGGCCTCCCCGGCAGCCCCGACGGCGCCCGCATCCGCCAGCCATCCGACGACCGCCTCTTCGCCGCCGGGCGTGGAAGGAGCATTCGGGCAGCCGTTGCTGATGCCGCAGGTAGCTGTCACGGCTACCGGCCTCTACGTCGCGTGGCAGGTGTCGCGACCCGGGAGCGTGGTGCGCTCCGAGCTAGCCCGCGTCGATGAGGCGTCAGGCCGGGTCGAGGCGGCACGGCGCCTCGGCGCAGCGTTTGAACAGGCCGTCTCGGCCGCGGGCGCGCTCTGGGTGGCGGCCTCGACCGGCTCGACCCCAGCGGCCCAGACGCTCCTGAGGCTGAATCCGGACACTCTCAAGCTGACCGGGCGGTGGCGGGTCGGGACCGGAGGCGGGCAGCCCTGGGCCGCGCAGCTGCTCGTTGTCGCGGGCGGCGGGCTGTGGGCTGCCGGCGGGGACCGTCTGCTGCACCTGTCGCTCCCGGGCGGCAAGATAACTGCCTCGATCGCCCTGCCCGGGGCAGCCAGCTCGGATCTCTCGGCGAACGCCGCCGGGACCATCCTGGTCGTCGGGGAGGCGGACAGCGGCGGCCGCGGCGCCGTCCAGCGACGTGACCCGACGACAGGCGCGCTTCTCGCCTCCCACCCGATGATGGGTGTGAGCGCCCCCGCTGTCGCCGGGCCGATCGGCTCCGCCGTGTGGGTCTCGGAGGCCACCGGGATGATGGGCTACGTCCAGCGGCTCGACGCCGCCACGATGACCGCTGAGGGAAGCGCCTGCAGGGAAGGAGTAACGACCGGCACCTGCGTGGAGGGAACCAGCGACATCACGGCCCGCCTCGCCAGCGGACTGCTCTGGATCACCCAGATAGCTGGCGGGAAAGCCCGCAACTACTGCGCCGACCCTTTCACCGGCCGAAAGATCGCGCCCATTGAACTCCCCCAGCCAACCCAAGACGAAGTCCTCGCCATCACACCGCACCGGATCTTCTACGCCTCGCCCGGCCCTGCGGCCGGCCAGTATCTGCGCCAGGAGGCCATCCCAAGCGCCTGCTGGACACGCTGACGGCCGACTCCCCCGCTGAGCCGCGGAAGGGTCCGGGACGGGTCACGCCTGGCCGGCTGGGTAGATCGGGTTCCCGGGAGCCAGCATGCGGGCAGAAGTGCGGGTCCCGTCCCCCCGAACCCGTACGGGCAGACCAGGCACGCATCCCGCAACCCGGCCATACACCCTCAGGCACCCCTCACTCCAGAAGAGCCACACCCATCGTGGTTCGGGGCCCAAGCATGATGCAGGGGTACTGGCAGAACCCGGAAGCCACCAGGCAGGCGATCCGGGACGGCTGGCTGCACACCGGTGATCTGGGCTTCATCGACGCGGAGGGATACCTCCACGTCGTCGACCGGATCAAAGAGATCATCGTGGTCGGCACTTCTAACGTCTCCCCGGCCGACCTCAAAGCGGTCCTCGCTGAATCGCCCGACATCGAAGCCGCGGCGGTCGTCGGGCGGCCGGACGAGGAACTCGGGGAGGTGCCAGTCGCCTTCGTCGTGCCCGCCCCAGGCCGCACCCTCACCCGTGAGCACGTCCTGTCGCTGTTCGAAGGCCGCCTCGCCGCCTACAAGCACCCGCGCGAGGTGATCTTCCTCGATGCCCTCCCTCGCACGTCAGTGGGCAAGCCCGAGAAGAAGGCGCTGCGAGCCTTTGCCTTTCATCACCAGGAGTGACGCATCTCGCTGGGCCAGCAGACGCGCGTCTGCGCTGCCTCCGGTTCTACGATATGTTATCTTTTGACCATTATTGTGAAACCGCGCGGAGGTTCTCATGTCGATCATCACCGGAGATCCGGCCGCAGCGCAAATGGCTGCGCAGGCCGCTCGCCGGTTGCTGGAGGTGGATCAGCTGCTGCCGGAACGGATGGATCAGCCAGCCGGCTGCGGGGTGCGGTTCAACGCCGCCGGACCCGACGGTCAGCTGATCGCGACCGCTGTCTGCGAGCACTGGGCTGGCGAGCCAGGGTCGTTCGACCTCATCTGGGGCGCGGCACGCCGGTACCGGTTCACCCCCGCGATCACCGGGCCCGATGTCGCCGGGGCGCTCGGTCAGCTCCTGAGGCAGTGGCGTGAGCACCTGACCGAACTGCCCGGTGCGGCCGAGGAGGACACGGCCGCGACGGTCAGCTGGCCCAGCCGGGATATCACTGGGATCAGACCTCTGCAGCGCCACGGACTGACGCCAATGGCCGTCATCGCGGCGAGGCCGACCGCGGTTCGCCGCCAAGACGTGCCTTTGGCCGGGCTGCGGCATGCTCCCGCCGGCACCGTCGGCTGCCCAGGTCAATCCGGCCGGCCCGGCATCCGGATCAGGCGCGCCAGGCCCGATGACCTTGACACAGTCGCCGGTCTTGCCGTGGAGGAGATCAGGTTCGACGCGCTTTTCGGTGCGGCCATCGAGCGGCCCGGTGCGCGGGACACCGAGCGGCGCTATGTCGCCGACCTGATGGCCGAACCCGAGCCGTGGCCTTGGCTCGCGGAAGCTGACGGGGCCGCGGTGGGTGTCCCCGTCCCGGGGAAACCCGAGAACGCGGGCTGGATCACGTCGACTACCGGCCCGTCGCCTGCCGCCTACCTGACGCAGTTGTTCGTTTTGCCGGACGTGCGCAGCTGCGGAGTCGGCGCGGCACTGACGAGGGAGTTCCACCGCGAGGCCACTGCGGCCGGCGTGCGCGTCACGCTCCTGCACTACGCGCAGGTCAATCCGCTGTCCGTGCCGTTCTGGAGCCATCAGGGCTACCGACCGCTCTGGACATCCTGGGAGGCCTCGCCAGCCAGTGCCTTGCGCTAGGCGACCCGAGCGGTGGCAGGACTTGCGTCCGCGGCGCGCAATCGAATGCGCTGCCCCAGGCGCCACATCGCCCGTGAGGTCTACCCATTGCCCGCCGTGGCGTCGGCCTGCTCGGCTGCAGGTAGGCTCGATTGTCATACGTGAGACCAACGTCTTACCCAAAGCCAATCTGCATTCGACCGGTGTGATGCAGCCGCCCACGCTCACCGAGCTGGCAGGGCGCTACGGGGTGCCGGTGCCGGAGCCCATCGGCTCACCGGCCGATGTGCGTGTTCGTGATTGAGGTGAACTGACAGATCAGCGCCGCGGCGAGGAAGACGAGACCGAGCGCGATCTCGTTGAAGCGGCGCAGCTCGCGGCCGCTGGCGGCGAATGCGAACATGACCGTGGCCCCAACGGTCAAGATGAGGGCGAGGGCGTCCATTCGGTCTCCCAGGTGTCAGCCCCAGAGGTCTGGGCGGTAGCGCGCGGTCGCCTCCATCTCCTGCAGGTAGGCCTCTGCGGGCTCATGCGGCAGCGACCTCTGTTCGGCGACGACGTCGACGATGGCGGCCCGAACGGCGGTGCGCATCGGCTGCGAGCCGCAGACGTAAACGTAGCCGTCAGCGGCGAGCAGGCGCCATACGAGAGCGCCGTGCTCTCGGATCAGGTCCTGTACGTAGTCGCGGCGGCCCGGCTGTTCGCGTGATGTCGCGACGTGAACATGATCGAGCACACCCTCGGCGGCGAACCGCTCGATCTCGTCGCGGTAGATATAGTCGTGCCTGCCCGACCGGATGCCGTTGAACAGCACCGCTTCCGCCAGCGACTCGCCCGCGCGCTTGATCGCCAGCCGTTCCCATAGGAACGCACGCATCGGGGCGAAGCCGGTGCCTGCCGAGACGAAGATCATCGGCTTCGTCACGTCCTCCTGCAGCTGGAACCCTTCACTGCTGTCACGGAAGATGTTCAGGCGGTCGCCCTCGCGCAAGGAGTGCAGATAGTGCGAGCTCATGCCGCGGAAGTCGCCACCGGGCTTGCCGGGCACGGGCACAGCCTGCAGGCCCACGGCCAGGTGGGCGACGCTGCCTCCGTGGATCCGCGGGCTCGAGCTCGTCGAGTAGTAGCGCGGCCGCAGCGGCTGTGCCACCCGCAGGAACTCATAGATGTTCAGCGAGCAAGACGGAAACTCCTCAAGCAGCCGGATGAGGTCGTAGCCACCGGCGTCGATCTCGGCGCGGAGCGGCGAACCGGGGCCGTCTGGCGTTCGCAGGATGTCCCTGATCTCAGTTAGCCTCGCCCGGTCGGCCGGGTCGGTGACCTTCCCGAGCAGGAGGTCGAGCAGCGGCTCCGTCGGCCTGCCGGTGATGTCGACGAGGTTGGTGAGCACGTTGCGGATCTGCAGCACGACGCCTTTGGGCACCGCGCGGACGTTCATCGTCGTCGGCACCAGGAAAAGCCCGTCGAGCGCGGCACCGAGGTGCCTGGCGAGCCGTTGAACCCGCTCCTCGTCGTTCTTGGGGCAGATGCCTATGTGGTCGCCCACCCGATAGGAGACACCGGGTGGCAGGCTGATTTCCAGATGCCGCGTGCGTTTCGGTGACCCGGCCGCCTGGAGCTCCCGGCCGACCAGGGCGCGTGCCTCGACCGTGTCCATCCCGGCGGCGTTGGTGAGGATGGTCGGGGTGACCAGCAGCCGCGGCACGGTGGCAGCGCCGTCTGCCGGTCCCAGCCGGGCGACCGCCGATCCCGCACGCCGCGACGACCTCGACGCCATCAGGCGCATGATCGCAGAAGCGCCCGTCGGCTGGCTGGCGACCGGCGGCACGAAGCTCTCGCCTTGCAGCGATCGGTGCATCGCGGTGGTCGAGTCGGCGGTCGTCAGCGCGCCGGCGGCCGCCTTCTCGGCGGACTCGCGCGCGGCCGCTGCTGCTGTCGGCCGCGCACCGGACAGTTCGAGCAGCACGGGCCAGACGCTGGCGTTCCAGTCCACGTACAGGCGTTCCCACACGGGCGAGCCCACGTCGCCGTAGGCGAACTCCGCGACCGGGGTGGCTCCGAGCTCGGACAGCTTCCTGTGCACGTAACGGGGGAAGGCGAGGAACGCATTCCACTGGCTGTTGCCGAGTCCCCAGACGATGTAACGGCAATTCGGCCAAGGCTGCCCTCCGGTATCCGAGCGCTCCAGCCAGGACTTGAACGCGGTCGCGTTCGACGGCGGGTTCGAGGTGTAGGTGGAGGTCATGACGACGAGCAGCCACGGCTGGGTACCCGGCGGCGACTCGGCGAGCTCGTTCAGCGTGATCACGTCGCTGGTGTAGCCGTGGTAGTGGCTGCGCTCGGCGAAGCGCTCGGCTAGCTCCTTGTTAGTGCCGAAGTTGCTGCCATACGCGATCACGAGATGGCGGTACGCGCTGGTCTCAGGAATCTCGGTGGGATCTCCCCAGTAGCGCGCCGCGCCGGCGGCCGGAGCGGCCGCGCGGTCCCGGACGGCCACTGGCGCTCCCTGGCGGCCGGCCTCCTGGCCGGGCTCGGCCGCACGACGGCCGAGCAGTGCGCGCTGCTCGCGGGGCAGGCGGATGATGGGAACGGCGGCCGGCTTCGTCGTCACGACGGTGTTCTTCGTGACCGTGGCGCCAGGTGCCAGCCGTAGCCGGTAATGCGTGTAGATCACGCACAGGACGACGCGGAGCATCATGAACGTGACCTCTTGCGCCATGCACTGCCGCTTGCCGATCGAGAACGGGATGAAGGCGTGCCGCGGCCGGTCGACGACCTTCTCGATTGCGAACTGCTCAGGATCGAACCGGTCCGGGTAAGGCCCCCAGTAGCGCGGGTCGCGCTGCGCGGCGAGCGTCCCGACAAGGATGATGTCGCCCTTCCTGACCCGGTACCGGCCGAGCATCCCGTCCTTGAGGCTGCGGCGGATCGTGATGGGCATCGGCGGGTAGATCCGCATCGTCTCCTTGATCACCTGCGTTGTGTATGTCATCGCGAGCAGGTCGTCGTAGGTCAGGTCGTAGTCCGGGTCGCCGCCGGTGATCCGATCGATCTCGGCGATCACTTTCTCCTCGACGTTGGGATGCATGGCCAGGACATAGGCGAGCCACGCTCCCGTGATCGACGGCCCGTTGAAGCCGTTCGAAAGGTGCATGAGGACCTGATCGCGCATGGTCTCCGTGTCGAGCAGCGCGCCGGTCTCCGGATCAGGCGTGCTCACCAGGCGGCTGAGCAGATCCGTCTGCCGCCCGAGCGGCGCCGTCTGCATCCGCCCGCGCACGAGCGCGTCGGCCGTCCTGAACAGCTCCTGGTTGTGACGACGGTAGCGCTTCGTCCTCGCACGTCGCGCGCGCCCGGCGAATACGGTGAAATCGGGGCGCGGCTCGGCGACGCGCAGGATGCTCTCCTTCGTACTCTCGGGCACGGCAACCGCGAACGGGTGCGGCTCGCCAGTGCCGTCGAGCAGACCGAAGTCGTAATTGCACGCGCCGCGCCCGGAGACCTCGAGCGTGTAACGCTCCATCCATGCCCTCGCGTCGATCGGCTCGTCGTCGGGGATCGCGGACCAGGCGGCGACCAGCTTGCGCGCCTGCTGCTGCATCCGAGCCAGCTGCGTGCGCTGGTGCGACGGCGCGTACCAGGGCAGCATCACGCGCCGGATCCGGTCATAGTGCTCACCGTCGCCGATCACCGAGATCCCGCCGCCTCGGGAGTTACTTAGCTGGGCGAAAAAGTTGATCTCCTCGATGCGCTTGCCGAACTGCTCCTCGTCCGCGGCCACCTCGTCGAGCAGCTCGGGGTCCGAGACGACGACGAGCCGCCACTTCTTGGTCGGGATCCCGACGGCGTAGATGTGCCCGAACCGACGGTAGTAATCGAGCTGGGTGTCGTTATCGTTCAAGATGTCGAAGTTCGCGAACCGCTCACCGCGGGGCACAAGCCAGCGCACCGCGAACGGGATGTCGAGTGGTCCGTCGCCGTCGCCGTCGCCGGCCGACGCGATAACTGAGGGCGGAGCCTGCTCGGCGTGGACGACGGTGTCACGGATCTCCTGCAGGTCCTGGCCGACCAGCCGGAATGTGCCGGATCCGATCCTGACGACATCGCCCTCGGCAAGCGGCGCGGAACTGACGCGCTGCCCGTTGACGAAGGTGCCGCACGTGCTATCCAGGTCCACGATGCGGCAGATGCCCGCCACGAAGCACAACTCGGCGTGGTGGCGGGAGACGGCGGGGTCGGAGACGACGACGTCGTTGTCCGGCGCCCTGCCCAGGCGCAGGCTCCTGGCGGGCGCCGCCAGGCTGACCCCACAGCTCAGGACCAGCCCGTCAGCGGGATGACCGAGCCGGACCAGGCACTCCCCGCTGATCTCGACCCGATCGACCCGCTTGCCCGCCGCATAGGTGCCGTTGGTGCTGGCGTTGTCCGCCAGGATCCAGCGGCCATCCTCCAGCCGAAGCACCGCGTGCCGCCAGGACACGCGGGCATCGGTGACAACGATCTCGCACTCCGGATCGCGGCCCACCAGGTACGAAGGGCCGGCCGGCAAGGTCCGCTCGGAACCCTGGACCCGCACCACGATCGGCGGTGCGGGTCTCCCTGGGGACGAATTGTCGGTACCCACTCCCCAACTGTAGGTCGGGACCGACGATTTCAACCGGACCTGGCAAGTCCGGGAGGCTATAACTACCCGCTGGACGGCATCGACGATGTCGCCGAGGAGCAGGCATCCGCAGACGGCGTCGCGGCCACCGGCGAACTCCTCCGCGACCTCACCCTCGACCCCGCCCGCAACTACCAGCCCACCGGCGCACCCAAAGGACCGCCATGAACAGCCCGCCCCGGACCCAGGCAGAACCCGGTTGTCGCCGCTATGTGCTCGAAGTCGACGTCGCAGGGGACGGCGCCGTCGGGGGGACGGGGACCGCGACGACGGTGAGGCCATTGATGCCAGTTGCGACCAAGGGGCCAGCAGTCAGCTCAGCAAGAGTCACCGTCGTGATCAGCGGCTCGGCCGGAAGGGTGACCGGGTCCGTGATGCGGGACAACATGATCACAGTGCTGGTGTCGAGCACGCCACGCTCATGTTGCGGAGCAGGCTCTGTCACAGCGCCGGGTCCAGCACGTCATCGATATCCGCCCGTAGCTTGCGCGGATCAACGGGGGGCAGGCTACGCCACCGCTGAAGCAGGAGCACCGCTTGCAGGGGGCGGCGGGGCAATGGGCGCAACTCAGCGATCGCATGCCCGTCGCGGGTGACCGTCAACGCCTCTCCGCCTGCCACACGATCGAGGATCTCACCACCGTGGTTACGGAGATCTCGGATTGCAACCTCAGTCATGGCTCTCACTGCATCACGCGTGAGACATCTGCCGCTGTACCGGCGGGGACCTCAACACCCACGACCGCGTGCAGTCCAGATGGCAGGTTCTCATCCCGCATATATCCCGCTCCTGTGCTGACCGCCTGGACCGTCCGCTTTTCAGACCGAGCAATCGCCCTGGCCAGGTGAAGCGACTCAGCGTCGAAGGTGGCTGCCGGATGTGCTCGGCTGGCGACGATTGTCGTCGTTGTCGTCAGCGTTGTCGTGAGGCCGCTCATCGGCGATGGTCCGTAGAAGTAATGCGGGCTTCGCCGCTCGGGAGGGACATGGCGCAGCTCTGTCAAGGTCGCAGGGCGCGAGCATGCCGATTCCGTTGACTATTGCTGGTCAGGAACGGCGTAGCCGGGGATGGATGGCCAGCGGACCGCCAGTACCACCGAGGCTTCCTCAGCATGCCAGGAGTGGCTGACGCCATGGAATACCACGTAGTCGCCCTGCTGGGCCAAGAGCACGCTGTGTTCTGGCAGCTCTACCCGGAACCGGCCGCTGATCAGCAGAGGCAGGGCGGAGCGTTTCTCGCCAGCGACCCATTGCTGGCGCTGGTCGCCTTGGGGATGGATGGCCCATTTGATCTCGACATCATCACTGTGCCGGGCATCACCGGCGGGCTTGAAATGCCCAAGCAGCCACCCACGGTCAACGGGAGCGTCCACTGCGGCGTTACCCACGTAGATCGGTCTCCGTCATGAGCGAAGACGTTAGCAGGACCCGGCTGGCCGGGGCCCGGCTCCGGCGAGGTCCGAGCCGGAGGGTATGACCCCGGTCATTCCGATGTCCTGGGACATCACAGAGAGCAAGCAAGCAAGCAAGCGGGCCAACGACAGAACCCCGTTGCGGTTATGGGATGTTCTTGAGGGCTGATCCCGCGTTAAGCGGGCTGATCTCCCAGTGGTTTAGGTCGTTTAGGTTGTCTGTCCCGTCTAGGTACCCGGATCAGCCGGGTCCGAGGCGGCGTGTCACTGCCTGGCGTGATCTTGGCCCAGCCCTCGGCCCGTGCCATCTCCGCCAGAGACAGGGCTTCCAGCTCGGCGACGAGCCCGCATGACGCGAGGGTGTCGGACTGGCGGGTG
>Ga0116218_1002519_pt1 | contig 10096 bp, 10 predicted proteins | sample Sb_taG_2_FD_88966 | JGI IMG/M metagenome (GOLD analysis project Ga0116218, IMG submission 88966) | Peat soil microbial communities from Weissenstadt, Germany - Sb_50d_5_LS metaG | ecosystem: Environmental > Terrestrial > Soil > Wetlands > Peat | place: Germany: Weissenstadt | collected 2010-09-21 | reverse complement strand
GCCACGTTCTTCGTGCCGGGCTACTCCGCGCACCGGTATCCCGCGGTCGTGCGGTCGATCGCCGAGGCCGGCCACGAGATCGCCCACCATAGCTACTTCCACGAGAACACCGCCGGAATGGATGCCCGCACCGAGGCCGCCATGATCGACCTCGGCCTGCAGGCGCTGTCGGACGTGGCCGGTGTCCGGCCGGTCGGTTATCGCGCGCCGATGTGGGAGCTGACCTACAACACGCCGCGGCTGCTGGCCGACCGCGGCTTCCTGTACGACTCGAGCCTGATGGACTCCGACCACCCGTACCGGCTCGCGGTCGACGGCTCGGCGAACGCGCCGAGCCTGGTGGAGGTCCCGGTCTGGTGGGGGCTGGACGACTGGGAGCAGTACGCGTTCCTGCCTGACCTGATCGGCTCGGGTGTGATCGAGAGCCCGGCCAAGGCACTGGAGATGTGGTCGCTCGAGCTGGCCGCCATGCACCGGATCGGCGCCGCGTTCGTGCTCACCTGTCACCCGTTCCTGTCCGGCCGTCCCGCCCGCGCCTACGCGCTTGAGCAGCTGATCGAGCGGATGGCCGCGTTGCCCGACCTGTGGGTGACGACGGTCGGCGACGTCGCGCGGCACGTCGCCGGCCTGGACCTGACCCCACGCACCTGCCCGCAACCGATTCTGCCCGAGGCGGCCTACTGGGTCGCGCGGCCCGGCACGTGACCACGCGAGAAAAGAGACGCACATGGCGCACACGGCACCGCAGACCACCGAGCAGGTTGACCTGTCGCAGACCCCGGTACGGGACTTCACGCTCCGCAGCGCCTTCGCGCTCGCTTTCTCCGACGTGTCACCCATCGTCGGCATCTACTCGGTCTTCGCGATCGGCCTGGTGGCAGCGGGGCCGGCCTTCTTCTGGGCCTTCCCAGTCGTGCTGATCGGCCAGCTCGCCGTGACCGGTGTCTTCGGCGATCTGGTGTCGCGCTGGCCGTTCCAGGGCAGCGTGTACGCCTGGTCACGCGCGCTGTTCGGCGCCCGGTACGGCTGGTTCGCCAACTGGGCGTACAGCTGGGGGCTGACCATCACGCTCGCGTCGGTCGCGCTCGCCGCGGCCCAGTTCCTGGCCCCAGCCATGGGCCTGAACACGCTCAGCGAGACCCAGACCAGCCTGCTGGCGCTGGGCATCCTGATCTTCGGATCGTTCGCCAACATGATCGGCAGCAAGTTCCTGCGCGGTCTGCTGTACGTCTCGATGACGGCCGAGCTGATCGCCTCGCTGGGCATCGGCGCGACGATGCTGTTCTTCCACCGCGTGCACTCGTTCTCGATCCTGTTCAGTGGCGCGGGGACCGGGCACGGAGCCGGCTGGCTGGTCACGCCGTTCCTCGGCGTGGTGGCGTTCACCGGGTTCTCGTTCGTCGGATTCGAGTCAGCCGGCTCGATCGCCGAGGAGGTCAAGGGCGCGCGGCACGTGCTGCCGAAGGCCATCACGCTGTCGCTGTTCGCGGCCGGCTTGCTGGTGATGTTCGCGGCGCTTGGTCTGGTGCTCTCCATACCCGACCTGGGCGCGGTGCTGGTCGGCAAGGACACCAATCCGATCGCCACGACGCTGGAGACGCACCTCGGCTCCGGAATGGGCCGGGTGCTGCTGGTGATGCTGACCGTCGGCTTCACCGCCAGCATGATCGCCGTTCAGGCTGCCGTGTCCAGGGCCATCTGGGCGAGCGCGCGGGCGCGCGAGCTGCCGGTCTCCGGGTTGCTCGGCCGGCTCACCGGAGCGGAGCGGCTGCCCCGGCACGTGATCGGCCTCACCTGCGTGATCGCGGGGATCGTGCTCTTCATCCACAACCCGAAGGCGTACACGCTGCTGATCAGCGCTTCGACGGCCGGGTTCTTCATCTCGTACGCGATGCCGGTCGTGGCCGGCGCGATCACCAGGCTGCGCGGAGGCTGGACCCCTGGGCCAGTGTCGATGGGCCGGATCGCCGCCCCGGTCACTTACATGGCCGCCATCTGGATGGTCGCCGAGACCATCAACATCGCCTGGCCGCGCAACTCCTACGCCGGCGTGTGGTACCTGAACTGGGGCATCGTGATCATGGCCGTCGTCCTCGGCGTGATCGGTGCCGTGGTATCGACCTACGTGTTCCGGCCAGGCGGGCAAGCTTCCAGGGCACACTTCGCGCCCGTGGCGACCGATCCCGAGGGGGAGTGAGCACGTCGGACGGCCGGGTCGTCCTGGTCACGGGGGCCGCCAGCGGCATCGGAGCGGCCACGGCCGCGCTCTTCCGGCAGCGCGGCTGGCGCACGGCGGGAATCGACCTGCGGCCGTCGGATACCGATCTGTCCCAGGCCTGCGATGTCACCGACCGGTCCGGCCTGCATTCGGCCGTGGACGCGGTGATCGGCCGGTTCGGCCGGGTGGACGCGGCGGTGCTCGCGGCGGGCTATTACGAGGAAGGCATCGACGTCTGCGAGATCGCCAAGGCGCAATGGGACAAGATGCTCGGCGTCATCCTCGGCGGCACGGTGAATACCTGCGCGGCCCTGCTCCCGCACCTGATCGAGCGCGACGCGGGGAGCGTCATCGCGATCTCCTCCGAGCTGGCCCTGGCTGGCAGCGCCACCGACCTGCACTATGTCGCTGCCAAAGGCGCCGTGCTCGGGCTGATCAAGTCGCTGGCCGCTGAGCTGGCGGCCACCGGCGTGCGGCTAAATATCGTCGCTCCAGGTCCGACCGACACTCCGCTGCTCGCCGCCGACTCACTCTGGCGCAAGGCCGACTACCTCGCGACCCTTCCGCTTGGCCGGCTGGTCCGGCCGCAGGAGATAGCCGCCGCGGCTTACTACCTCGTCACCGAGGGCGTCATGTACTGCGGCGAAGTGCTGTCACCGAACGCAGGGGCGGTGATCTGACCGTGCCGGATCCGGCTGGCCGGAAACCAGTGGCCCTGGTCACCGGGGCCGCGCAGGGCCTGGGGCACGCCACTGCGCTGCGACTGGCCGCTGACGGCTTCGTCGTGGCGGTGAACGACATCGCCGACGATGGACGGCTGACTGACCTGGCCGGGAGGGTCGGCGGTCTCGCGGTGCCCGGTGACATCGCCGATCCGGACCTGGTCACGGCAATGATCGCCACCGTGCATGAGCGGCTCGGCGGCGTCGACGTTCTGGTCGGCAACGCGGCGGCGATGGAAATGGGGTCATTTCTCGGCCAGGATCCGGCAATCTGGTGGCGGCAGATCGAGGTGAACTTGTCCGGGCACTTCAGGCTGGTCCAGGCGGCGGTGCCGCTGATGCGGGCGGCTGGCGGCGGCCGGATCGTGCTGATCGCATCGGAATGGGGCGTGAGCGGGCACGCGAACGCGACCGCTTACGCGGCATCCAAGGCGGCCCTGATCGCGCTCGCCAAGGGCCTCGGCCGCGAGCTCGGTCCGCAGGGCATCCTGACCAACGCGATCGCGCCGTCCTACATCGATACCGAGCAGCTCCGGGTCGACGCCGCCGACGCCGGCATCTCTCTGGACGAGATGCGCCAGCGGTACTGCGAGCTCGTTCCCATCGGCCGGCTGGCCACCGTCGAGGACATCGCCGGGGTTGTCTCCTTCCTGGCCGGACCTGGCGGCAGCGCGGTGGTCGGCCAGGTGCTGCAGCCCAACGGCGGCGTGGTGCGGACCCGAGCCTGAACGGAGCCGAGCCTGAACGGACCTGAGCCTGAACGGACCTGAGCCTGAACGGACCTGAGCCTGAACGGACCCGAGGCTGAACCCAGCGATGCTATCCCGGAGAGGAATGACGGTGCCCGACTCAAGACCCGGACCCGTGCAACCGGTCGACGGACGGCTGGTCCCGCGCTTCGCCGGCGCGGCGACCTTCGCCCGGCTGCCCGAGATCGACCGGGTCAGCGACTACAACGTGGCCGTGCTCGGCATCCCGTTCGACAACGGGACGTCCTACCGGCCAGGGGCACGGTTCGGGCCGATGGCGGTCCGCCAGGCATCTCGGCACCTGCGGCCCGGCTATCACGTGGAACTCGGGGTCGCGCCGTTCCAGGCCGTCCAGGTCGCCGATGCCGGCGACGTCCCGGTGACCCCGTTCGACATCGGCGCGGCCATGACGCAGATCCGCAGCCACGCCGTAGAAGTCGGTGCCGGCGGGCGCAAGATCATGGCGATCGGCGGCGACCACACGATCGCGCTGCCGATGCTCCGCGCCGTAGCCGCCCAGCACGGCCCGGTCGCGCTGGTGCACTTCGACGCGCACCTGGACACCTGGGACACCTACTTCGACGCGCCGACCACGCACGGCACGGTGTTCCGCCGGGCGTTCGAGGAGGAGCTGCTGGTCCGGGACCACTCCATTCACGTCGGCATCCGCGGCCCGCTGTACGGCGAGGCCGACCTGGCTGATGACCGGCGGTTCGGCTTCCGCACCATCCGGACCAGCGACATCGACGACCTCGGCGTGCCCGGCACGATCGACGCCGTGCTTGACCGGGTAGGCGATCTGCCGGTCTACCTCTCGGTCGACATCGATGTGCTCGACCCGTCCATCGCGCCGGGCACGGGCACTCCCGAGGCAGGCGGGCTGACCAGCCGGGAGCTGCTCCGGGTTCTCCGCGGCCTGACCAACATGCAGTTGGTCGGCGCTGACGTGGTCGAGGTCGCGCCCGCCTACGACCATGCGGAAATCACCACGATCGCGGCAGCCACCGTCGCCTATGACTTGATCACCCTGATGGCCCGTGCGGAACAACAGGGACCCGACCTGAGCGAACGACCAGACCCGAGCTGAGCGGGAGGCAAGCCGATGCCGGAGTCAGGCAAGCTCATCCATCCGGCGCTGCGGCGCCGGGGGTCGGGAATTACCGCGGACGGCGAGTTCTGGATGCCGACCCGTGCGCTGTTCGGCCGCGGGATCGCCACCGCGGTGGCCGAGCATGTTACCGGGCTGGGCGTGACGTCGGTGCTGCTGGTCACCGACCCGGGGGTGCGAGCCGCCGGGCTGGTTACCCCAGTCAGCGACGCGCTCACGGCCAGCGGGATCGAGGTGACGGTCTTCGACCTGGTGCAGCCCAACCCTCGGGACGTCGACTGCCTGGCTGGCGCGGACCTGATCCAGGCCGGGGGACAGCAGGCGCTGGTCGCGGTGGGCGGGGGATCAGCGATCGACACCGCGAAATGCATCGGGCTGCTGATCACCAACGGCGGCCATCCCCGCGACTGGGAGGACTTCGGGGCGCTGCGGAACGATCCGCTGCCCGTCATCGCGATCCCGACCACGGCCGGAACGGGCAGCGAGGTGAGCCCGTCGGCGGTCATCACCGACACCGTACGCAAGAAGAAGATGAACCTATTCGACCTGCGGAACTGCCCGCGAGTGGCGCTGGTCGACCCGGACCTGACCCTGACCTGCCCGCCGGCCGTCACCGCGGCCTCGGGCATGGACGCGCTCTCGCACGCCGTTGACTCGCTGCACTGTCGGCTCGCCACTCCGGCGTCGGACGCGCTGGCGCTAGAGGGCGCGCGGCTGGTCGCGGCCTACCTCCGGCGGGCCTTCCGCGACCCGTCCGACGTCGAGGCCAGATGCGGGATGGCGCAGGGCAGCCTCACCGCCGGGCTGGCCGTCGGGCTCACCGATGTAGCCGGGGCGCACGCACTGGCTGAGGCGATGGGCGGCCTGTACGGGCACCCGCACGGCTACTGCTGCGCGGTCAGCATGCCGCCGATCATGGAGTACAACCTGCCGGTCTGCGCGGATAAGTACGCAAGGCTGGCGGCGGCACTCGGGGCCGGCCGGCCAGGCGCCGCCGAAGCCGAGCTCGCAGCGGCCGCGATCGAGGCCATCCGGCAGCTCAACCGGGACCTGGATGTGCCGCCGATGAGCGCCCTGATCCGAGCCGAGGACCTTGCGGTCCTGGGCGAGAAGGCGGTGCAGAACACGAGTACGCCGTCCAACCCTAAAGACGCGGACGCGGCGGCTTACCGGACGATGTTCGAGCGCGAGCTGAGCCGGTCATAGGCCTCACCGGGACGCGGCTGGCAGGCTCCGCAGCGCGCCGATGAGCTGCTTGCGGCCAGTTATCCCGAGTTTCTCATCGGCGTGCTGCAGGTGATGGTCGACGGTCCGCACTGAGAGCACGAGCTGATCAGCGATCTCCTGGCTGGTCAGGCCGCGGGTGGCCAGCAACGCCACCGCAAGCTCCCGTGCGGTCAGGGACGCGGCCCCGGTCGCGGTCGCCGCGACGAGCCCGGGCGTGCGCTGCAGCAAGTGCTCCATGCCCTCGTAGGACAGCTCCGCGAGCTCCACCCGCCGCAGCCGATCGCCGTGCCACAGCCCCGACAACCTGGTGGGCAGGTCCTCGCCGTCACCCGCGGTGCCAAGCAGAAACACCACGCCGCTGGCGATCAGCTGGCCAAGCACCACCAGGGAGGGCTGGTCAAGTAACGGTATGTCGTCGACGAACAGCACCACGCTCGCGTCAGCAGACCGGGCCTGGATGGCAGCCGGGGCACCGGCGAAGACCGCAGGCGGGTCGAACCGGTCGGCGCCCCGGTCTGGCGGTAGCAGGTGGGCCAGCGCGCCGAGCGGGATACTGGTCCCGGCACGGCTCGTGGCCGCGCGGGCAACCGTCCGGCCGGCGGCAGCGGCCGCGGTCAGGCATTCCTGCGCGAACCTGGTCTTGCCGACCCCAGGCGGACCATACACGAGCAGGCCATCGCAGCCGGGATCCCTTGTCCGCACCGTCATGGTGCGGCAGCCTGAACCCGTTCCAACCGCGACAAGAGCGTTTAGGATGAACGCTCCGCTATGGCGCCGATCAAGGCTCTCATAGACGCGGGCTGGATCGCTGCCCACCAGCACCACGCACGAGCCCGCGTTCGCCAGGACGGGAACTGATTCGACAAGGAGAAGCACTATGACGCTATCCATCGGTGACACTGCCCCGGACTTCCACGCTCAGACGAGTGAGGGGCCGATCGCCTTTCATGAGTGGATGGGGGACTCGTGGACGGTGCTGTTCTCGCACCCCAAGGACTTCACCCCGGTATGCACGACCGAACTCGGCTACATGGCGAAGATCAAGCCGGATTTCGACCGCCGGGGCGTGAAGATCATCGGACTGTCGGTCGATTCCACCAGCGACCATGAGCGGTGGGCGGCTGACATCGAAGAGACCCAGGGTTACGCACCGAACTACCCGATCATCGGGGACGCCGACTTCAACGTCGCGAAGCTCTACGGCATGCTTCCGGCCAGTACTTCCGGCGACCCGAAGGCACGCACGCCCGCCGACAACCAGACGGTGCGGAATGTCTTCGTGATCGGCCCGGACAAGAAGATCAAGCTCATCCTGGTCTACCCGATGACCACCGGGCGCAACTTCGACGAGGTGCTCCGGGTGATCGACTCGCTTCAGCTCACCGCCAAGCACCGGGTGTCCACTCCGGTGAACTGGCAGCCTGGCGAGGATGTCATCATCGCGGGCTCCGTCTCCAACGACGAGGCCAAGGAGATCTTCGGCGGCTGGGCCGAGCCGAAGCCCTACATCCGCATCGTGCCGCAGCCGAGCTGACGCTCCGCTGCCGTACCTCGGCCGGCGATGGCGAGGCGGCGTCGATGAATCGTTCAGTGCTGCCCTGGGTGACTGGGCGCACTCTTCCTGTGGCGATGCCACCATCGACGCCGCTCAGGTTCGCTATCTCTTGCCTTGGGTTCAGCAGTGGCCGGGGATGACGTCGGGAAGGTTACGGACTGCCCGTCTCGCCAGCTGGCGACCATTTCTTCTTCGTCCACCAGCGGCACGAACACTGGCGGGCCAATCGGAATCCGACGCCAGTCGGTGGTCCGTCGATTAAGCTCCGCGACGACTTCACGCACCTCCTGCTCAGACTTCAGACCGAGCATCGCCTCGGGGAGCCGTTCGATCTCTTTGCGCAGCTTCAGCGGGGTAGGCAAGAGCTCGTCTGCCGCTACGCCCTCTCTGCGCAGGTAGTCCCGCAGCCAAGCTTGACCTGCGTCTTCTTCTCCCCGGTTCGGCAGAGGCTTGCCCGCACCGGGCAGATTATCGAAGGCGCCCCGGTCCACCGCCGCATTGATCTGCTGGTCGATCCAGGAGGTGAAGCTGATCCCCGGCGGCTTACGCTCGGTCATCCGCTCTGCCATCCACTGGCGCCCGGATTACTACGATGACCTTGGCATCCACTCCGGTCTCCTCGCCGAGCAGTCCAGTTTGCCACTGGTACGCGCGTCAGACGCCGACCGGGAGCGGGAGCGGGTCTCCGGTCGGCTCAGGGCACTTCCAGGAATTGTACGGGCCACAACCTTGGCCATCGGCTGGGCAGTGCCTGGCGAGTCCTGTCACTGCGGGTGGCCGGGTGTCCGGGCACCGGACACGACGGTCAGGAACAGATCCCGCAGCCGGTCGCTGACCCGCTCGCCGGTCAGATCCTCCCTCAGCGCGAGTTCCACGACCCGGGCCGAGGGAAGGTCCAGCCGGGTCCGCAGGGCGAGCCGCAGCGCGGGCGCGGTATTCGCCACTCCCTCGACCGTGCTGCCGATCGAGCGGATCGCGCTCTCGACGGTGGCGCCTGAGCCAAGCAGCCGTCCGAAGCGGCCATTGCGGCCGTGCATGCAGGTGACGTAGAGATCTCCCGCTCCGGCCAGTCCGAGCACGGTCGCAACCCGGCCGCCCTGTGCCTCGACGAGCGCCAGCATGTCCATCATGCCGCGGGCGAACACCGCGGCGCGCGCGTTGGCGAAGGTAGCGACGAGCCCGCTCGCACCGAGCCGGTCGGACAGCCCCTCGGCGAGACCGACGGCGACCGCCACCACGTTCTTGAACGCCGCCGCGGTCTCGGCCCCGGCAACATCGCTGGTGGTGAACACCGCCGTGGTCGGCGAGGCGAGCGCGGCTGCCGCGCACCTCCTGGCCTGCCGGTCATGGGAGGCGCAGAGCAGGCCGGTCGGCGAGCCAGCCAGGATCTCGGCGGCGAGCGCTGGCCCGGCCAGCGAGACTACCGGCACGTTGCCGAGCACCGCCGTGGCCACCTGGCTCGGGGTCTGCAGCGTGTCCTGGTCCCAGCCCTTGGTGGCCAGCACCCAGATCGCGTCGGGCGCGCCGATGCGGGCGGCCTGGGACAGCACCTGCTGCAGCCCGGAGCTGGACACCGCGACGAACACGACCGTGGCGTCCGGCAGCACATCGGCCCACTCCTGCATGGGACAGCAGCGGACGTGATGGTGGAACGGCATTTGCAGCGATGGGTGCGGCAGCCCTCGCCGCCACCTGTCCACGACGTCCTCGTCATGGTCGGTCGCGAGCAGCATGGTGCTGGCGCCGTTACGGGCGCTATGCACGGCCAGGGCAGTTCCCATAGCACCCGCACCGAGCACCGCAACACGGCAATCATCTCCCACTCCATCAGTACTCATCGCCGCAGCGTGCCACGCCAGAGGCCAAAGGACCTGCATCGGCCGCCATTGGGCCGCAGTTCACGCCCCGGTCGCCGTACGGCTCGCGCGATTTCCTTCGGGCGGGAACCAGCCCTGCGGCGATTCAGATCCGGCGCGCCCGATCAGGGCAGGTGCTGGTGGTCAGCTCTGACCGGAGGTCAGTTGGCGTCCCATCAGCTCGATCAGCTTCTCCAGCCCGCGCATCGGCCGCACCATCACCGTGAAGCTGATTAGCTTGTCTTCGCCGTTCCATCGCAGTATGTCGACGCCATGAACGAAGACGCCGTCCAGCTCGGCCTCGAACTCCAGCACCGCGCTGCTGTCGTCATACCACTGGGTGACGTACCGCAACGACGGGCCAAGCACGACCATCGCGCTGGTGAGATAGCGGGCTGTCAGGGTCTTGCCCCGCTGCGGCGTGAACACTGCAGGTGACTGGAACACGACGTCGTCGGCCAGCAGGCGGTCAAGCAGCGCCAGGTCTTGCGACCCGACCACGGCATGCCAAGTGCGCACAGCAGAAGGCTGATCAGACATAAGAGTCGTCCGTGCCCTGGGTGACGCCGCTACGGCGTGAAAATTTGTGCGGCTGACCCGCCGTTACACGGGAGCCCGGCTGCGCCGGGCGCTGTCGCGCTGTTGTTCGGGCAGACCAGTG
>Ga0116218_1002510_pt1 | contig 10127 bp, 10 predicted proteins | sample Sb_taG_2_FD_88966 | JGI IMG/M metagenome (GOLD analysis project Ga0116218, IMG submission 88966) | Peat soil microbial communities from Weissenstadt, Germany - Sb_50d_5_LS metaG | ecosystem: Environmental > Terrestrial > Soil > Wetlands > Peat | place: Germany: Weissenstadt | collected 2010-09-21 | reverse complement strand
CGCCGAAGACAACCAGGTCAGCTGCTACGCCACCATCACCCCCTCCCCCCCCCAAGCCCTCGCAGCCATCATCGCCGGCAGCGAACCCTCCGCACCCCCCGCCAGCACCACCACCCCAACCCCCGAAATGGCCCATTCCGTAGACACACCTGTTACCGATGCGCTGGCCCATCGAATGTGGCGCGGACACCAACCTTCAACTGTCCGGTTGGCAGCCCAGCGCTTCACTCAGCGGTCGGCGCGTTTGTCAGTGCTGCCGAGGCCGTCGCGAGTACGCCAGCGCGCTCACCGGCCGACTCCATCCGCGGGCCAGCCCCACGAGCCAGAAGGGAGCCGACCTCCGCAATCACGGGAGTCGGCATCAGCAGCCCTTCCGGCCGAGCCTTTGGCAGCGGCGATGCCACATCAGCTGGATCGACTTTGAAGTTTCAGTAAAAACTTACTCAGCTTGTCAAGTAATTGCAACTAACTTGCAATTACTATCTGCTCGCAGGAATGATGGAGCTTTCGCGCCCGCTGAGCCCAGCCGATGGAGATTGCCCATGAAGTGCGGGTACAGCCCCACGAGCCGCAGCCCGGAATTCGGGTGGTTCGTCGGCGCCGAGGCGGTCTCGATGATCGGGAATGCCATGACGAATACCGCGTTGTACTGGCTCGCAATCCACCTCGCCCATGGTCATGCTGTCGGCTTGTCCTTCGTCGCCGCCGCGCAATTCCTGCCGATGATCTTGCTCAGCCGCCGGGCCGGGCTCCTCGCCGGGCAGCATTGGCCGGGCCGGGTGCTTGCCGTCACGACGATCGCCGAGTGCGCTGGCGCGCTGGCAATCGGAGTCCCGCTGGTCGTTGGATGGATGACCATCTGGTACCTGTGTGTGCTGGGCTTCGGCATCGGCAGCGCGCAGACGGTCGGCCAGCCCGCTGCGCAGATGTTCATGCTGGATCTGGTCGGAGCGAATGAGCTCCGGCGGGGCGCGTCGGTCAGCAGCGCGGTCATGGGCCTGGCTAAGATCGCCGGACCCGGAATGGCCGGGTTCCTGATAGTGACAGTCGGCACAGGGCCGGTCTTCCTCGCAGATGCGGGATCGTTCGTCGGCGTAATCGCAGTCCTCCTATGGCTGTCGAAGAAGATCACCCGGACTACGGGTCATAGGCAGGCTCACGCTGAAACGGCCCGACGATTCCGATGGATACTGGACCTGCCGCATAGCATCCGGCTTACCGCTGTCATGGCCCTGCTGATCGGCGGGTTTGGCTACCAGTTCGAGATCACCAACCCCCTCATCGCCACGCGTGTGTTCCACCTCAGCGCCGAGGCATTCGGCCTGCTGGGAACGCTGATGGCTGTCGGTGGCATCGCCGGAAGCTATTACTCATCCCGTCGGCCAAACCCGCGCAGCTCAGAATTCGTCATCTGGTCATTGGTTTTTGGCCTTGCCGAATGCATCGCCGCAGTCATGCCCGCACCATGGGCATATGAGACAGTCATGGTCGTCATAGGCGCTGCGATCACGCTATTCTCAATTACCGCCACTGTCTATATAAGGCAGACGGCTCAGCCAGCCAAACTCGGGCAAGCCCTCAGCGCCTATAACGCCGCCTTCATCGGCTTCGTCCCCGCGGGAGCGTTCGCCGTCGCAGGCATCGCTACCCTGGCTGGCACCCGGTGGGCTCTGATCGGCCCCGGCCTGGCCGTTACCATCTTCGCCTCAGCCGTCCTGGCCCTGATGCGCACGAGACCACAAACGGGGCGACAATCGCATGGCGGCTGAGCCGCGATCAATCCCGATGAGCCGATTCGCGGGCTGCCCTGACCTGGCCCTCCCGGTCAGTGATCAAAGGACTCGCCGTTCGCGTCGAAAACCAGGCAAATCTGGCATATCTGTGTCAGGTCGCTGTCCGGTCGGGGTTGGGGTGGCCGCTCCCCAGGCCCGCACCGCTGACCCCGCCACGAGCTAGCGCCCGAACTCGGCTTCGAGTTCTTCCACAGGGACCGACTCACCTGGCTCATCCCACGCGGCTTCAGCTTCGGCGACATCCTCCGCGTCCTCGGCAGTGTGCAGCGCCTCGATCACCGACTCGGGCACGATCGCGGCCACGCGCTCACCGCCGATCGTCAGGTGCGTGATGACGCATCTCGACCAGCTAGCCAGAGCGCAACTCTATGTTGTAACATCTTGACATGACAACCGTGACGATGGGCGTGCGGGAAGTTACCCGCAATACCTCTGAGGTATTCGAGCGGACGAGCAACGGCGACACCATCATCGTGACTAACCGCGGCAGGGTGGTCGGGATCATCACGCCCCCCCAGGCATACTCCCCAGAGCTGGCCGAGCTGATCGCGGCGGGCGCGGTGCTGCCGCCCGCCGTTCCCGGCGGTACGTCCGCGCTGCTATCGATGCCTATCCCGTCGGGGGAGACAAAGAACTCCTCGGCCGATCTCGATGCGATCCGAGAGGACCGCATGTGATCTACATAGACACCTCTGCCTTGCTCAAACTCGTCCATCGCGAGCCTCAGAGCGCTCCGCTGCGGAGCTGGCTGGCCGACCATCCGGACGACCTGGTCAGTTCCGCCCTGGTCCGCACGGAGACGCGACGTGCGTTGTTGCGCAACGACCCAGCTGCGCTGCCAAATCTGCCAGCAGTCTTGTCGGTGATCGCCCAGATCCCGGTCAGCGAAGCGATCCTGGATTCGGCCGCGATGCTCCCAGACCCCATGCTGCGCTCATTGGACGCTATTCACCTAGCCAGCGCTCAGGCAATCGCTGCCGTGACCGCTCTGCTCGCCTACGACAAACGGCTGGTCGACGCATCACGTCTGGCGGGCTTCACAGTGGTCAGCCCGGCCTGACGACCTGACCGCTCACGTCCCGTCAGGTGGTTCCTAGCTGACCCACCAAGCGAAAGATCGCCAGATCCATTTGGTACATATTGACACCACCGCTGTTACCGATGCGCTCGGCCATCGATCTCAATGAGTTCGTGATCCCGGCGTGTCTCTGCCTCGCAGGCGAATAGATGCGATGGGACATCGACGTCGCTGTTTGCGATGCGACGGGCCATCGACACTATGGCGCTCTCGCGCCGGCCCGCCAGCCCGGCCGTCTGGCGCGCCGGGCTGGCGCGTGCCCGGCTGTCCGCCCCGTTGCACCCGTTCCGCCGCTGCCGCTACCCGGGCAGATCCGGTCCGGCTGACTACCGGCGTGCCGTCCCCGGCGACTTCCCACGTGTTAGGGGGGCTGGGGGCGGGGCGGCGCGGATTTGGTCCGGCTGGGCGCTCGCTGAGGCGCCGTCCCTCGGTCGTCGGGATCCAGCGTGATCAGCCGCGCCGCAGCAGTGCCAGGCCGCGGGCTGGCCGTTCTCTTTCTGTCGCTGGCCAGAGCCAGTAGCCGACCGGGAAGATCCGGATCCCCAGCCGGTCGGAGATCAGGCCCCAGAGCCCGCGCGGCGCCCAGATGGCTACCGCCATGGCGACCAGCCCGAGGATGATGAAGTACCAGGTCCCGTACTGGGACAGGGTCTGCTGCAGCACGAAGAACACGATCGTGCCGATGAACGGCCCCTCGATCGTGCCGATCCCGCCGATGATCGTAATGAAGATCATTTTGGCGGTCCAGAGCACGCTGAACGCCGACCCGGGATCCACCGCAAGCTGGCTGATGACGTAGAGCGCTCCGGCTGCCCCACACCCGGCAGCCGCGACCAGGAACACGGTTCGCTGCGTCCTGCCGACCCGGGCGCCGATGCTGCGCGCTCCGGTCTCATCGTCCCGGATGGCGGTGAGCACCAGCCCGAGTCGGCTGCGCAGCAGGAGGTAGACGGCGGCCAGGACGATCACCGTGACGGTCAGCGTGGCCCAGTAGGTGTCCGCGGTGAGCAGTGCCGGACTGAGGTTCAGCCCGGGCAGCGCCATCCCGGTGCCGCCGCCCAGGGACGAGAACTGGCTGATGATCAGCTCGCAGACCGAGGCGATCACCCACATCGTGATGGCGAAGTAGCCGCTCCGCAGCCGGGAGACCAGCCACCAGACCGGCAGCCCGACGATCCCGCAAAGGGCGGTGGCAGCCGGAATCGCCACGAACGGATTGGCTCCGTGGATGGCGAGGAGCAGCACGAAGTACGCGCCGAGACCGACGAAGGCCTGCTGGCCGACGGAAACCAGGCCGGCATAGCCGGCCAGCAGGTTCCACATGCTGGCCATGATCAGCAGCATGAAGAAGTTGACCAGCAGGTTCGTGGTCGCCGAGTAGACGATGTAGGGCAGGTAGGCCAGGATGATCACCGCGGCGATCGCCGCGATGCCTGCCCACAGCGCCGAGCGCCGGGATCTGGTCACCCGAACCGGTGGGTTCGGCTGGGCCGGCTGTCCGGCCGGCTGGTCCGGCTGTCCGGCCGGCTGCTGCGGGCCCGCTGCGCTCTGGCGCGGCTCGATCGAGCTCATGCGGTCTCCCTGCGGCTCGTCAGCCCCTGCGGCCTGATCACCAGCACCAGCAGGAACAGCAGCTGCCCAGCGAGGACCTGGTCCGCCGCGTTGTACTGGGCGCCGATCTGCTGCGCCACGCCGAGCAGGATCCCGCCGGCCAGCGTGCCCCACAAGGAGCCGAGCCCGCCGATGACGACCGCCTCGAACGCGAAGAGCAGCAGCTGGTCGGTCCCGATGGTCGGGTTGAACTGCGTGTACATGCCGAACGCCAAGCCCGCGAGAGCGACCGTCCCGAACGCGATGGCCGCCGCGATGCCGAACACGTGCCGGTAGTCCACGCCAGCCAGCTGCGCCGCCTCGCGGTCGTCGGCGACGGCCCTGATCAGCCGCCCGTACTTGGACGAGGAGAGGAAGTACTGCAGCCCGAGCAGGACGGCCACGGCCACCGCCAGGATGCTCACATCGAGGTACGCGATGGTGATCTGGGAGCCGATGCCGAACGAGTCGGACACCAGCGAGCCGATGCTGAGCGAGTGGCTGTTCGCCGAGAAGAACTGCTGCAGGCCGTTCTCGATCACCACCGACAGCCCGAAGGTGACCAGCAGCGTGGTCAGCACGCCGCGGTTCAGGGCGGCCTGCAGCAGGGTCCGCTGCACGACGTAGCCGACGACCGCGAAGACAGGCACCACCAGCGCGTAGGACACGCCGACGGGCACGTGCACGAACGAGGAGATGGCATGCGTATGCGTTACCGCGATAATGCCGAGCGCGAAGTACCCGGCGACGACGGCGAGGTCGCCGTGGGCCAGGTTGATCACCTTCATCACGCCGAACATCAGCGATAGTCCGCAGGCGAACAAGGCGTACAGGCCGCCGACCAGGATGCCCTGGATGATCGCGTTGACCCAGATCATGCGCCAGCTCCCGTGGATCCCGCCCCGTCGGTCGGCCCCACGGCAGCGGCGCCCGGTGTACTGCCGGAGCCGGAGCCGGAGCCGCCGCCGGGTGCTCCGTTCCCGCCGTTACGCAGGCCGAAGTAGGCACCTTCGATCTGCTCGGCGGTCAGCTCGGCCGGCGCCCCCTCCAGCGTGGTCCGGCCTTCGAGCAGGCAGTGAATGCGGGACGCGACATGCAGCGCCTGGCTCACATCCTGCTCGACCAGCAGCACGGTCACGCCGGAGCCGAGCAGCCGCGGCAGCAGGTCGTAGATCCGCCGCACCACGACCGGCGCCAGCCCGAGCGAAAGCTCATCGAGCAGTAGCACCCGCGGGTTCGCCACCAGCGCACGCCCGATCGCGACCGCCTGCTGTTCACCGCCGGAGAGCTGCGCGGCACGTTGTGACCGGCGGTCGGCCATCCAGCCGAACAGGTCGTAGACACCGTCGATCGTCCACGGTCCTGGTCGTGCGCTGTCGCTGCCTACCAGCAGGTTCTCCTGCACCGTCAGCGTGGGGAACAGCCGCCGGCCCTCGGGCACCAGGACGATCCCGGCGGTCACTCGGCGCTCCGGCCGCAGGCCGGTCACGTCAGTCCCGTCCAGCAGGATAGAGCCGGATGTCGGCTTATGCAGGCCGGCGATCGTGCGGAGCAGCGTCGACTTACCGGCGCCGTTAGCCCCGATCATGGCGTGTACGGCTCCGGCCGGGAGGCTCAGGCTCACGCCGTGCAATGCCTCAAGCTGCCCGTGGTGGACCGTGAGATCGCGGACTTCAAGCAGCGGACCGCTTCCTGCCCCGACGCTCATCGGCCGTCCCGCGGCGATTCGGCAGCGGGCCAGGATTCGCCCGCTGGCCCGGAGTCAGACTCATGCAGCGACGCCGTCACCTCGGTCCCGAGAAAGACCTCGCGGACAGCGGGAAGCGCGAGCACGTCGGCTGGCTCGCCGTCGCCGATCACGGCGCCGCCGGACAGGCAGAGCAGCCGGTGCACCGTCGCGGTCAGCGCATGCACGACGTGCTCGATCCAGATCACGGCGACGCCTTCGTCCCTAATGGCGCCGACGATCCGGACCAGCTGTGCCACCTCAGGGTCGGTCAGGCCGCCGGCCACCTCGTCGAGCAGCAGCAGTTTCGGGCCGGTGGCCAGCGCCCTGGCTACCTCAAGCCGCTTGCGGGACAGCAGCCCGAGCCGCTCGGCGGGTGAGTTGGCGTCGCCGGCCAGTCCGGTCCGGTCCAGGATGGCGGCCGCGGCGGCATAACTGGCCCGCCGCCGCAGGCCCGACCCCTGCTGGACGGCGACGAGCACGTTCTCGAAAACCGTCATCGCGCCGAACGGTTTGGGCACCTGAAATGTCCGCCCGATGCCGAGACGGCACCGGACGGCGGCATTCAGCCGGGTTATCACCGTCCCGGCAAAGCTGATCTCGCCGGCCGAGGGGGTCAGCTCACCCGAGATAAGGCCGAACAAGCTGGTCTTTCCCGCGCCGTTCGGCCCCACGATGCCGACCATGTCCCCTGGGCCGATCACCAGCGACAGATTGTCCGCGACCACGACCCTGCCGAAGCTCTTGCAGATTCCGTCGAGCTCCAGCAGGGCCGTGCCCGCGGAGTCAGGCATTCGTTGGCTCGAGGTTCGCCTGGACCTTCACGTTCGGGTTCAGCGAGTTGTCCACGACGGTCATCTCGAACGGGAACGTGCCTGTGGACTTCTTCCACTGCACGCCAAGCGGCTGGATGATCCCGACGCCGGGCGCCGGGCCGTTCGCGAAATCGAGCGAGCCGCACATTCCGGTGTAGCTGACATTGTGCAGGGCGTTGGCGACCTCGGCGTGGTTGTGCGGGTCGCTGACCGCGCTGAACGCCTCCTTGGCGACCTCGAACAGCGAGTAGGTCGAGCCGATCGACTGCACCCACTGGTTCCCGGTCTGCGACTGATATCCGGCGGCGAGGGCGCTGGCCGTCTCGCCGGTGAGCGAGGAGGTGTTCGGCATGTACGGGCCCCACCACGAGTCGGTGGCGATGTTCTTAACCAGTGGGCCGAGCGCCTTGGTGTCAGCCGGGAACAGCAGCACCTTGGCGACAGTCGCGATCTTCGGCTTGAAGCCCTGCTGCGACGCCTCGGTCCAGAACGTGTTGAAGTCAGGCGGCAGCGGACAGTTGCTGAACACCTCGCACTGCTTGCTCTTGAACAGCGAGATCATCGAGGTGAAGCTGGTGGCGCCGTCCGTGTAGCCGCCGCCGTCGACCACCTTGTATCCAGACGCCTTGATCAGCGGTTCGAAGCCGCCGCGGAACGCGTTCCCGTCGGAGTCATTCGGGTACTGGCAGGCGACGACCTTGTTGGTGTGGACCCGGTTCCACATCGGAGCGAAGCAGCCCTGGAACTCCTTCAGGCCGAAGAAGAACATGGTCGCGTACTGGAACGTCGTGGTCGGGCTGATCGGGTTGCCGCCGAGGCCGGCGTACCAGGACTCCCACGGCACCACGGTAGACAGGCATGGCGTGTGCAGCTTCTCGCACGCGCCGGCCACCGGGTTGGTCGTCTCCGGCGTGGACGTGGTCAGGATCAGGTCGGCGTGGCTCTGCAGGATGAGCTGCTGCGCCACCTGGCCGGCCCGGGTCGGGCTCGACTGGCTGTCCTGGACGATGATGTTGATCTTGTATTTCTTGCTGCCGATCGTGATGCCGTTCTTGTACACCGAGCTGGCCCTGATCTGGCTGAGCACAAACTCATCACCGGAGGCGAAGCCCGCGAGCTGCCCGGTGAGCGGGGTGATGAAGCCGATGTTGATGGTTCCTGTGCTCGAACCCGAGCCAGCGCCCTTGATCCCGGAGCTGCAGGCGCTCAGGAAGCCGCCGGCGCCGACCGCCAGACTGCCCGCGCCGATGCCCCTAAGCAGAGAACGCCGCGAGATCGAATGATCCTGCGGCATCGGTTCGTTCGCTTCCTGACGGTCCATTCCGTCTCCTCCGAAGTCAGCGCCCGCAGGCCGTCAGCGAACTGGATCGGCTCGACCTCGATGTCGCGCCTGGCATTCCAGGACAGACTCCGCAGGATGTTCGCTTGGCGTACGACTATACGCAATGTAGAACTTAATCAGCCTTCTCCGTCAGTGTCAACGGCTCGCCAGTGATCGGCGTAGGTGTCCGGGAAGGCGCACTTAGGCAGGCTTGAGCAGCGCCGCGAGCGGCTCGCGGCAGACCGGCATCCAGCGCTGGATGGTGCTCCGGCCGGCCGACCGGAAGCTGGTTGGGCGCCTGATTGACCGGGGCTCAGGTCGGCCCGTCGGCGGTGGTCCGGGACTGGCTGACCAAGCGTTATCCAGTGCCCTGTGATCTCAGGTCGGCCTCGATCTGCCGGACCGTCTCAAGCAGCGCCGGGAGCAGCTCGGTCCGCATCGTCGCCAGGCTGACCCGGCTGGCGTGCGCGGACACGTTGATCGCAGCGGTCCCAACATCGGGCGCGCCGCGAATCGGGGCGGCGACCGCCCGGAGTCCCTCTTCAAGTTCCTGGTCGACGATCGCGTAACCCAGCCTGGCTACCTCGTGCACGATCGTTCGGAGCCGGTCCGGATCGGTGACGGTTCGGCTGGTGAATGGCTCGAAGGTCGCCTCGGCGAGGTAGCGGTCGAGTTCGGACTCGCTCATCGCGGCTAGCAGCACCCGGCCCATCGACGTGGCGTAGGCCGGGAATCGGGTGCCAACCGAGATGGCCACCGTCATGATCCGTTTCGTCGGCACCCGGGCCACGTAGACGACATGGTGACCGTCGAGTATCGAGATCGAGGATGACTCGTGCAGCCTGGCCACGAGCTCCTCCAGGTGCGGCGCGGCCACCTCCGGCAAGGCGAGGCCGGAGAGATAGGCATAGCCGAGTTCGAGGACGCGGGGCCGGAGCGAGAATTCTCTGCCATCGCTGCGCACATAGCCGAGCTTGACCAGCGTCAGCAGGAAGCGGCGGGCGGCCGCCCTGGTCAGTCCGGTGGCCCGAGCCACCTCACTCAGGCTCAACCGCTCCCGGTCAGGACCGAATGCCCGGATAACCGCGAGCCCGCGGTCGAGGGACTGGACGAAGTCGCTGTTCCGCGCCTGGCTGCCGTCGGGTGTCGGCGCTGCCTGCCCCGATGCTGGCGTTGCCTGCCCGGTTACGGCCGTTCCTCGGGCCGACCTGCCTGCGGCCCGAGCGGTCGGCCTGCTCGCAGCGGTGGCGGCCGGCTGGCCCGCGGCACCGGCGGCCGACTCGTCATCCGCCGATCGACGCTCAGCCTGCACCGGATCGTTCGCTCTGCGCCCAGGAGTTCTCATCTCAAGGGCATGGTAGCGCCCTGGCAAGGTCACTCAGCTGCCCCAGCCGGCCGTTACTCTCCGCGCCGACACGGCACTGTTCCGCGCCCTGAGGTGCTACCCGCCTCTCGGCTGGCTGCCGTAACCAGCCGAGCTCACCGCGCTTTGTTCCGCGTCAGAGAGCTGACCGAGACGGTGCGGGAGCCGCATTGCCAGGCACTCATGCGGCCGTACGCAGGTGGCCGAGCAGCACCGAAGTCACCTCGCCGGGCGCTGAGACATTCGCCAGGTGCGCGGCACGGCGGATCACGACCAGCCTCGCGCCGCTGATTCCTGCCGCGATGAGCGCGCCATGCGGGGGCGGCGTGGCCGGATCCTCCGCCGCGGCGATGACCACGGTCGGAGCGGTGATCGACCCGATCCGGTTGCGCAAGTCCATCCTCGCGATGGCTTCACAGCAGCCCGCGTAGCCCTCTGGGT
>Ga0116218_1002503_pt1 | contig 10137 bp, 5 predicted proteins | sample Sb_taG_2_FD_88966 | JGI IMG/M metagenome (GOLD analysis project Ga0116218, IMG submission 88966) | Peat soil microbial communities from Weissenstadt, Germany - Sb_50d_5_LS metaG | ecosystem: Environmental > Terrestrial > Soil > Wetlands > Peat | place: Germany: Weissenstadt | collected 2010-09-21 | reverse complement strand
GCTCTGCCCGACCGGGCCAGGACCGCTGGCCTTTGGTGGGACTACTCCGGCCAGAGAATGTTCCGAACACCTTCGTAGGAGAGGCGAGCCACATAAGCGCCGGCACCGCCCTGATCGAAGCTGATCACGAGGTCAGGCCCGTGCACGGCGATGCCGGCACAGATTTCACCGGTCGGACTCTCGAAGCAGAAACGCGGGCTCGTCGCGAGCACCTGAAAATCGTCGCCCAGGAGCACAAAACGGTGCTCTGACGCGGCCCCGGTTATCGACACGCGGGTGACCACCAGCACCCCGTCTTGGACGCGGACCCCTTGGGAGCTGCCCCGTTCGTCTGCGAGGCCGGGGGACGAAGTGATCGTCGCCAACGGGGTCAGATCGCCTGACCCGGGTCGTCCCCGCTGCACCACCACCGGTGAGAGGCCGGTCACGAAGTGCAGTTCGTCATCTCGCACGATGGGGATCCAACCGCGTTCCTCACCATTGGAGCCCGCACCGGACAGAAGTTGACGATCGACAAACCGATCGCCTGCCACCCGCGAGATGGCCATTCGTCCTCGCTGGGGTGGCGTGACCTCAAGGACGTCCGATAAAACCCATCGTTCCCCGCGCCAGCCGAATAGCCGTCCGCATCCGGGGCGGCCGGCAACCGCACCGTCCGGCGTCGGCTCGTTGATCAGCCCGGTTGCAGAACGAACCGCGAGATCCGAGTCCATCTCAATGTCGATGTAGAAGGGATCCTCCGCTTCGAATCCCTCCTCGACGTCGGTCGAGTTGACCGCGCGCGCAAGTACCCGGAAGCCGTCACCTTCGCTCATGATCGAGGGTTGGCACAGGACCCAGGAACTGCCGAGCGACAGTTCGACCTGGCCGATCTTGGTCCCGTCAACCAGCGAGCCGAGTGTCGGTATCCAGAGCGCCTCGAGGGACCTCTCGTCTCCCCCGCCGCCGCTCCCGTCCAGGCCGAGCGCCGCTCGACAGCGCTCTCGGTTCTCCTCGGCAAAGCTGCGAACCTGGGGTGGCAGCGACGCCACTGCCAGCAGGTACTCGCTGCCCTCCAACGCGCCTTTGAGGTTCCGAGTCCAATACGCCGCGATTGTCCACTCGTACACGAGACCCCATTCATAGGGTTCGCGGTGCACGAAGAGCGTGTCTTCGGGGAACTTGAGCCGCATCCCCAACTCGGCGAACATCTCGGCCAACCGGTACTGGTTGCGAGCCCGTAGACCCTGGACCAGCGCATAGAGCGGCTCGGTTCGGGTCGGACGATACTGCCAGGCATCCAAGAGGAGCGAGACCCCGAGGTCCCAATCGCGCCGGCTGACCAAGTCTGCGTGGCGGTACTTGGAGTAGAAAATCTCCTCGGGCCATCCCCCCATCTCGGCACGTCTGGCGTAGAGCTCGATTGCTTTGGGGTCGTTGCCACTCTCCCGATAGGTCTGGGCCAGGTAGAAGATGGTCCGGGGATTATCGGGGTCCTGAGCAAGGTCGCGCTCGAGCAGCTCGACCTCTCGAGCTGCCTTATCGGATCGGTTGCCTCCGTCAGCGTGGTGCTGGACGATCAGGTTGTCGAGAATCTCGGTCCGATGGGGCCGGTCGCAGGTGAGGTACTCGTGGGCAGCCCCGACGTAGCGCCACGGGAGATCTGACCGCACCAATCTCGGCACCCAGTGGGCCGTCGGCTCGTCCACGAGGAGGGAGTAAGCGTCCGCGTCGAGCGAGCCAAGCTGACGGGTGACGCGGATTGTTTGATCGGCATCCAGGATCAGCAAGTAGTCAGCCCTTCCGCGAGCTCGTTCGAGCATCAGGGTGCGGTTGCTGCCATAGTCACGCCACTCGTCGTGGAAAAGCTCTCCGGGAAGATGGCCGAAAGCACTGGCCACGGCTTCGGGTGTCCCGTCAGCGGATCCCGTATCGCAGATGACCCAGCTGTCGATGAGACCTTCGAGCGACTTGGCGAGTCGGTGGATAACATGGGCTTCGTTACGCACAATCATGCACAGGCAGATTGTCTGATCGGTAGTGAGGCGCCGCTTCAACATGTGATCGTCCGGGTCGCCCGATCCGTAGTTCTCGACTCCCCAGCCGTGATGAATCATCCGGTGCACGCCCATCTCACCCTCGGTCCGGATCGTCGAGGGCATGCCGTCTTCGATGACGAGTGGGGGGAATGAGACGTATGCCCCAGGCCACTTCACGATGAACTCGGAGAGGATGCGAGGATCCTCGAAGATCTCTTCGTAGTGAACAAGTGACTCCTGGGCATGCTCGCGAGAGATCAGATACGCATGCGCCCCCCACAGCGATCTCGGGTTCATGAGCTTCAGATTCCTCTGATCCGGATCCTTGCCGGCCCAGTCAAAGCCGTCCCAGGAGACCACCTCGTAGCCGAGGGAACAGAGCGGGGCCCCATCGGGAAGGTTCTCGAGGAGCCGCTCGAGCTGCGCGTGCCATTCGCGGTGCAGCAACACGTCGTCCTCGAAGACGATCGCCCAATCGATCTCGGCCGTGGTGTCCTTGAGATACGTATCCAGAGCCCGAAGATGGCTCAGCAAGCAAGCGATCTCGGATCGCCGGCGATCCGGGACCCAGTCGATCCCCGCTCGCGCCATATGGCGCTCAACCAACGGAGATGACCGGTCGACGGCGCTGATGAACTGCAGGCGGTCGAGCATTTCAAGCTCTTCGAACCGCCTCGTCATCCGTGTCCGTCGGTCTTCGGACTGGGGCAGGTTGATGCAGTAGAGCGGGATAGAGCTCGCAAGTTCTAACCCAGCCGGTCGGAGTGAGGAGGCGGGTTCCACCACGGTCAGGCAGCCTACTGAGGCTCGCGGAACCAGTACCTGGCTGGCGTCACCCTTTCACAACGGTCGTAGCTGACTCCACTGGGACCGTCCTCCGAGGCCGGAGGCATGGACCTTTGGCTCTATCTCGCCGCCAGGTATGGACCGAGGATGGAGAAAGAGGCATTCAGGACGTTTGAGTAGCGGAAGTCCGCCGCGGACTGAATGACCCAAATGAGAGAGTGCAAGTGAAGCACACCCGCCTTTTGCCGATCATTTCAGCTACAGCGAGAGCAGCAAGGTGGGCGGGCTCATGAGCGAGCACCATCCCGGTCACCGCATGAGCCCCACCGACTCGATCCTCTGGAGAATCGAACGGGATCCAGTACTTCGGTCCACCGTGACGGCGGTCAGCATCCTCGACCGGATACCAGTTTGGAACGACTACCGGCAACGGATGCTCGAGGCAGCGGATCGCATTCCGTGGCTCCGGCAAGTGGTCGTCGACGCACCTCTTGGTATCGGCTCGCCAAGTTGGGTAGACACCGAAGACTTTGACATCGACTACCACCTTCGCCGGGTGCGCCTGCCGCACACATGTGGATTTGATGAGCTGCTGACTTTCGCTGCCCGAGAAGCGATGGCCGAGTTCGATCGGGCCCGACCACCGTGGGAGTTCACCCTGGTGGAGGGGTTCGACGGCGACGGTGCCGCGCTCATTCAGAAGTTCCACCATGCGGCGACCGACGGCGTGGGCGCAATTCGGCTGGCTCGCGAGATCCTCGATCCCGAGCGCGAGCCGCAACGCATGGTCAAGGAGTCGTCGACTCCACGCGTCCAGGCCAAAGAACTCCGCCCACCCAACCGCCTCGAGTCGGCCGTATCGGTACTCGATCACGCGACCCGCCGTGTCGCTGGCATGTGGATCGAAGTGGCCAGATCGACATTGCGGACGGGACGATCGCCAGCTCGCACTGTACGGTCCGCAATGGAGGCACTCTTTTGGGGTGCGCGCCTCGTGGCACCGATCACCGAGCCGCTTTCACCGGTCATGCGTTCGCGCACGACCAAGCTTGGCTTCGGCGCGTTCGACGTCGATTTCGGAGGGCTGCACGACGCGGCGGGGCGAGCCAACGGTTCCCTGAACGATGCCTTCATCGCTGGTGTCCTGGCGGGACTGCGGCGCTATCACGACGGATGCGGGTCACCTGTGTCGGAGTTGCGGATGACCTTGCCCATCAGCGTCCGGGGGAAGGATGACACCCAGGGCGGGAATCGATTCGTACCGGTCCGGTTCACAGTGCCGGTGACCGCACCCGACCCCGCCACATCGGTAGCGACCGTCTCCCGGTTGGTTCGCGAATGGCGCAACGGTCCCGCGCTGACGTTGACCGACACCTTGGCCTCGGCGCTCAATGTTCTGCCGACGGCGGAGTTGACCCAAGTATTTCGGTCATTGCTTCGAAATGTCGACTTCGTCGCCACCAATGTCCCAGGTCTGCGCGCCCCGGCCTACCTTGCCGGAGCCAAGGTCCTGCGGCAATACGCGTTCGCTCCCCCGAGTGGTGCTGCGGTCAATGTCGCACTGCTCTCTAACGTGGACTGCTGCTGCATCGGCGTGAACATGGACCGGGGGGCGATTGACGATCCCCAGCTTCTGATGCGTTCGCTCCGCGAAGGTTTCGAGGAAGTCCTGGCTCTGTCCGCTCCGGCGGACCGGTCGGCCCATTCCCATTTGCAAGGTGTTGGCTCATGAACCCGATCGACAGTCTGGCCAGCGTTGAGCGTCTCAGCTCATTGGACGCGGGGTTCCTGTCACTCGAGTCCCCGACGACACCGATGCATATCGGATCGATCACCTGGATTGACTCGGAGCCGTTGCGTGACGAACAAGGACGGATTCGTCTCGACGATCTGCGCGAGCTGGTCGACGAACGACTGGCACTCATACCCCGTTTTCGCCAACGCCCGATCGACGGCCCATTCAGTGTCGGGCGTCCGGTCTGGGCCGACGATCCAGACTTCGACGTCGCGAACCATGTGAATGAGATTGTCCTTCCGGTTCCGGGCTCGGAGGCTCAACTGCGAGAGCTATGCGCCCACCTCATGGTGAGGACCCTTGACCGGTCCCGGCCGTTGTGGGAGCTCTGGGTTGTCGACGGCTATGGGGACGGTGACGTCGTTCTCATCGAGAAGATTCATCACGTCATGATGGACGGAGTCTCGGGTGTCGACGTGGCGATGTTGCTTACCGATCCATCGGCGGAGATCGGGCGGCTTCCAGCCGAACAGGGGACAAAGGCGCGGCACCCGGCGGCCGGCGCCGTTCTCGCCGGTGGCATTCTCGACGAGCTTGGCATCCCCCTCTCCCTCTTGAACTTTCCTTTGCTGATGGCGAAACGATTCGGTGGAGCGGCTTTACATCGTTCTGACCGCGTGACCCTGACCAAAGACATTTCGCAGCTAGGCCGCGGGGCACTTTCTCTACTCAACCCGGCAACAGTGACCACGCGATCGTCACTCAACGAACCGATCGGGCGTCGACGGTCATATGACCACGCCGAGTTGTCCCTTTCGGCTATGCGGCGGATCGCCAAGGCTTTTGATTGCACGGTGAACGACGTGGCTCTTGCTGCGGTCACTGGTGGGGTACGCCGCCTCCTCCTCAAGCGGGGAGAGGACACGGCGAAGCGCTTCCAGGTGGCCGTACCGGTCTCAACTCGCCAGGCTGCCGAGCACGCAATGCTCGGCAACCGGGTGGCTGTGTTCCTCGTCCCTCTCCCAGTCGATTGCCCCGACGAGCTGGGGCAGCTCACGGCAATCCGTCAGACGACCAGGGAGCGCAAAGAGGCCGGACAGGCCATCGCAGTGGCCAGTTTGGTGCACGCTGCCGACCGCTTACCTGCGCCAGTCATCGACCTCCTGGCTCATCTCACCCACCGCCAACCCTTTGCCAACGCGGTCGTGACCAACGTGCCGGGCCCGTCGAACCCTCGCTACTTGCTCGGTGCTCGGATCCGGAGGATCGCCCCGATCGTCCCTCTGGCAGGCAACCTCGACTTCAGCATCGGAATCTTCTCCTACGACAAGGAGGTCTCCTTTGGCTGCTTCGCCGACTCCGACCGCTGCCCTGACCTTCACCTATTGATTGAGGGGATTCGAGCCAGCGTGAACGCTCTCGGCGACCTGGTGAACGGAGGGTCCCTGCCGTGAAGGAACTCGTAGGCGGACAACTCCTGCTGCCGTCATTTGCGCGTTGGTCGTCGAAGGTCGGGTTCCACGACGGGGACTATCACGCCGACTATTCCCAACACAGCGATCGCGTTCTCCGGCTCACCGATGCCATGCACCGAGAGCTTCGGCTCTCCCACGCGGACACCTTCGCCGTGCTGTCCGCGAACTGCCACGAGTTCCTTGAGCTCTATCACGCCGCGTTTCTCGGGGCTGGGGTCATCAGTCCGCTCAACCTGCGTTTGGCTGCGCGAGAGCTGCAGGTGATCCTGGCTGACTCCGAGGCCACGGTGATCTTCGTCGACGACCTGTTCGCTGATCATCTGCAACGCGCGATCGACCCGATTCGAAATGAGTTGAAGCTGCGCTCCGTCGTCTTGATCGGAAACGGCGACCACGAGTGTGACATGCGCTACAGCGATCTGATCGAACTGGGCAATCCCGTCCTTCCTTGCGAGCCGGAGGAGACCGATCCGGTGGTCCTCATGTATACGGGAGGCACGACCGGGCTGCCGAAGGGAGCCCTACTGGACCAGCGAGCTGAGTTGCTGAACCTGTATCACATCGCCATGACGGTAGACCTCGACCCAGGGCGTGTGTATCTCCACCAAACCCCGATGTTCCACGCCGCCGCGATGGGTGGGGTACTCGGCATCCCGTCCATCGGGGGCGTCTCGGTCTTCCAGCCCATCTTCGATCCAGCCCAGGTGATGGACAAGACCGAGGAGTTCAAGGTGGACTGGACGGTGGTCGTGCCTGCGATGCTCGCCATGATCCTCGACCACCCCGATTTCCAGACCAGCCGGTTCGCTTCAATGCGCGATTTGGTCTACGGAGCATCGCCCATGCCACTCAGTCTGCTGAAGCGCGCCCAGGAGCTGCTGCCACACGTCGCCCTGTGGCAGGGATACGGCATGACCGAATGCTCCTCGGTGCTGACCATGCTGACGGATGAGGACCACCGAGTCGGGGGAACGCGCCTTTCTTCGGCGGGCAGGCCCTTACTGGGGGTGCAGCTGAAGATCGAGGACCAGGCCGGTAATCAACTGGGACCGAACAAGAACGGGGAGGTCTGTGCTCGGGCGGGCAACTTCTTCCGGGGTTACTTGAAGCGTCCGAAGGAGACCGAGGACGCTTTCCGCGGCGGCTGGTACCACACGGGAGACATCGGCCACCTCGACGAGGACGGCTTCCTATATCTCGTAGACCGATTGGACGACATGATCGTGAGTGGAGGCGAGAACATCTACACGATCGAGGTGGAAGCAGCGTTACGCACCCACCCCGGGGTGGCCGAGGTCGCCGTGATCGGGGTACCCCACCCCATCTGGGGTGAACAGGTGCACGCCATCGTGGTGCCACAACCGGGTATCGAAGTCACGGCCGACGAGCTGATGCAGCACGCTCGAAAGTCCGTCGCGGGCTTCAAGGTGCCGAAGTCGGTTGAGTTCCGTTCGGAACCACTGCCGTTATCCGGCGCTATGAAACCACTCAAGCGAGATTTGCGTCGCAACACGACGCCTCGCGAGTGTTGACGGATGGGATCTGGTCCTTGTCGAAGAACAGTGCGGTAAGCCCAAGCGCTGACGGACTATATATGAACGGCCCTTCGTTGCACTACTCCTGCTCGTCGGGCTGGGGGGACTTGAACCCCCGACCTCTTGACCCCCAGATATCGGACCGTAAGCGCTGTACAACTACGCTCGTCGCCTGGTCATACGCGACCATAAGCGCGGAAGTTAAGGGCACCTCGACCGAGTTCGAGGTCAGTCGGTCATGGTTCCTGTCTCCCCGGAGGGACCTTGGCGCCACACTGCGGGCCAACCTGCGCCCGTGGGGATGCTCCCGGCCAGGCGACAGGCAAAGCGTGCGAAGGGAGCTATTGGAACGACGATTGAATGCGGTCCAGGACCGCGGCGCCCGGACACAGCTGGTCGAATGGCACCTCATTCAGCGGGACCTCGGTCGACCGAGCCCGTTCATGGACATCGGGTACCGACTCGCTGACGAAGAGCAGTCCGGTCGGGACCTCACCTCGGTGATCGAGTTCGCTGAGATAGTTGGCCACGGAGAGGCGATCGGTTGGGTCGTAGTCGTCAGGAACCGACCGGAACCGGATCACCTCACCCTCGGGCATCGAAACTTCGAGCAGACCGGCTTCAGGGGCTGCCTCGGACAATGTCTTCCAGGAGACCATGATGTCGGTGAGGTGAACTTCGTGCTCCCTCGTGGCCGCATAGCTCTTGGTCGAGCCCTCGTGGTTGTTGAACTGGACGCACGGGGAGATGACGTCGATGAGCGCGAACCCCTTGTGGGCGAGCGCAGCTTCGAGGATAGGCACGAGGTTCGCCTTGTCTCCTGAGAAGCCTCGGGCAAGGAACGAAGCACCGAGCGAGAGTCCAAGCATTATCGGATCGATCGGAGCCAACGTGTTTGCTTCCCCGCGGTGAGATGTCGAACCGATGTCGGCCGTTGGCGAGAACTGCCCTTTGGTGAGGCCGTACACGCCATTGTTGGCGATGACGTAGAGCATGTTCACATTCCGGCGAATCGCATGGCACAGATGCCCGAGGCCGATGGAGAGCGAGTCGCCGTCTCCAGAGATGCCGATATAGCGCAGGTCCCGGTTGGCCGCGTTCGCACCAGTCGCTATTGGCGCCATCCTGCCGTGGACGGAGTTGAACCCATGGGCGCCCCGAAGGAAGTAGGTCGGCGTCTTCGACGAGCACCCAATGCCCGACAGCTTGACAACGCGCTCGGGTGGGGTCGATGTGGCCCAGAGTGCCTGGACCAGGGCGGCGGTGAGCGAGTCATGGCCACAGCCTGCGCACAGGGTCGACATCGGCCCCTCGTAGTCGCGGACTGTCAGCCCGAGGATGTTGCGCTTAAGTGGCACCACTCCGACGAGGGGCTTCGCAATCGATGGCATCGCGACCCTAACCTCCGATCTGGGACAGGATCCCGTCGACGACCTCAGGGGCCGTCAACGGGAGCCCGCCGTAGAGGCGGACCGAGCCCAGTCGATCGATCGGTGTTCCGGTCTCGATCGACAACAACGATCGGAGCTGGCCATCGCGGTTTTGCTCGACGACGATCGTGCGTTCGTGCTGGTCGATGAACTCCGGCACCGCGTCCTGGAAGGGGAAGCTTCGGACCCTTAGGTAGTCGAGTGGGTGGGTCCCCTCCAGCGCCACGATTGCCTCTCGAACGGCTAGGTCCGAGCTGCCAAACGCCACCACTCCGAACCGGGATCCGAGACGACGATCAATCAGTGGGGCAGGCATGTGTCGGGCGGCGGCGTGGTGTTTCTTCGACAACCGCTCCATGACCTCCTGATACCGCTTGGGTGTCTCGGTGTAGCCTCCGAAACGATCGTGTCCCGATCCTCGTGTGAAGTAGGCGCCCCTGGCATCCACTCCCGGCAAAGTTCTGGCCGCAACGAAGTCCTCGTCCACGTCGTCGTAGCGGAAGAAACGGTCCATCTTTTCGAGGTCGACCTTTCCGAGGACCCGGCCCCGCTCCGGAAGGTAACGGTCGTCCCAACGGAGGCGGGAAACGGTCCAGTCGTTCATCCCAATGTCGAAGTCGGAGAGCACGATGACCGGCGTCTGGAACCGCTCGGCGTAGTCGAAGGCACTCACCGCGAACTCGAAGCACTCGGTCGGATCGGCCGGGAAGAGGAGCAGGTGCTTCGTGTCGCCGTGGGAGGCATAGGCGCATTCGAAGAGGTCGGCCTGTTGTGTCCTCGTGGGCATGCCTGTCGAGGGTCCGCTCCGCTGCACGTCAAAGACGACGGCAGGGATCTCGGCGTAATACGCGAGACCAAGAAGCTCGTTCATGAGCGAGATTCCCGGACCCGAGGTCGAGGTGAACGCCCGCGCCCCATTCCAGCTGGCCCCGATCACGATGCCGATCGCCGCCAACTCGTCCTCGGCCTGCAGGATCAAATAATTGTTCCTTGGGGCGATCTCCCCGAGGATTCTCTCCTCTTGCGGGGGGAAGCTGCGGTAGCGCTCGCAGAACGAGGCGAACCCGTCCATGATCGAGGTCGCAGGAGTGATGGGGTACCAAGCCGCCACGGTGGCCCCCGCGTAAAGGCACCCGAGGGCGGTTGCGGTGTTGCCGT
>Ga0116218_1002502_pt1 | contig 10141 bp, 13 predicted proteins | sample Sb_taG_2_FD_88966 | JGI IMG/M metagenome (GOLD analysis project Ga0116218, IMG submission 88966) | Peat soil microbial communities from Weissenstadt, Germany - Sb_50d_5_LS metaG | ecosystem: Environmental > Terrestrial > Soil > Wetlands > Peat | place: Germany: Weissenstadt | collected 2010-09-21 | reverse complement strand
CAGGAGCACCTCCTGCTGCCAGCGCAGGAATTCGCCACCCATCTGCGCGGGCATCACCACGGTTCACAGCGCTGATGATCTCGCTTAACCGACGCGACGCTAGCGTTTGGCACGATGTGGGGATGCGGATTGTCGAGCTTACCGAGGATGACGAGCAGCTCCTTGCCGCTGCGGTGCACTTTCACCGTTTCGGATAACGCTGCGGCCAAGGCGCTCTACCGGGCGATGGGCGGAGTTCCTGCGCCGGCCGATGACACCGGATTCTCCTGGTGGCGCGCAGGATCGGCGTCCGGGCCGACCGGCCCGCCCGCTGCTCGCTAGCGACGGGCTTGGCGAAGAAGCGTCCGCTACAGCGTTCGCTGCTCGACGGTCTCGCCGCGGCCGATCAGGACCACGGAAACTAGTTCTGGCGCGAACAGGCCGTGCCCGACCAGCCCGGGCGTCGCGGACAGCCAGGCGGCAAGGCTGGCCGGATCCTCGAACGGGCCGTGGTAGTCGGCGATCACGCCGCCGTCGGGGCTCTCCGGCACATCCCGCAGGGTGACCTGGCCGAGCCGACGCAGCGTGGCCGGCAGGCCGAACCGGAGCAGCTCAAGCGGCACCGGCGGGTGCAGCGCGGGGACCGGCTTGGACGAGTCGGCGATCACGATGAACTGGCTCGCCGCCGCGGCGACGACCTTCTCCCTGGTGTGCGCGGCCCCGCCGCCCTTGATCAGCCAGCCGTCCGGCGAGATCTGGTCGGCGCCGTCGATGTAGATGTCGAGCTGGTCCAGCGTGCTGACCGGCTCGACGACCAGGCCCAGCTCCGTCGCGACCTGCTCGGTACGCGGCGAGCTGGCCACGCATCGGATCGCCAGCTTGCGGCGGGCGAGCGCGGGCAGCAGATACGCCACCGTGGATCCGGTGCCCAGCCCCACCCGCATCCCGTCCTGGACGAACATCGCGGCAGCCTCGGCAGCCAGCCGCTTCTCACCTTCGGCAGTCACGGCTCATCAGTCTTCCCGACCGGTGCGCGCGCCGCAGCAGTGCCCCGAATCTTGCGGCCGGCCTGGCCTGAATCCTCGCCGACACGTGACACTATGTGGCATGCACTCCAGCAATCACAAGGCGGACCTCATCCCTGGCGACCACGTCATCGTGCTGTTCGGGGCTACCGGTGACCTGGCCAAGCGCAAGCTACTTCCCGGCCTGTTCCATCTCGCCAAGTCTGGCCTGCTGCCGCATGGCTACCGGATCATCGGCTCGGCGCCGACCCAGTTCGCGATGACCGATGAGCAATTCCGTGCCCACGCTATGTCCGCAGTCGCCCAATTCGGCCTGGCCAAGCCGACCGGGGCGGCCTGGCATGACTTCGAGAGCAAGCTGCACTTCGGGGCGGCTGACCCGGACGACCCCAAGCCGCTGATCGAGGCGGTAAGGGAGGCCGAGGAGGAGATCGGCGGCCATCCAGGCCGGCTTTACCACCTGGCCGTGCCGCCTGCTGCCTTCGCGTCGGTGATCGGCATGCTCGGCCAGACGAGGCTGTCCGAGAACTCGCGGGTGATCATCGAAAAGCCGTTCGGCACGGACCTGGAGTCTGCCAGAGCGCTGACCAAGGTCGTGCATTCCGTTTTCGAGGAATCTCAGATCTTCCGGATCGACCACTTCCTCGGCAAGGAGTCAGTCGACAACATTCTGGCGCTGCGGTTTGCCAACGGCCTGTTCGAGCCGATCTGGAACCGCGACCACATCAGCCACGTGCAGATCGACGTGCCCGAGGCGATCAGCATCGAGGGACGGGCCGGCTTCTTCGAGGGAACCGGCACGTTCAGGGACATGATCGTCACGCACCTGTTCCAGGTCCTCGGGTTCGTGGCGATGGAGCCGCCGACCTCGTTGAGCGCCAAGTGCCTGCGCGACGAGAAGGCCAAGGTTTTCGAGTCGCTGCAGCCGATCGACCTGTCCCGGGTGGTGCGGGGGCAGTACGAGGGCTACCGGCATGAGCCAGGCGTCGCCGCTGACTCGCAGACCGAGACATTCGCCGCGCTCCGCGTCGAGGTCGACAACTGGCGCTGGGCGGGCGTGCCGTTCTACCTGCGTTCGGGCAAGTCGATGGCGCAGCGCCGTCAGGCGGTCATTCTCGGCCTCAAGGAGCCGACGCTGCGGATGTTCCCCGGCGGCGCGCACCTCAACACCACCCAGCGCTGCAACGCGGTGGTCATCGATTTCGACGATCCAGGCTGGATCGGGATCCACTTCCTGGCCAAGCAGCCTGGACCCGCGATGCGTCTCGGCGCAGCGGAGATGATTTTCAAATACTCCGACTCATTCCACAAGATGCACGAGCTCGAGGGGTATGAGCGGCTGATCCTTGAGGCCATGCTCGGCGACCAGTCCCTGTTCACCCGGTCGGACGAGATCGAGCGGCTGTGGGAGGTGGCGACCCCGCTGCTGAAGGATCCGCCGCCAGTCGAGCTGTATCCGCCCGGCTGCTGGGGACCGGATTCGGTCAAGCATCTGATCTCGCCGTACCGCTGGTACCTGCCGGACGGCAGGTAGCGACATGCCGTCCGACGTCGCCCGAATCCAGCCAGGGAGCCGGGTAGTCATCACCGGTGCCTCAGGGTTCATCGGGTCCGCTGTCGTCCGCGCGGTGCGGTCGGCGGGTGCGCAGGTCGTCGCGGTGGTCGAACCTGGCGCCGACGATCGCAATCTCCACGGCATCGACGCGGAGCGGGTCGTGGTGGACATCCGCGACAGCGCCGCCGTCCGGGCCGCCTGCAAGGGCGCCAGCTTCGTCTTCCATCTGGCGGCCATCTACCGCTTCTGGTCGCGCGACCCGCGGATCTTCTACGACGTCAACGTCGGCGGGACGCTCAATGTGCTGGACGCCGTCCAGGCCGCGGGATGCGAGCGGCTGGTGTTCACCTCCACCGTCGGCGTGCTCGGACTGGACAAGACCAGGCAAGGCGAGCCGGCCGACGAGACGTCCTACGCCGACGTCGCGCATCTGTTCGGCCACTACAAGCGAAGCAAGTTCGTCGCCGAACACGAGGTGCTCAGGGCCGCGGCCGGGGGGCTGGACGTCTGCATCGTGCTGCCGACCTTTCCGCTAGGCCCAGGCGACCGGAGCCCCACGCCGACCGGAAAGCTCGTGGCGGACTTCCTCAACGGCAAGATGCCCGCATTCGTGGACACCGTCTTGAACGTCACCCACGTCGATGACCTCGCGCATGGCCACCTCGCCGCGCTCGAACGCGGTAGCCGGGGCCGGAGTTACATCCTGGGCGGCGAGAACCTGTCGATGCGAGCGATTCTGCGGAGCCTCGCCGAGTACGCTGGCCTGCCCATGCCGCGGCTGCAGATCCCGCGAGGGCTGGCGCTGACCGCGGGCGTCGCGTCAGATCTGATTGAAGGCCGGCTGCTCCGGCGGGAGCCCCGGGTACCGCTCGAAGCCGCGCGCATGTCCGCCACGAGAATGATCTTCAGCGACCAGCGGGCTCGCACGGAACTCGGCTATACCTCCCGGCCGGCCCGCGATGCGATCAAGGAGTCGGCTCGCTGGTTCGCCGACAACGGCTACGTGTCAGCCGACCGGCTGGCCGCGATCAGCTGGCAGCACTAGACCCGCCGGAGCCGCGCCAGTCACCTGGCCGACTCGCGGCCCGCTCCCGCCAGATCACTGGTGTCGCTCCGCACCCGGGTCACCATACTCACGCCGGGGCCAGAGGACCTGGCCGCGATGGGACTGAACCTGATGGACCCGCGACGTCGTGAACTGGAGCTCGACACCTCATTGCGCACGTCGGCGGTCGCCATGGCCGGCCTGGCGGACGGTCAGCCGCTGGTCGCCTGACCATCCCGCCCCCGGCGGGTGGGCGACGGGCGAGGCTCAATAGCCGGCCGCCTGGTGCGATCCGCTGCTCCAGGCAAACGACATTGCCAGGCAGCCTGGCTCGCGACATGCCTGCTCATGACCCGCCCAGATACCCCACCAGCGGGAATACCCGGCGGCACCAAGTCCCGCGCCATGGCTACTGCAAGTGACAGATGTCAGCATCGCCGCATGTCAAGGGCCTTGCGCCTGCGGTCTAGTCACGCCAGTCGGGCAGCGTGGGGGCGAGCGGGCCGGTAGCACCGTAGGCTGTCGCAGAGCAACATCCGTGCGTTTATTCTCCGGAGGCTCCGTGGCCGAAGCGCAGGCAGAGGTGCGCCCCGTGTTTGTGCTATGGGATGTAGACCATACGCTGATCGAGAACGGCGGGGTCAGCAAGGAGAACTATCAAAAGGCATTTGAGGTGCTGACAGGCCGTCGGCCTGAGCATCCTGTTGAGACCGATGGCCGCACTGATCCTGAGATAATACGGAACATGCTTGTCAGTCATGGCATAACGCCTGACGACGGGTATCTATCCCGTGTTGGCGAGGCGCTGGAAGGCGCGATGTCCGCTAATATGGCGCGGCTGCGCGAGCGGGGTTACGAGCTTCCGGGCGCCCGTGCGGCTCTTAATGCATTGCAGCAGACAGCCGGGGTTGTTCAATCGGTTCTCAGCGGGAATATCCGGGCCAATGCTTTCGCTAAGCTGTCAGCCTTCGGGCTTGACCCTTACATTGACTTCGAGGTGGGCGGGTATGGATCGGATGACAATGTAAGGGCTAATCTTGTCGGGGTGGCTCGTAGGCGTGCCCTGGCGAAGTACGGCATCGCGTTTGAACCCAGTTCAACCGTTTTGGTTGGCGATACCACGCGCGACGTTCGGGCAGGGCGTGATGGTGGCGCCTATGTCGTAGCGGTTGCGTCCGGAATTGACAACGTCGACCAGCTACGAGCGGAAGGCGCAGATGCCGTCTTCCCTGACCTCTGTGACACCAGGGCGCTTGTCGAGGTGGTCAGGCGGTTGCAGGGGAGGCAATCCCAGGATGCGACGTTGAATTGATTGCCGCTTCCCGCTGACGCCAGAAATGCGATTGCTCGATTGGTGAGCCAACTTCCCAGACCCGTTCAAAGCTCCTGACGTACATGCTGAAGAAGTCGCCCCCTTCGATACGCCTCAGTTGCAAGATGGGCGCCATGTACCCATACATTCCATAGACGTGCTGATTGATCAGCATTTCTTCGTCATAGACGAAGATGGAGTTGTACAGCGTCGCGCGTTGCAGCCGGAACTCAACTCCTGGCACTCCAACAAGCGGCGCGTAGTAAGCAAGGGCCATGCGGACCCTTGCGGGGATCGCATCGAATAGGCGCTCCTCAACTCCACGGAGAACGCACTCCGGGCTATCTGGGTCAGCCATAAGCACCCTGACCTCAACGCCGCTTTCCGCCTTGCGCTTGATGATGTCAATTGACTCGGGGTTGTCCTCGGGCAAGAAGAGGCTGGCATTCGCATATAGCCAAACCCGCTCCTGTGACGATGTCAGCAGGTCAAGCCATAGATGCTTCGGCACCTCGGAGCGATGCGGGTAGATGGTCACTACCTCGGCTCGCGATGCCGACTCCCGGTCAGGCTCTAAATCCGGCCATAGCCACGATGCGGGCACCCCAAGAAGCCTCGCGGCCCGTTGCGCTGTGGCCCGGCGTGGCGTGACATCCCTGGTGATCCATCGCTGCACGCTCTTGGGATCAAGGCCGATTTCGCGTGCTAGCGAATCCTCGTCGTATTCGCTCTCCGTGAATATCGACCGAAGTCGATCGTTTGGCATGCCGTCCTCTCCGGGCAGTGCGATGTTGCCGTCCGGACGTTGGGGGACGTTCAGTCACCCATGTTACATCCTGCGACGCTCCGTTTACGTGGTATCGAGAGCCGGTTGCCGTGGGGTTATCTGCTGTCATGGCTTCACAGATCGACCGGAACACAGGCGCGGCACGCTCCGTCACGCTCGCGACTGCCCGCCCGCCCGATGGTGCCAAGGCGGCTGAGGGCAGGCTTGCCGCCGCTGCCTCAACACTCTCGCGCATCCCGCGCGTTGACGCCGACCAGCGGCTAAAAGAGCTTGGCGCACCCGGGTTGCATGCGCGCCGCATTATAACTACCGCCCCGGAGATCATGCCAATGAGCGGGGAAGCCTCATTGCCGGACATTGACGTCACCACTCCGTCGCCGGCGCGAATGTATGACTATTACCTGGGCGGCAAGGACAACTTTCCGGCTGACCGGAGGGCGGCAGAGAAGGCGCTCTCCGTTGTGCCGCAGGGCCGTGCGGTGGCACGGGCTAACCGCAGCTTTATGGTTCGTGCGGTCAGGTTCATGGCGCGCAACGGCGTCAGGCAGTTCATTGATCTGGGAACCGGGATACCTACGAGCCCAAACGTGCATGAGATAGCCCGCGGAATTACGCCTGATGCCAGGGTGGCCTACGTCGATAACGACCCGGTTGTCACGATGCATAATCGAACGCTGCTCGCCAACAACAATGATGGCATCGCGGCCATCTACGGTGACGTTCGCTACCCGCTGGACATAGTGACAAGCGGAGCCTTGCGTCAGATCATAGATTTTAGCCAGCCAGTAGCGGTGCTGTTCGTGGCCGTGCTTCATTTCTTGACCAACGGCGAAGATCCATACAACAGCGTGGGTGTCTTTCGGGACCACATGTCCGCAGGCGGCTATCTCGCCGTATCACACATCACAAGCGACGGAACCGACTCCGCTGTTATTACGGCCATCCGAGACGCTTACGCAAACGCAAGTGCTCCCGCTGTGTTCAGGACCAGGGAACAGATACGAGAGTTCTTTACCGGCTTTGACCTGGTCAAGCCAGGGCTCACCGAAATCAGCAGATGGCCCGGGAATAATCGGAAAACGGCCGAACTGCCAGCATTGCGCTTCCTCGGCGGAGTGGGGGTGAAGCGGTGAGACCAAGACAAGGGTCTATGAGCGGCGGCGCGAGTGTTCGCATGAAACGATCCCCCGCTGGTGTTACTCGTGCTGCTGAGGGCAGGGCCGGCGCCGGTGCCTGGAGCGGATTTTCGCCCATGTGGGCTCCGCGCGCGGCGCTAGTGCCGGCCCCGCCTTCCTATGGGCAGGAAACGAGCATGGTGCGTGAGTGGCCGTTGCGGAGCTTTCTGGAACTCGGCGCGTACCCCGGGGCGGTTCCGTGTGCCCGGCTGCATGCCAAGGCGATGATGTGGGAGTGGGGGCTCGGGCTTGGCGAAAGTGTTGAATTGGTGGTGTCTGAGATTCTCACCAATGCCGTTCAGGCATCGCGTTTGCTTGTCCCGCCTAATGCGGTGCGGCTCTGGCTATTGTCCGACAAGGACCGCGTGTTAATCCTGGTATGGGATGCCAACCCGCATCCCCCTTTGCCGGCAGATCAAGATTCGGGCGAAATTCGCGAGGGCGGCCGAGGGCTAATGCTGGTCGAAGCCATCAGCAATCAGTGGTCATGGTATTTCACTCACGAGACCGGCGGCAAAGTCGTGTGGGCCTTGTGTACTGACATGAGGGCGGGAACATGATATCTGACGCGAAGAACGGCACGGCGCCCCGGCATTCTCGGGTGAAAGTCAGCCTTCCGCCGTCGGGCGGGAAGGTCGTCTACTGCGTGGTCAGCACGGAATCACAGCCGATGCACCAGCCACAATGTCCAAGGGCACTAGCTGACGCCGGATCAGGTCACACCCCGGCCACGCAGCCGCAAACGGCTCACCCGCCGGCAGGGCCGGGTGGTTCACTTGCTCACTGACGAGCCGCCTACCCGAAGGAGTGTCCCGTGAACCGCATGCTCACGCGTTTGTGGCGTCTCATACGCGGTCCCCTGCAGTGGCGAGTCCTCTGGCTCGCCCACGCCAAGTTCATGATCGGCGTTACCGGCATCGTCCGCGACCACGACGGCCAGGTGCTCCTGCTGCGGCACCGCATGTGGCCCCCCAGCACGCCCTGGGGCCTGCCAACCGGATACGCCCGAGCCGGGGAGACGTTCCAGGACACCATCATCCGCGAAGTCCACGAGGAGACCGGCCTCACAGTCACCATCGGCGAACTCGCCCGGCTCCGCAGCGGATACAAACTGCGGGTCGAGGTCGCCTACGAGGCCGTGCACACCGGCGGCGAACTCAGGCTGGATCCCCGGGAAATCCTCGACGCCCGGTGGTTCCCCCAGGACGCCCTGCCCGCCGGCGTCCTCGACGCCCACATGGCCATGATCGCACGAAAACCATCCGACTAACGGGAGCCAAGCCATGCCCCTGCAACTCGCACCCAACGAACGGCTCACCGGCACCCCTGAGCAGCGGCAGCAACTGAAGCAACAGCTCACGGCGATCCGAACCGCGCCAGCTCCGGCCGACGCACACCCGCAACTGTCCTGCATCCAGCTATCCACCCTGATTGGCGAGCAGACCGTCACACCCGGCATAGAGTTATTTCTCGCCGGAGCCAAAATCGCTCAGCGCAGGTATAAGCAGCTTGGCCTGACTCATCTGCTGCCACCTGAACGCGTCTGGATCGGCACAGCATCCCGCGATGCGAGCGCATTCGGCGGCTACCACTACCCCGGGCAGGGATACCGGCACTGGCAGATGGCTGCCATCATCACCCGATACGGCCAACTCAAGGACCGGCAGCCCTTCAGCTCACCACTTGCCGGCCTCGACCTCCTGCGCGCTTACGCACACGACTGCCTGCACTACGGCAGCTACCGCGTCTACCAGTGCCAGCCCGCCGTCGCGTGCCAGCCGCGCATCGCGCGCACCCGATACGGCATCAACTTCCGCACGCCAGACGGGCGCACATACTCCGCCCCCGACGAGCCCGGCTCAGCCACCACCCGCAACCTCGGCATCGTCATGGAAGGAGCGACCGACAAGGAAGCCCGCTCGATCACCAGCCAAACCGCCGAGCAAGCCGGAATGCTCGAGCCCTCACCTGGCCCCGACCGGTTCGAGTACCGCGACGCAACCGGCAGCCTCGCACCCGCCGATTGCCGGCTCCTCGAAGACCTATCAGGAAGCGGAACCTGCCCTGCTACCGCCGACTTAGCCGGCTTCCTAGCCCGGATGACCCGATACCAGCGTCATGTTGGATCCCGCTACGAAACGTTCCTGTCTGACTTCAGCCCAGGTGCGCCAGACGAATTCCACGCCCTCATCCTCACCGCGATGATCACGGGCTCATTGCGCCACCTCTGCCAATGGCTTAGCCACCACCACGGACCGGCAGCGTTCTCCCAAATCTTCAAGAACCCCTCCTTCAACCGTGCCGCCCGGAATTCACGGGCAGCAGAAACCCCTGAGACCGAGCCAGCGTTTGCGACACACGATGCGACACGGCTGCACAGTCCTCCGCAACCCGTATGCAAGGAACTGGAACCCTGACAAACAACGACTGGCGAACGACTTAGCATGAGAGGAAAGGAATACCTTGATGGCCGCGTCAGACGACGAGTACCCAGGCGAGCCCGACGAGCAGTGGTACAAGACACAGGCGACGCTGATGGACGCCACGATGCATGCCGGCGGAATCCCCTCCATCGCCCGTGAATGGTCCGACGCGACCAGGAAACGAGAAACCGTGCTCGCCGCCGCCCGGCAATTCCTCGCCGAAACCGCTGACGCCATTACCCCGGCACCGCCCAAGCCGAACTCCTCGACTGCCTGACCCGCTACCGCGCGCACCTGGCAGCCCTCGTCATGACCACCAGCCTCCGCGCGCCGTTCGTGCGGACCGTGGAAGACACCGCCGCCGCGCTCGCCGTCAGCCCGTTCACCGTCTACCAGATGGTCAGCCGTGGCGAGCTGTTCACCTACCGCATCGCGAAACGATGCATCCGCATCGACGAGCTAGCTCTGCGCGATTACCTGGGGGACCGGCAGGTCAGGCGATTCGGGCCGCACATGCTGACCGGCTATGACATCCCGCGCCGACACCTGCCAGAGCAACTGCAATGACCGTGCCATTGACCGCAGTCCGGCCGGGCGACACAGCTCCGGTCCGCGCTCGCCCCTCCCCCCTGCCGGGCGCGGACCGGACCCGGCAAGCCCGAATGCCGCCGACACGCCGTACGGCTACCGTCCGGACCGGATCCGGTCCGGACGGCTTTTCATGATTGACCCGGTCGGACAGGGGAAGGGTGTCAAGTTGGCACACTCGCGGAGGTGTGAAATGTCCCGCAAGAAGAGATTCCCGAAGGCCGACAACGCGGCAAGCAGCGCGCTGGACCT
>Ga0116218_1002501_pt1 | contig 10141 bp, 8 predicted proteins | sample Sb_taG_2_FD_88966 | JGI IMG/M metagenome (GOLD analysis project Ga0116218, IMG submission 88966) | Peat soil microbial communities from Weissenstadt, Germany - Sb_50d_5_LS metaG | ecosystem: Environmental > Terrestrial > Soil > Wetlands > Peat | place: Germany: Weissenstadt | collected 2010-09-21 | reverse complement strand
TCGAGCTGGTGCAGATCGACGACGTCCACGCCTGCGCGCGCCTGATCGCCGCGGTCGCGCTGCGGCTGGATGGCGAGACGTCGCTCGCGCGCTAGGACACAACACAGCTGAGCGGCGCGATGCCGCGTCCTCACCGATCGGAGGTCGAAGGCTCTCCGATCGGCCAGCACGCGTACCGAAGGGAGCCCGCCCACCCGGACACTCGCCTGCGGCTCGCATCCCCCGTTCGGCCAGCATCCCCGTTTCGGCCAGCACGCCACGCTCTCTACGTTCTTGCCTCGCTTGCAGCGGCACCTCAGGGGCGCGCGGTTCTCACCAACTGAGAGAGATCGCCAAGTCAGGCTAGGCGGCGGTGAGCTCGGTGGTCGGGACGATCTTGTAAGCCTCGCCGGGTGCGCCGCCGATGACCAGCATACGCAGGCCTTGGGGGCCCGAGTGGACCTTACGCTTGCTTGCCGGTCCCACCCGCACGAGCGTCTCGCTGTCGAGCTCGACCCGCTCTCCTTCGATGTCAATCCAGCCGGAGCCGCCGATCGCCAGGAAGACCTCCTCCTGCCCGCTCTCTGCGTGATCGTGCTCAGGGTAGTCGGTGAAGTTCGGCGGGAGCTGAATGACCTGCATCCCAAACGCGGTCACCCCCAGCTCGGCCCGAGCCTTGACGAATCCCCCTCCGTACCCCGCCTCCATGTCATCAATGCGCTTTGCGGTGTAGTCGCTCATGGCGGCAACCCTAGCGGATCGTGAGGGGCATGAGGATGGCGAGTTGGCGCGACTGTGCCAGCACCGTGCCGTCCGCCGCCCAGATCACGCCGTCCTCATCGAAGAAGCCCTCACGCACCACACCCGTGCGAAAGCGCGCGAAGCACAGCTCCTCAGGATCGGCCTCGCCGTCGCGTGGCATGCTCGTACGGAAGTGGATCGTCAGGTCGATCGTGGGGCTCGTCGCGGGCTCGCTCAAGCGGATGAACGGGGGCGAGAACAGCGCGTCGCTGAAGAACGCCAGCGACAGCGCGTCCACCGCACGCGGCTGGAGCAGGCCGAGCCAGCCGCCGATTTCCATGGGGTGCTCAGAGCCATGGAAGGGGACGGCGCCGATGCGTGGCTGTAGCAGCAGGTGGCGTGTGAACTCCGGTGCTGCCGGGTGCAGCAGCTTGCCCGATTCGCGCACGGGGTCCGGCGCGGCCACTTCGGGGATCGGCAGCTCGCTGATCTCGCTCGTTCCCCACGGCACCGAGAAGGCCGCCAGCACGAGCGCGACGATCGAGCCGTCCTGTTCCATCCGCGCCGACAGCGTGCTCAGCGATCGCCCCGCGCGCTCGACGGTCGTGCGGATGCGCACCGGTTCGGGCTTGGGCGCGCGGGCGTAGTGGATCGTCAATGAACGAGGAGCCCGCCCACCCACGCGAGCGGGGTCGGCGACAGTCTCGATCAGCGCGCGGAGCAGCATCGCCGCGAGATAGCCGCCGTGCGGGCCGCGTCCCGCGCGCCAGTCGGGGGAGACATCCGCCGCGAACACGCGCTCGGATCCCGCCTCCTCCACAAGCCGTACGGCCGTGTCACGGTCAAAGACGCTGGGCGTGGTCGAGTGCTCCAGCGTGGAGCCAGGATCACCACTGCCCTGTATCGACCCGTTGGCGCGAGGCGATGGCCCCTGCTGGCCGGTCTGCGATGGATCAGCCACGTACGAGCCGCTTGTAGGTGATGCGGTGGGGCCGATCGGCCGCCGCGCCGAGCACGGCTCGGCGGTGCTCCTCATAAGCCTCGAAGTTGCCCTCGAACCAGGTGACCTGCGAGTCGCCCTCGAAGGCGAGCACATGTGTGGCGACGCGGTCCAGGAACCAGCGGTCGTGGGAGATCACCACGGCGCAGCCGGGGAAGCCGAGCAGCGCGTCCTCGAGTGCGCGCAGGGTGTCGACATCGAGGTCGTTCGTGGGCTCGTCCAGGAGCAGCAGATTGCCGCCCGAGCGCAAAAGCTTGGCCAGGTGTACGCGGTTGCGCTCGCCGCCGGAGAGCTTTCCGATGCGCGCCTGCTGGTCTTGACCCTTGAAGTTGAAGCCCGCGGTGTACTGGCGCGAGTTGACGATGCGATCGCCCACCTGGAGCTGGTCGAGGCCTTCTGAGATCTCCTCCCAGACCGTCTTGGAAGGGTCCAGCGAGTCGCGCGATTGGTCCACATAGGCGAGCTGGACGGTGTCGCCCAGCTCGAGCTTACCCGCGTCTGGCGACTCCTCGCCGGTGATCATGCGAAAGAGGGTTGTCTTACCCGCGCCGTTGGCGCCGATCACGCCGACGATACCCGCGCGGGGCAGGTCGAATGAGAGCGACTCGATCAGCAGGCGATCGCCAAAGCCCTTGGAGAGGTTGGTCGCGGTGAGCACCCGGTCGCCCAGCCGCGGTCCCGGCGGGATGTGGATCTGGACCTCATCGAGTTTGACGTTGCGCTCCTCGGCAATCAGCTCCTCATAGCGTGCCAGGCGAGCCTTGGACTTCGTGCGTTTGCCCTTGGGGTTCGTGCGCACCCATTCGAGCTCCGCCGCGATCGTGCGCTCGCGGCCCTTCTCTGAGCGCTCTTCCTGTGCCATGCGGGCTTGCTTCTGCTCGAGCCAGCTCGAGTAGTTGCCCTGGTAGGGGATGCCCTTGCCCCGGTCGAGCTCGAGAATCCAGCCGGCGACGTTGTCGAGGAAGTAGCGATCGTGGGTGACGGCGACGATCGCGCCCTTGTACTCGGCCAGGTGCTGCTCGAGCCACGCCACCGACTCGGCGTCGAGATGGTTGGTGGGCTCGTCCAGCAGCAGGAGGTCGGGCGCGCGCAGCAAGAGGCGACAGAGCGCGACGCGACGGCGCTCGCCGCCGGACAGGCTCGAGACGTCGGCGTCCGGCGGTGGCAGGCGCAGGGCATCCATTGCGTATTCGAGCTGCGTATCGAGATTCCACGCGTCGGCGGCGTCGATCTTCGCCTGGATGTTCCCGAACTCCTCGGCAGTCTCATCGGAGTAGTTCGCGGCCAGCTCGTTGAAGCGGTCGAGCAGCGCCTTGGTCTCTGAGACGCCGTCCTCGACGTTGCCCTTGACGTCCTTTGTCTCGTCCAGGTGGGGCTCCTGCTCGAGCATCCCGACCGTGGCGCCGGGCGCCAGCGCGGCCTCGCCGCGATACTCCTGATCGACCCCGGCCATGATCCGTAGCAGCGTGGACTTGCCGGCGCCGTTGTAGCCAAGCACGCCGATCTTCGCGCCGGGATAGAACGCGAGCGTGATGTCGTTCAGCACCGTCTTGTCCGGCGGGTGGAACTTTGAGAGGCGGTGCATCGTGAAGATGTACTGAGAGGACATGCGCACGCAGGATAGAGGCAAGAGAAACACGCCAGCCCTCGCTAACGTTGTCGAGTCATGCCTACCACCGTCCTCGATGTCGAGCAGCATCTGCTCCTGCTGGAGCTCCAAGCGCCGTTCGACAAGCGCGACGTGCAGCTGGCGCGCAGGAAGATGGCCAAGCGCTGGCACCCCGACGTGGCGCCACAGGGGCGCCAGTTCGAGCACGAGCGCCACCTCAAGGCAATCAACGAGGCGGCCGACCAGCTCGAGCGCCTGGCAGAGGGCTCGCGTGGCGGGAAGGTCTCCGCCAATGCGGTCAAGGTCAGCGCCGCCGCTGCGCGCCGCGAGCGCGAGGAGGCGGGCAGGCGTGCGTACGAGGCCGAGCAGCGTGCGCGTGCGGCGGCCAAGGATCGCGCCGAAAACGACCCGTTCGGCTCGAGGGTGCCCGACCACTCGGTCGTGCACCGCTACGCGCGCTGCCTCACATATCCCGAGTGGGGCGTGGGCACCGTCGCCGGCATCTACTTCTCCTCCAATCCAGTCGGCGCGGGGGAGGAGGTTCAGCAGTGGGCGCGCGTCAAGTTCAGCCACGGGATTCGCACGGTGCCCGCCGGCAGCATGAAATTCGTCGACTTCTCAAAGCCCGATCCCGCCGAGGAGCGCGTCGAGCGCTTCCTGATCGCCGCCCAGCGCGCGATGGCCGAGGGCGACTACGAGCTGGCGGCGCAGCGCCTGATCTACGCACGCGACGCCGAGCCGCGCAACGTCGCCGTGCTGCGGCTGATGACGCTCGCGTTCTGGCAGGCGGGTAAGCTCGAGGAGGCCGCCCGCGCGGTGCGCGACTGGGCGCGCGTTGACGGCAGTCGTCCCGCCGCCCACCGCTTCGCGGCCAGGATCTACGAAGACATGGGCCCCGTCGACCTCGCCGAGGAGGCCGCCGAGCGGGCGGCGCTACGCGGCCCCTCCGACGCGGGCGCCTGGGAGCGCCTGGGTCGGCTGCGGTTGGCGCTGATCGACCGCGAGGGCGCGCTCGAGGCGCTCAGGCAAGCGCTCGCGCTCGGCGCCGGCGAGCCCGTCCGAGAGCTGATCGAGCAGGCCCTCACCCTGGAACCGCGTGTAGCGTCCGCGACGTAGCTCCAGCGCGGCTGGGTGTCCCTGTCACCGGTGTCCCTTGTGCATGTCCGCCGTCCGGCGGTCTACAGGATGTTGACCGCCCGCGAGACGATCAGGCCGATCGTGATCAGCGAGACGAGTGATTGGGCGCCCATGATGCTCTTCGCCATCGGTGTGAGCGGCATCGTGTCGGTGGGGGAAAAGGCCATGGCGTTGGTGAGCGATACATACAGATAGTCGATGAACTTGGGACGCCACGCGATCGGCTCGATGCGGTCGTCGGTCATCTGGGGGAAGAGGAAGTCCGGTGGCTCGTCATGGCCGGCCGCTCGCCGACCCGGACCCCCACGATCGATCTCCCAGTACCACAAGGCGAAGATCAGGAAGTTCGTCAGCCAGATGAGCACGCCCGAGACGATCAGCTGCTGTCCGTTGGAGACGTTGTGGTGCAGCAGGAAGTGGGTGAGGGCCCCGAGCGAGAAGATGTTGGCGGCGGAGACGAACGCCGTGAGCCCAAGCGCGGCGCGCCGGCGCCGCGGGTGCTCGTGCTCGAGCTGGCGGGGTGTGGCGAAGAACATACCGATCAGCAGCGCGCCCTCGAGCGCTGGGATCAGCCAGGAGGGGCCGACGGTGAGTCGCGAGGGCAGCAGCAGCTGGATGCCGATTGCGGTGAGCACGGTGAGCTGCGCCGGCCAGAAGGGCTCAGACGCGGCAGGCGGAGGGTAAGGACGGCCGGGTGCTTGAGCGGGCTCCGCGGACACGGAGAACAGACTAGGGCCAGCCCCGGCCGTCGTCGCGCTAGCCTGTGCTTGATCCTTGATCCGCACGGTGGGCGAGCGCGTAGTGATGGTTTAGATGGGAATAGGCAATCCAGTACACCTGATTTTCCTCGCGGCGATCGCGCTGATCGTGCTGGGTCCGAAGCGTTTGCCGGAGCTCGCTCGTGCACTCGGCAAGGGGATGCAGGAGTTCCGCGAGTCGATGAGCGAGGCCGCCGGCCATGAGGAGCACGCGAGTCCGCCGGCTGTGCCCGGACAGGCGCAGCTGGCGACGACGACCTCAGAGCCAGCGCCCAGCGAGAGCTCCCCTCACGTCGAGGACGCAGCTCAGGCTCAGGCGGCTGCGATCCACGCGGACGCCTCGGCAAAGCCACCGGCTTCTGTGGCCTGAGCTCCCGGCCCCGCGGCCTGCATACTTTCGCATCACGATGGGATCCGGTCCGCCGGATACGTTCTCGCTGTGCGCCTGATCGTCGCCCGCTGTGAGGTTTCCTATCTAGGTCGTCTCACCACTGTGCTGCCCGAGGCGGTCAGGTTGCTGATGCTGAAGGCCGATGGGACCTTCATGGTGTGGGCCGATGGGGGTGGCCCGAACGTGAAGCCGTTGAACTGGATGACCCCGCCGACGGTGGTCGAGGAGCAGACCGACGCGCGCGGCGCGCTCACCGGCCTGGTGGTGCGCAAGCAGCGCCAGGAAGACCGCGTGGAGATCGGAATCTCAGAGGTGATCTCCGACATCGAGCACGAGCTGGACGTGCTGGTGCCGCTGGAGAAGGAGGGGTTGGAGCGCGAACTGCAGGAGCTGCTCGCCGACGCCCCAGCGTGGTGCGGTGAGGGGATGCGGCTCGTCAAGCGCGAGTGGTCCACGGACATCGGCCCGGTCGATCTGATGTGCAGGGACGGCGAGGACGAGTGGATCGCGGTGGAGATCAAGCGCATCGCCACGATCGATGCGGTCGAGCAGTTGACGCGTTATCTGGAGCGTATCCGCCTGGATCCCGCGCTCGGCTCCTGCCGTGGGGTGCTGGCCGCTCAGGTGATCAAGCCCCAGGCACGCGTGCTCGCCCAGGCGCGGGGGATCGACTGCGTGGAGGTGGACATCGAGGTGCTCCGCGGCGAACGCGAGCCCGCGCTGACGCTGTTCGCCGCATGAACATGCATGGATGCGGCACCGGATCGGCCAGCACAGGTGGCCGATCGTCCGGAATCGGCTAGCACGACACGCTGGGTGGGGTGGGGTAGGCCTGATGTCCAGCTTGCCCTGCGTGCCCACGCGTGGGCTTAGAACCTGTTTCAGGAAGATCGGCACGTCCGGATGCGGGCGGGTGGGATCGATACACGACGCCCAGCTTGGTCCATGCACGCCCCGACCACACCGCCTATCTTGAAACAGGTTCTTACACGCTGAGCGGCGTAGGATGCGGCGATGACCGACTCCGAGGCAGTACTCACCGAGCGACGTGGGAACGTCCTTGAGATCACGATCAACCGCCCGGAGGTACGCAACGCCGTCAATGCCGCCGTAGCCGCGGGCCTGGCGGGGGCGTTGGAGGAGCTGGACGGCGACGATGCGCTGTCGGTTGGCGTGCTCACCGGCGCTGGGGGCTTCTTCTGCGCGGGCATGGACCTGGGCGCGTTCGTCAAGGGCGAGTCGTCCTGGTTCGGCGATCGCGGCTTCGCCGGGATTGCCCAACGGGCGTCACGCAAGCCGCTGATTGCGGCGATCGAGGGCTTTGCGGTGGCGGGCGGGATGGAGATCGCGCTCGCCTGCGATTTGATCGTCGCCGCCAAGGGCGCGAAGATGGGCATCCCTGAGGCCAAGCGCTCGCTGGTGGCTGCCGGCGGGGCGCTACTGCGTCTGCCGCGCAGGATGCCCTACCACGTGGTCGTGGAGCTGGCACTCACCGGCGATCCGCTACCGGCCGAGCGCTTCCACGAGCTAGGCGTCGTCAATCATCTGGCCGAGCCCGGCGCTGCCGTCGATGTCGCGCTGGAGCTCGCTGGTCGGCTCGCCAAGAACGGGCCATTGGCGCTGATCGCCTCCAAGCAGATCCTGCAAGAGCAGTTCGACTGGTCCAGTGCGGAGATGTGGGAGAGGCAGGGCGCCATCTCCGGCCCCGTGTTCGCCTCTGAAGATGCCAAGGAGGGGGCGGCTGCCTTCAAGGAGAAGCGCGAGGCGGTCTGGAAAGGGCGTTAGTAGCCGCGCCGCTTGCGTTTGCGCTGCTGCAGGATCCGCACGAAGCGTTTGAACAGCCAAAACATCAGCGCTGCCCCGGAGTCTTGCGTGGGTACTGCGAGATCGGCTTGCCCAGGTCGATCGCGGTTGTGACTATGCGGTTCTGTTCTTTGATGTGCGCGGCCGGGTAGCCCTCGCCCGGGCTGGCGCGCTCTGGGCGGCCGATGAAGCCGAAGCGCATCCCTTCGGGCATGATCTGCATCAACCGCGGGAACATATGCGCGCGCGCGCCCACATTGCGCGGCTCCTCTTGCACCCACACCACCTCTTGCAGGCTTGGGTATCTATTGATCAGCTCCAGGATCTGGCCCTCAGGGAACGGGTAGAGCAGCTCCACGCGCGCCACCGCCAAACCTGTGTGTGCCGCGCGGTCGGGATGGCCGACGAGGTCGTAGTAGATCTTCCCCGTACACAGCAGCAGCCGCGTGACAAGGTCGTCTTTTACACCGGGCTCAGCCAGCACCGGCCGAAAGCGCGTGTTCTCCGCCATGTCCTCGACCGAGCTGGTCGCCTGCGGCAGACGCAGCAGGGACTTCGGGGTCATGACCACGAGCGGACGCTGCTTGGCGATCAGTGCTTGGCGGCGCAGAAGGTGGAAGTACTGAGCTGGGGTCGTCGGGCTCGCGACGCGAATGTTCCCCTCGGCTGCCAATGCCAGAAAGCGCTCCAGCCGCCCCGATGAGTGCTCCGGGCCCGAGCCCTCATACCCGTGCGGCAGCAGCAGCGTCAACCGCGACGTCTGTCCCCACTTGGCCAGGCCCGAGACGATGAACTGGTCGACGATCACCTGCGCGGAGTTGACAAAATCCCCGAACTGCGCCTCCCACAGTACGAGTGTCTCAGGGGCCTCTTGGCTGTAGCCGTACTCGAAGCCCATGCACGCGAGCTCTGAGAGCGGGCTGTTGTGCAGCTCCAGCGGCGCCAGCGCCTCGTGCAGGCTCTGGATCGGGCAGACCGTCTGTCCCGTCTTCGCGTCGTGCAGCACCAGGTGGCGCTGGCTGAACGTGCCGCGCTCGGTGTCCTGCCCGGTCAAGCGGATCGGTGTGCCCTCGGTCAGCAGCGACGCGAACGCGAGCGCCTCGCCATGCGCCCAATCGATGCGCGGCGACTGCTCTTCCACGTTCCCGGAGTTGCCGTTCAGCGCTGCACGCCGACGATCGAGCTGTTTGACGAGCTTGGGATGCACCGTAAACCCATCGGGCACCCTCAGCAGCTCCTCGCCCAGCTCGCGCAGTCGCGCGGCCGGCACCGCCGTGTCAACGTCGGGGCTCGGTGTGCGATCGAGCTGATACTCGCCCGTCGTGCTCTCGTCTCCGTTGTGCTCGGCCGCCGCGGCAATCTTCGCCTTCAGGCGCTGGTGCAAGATCGTGAGGTTGTCCCACACTTCCTGGCCTAGCTGATCGACCTGCTCCTTGCTCACTACGTCATCGGCGATCAGCCGCTCTGCCCACAGCTCAGATACGCGCTTCTTGGTCTTGATCTTCGCGTACATCTCCGGCTGCGTATACGCGGGCTCATCGGACTCGTTGTGCCCGAACCGCCGGTAGCCGATCAGATCGATCAGCACGTCGTGGCCGAACTCCTTGCGGAACGCGAACGCAAGCCGCACGGCGCTCATGCACGCGGGCACGTCGTCGGCGTTTACGTGCACGATCGGCACGTCGAATCCCTTCGCCAGATCTGAAGCCCAGCGCGTCGAGCGCGCGTCGTCCGGATCGGTCGTGAAACCGATCTGGTTGTTCGTGATCAGGTGCACGGTTCCGCCGACCTTGTAGCCGTCGAGCGCTTGCAGGTTGAGCGTCTCCGACACCACGCCCTGGGCTGGGAACGACGCGTCGCCATGGATCACGATCGGCACCGCCGCATCGGTGTCCTGATGGGCGTGCGGCCCCTGACGCGTGGTCTGCGCGGCGCGGGTGGCGCCCTCCACGACTGGGGAGACGTACTCCAGGTGGCTCGGGTTTGACTCCAGGTTGACGCGGATGGTCTCCCCGTCCGGCAGCTGGTAGGACCCTTGGGTGCCGTGGTGGTACTTCACATCGCCGGTGCCACCCTGCGGGATCGTCGTTACCGCCTCGAGCGTCGATGCCCCCTCGAACTCGGCGAAGATCGTGTCGTAGGGGCGGCCGAGGTTGTGTGCCAGCACGTTCAGCCTGCCGCGGTGGGCCATGCCGATCACGACCTCCTTCCCACCGTGCGCCGCTGAGAGCTGGATCAGCTCGTCGAGCATCGGCACGGTCATGTCGAGGCCCTCGATCGAGAACTGATGCTGCCCGAGGTATGCCTTGTGCATGAACCGCTCCATCGCGTCGACCTCGACCAGGCGCTTGAGCAGCGTCGTGCGCTCCTCGGTCGTCAGCGGCTGGCGAAACGCGCCCGACTCGATGTGCTCGCGCAGCCACACGCGCTGGCGATGGGAGGCGATGTGCTCGATCTCGTAAGCGATCGTGCCGCAGTAGGTCTCGCGCAGGTGCGGCAGCGCGTCGGCGAGCGTCGCCCCCGGCACGTACATGTTAAAGATCTTCGCCGGCAGCGTGGCTTGGATCTCAGGCGTCAACCCAAGCCCCTCGGGGTCGAGTCCCGGATCGCCCTCGGGCTCTGAGCCGAGCGGGTCAAGGCGCGCCGCGAGATGGCCGTGGCTGCGAAAGCGGGTGACGAGCGTGGCGGCCGCCTGGACCGCCTGCAGCAGCTCATCGACCCCG
>Ga0116218_1002497_pt1 | contig 10148 bp, 7 predicted proteins | sample Sb_taG_2_FD_88966 | JGI IMG/M metagenome (GOLD analysis project Ga0116218, IMG submission 88966) | Peat soil microbial communities from Weissenstadt, Germany - Sb_50d_5_LS metaG | ecosystem: Environmental > Terrestrial > Soil > Wetlands > Peat | place: Germany: Weissenstadt | collected 2010-09-21 | reverse complement strand
GTACCCGCAATGGTGGAATCCCGGAAATCAAACCGAGCCTTGAAGCTGTGGTAGGGATGACCTGGGCCTTCCCAGAAGGGAATCTCAAAGGTATCGCGTAGGTCCTGGTCGGTGACGGGCTTTCCGTCCACTTCCAAAAGCTTGAAGTGGATTTGGTGGATGTGGAAGTCATGGGTCTCGAGGGCATTGTTTTCCACGATCCAGTCTTCCACCGCTCCCACGTGAGTCGTGATCACGGGCTTCTCGTTGGCTTTGAAAACCTTCTGTTTTTGTCCGTCGATCGTGATGTAGAACTGGATGGGGCCGTTGGTTCCTCCGAATTCCTCCGAGAAATAGAGTTTGCGCAGCGCGGTTGGCTTCTGTTGGCTCAATCCGGCGAATTTAATGCTTTGCATCGAGATGCGAGGCCCGGGCTCGGTAGTCTTTGTCGTCTCTTGCTGTATCGGTTGCGCTTCATCTGCATCACCGCTGACTTCGATCTTAGCCAGTTGCTGTTCGAGATCGGGATTGCCAGTCGGACCGGTGGAATAACTCAGCGACATAAAGAGCGCCTCGTTGGTTTGCGGAGGAGCCTGTACGATGAACTCCGCGCGCCCGGCGGGAGGCACTAAAATTGTGTCCTCGAATCTGGACTTGGCGAGAGGATAGCCGTCGAGCGCGATCAACTCCATTTTCTGCGGGACACCATTAAACCAAAATTGCAAGGGCATGAAATCCTGGATGGTAGCATTTGCCACCCGCCAGAACTGCTTTTCATTGGGCTTCATTTTGATGATGGGAGACGGGAGGTTGGGGGATTGCGCGACCTGGTAGTTAAGCGATAGTTGGTAGGGTCCGGGTACCCAGGGAACCAGGTACTGCTGACGGACGATAAACACGCGCTCTTTCAGTCCAGCCACCTCTGGGCGTACCTTGTCCATCCCCTCGACAACTATCGCCCCCGCCGCGCCGCCATTTACCTGGAACTCGGTAAAGCCGTGCACATGCGGGTGGTACCAATACAGCCCGGGAGGCTCGTTCTTGGGAATCTGCATGTCAAATCGAAACGCTGATTTGCCCGGCTGAATCAGTGTATCGAGCACGTCATCCTGATGGCAGATTGGAGGAACATTCAGGCCGTGGAAGTGCATGTTGGTCGAAGACAACGTCGGGGTTCCGCTGTCGCCGCAAATCGGTAACCCAGACATATCCATCTGGTCCATGCTTGAGGAGTCATCCTCGCTCGCGATGCGGTCCTTGACGTCCAGGACCAGATGATCGCCCTGGTTAAGACGCAAGGTGGGGGCTTCCACGTCACCTTGGTTCGTTGCGTAGTTCAAACAATAGTGATTGTATCCGCCGGTGTCGACCGAGTGCTGCATGGTGAGTTCGGCGTTGAGAGTGCCATTGGCACTCGTGAGAGCCAGGGGATCCTCAACCACAGTACCGGGTGCGGGGCGATCGGGACACTGCGCCTCCAGCCGCAAGAAAGAAAATCCGCACACCAGGATCACAAGCAGATATCTGAACGCAGAAAGCATAATCAACTCCTTTGCTTCTCCCAACCCCGCTAAAGGTTGAGACACGTTACCTCGGGTTAGAACGGCCGGGGCGGAAAAGCTCCAATGGACAACAACCCCGGACTATCTGGGTCAGCGATGGGTGAGTGGGAAGATTCGGTCAGAGTACACTTCCCACGCGCGGATTTCACGTTAATCTCTCCGATGGAGGACGGAGCGCCGTATTCGGCAACATACACGACTCCGCCGGTCCCCGTGGTTTTTTGCAAGGCCAACGATGCCACGTAGGACCAGTTGCTCACGAAGCCCTTGAGGTAGCCGGAAGCGCAACCTTTCGAAAGTTTGCCAGTGTTCTTGTCAAAAAAAGCCGCTGTAATACTACCCCCTTGATTGTCGCTGATGTAGAGGAGGGTCTCGTCCGGGCTCAACAGAATATTACTGGAACTGATCGCGTTTCCCAAGTGGTAGACAACCGTCGGCTTCAACTTGCCCGAGGAAATATCGGACACTTCAACTACCGTGAATGGTGAGGTATCGCCGAAGATGGCGTAGTGTCCATCCTGCGTGATGTCGACGCCATTCGGATAGGTATTGCCGGTACGCGAACCGGTGGAATTCTGTTCATCGCCATTCGATACCGGCACACCCCCGGAAATGTCGAACGACTCGATGGAACCATCTAAGTAGGTAACGACCATGATGTTCCCATGGATCACCATTCCAGCGACTACGCCGCCCTGCAGGCCGGCGACGGTGATATCGCCCACAAAGCTGAGGCTGCAGCCCGGCAGCACCTTAAACGTTCCGATGGTGCTGAAGTCGGTGAAGCTGGCATAGATATAGTGCGCGTTCATGGCCAAGCCCACGCCGTTGGTTGCGCCGGTGTCCATGCTGGAGCCAATCGCATGGCCACCAATTTTTAGAGTCTTCACCGAGATTCCGTTGATCTCGCCGCCCTGAGACACCGAAGCGTAGACGCACCCTGCATTCCCATTTTGCAGCACGCTGACGCGGTTCGCCGCAAAATAGCCGCTTCCAATGCCGCCTCGGCCAATTAGAACTTTTTCCTTCATGGTTAGTTGACCGTTGGCCCCTATTGTGTAGAAGGTGACACTGGTTGCGAGGGCTGGTGGCACGTCGTCATTGGTAACCAGATAGTGGGGAATGCCGGCACCCACAGCGAAGCCACTAGAGAGACAAATCCCGGCCAGCAGCGCTGTCACCCGCGATGACCAGGATTTAATGGATATGCTCATACTTGTTCCTTACCGGCCAAAAATGGCGTCCAACAAGCTAACCACAGGTAGTGCGTCTGTTCAACAAGAATTGAGTTAAGTTCCTCAGAGCACCCACGACGGTTGAAAATGTTTGCGGAAAAGTGGAAAACTGCACTCTCGCCATAGTTTCAACCGTGATGTTGACTACTTAAATTCGATCACTCCGAAGGTGCCATCCAAGTTGTTGTTGGGGCCAGCCGCGAAGAAGAACTGATTCTTCGCTCCATTCGCTGCAGTTCCTCCGCCGAAATTGATCCCCCAAAGCTGGTCGATTCGGATCGGCCTGCCGGCAGCGTTCTTGATCGTGCCTACAAACTTGCCAGTTTTGAGATTGAAGCCGTTAATGGTGCCATTGTTGGTGACGTTGTTGGATATGAGGAGGGTATTACTGAGAGGTCCGAAGTTTTTCGGAGCCAGGGCGAAACCCCAAGCTTGGTTCAGCGGCTTTCCATGGGTAAATCGCTTCACGAATGTACCCTCTTCTTTGAATATATCAATGAACCCGCCCGCTTTGCTGGTGTTCGTGGCAGCGTACGCGACGTAAAGCTGGCCGTTGATGTCCTGGATGTTAAATGGGACGAAACCGCTCGGAATTGTGCCGAATTGCCCTTCCAGCCCTGCTCCGGCAGCCCGCTTCCCTGCTGACTGCAAACCCCGCAGTCTGCAATGGACCCCAAAAAGGAGTTACTACGCTACCTAGTTTGCGTTTTATCAAAGAGCCTGGAGCCTCATCTCACAAGTTGAGGATTGTCATCTCTCCCGCTCCTGTGCTAGGGTAGTGGAAAGTTCACGCCTTCAGAATCCACAATCACAGTCGCGCCGGGTTGTGGCCCGCGTAAAAAAGCGTGTCGGACAGGTGGTGTTATGGCTATGAAAGATGCGATTGATTCCATGCCGCACGAACGGACAATCGAACCTGAGAGTTTTGCCAACCGGAAGCTGATTCGACCTTCGCTAGGCCGTAGCGACCACAACCATTCGTCCGCGCCTGTGGGAGAGCGACGGGATCGCCCCGAGCGCTCTGACCGCAATGATCGCCATGACCGCAATGGCGGCGGCCGCAAGGCTCCGCCACCCGAGCAAACCAATGCCGAGAATTTCTATTACCAGAAACAGATGCAAGCGAGAACTCCGATGGTCATCGTGCTCCGCGATGGCGAGGAAATCCGCGGCGTCATCGAGTGGTACGACAAGACTTGCCTCAAGGTGAACTGCAACGGTTCGCCCAACCTGATGATCTACAAGCCCGCGATCAAGTACATGTACAAGGAAGGCGAGAACCAGGGAAAGTAGTGGTCAGACTTCCAGGTTCCTGGATGTTGGCCAGCAATGCCCGCATTCAGCTTCATGGCTTCTGTGCTGACTTCCTTTGCCGGCAAGCTTAAAGCCGCGCAGAACCTTGTACCTAGCGCATACTTCCAAGCGTGCCTGTTGGGCAATAAGAACAAACCCTATAAGCTCGCAAGGACAGCCATAACTCTGGGCAACTGCGTTCATGCGCTCTTGCGAGGGGGCTTCAGAGCGGAATTGGGTGGGAGCTGCAAATTGGACTTGGGCGGGCCCGAATCCACATTGACTCCTAAACTCAAATCGCTGGACCAGCAGTCAGCGAGGATCTTCCAGTCGCCCGACTGTCGGGCCAGAGTGAGCAGATATTTGCCGCGCTCTTCGCGGCGCTTGCCCATGGTAAACGGAACCAGCATCTTGCAACGGCCCGCCTCGTAGGCGATCTCTCCGAAGACTTCCGCGCGCAGGGGTTCCATCTCGACGTCTCCCAGTCCGGCATCCAGCACGCCGAAGAAGAACTCACGAATCGCTGCCGTGCCTCGAACGGGCGGCACATTCGGACGCAACACAATGGCATCGGCTCCGTAAAGATCAACCAGATCGTCGAGTTGCTTGCCGTTGCAAGCCAGCGCCCAATCCTGCGTCAGCTTTCGCACCGCGGTTTCCGCCCGGTTCAACGAAGCTCCACCCACTTGAGTGCGCGGGCGGGCATCGCGTGCCACGGGCGCATTCGTTGCCCGCTGCTCCGAGCCGGCGAATGGGACGCCTCCCTCCGAGGAGGAGAAATAATGGTGATGATAATGATGATGATAGTGATGCTGCCCAGGCGCGGGCGCGGCTGGCCTCACACTGGCCGCAATTGGAGGCTCCGGTTCTAAGGGTGGGGCATCCTGCTGGGGAACCCCGCAGATCGCACAGAACCGGTTCTCCACGGGGTTCTGACTGCCGCAGGCCATGCAGGTGCGAGTCTCAGCCGTTTCTGCCGCGGCGCTGGCGGACGCGTCCGCGTCCACCTGCGAAGTGAGCCGCTGAACCGCCTGCAGAGCGGCGGCAATGGCTTCGTTGCCGGGCTTGGGATGCTGTACGTCTTGCTTTAGCCGCCGGAAGAAATCGTCGACTGCGGGATTGTGGGCGAGCTCTCCCTCGGATACGGATGCAGGCAAATTCCGCAACGGTCCGGTTGGTTTTTCAGGATCCATTGACGCTGGCCCAGTCAGCGCTCATTCTAGTCGAAAAGCAGCTTCTCGAAAAGAAGACCTAGCGGCTGGAAAACTCGATCTTGGCTTCGGTCTCGGTAGCGGCGCCGTTGCACATCGCCGGGCGATAACGCCAGGAACGAACCGTGTCCAGGATAGCCCGGTCTTTGGTGGGGCCGGCACTCTCCAGGATGAGAGGAGAATGAACTCGGCCGTCGGTGCCGATGATGAAGCTGACACTTACCCTGGTGCTGGGCTCGGCGATGTCAAGCAGCGGATTTGGTGTGGCTAAAGGCTCGGGAGGCTGTGAGGCTTCGCAATTTGTGGCGGCGCTGGCGTGCAGCATGGCTGCAAACTTCGAATCATGCAGCGCCGAAGCCCACACCTGATGTTCGCGGACGGCTAGTGTCAATGATGTCGCCGCCAGAACTGGCAGCTTTGGTCCGCTGGTCGAGGCCAGACAGGTAGTGGAGGCTAAGGTCACCAGAAGGAGCGAGCGCATGGTGCGGACTGCCATGACCAATTCCCAGGAGCATGGTGGACGGAGATAAAGCCGCCACACTCAGAATCCGACGCTCTAAAGGGCAATCTGGATGCCAGCTCGAAGCTTATGTATGTAATTGGTCGGCCGAGATTTAATTGCAAGGCGGAGTGAAGGCGAAGCGCTCGAGGTGAAAACCATTGCAGCTTCGAGGGTGGGATGTAGGGCCGGCCGCGTTCCGCCAACGCGGCGCTACGAGTCCGAGTAGGTCGGAGCCGGATCGCCGGTCTTCGATGGCCACTTGTTCCGCTCTAGCGTCGGCGTCCATGCGCGGTCGGGTTGACGAGCCAACTGATCATGGCTCGGTTCGGAACTCGGTTCGGCGCTTCCGTCGGCAAGCAGCGGGGCGATGAGTCGAAGCGCATCGACTTCGGTGCGCACGCGCAGCAAGGTTCTTTCTTTTTCACGCAGCACTTCATATATGTTTTTCATGGCCGCCAAGCTGGGCCAGCACAGGCCCCAAAACAGCTTTCGTGTAGAAATGAACCGCGTGTTACTTTCCGGCTAAACGAGGCGATCATAATACCAATCTGTCCAGATCGCCATCTCCAAAAAAAGTGCGTTTGCAGGTTCACGTTGCGCGTGGTATCTAAGCCTGTGCGCCAGGTGTGTGGCGGAGCGCTTGGGGAGACATATAAATGGTGGTAAGTCCGGAGGTGGACCCAGAGCGGTTGCGGCGTCTGGATGGCAGCTTGCCGGAGGATGAAGTCCACGTCTGGCATGTTGACCTCAGCGCCTGGGAGAACGAGGCGGGCTCGCTGTGCGAGCTGCTCAATCCGGAAGAGCGAGAGCGAGCGGCGCGATTCAAGTTTTCCGGGCCGCGCAATCAGTTTGTGATCAGCAGAGCTTTGCTGCGGCGAGCTCTGGGCCGCTATCTGCGGATCGAAGCCGGCGAGATTCGTTTCCGCACGACGGCGAATGGGAAGCCGGAACTTGCGGCGAATTCTGTTCTTCGTTTCAGCCATCTTCACCTGAACGATCTTCGCTTCAACTTGTCACATACCGAAGGGGCGACGGTGTTCGCCGTTGTGCGCCATCGGCAGGTGGGAATTGATGTGGAGCGGATTCGCGCGGATACGAATGCGATGGAGCTGGCCGAGCGTTTTTTTTCCGGTCCCGAGGTGCAATGGTTGCAATCGCAACCGGCTTCCGAACAGGTTTCATCGTTCTACCGTTGCTGGACCGGGAAAGAGGCTTACATCAAGGCGCAGGGGGAGGGGCTTTCCCTGGCGCTGAGCAGCTTCGGGGTGCTGCCACGACCCAGTGGCTCCGAATTGCAGTTGGAGGTGTATGCGGATCCGGAGGAGGCACGGCGCTGGTCGATGTGGCAATTGGCACTGGGCGCGGATTTGCGGGCAGCGCTGGCGGTCGAGGGCGCAAGCTGCAGAGTACGTCTCGGTCATTGGCCATCTCCCGACACGGATCTAAACCCACGGTAGAAATCTTGGTACCATCCGAATTTGTAGGTTGCCGCTGGGCTAGGCTTTCTCCCATTTTGGGACGGTGTTTACTGTTCAGTACCGGGCACCCCCCCTCCCCCTTTGGCTGCAAAATCTTGAAAACAATGGATCTATTTTGGCACTAGGTGCTAGATCTTTGAGTTTGCAGGACTTACACGCAAAATCTAGAGAACATGAGAGTTACGGGTGGCACGCGACGGGATCCAGTTCCGTTTGGGAACTCAGGCCTGGGACTCGACAGCACCCAAGTCAGATGGTTCTCTGGAGATTCGCCGGCAGTCCCGGTAGCTGGAGCACGGGCCGAGAGGCGGCGGATCGCCGGGTCAGATTGTCAAAGATCAATATTTCTTATAGATAATATGCTTAATCAAGCCTATCTCAAATGCAGCGCGCAGTCAACGGGAATGAAGGCTGGAGTGGTTCTCGGGTTGGGGTGGAGTGCGTGCCCCCAGCGCTAAGGCCGGAATTCGTTGCAGTCCTGGAGGCACAACTGAAGAGGCCGCGGAAAAAGTCAAATTGCAGGCCGCAGCGCCTGAAGGCGGTATTGACTTTGGGCCATTTGCGGCATCGCTAAAGCGATGCCCTGATACGAGTCGATCATTTTTCCGCGGCCGTAAAACTGGTGTGCTTGGTGTCTCGAACCACTTAGCATGAGTCCGCAGCTGAAGCTCCATGTGACTTGGGTTGAGCGTGCTTGCCTCGGGACTCGGTCGTCCCTACGGGACTTGGTCGTGGTTCTTGCTTTTCCCAGCGCTTCAGCGCTGGGCTAATATCGCGGCGCCCCTGCCGCGGCTGAGCTTCGCTGGGCTCTATGCATCGTCTCCCACTGTTCGCAAAGAAAGCGAAAGATGGGGTGCCCCGAGATCCGCCGAGCGAAAAACTGGCGGGCACCTCAGGGGCTAAACGCCGCATTTTTGTTGGCCTGAGCGGCGGCTGAAAGCCGTGGCCTCCCATGAATCGTGCTGCCGGACCGGACGAGGCGTCCAGGGCTACGTGGGCCTGGCGGGAGATCCTGGCAGAGAGTTTCTTGCAGCCTGTGAAGCCGTGCCCTTTCCGCTTCTGGATGCTCCATACAGCAACGGGAAAACTGCTGTAGCACGGATTGGGCTGTGGTTAAGAGGCTCGTGCCCCGCTCTTTTTCGCAAAGGACGCGGAAAGAGTGGGGCACCTTATTCGTTGGCGGAGCGGGAATGGGTTGTGCTAGCCCCCAACCATTAATCACAGAATTTAAGGAGGAGAGAAAGTGAGCGCAGAGTTTGCCTGCGACGGCGTCATCGGTGGTGCGGGCAGGAACCTAGATCCCTCGCTGGGCTCGGGCTGACAAATGTGTTTTGGTTCACGCAGAGCCGGCGCGGACGGCGGATGGATCGTTCCGGGCAGTGTCCCAAAATGGGAATTGTGACCTCTAACGCTCGAGGCTGAGGGCGTTTGCCCATTTATCCCCAATCTTCAGTGCAGGATCACCGAAACATCTGACGGGGTTGATGATGTACCTCCCGCAGGCTTCACTCTTGGCGCGATTCGCTTGCGGAAGAGGAATAGTTTTTCCGTCGGCTGCACTTGGCTCCCGATGCTGGCCATAGCCGTCTTGGCCATCAGACCGCTCAACCACTACAGTTTTGCGCTTGGGTAAACGGGCTGACTGCGCCTTCCTTTCCTGCAGTCATTAGCAGAATTTTAGGAACGCAGGTACTTATCCCTTCGTCACAGACCTGCGTGACCTGTGCCCTATCACAATGTTCGTGGTTTCGTGCATAGTCAAGAGGAATGGCTCATCAACTCACAACCTGCACATTTTGCGGGGTTGGTTGCGGGCTTTATCTGGAGACTTCCGGTAACCAGATCGTGGGAGCCTATCCCAGTGTCTCCCATCCCAGCAATCAAGGACGAATCTGCATACGGGGCTGGTCGGTGCATGAGATCGCCAGTTCGCCCGACCGTCTGAAGCATCCTTTACTGCGCAAGAATGGCGAGTTGCGGGAAGTCGGCTGGGATGAGGCGCTGGGCTTCATCGCCGTCAAAATGAAGGCGATCCGCGATCAGCACGGCCCGGATGCGCTGGGTTTCCTGAATTCACCGCGCTGCTCCAACGAAGAATCGTATCTGCTGCAGAAGTTTGCCCGCGGGGTGATCGGCACCAACAACGTGCACCACGGGACCGGGGCTTATGCCAACAATTCCATCAACGTATTGCTGGACATGATTGGCATTCCGGCGAGCACCAACTCGATTGCAGAGTTGGCCGAGAGCCAGGTGATCGTGGTGGATGGGGTGGATCTGGCGAAGCGCATGCCGACTGTTGGCGGCGCGGTCATCCGCGCCAAGCTTAGGGGAGCCCGCCTGATTGTGGTCGGTACCCGGCGTCACCGGGTGGCGGAGAGTGCTGACTTCTACCTGCAGATCAAGCCGGGAACCGAGGCGCTGCTCTATGGCGCGATGGCTAAGGTCATTGTCGATCGCGGGCTCATGGATCTGAGTTTTGTCAAAGCCCGCTGCCGCGACTACGAAGCTTTTCTCGCCAGCATCCACGAATATGATCTGCTGCGGGTTGCAGAGGGCTGCGGAGTAGCGCCCCATCTGATCGAGGAGGCCGCGCTGGCATACGGGGGCGCAAGTTCTGCCATGCTGATGTTTTCCGCCAGTATGGAAGAGCGCAGCCGCGACAGTCTGCGGGCGGTGGTGAATCTGGCGCTGTTGTCGGGCAACTTCGGTAAGCCCGGAGCTGGGTTGTTTGCCCTCACCGAGCAAAACAACTTGCAGGGAGTATGCGACATGGGGATGTTGCCGGACCGTCTTCCCGGCTACCGGCCGGTGAAAGATGCGGGGGCGCGTTCGGCGCTCGGGGCGCTGTGGAAGACCAGAATCCCGCCCGAGCCTGGGCTGGGATC
>Ga0116218_1002495_pt1 | contig 10155 bp, 8 predicted proteins | sample Sb_taG_2_FD_88966 | JGI IMG/M metagenome (GOLD analysis project Ga0116218, IMG submission 88966) | Peat soil microbial communities from Weissenstadt, Germany - Sb_50d_5_LS metaG | ecosystem: Environmental > Terrestrial > Soil > Wetlands > Peat | place: Germany: Weissenstadt | collected 2010-09-21 | reverse complement strand
CTGTGACAGACGTGGATTCGACACCCAACGCCTACCAGGAGTCCCTCCCGGTCTCCAAACCAGCACAAAATCCCAGGTCACAGCATTATGCGAACCAGCACGTCCTAAGTACGTGGTGTTGGGCCGACAGGTAGCCGCGGGCCGGGCGACTGCGTGGCCAGGGCCCGCGCCCGCCCAGGCCGCCGCAGCCGCGGCCTTGGCCCAGGTCCCCGGCCCCTGCAACGCCCCGGTCCAGGTCGCGGCCAGGACCGAACAATCACGCCGCTGCCTCGTACCCGCCACGACGCGGGCGAATCCAAGATCAGGAGAACGCCATGGCCGCGAACCCGGCTCCCACCCGGCAGGCCAGCCACAGCCGCGATGACCCGGTGGTCACCGGCCTGGTGACCCGGGCCACGGACGGCGACCGGCAGGCCTGGGACGCGCTGATAGACCGGTACGCCCCGCTGGTCTGGTCCATCTGCCGCCGGCACCGGCTGGAGGCCGCCGACGCCCAGGACGCCGCCCAGACCGTCTGGCTCAAGCTCGTGGACCACCTGGACAAGATCCGCGACCCGGCCGCGCTTCCCGGCTGGCTGGCCACGCCGGACATGCCCTCGCCGAGACCATCGCAGACGATCACGCCCAGACGGCCGAACAGGACCTGCTCGCGGCCGAACGGCACGCGGCCCTGCGGGAGGCGTTCGGGCAGCTGCCCGCCGGCTGCCAGCAGCTGCTCGCCCTGCTCACCGCCGACCCGCCAGTGCCGTACGCCGAGATCAGCGCCAGGCTGGGCATCCCGGTCGGCAGCATCGGGCCGACCCGCCGCCGCTGCCTGGGCAAGCTACGCCGCCACCCGGCCATCGCCGCGCTGATCAACGCCGACACCTAGGACCGCCACGTCATGCATGGCTGCAGGGAACGGAAAGGTCATCTTCGTCCTGCTGTGCATTCCTGGCAGAGCTCGGCCCAGGCAGTGGCCCGGGCCGACGGGCTGGCCGTTTCACGGACAGTGGCACGTCGTACCAGGGGCCGGAGTCCAGATCGCCCGGCGGTGCGGCCGCAGGGCAGTGTTTCCGCCGTGGTGGTATCAGGGTCGGGAATCGATGCCTCCGGTCAGATGGAGACTGGCGCGCCGTGCTTCTGGCCTGATGCTGGTTCGCCGGCCGCTGGGTGTCGGCGGGCTGATACCAGGAGTGTCGGCTGGGTGACTGACGGCCGCCTGCCCGGTCAGCCAAGCTGGCAGGTGGCCGTCCCGGATCGCCGTGGATCGGGGAGCGGGCAAGACCGAGAGGAAGGGCGGCAAGCACTGCTTGAGCAGCGCGCTGCCGGAGCACCACTCAGCTGAAGCGGAGGTATCAGATGCCTGTTCAGGGCGCCGGGCCGCAGAGCATCGGCAGGGTGCCGGGTGCCACGCGGCGCACCGTTTTGCTGACTGGTGCATCGGGTGTCGTCGGACGCGCTCTGCTGCGGCGGATGCGTGACCTCGATGTCGTGTGCCTGGTGCATCGGTCGCCGGTTTGCGGGCCGGATGTGACCACTGTGCCGGGCGACATAGCCGAACCGATGTTGGGGCTGGGCGAGCAGGCCTACGTGGACCTGGCGGCCAGGGTCGACGTGGTCATGCATTGTGCCGCGGTCACGGACTTCAACCGGACCGATGGCAGTCTTGAGGCGACGAACATTGCGGGCACGGAACAGGTGGCCGCCTTCGCTGCTGCGGCGAATGCCGTGCTGTACCACGTGAGTACCGCATTCGTGCACACCACGGTGGATGGCAACCGCGGCCGCACCGCCATCGGCTACGCCGCGTCGAAGTCGGCGGCCGAGGAGGTCGTGCGGTCCAGCGGCGTGCCGTACGTCATCTTCCGCCCGTCGGTGGTCATCGGCGACTCGGTCACCGGGGAGATCGGCGCGTTCCAGGGCCTGCACCAGGTCGTGGCCGGCATATTCGCGGGCATCGTGCCGATGATCCCGTTCGAGTCCCGCTGGCCGATCGACTTCATCCCGGTCGACGTGGTCGCCGACGCGATCGCCTGCGTGGTCGAGAACCGGGTGGACGAGGGCGAATTCTGGCTCAGCGCCGGCGACAAGGCGCTGAGCCTGGACGAGGGCGTCGCGGTCGCCGTCGAGTTCGCGCGCAGCCGGGGCGTGAGCATCGATATGCCGCGGTTCGTACCGCCGGAGATGTTCGACCGGCTGATCGGCCCGGTGTTCCTCGACGCGCTGCCCGGCAAGATCCGCAGAAATGTCCTGCGGATGCTGGAGTTCTTCACCACTTACCTGCAGTCCGGTCAGACCAAGCCCAGCAGCCTGGATCAGCTCGTCGCGCTTGGCGCCAGGCCGCTGCCCGATCAGCGCGAATCGCTGCGGAACAGCCTGCAGTACTGGGCGGCGCGCAACGGCTACGGCCAGGCCGAGACCGAGCGGGCGGCCTGACATGACCGCGCCGGCCGACCGCGATCGGGTGCTTGATCGCTACACGAAGCACGTGAACAAGTCGCTGGCCAGCCTGGCGCGGCTCGTCGCGGCGCCCGTGGAAGTGGCCGCGGCCGGGTCGAAGGTGCGGGGCAGCGACGGGCACACCTACCTCGACTGCGGGGGCTTCGGGGTCTTCCTGCTCGGTCACTGCCACCCGGTCGTCGTCGCGGCGGTGCGCGAGCAACTGGGGCGTAACCCCCTGGCCACGAGGCTGTTCCTCAACCCCGAGCTGGCTCAGGCGGCCGCGGACCTGGCCGGCATCACGCCGGCCGGGCTGGACTACGTGTTCCTGACCAACTCGGGAGCCGAGGCGACCGAGCTCGGGCTGAAGCTGGCGCGGCTGGCCGGCAAGCGTCACGTGATCGCCATGCACGGCGGATTCCACGGCAAGACGCTTGGCGCGCTGTCGGTGACCGGACGGGCCCAGTACCGCGACCCGTTCGGCCCATTGCTGCCGATGGTCGACTTCGTACCGTTCGGCGACCTCGCCGCACTCCGGGCTGTGCTGACGGCCGAGTCGGTGGTGCTGCTCGAGCCCGTCCAGGCCGAGGGCGGCGTCCGGCTGCCGCCCGACGGCTACCTGGCGCAGGTCCGGCGGGCGTGTACCGCGGCGGGCGCCGTGATGATCCTCGACGAGATCCAGTCCGGCATGGGCCGGCTCGGCGCCTGGTGGGGCGCTGACCTGGCCGGCGTCACGCCGGACGCGCTACTCACGGGCAAGATCCTGGGCGGCGGCGTGATGCCCGTAGGCGGCGTGGTGGCGTCCGCGCGGCTGTTCGCGCCGCTCAACGCGGACCCGCTGCTGCACTCCTCGACGTTCGCGGGCAGCCCGCTCGCGGCCGCCGCGGTCACCGCGACCATCGACGCCATCAAGTCCGAAGGGCTGCTCGGGCGCGTCCGCGAACTCGGCCCGCAGGTCCGCGACCTTGCCGCCGATGCCGTCACGGCGCACTGCTCGCACCTGGTCACCGAGGTACGCGGCCAGGGCCTGCTCATCGGCGTCGACTTCGTCTCGGCCGACGCCGCCACCGAGTTCCTGATCGGGCTCCTAGACGAGCACGTCATCCCGTCCTACTCACTCAACTCCAGCAACGTGCTGCGCCTAACGCCGCCGGCGATCCTCGACGCGGCCGACCTCGACTGGCTCGGACACGCCCTGACGTCGGCGGCCAGGCATGCCTCCCGCGTCGTGCCCCCGCCGCCTGACCCTTCTCATCCCATTTCCGACCCGGCTGCTTTCTTAAGGAGATTTGAATGCGCACCGTCCTCCTCCGGCTGCACGTGCCTGATAAACCAGCGAGCGAGGTGTACCAAACGCTCGCCGACTTCGAGCGGTATCCGGAACTCAGCGACGCCGTCCAGAGCGTCGCCGTCACCGAGGTGTCCGAGAACCACACTGTGTCGCACTGGGAGGTCACTTTCCGGGCTGGCCTGCTGCGCTGGACCGAGGAGGACACGTTCGACCCCGGCGCCCTGAGCATCACGTTCCGTCAGCTCGAGGGCGACGCCGCCGTCTTCGACGGCTCATGGCAGTGCGTCGATGCCGCGCCGGGCAGCGAGATCGTGTTCTCCGCGAGGCTCGACATGGGCATCCCGAGTCTGGCCGACGCGCTGGAGCCGATCGCGGCGCGGACGCTGATCGACAACATCGTCTCGATCGTGCGCGGACTGGTCGGCCACGCTGAACTTGCCGCATCCGATGTGGCGGTCCCGGTGGGGAGCGGATCATGACCCTGCTGCGCGCCGAGCGAGAGACCCTGGACGCTTTTCTGCCGGGTCTGGACAAATACCTCAGCGAGATTCCGCTGCTCGAGCTGGAGCAGCCCGGCTGCGGTGCGCTGCAGAAGTTCCGCGAGCTGGGCGGCCCGGCCCTGCTGATACCCGCCGAGTACGAGGGCAAGGGAGCCTCCCTGCTCGACGCGGTGCGCATCCAGCGGGCGGTGGGCAGCCGGTCGCCGTCGCTGGCGGTGGCCACGACCATGCACCACTTCTCCGTGGCCTCCCTGGTCGAGCTGACCGCGGCCGGCAACGGGTTCGAGTGGGCGATGCTGATGGCGATCGCCGAGAACTCGTGGCTGCTCAGCTCCGGCTTCGCCGAGGGCAAGCCAGGTCAGCACATCCTGACGCCCGCCATGCGGGGTGTGCCGGCGGACGGCGGCATCACCGTCAGCGGCGTGAAGAAGCCGTGCAGCCTCACCTGGTCGATGAACCTGATGAGCGCCAGCGTCGCCGTCACCGACCCGGACCCCAATTCCGCCGGGACAGGCCGGCTGGCGGTCGTGCTGATCCCGGCCGACTCAGCAGGCATCCAGCGGGCGCCATTCTGGCAGACCACCGCGCTCGCCGCCGCGGAAAGCGACCAGGTCACGCTGACCGAGGTGTTCGTCCCCGAGGCGCTGATCTTCTACCCGCACGATGGCGAGTCGATGGATCCGATCCAGGCGCGCGGCTTTGTCTGGTTCGAACTGCTGATCTCCGCGTCCTACCTCGGCGCCGCCACGAACCTCGCCGAGCGGGCCATCGCATGCGGCCGCGGCTCAGACGAGGACCGCGCCGGCCTGGCCATCGAACTGGAGACCGTGGCCGCCGCTCTCGAGCAGGTAGCCTCGATCGCCCCAACCCTCGACGATAACGATGCCCTGCTCGCACGGGCGCTCTACATCCGGTTCGCGACCGAGCGGGCCATCGAGCGCACGGTCATGCCGGCCACCGCGACCCTCGGCGGCATGGCATTCATCGAGTCGCCCGAGATCGCCTACCTGCTGGGCGCCACGCGTGCCCTGGCCTTCCACCCTCCGTCCCGCGCCACTGCCGCGGGCCCGATAGCCCGCTACCTCGCCGGCGGCCCGCTGACCCTCTGACATGACACGCAAACCAATGACCATCGATTCGCGCACCACGTCGACCGTCGACGTGAACGCCTTCCGTAAGGCCATGGGCTCGTTCCCAACGGGAGTCACCATCGTCACCGTGGCCTGCGACGACGGCACCATGCATGGCGTGACGGTCAACTCCTTCTCGTCAGTGTCGCTCGACCCGATGCTGGTGCTGGTCTGCCTTAATGAGATCAGCCGTGCCGTGGACCTGATCGAGGGTGCCGGGGCGTTCGTCGTCAATGTGCTCTCCGCCGGACAGCAGGACGTCTCGCGCTGGTTCGCTAACCAGCACCGTCCGCCCGGCCCGGCAATGTTCAACGGCGTGCCCCTCGAACCAGGCGTAACCGGCTGGCCGATCCTGGCCGACGCCGCGGCGTCGTTCGACTGCCGGCTGCGGCAGTCGTACCACGCCGGCGATCACCTGATCGTGCTAGGCGAGGTCGTCACGCTGATACACCGTCCCCAGCTGGAGCCATTGATCTTCCACGCCGGAACGTACAAGTCGCTGGCGCAGAAGTCCCGGCGAGGTCGCGCAAATGCACGCCGCTTCGGCCGAGACTTGACCCGCCCATCCCGGCACCGCATACCGGCGCCGGCTACCGCAGGTGAGGCCTCAGCGTCCGTTCACAGTCTCCCTGCCGAATCGGAGCGCCTATCGGCTGTGCAATCACCGCGTTCGGTGGCGGGCAGGTAATCCGGTTCTGGCTTTCCTGCAGCAGCATCTCCTGGATCATCTTTGGTCCGCGGCCTGGTCTCGGGCCCGGCGGCCCGTTCGGCGGGGTGAAGCAGTCCGGCATCGGCCGCGAGGGCGCGCACGAAGGGCTGCTGGAGTTCACCGGGACCAAGTACATCGCGGCCAGCTGGTGCGCCAGTAGACTCCCCATTCCATGGGGCTGGTCCGCGCGGGAACCGAGACCGAACCCCCGGCCGACGAGGCGACCGGGCCGAAGACGCCATCCCCGTGGTACGTCAGGCGCCGCGGCTGGCTCGCCGCGGCCGGGTTCGCGGTGTTCGCGGCGGCCCTGTTCGCGGTGTATCTCAGGCTGTCCCGCACTTCTCCGGAGAACTCCGATCAGGCCAACATCTTGCTCGCGGCGTCGGACATGCTGCATGGCGACCTGCTGCTGCATGGCTGGTACCTGACCGACGTGTCGTTCTACACCACCGAGCTGCCGCAGTACGCGCTGCTGGAGATCTTCTTCGGGGTGCACGCGGACACCGCTCACATCGCGGCGGCGATGACCTACACGCTGGCCGTGCTGCTGGCGGTGCTGGTGGCCCGGGGCGGGTTCACCAGCCGGACGGCGCTGATCAGGTTGCTAATCACGGCCGGGATCATGCTCGCGCCGCAGCTGGGCATCGGTGTCGCCGCCCTTCTTTTGAGCGTCGGCCACATCGGGACCGCGGTTCCCGTCCTGCTGATCTTCCTGCTGCTGGACCGGGCTCCCCGACGCTGGTATGTGCCGGTGCTGACCGCGCTGGGGCTGGCCTGGGCCCTCATCGCCGATGAGCTGGTGCTCGTGGTGGGGGTGGTGCCGCTGGCCCTGGTCTGCACCCTGCGGGTGCTCGAGGGAGCGGTCCGGGAGCGCAGCCTGGCCCGCGGCGCCGCCGCGCGCAGGTACGAGCTGTCCCTGATCGGGGCGGCGGGCGCGGCGGCCGGGCTCGCCTGGGCGGCCGAGCGGGTGCTCCGCGCGCTGGGCGGCTACATCCTGCACCCGATCCGGTTCACCTTCGCGTCCCACTACAGCTGGGCGAGCCTGCACGTCCTGTGGGCCGTGCCGCGGATCTTCGGTGCCGATTACCGCGGGCTGGCCGGCGGGCCCTACCATACCGCGCTGCTCCACTGGGTGAGCCTGGCCCTGGCCGGCCTGGCGCTGCTGCTGGCGGCCTGGCGGTTCTTCTCCGGCATTGCCCTGGTGGATCAGGTCCTGGCCGTGGCCATCGTGCTCAACATCGTGCTGTTCGTGACGACCGGCGCGGGCTCCCAGGGTCCGCACGAGATCGCCGTGGTCGCGCCGTTCGGCGCGGCGCTGGCCGCGCGGATGCTGGCCGGCCCGCAGGCCTCCCGAACGCGTGCGGACAGCGTGCTGGCCCGCCGGGCGCGGGTCGTCGCGTACGGGGCTGGCCTGGCTGTTCTGCTCGGCTACCTGGGAGGTCTTGCCCACGAAGTGGTCCAGCCCGCCGCACCGCCGGACAGCTCGCACCTCGCGTCCTGGCTGCAAGCCCATCACCTGCGGTACGGGCTGGGCGGCTACTGGGAAAGCAGCATCGTCACGGTCCAGACCGGCGGCCAGGTCAAGGTCCGGGCGGTGCTGGGGACGAACACCATGGGGCCGTACCTGTGGCTGGCCAAGCCCTCGTGGTATGACCCGGCCGGGCAGCAGGCCAACTTCATCGTGCTGGCCAGCACGCGCAGCTACTTGTACTGGGAACCGCGCGCCGTCATAGCGAAGTACTTCGGCCGTCCAGCGCACGAGTACCACGTCGGCCCCTTCACCGTCATGGTGTGGGACAGGAACCTGCTGTCCAGCATTCCGCGCTAACCCCCCAGACTTCCGCCGCCGGGAAGGAAGCAAGAAAATCACCTGGCCAGACGGGATGACGCGCAGGAATGGAGCCCGCCATGGCCGGCCAGGGCATCCACCCCAGGACACGTCCAGTTCGATCTAGAACGGCACGCCGCAATGGGATCCGCCCTTGACCGGCGGGCCTGATGTCTGCGCGACAGATTGACCGTTCAAGCGCGGCATGGGCGGCCACCACCGATTCCTTGACCGCCGCCCATAACAATTAGATGACATGCATCGGGCCGGACTGAGCTGAGGTCGCGGCCGGGTGCCGGGAGACCTCCCCAGCTCAGACGCGCGTCACGATGGACCGCGTAGGCAATTCGCATTGGAGGGGTGTGTGCCCCTCCGGAGCTTGAGGAGGTCCCGATGCCCATCGTAGGCGGGCTGGATATCCACCGGAAGCAGATCACCTTCGACTACCCCGGCACCGCGACCGGGCAGGTGTGCCGTGGTCAGATCAGCCCGGCTGACCGGGAGCACCTGCGGGCCTGGCTGGCGCGGTTCGCTGGCCGCGATGACGTCGCGTTCGCGGTCGAGGGGTGCACCGGGTGGCGGTATGTCGCCGGGGAGCTGGCCGCGGCCGGCATCGAGGCGCATCTGGCCGAGCCGGCCGACACCGCCTTCGCCCGCGGCCGCAAGCGGCACGCCAAGACCGATAAGACCGACTGCCGGCACCTGCGGATGCTGCTGGCCGAGGGCCGGCTGCCGGAGTGCTGGATCCCGCCCGGTCACGTCCTGGAATGCCGGGCGCTGCTCGAGCTGTATCACGACCTGCGGGCCGAGCACACGGCCTGGGTGCAGCGCATCCACGCAGTGTTGTTCCACCACGGCGCGCCGGCGCTGGGTGAGGGTGCGCTTCGCACTGAGCAGCACGTCGCCGCGCTGCGGGCGGCCGCGGCCGTCCACTTGTCACCGGCCGGGCAGCTGCAGGTCACCACCGCCCTGGAGGTGATCGACACCCTGGAAACCCGGCTGCACGAGCTGCGGCATCAGCTGACCGACGCCGCCCGGCATCTGACCGGCGCGAAGGTCCTGGCCGCGCGGCTGTACGGGGTCGGGCCGGTCACCGCGCTGGCGATGACCTGCTGGCTGGCCGGCAAAGACCGGTTCTCCTCCTCCCGCAAGGCGGTCCGGTTCGCCGGGCTGGACGTCACCGTCCACTCCTCGGACCGCAAAGGCCCGCCCGGGCGGCTGTCCCGGCAAGGACCACCGGTGCTGCGCTTTTCGTCGGCACTCGCCGTGTCCGGGTGTATCGGTGTCGCGTTTCACCGGCGGTCACGGCGTGCGGGCGGAGCGGTTGTGGTGCCGCCGTTGCGTCTGCTTTCGGATGCGAGAGCGGGTGGCGGGTGTGGCGCACGTCACATGGATGGGCTGGGCTGGCGGTGTCTGGCCGGGGAGCGGCGGCGGGGCGGTTCGCCTTCATGTGCGCGGACCGGCATGCCTGCTCGTGCGGCCGGCGGGTAGGTCGAGGACAGTCCCGCTCGCCCGGGCGGCGGCGGTGTGGCCCGCGCGCAGGCGCCCGATTTCCTCGTGCTGGGCGGCGAGCCGGGACAGGGCGAGGATCTTGAACTCCCCGAGCTGGGCGAGGGCGGATTCGTGCGCGGCGAGGCGATCTTTGAGCCGGGCGTTCTCGTCTTGGAGCCGCAGGACCTGAGTGTCACGCCGGTCGGGGGCGCAGCCGCTGGCCTGCCGTTGGGCGAGCTGGTCTTCGAACTCGGCTTTCAGGTGCGGGTAGCTGCGGTAGAGCGTGGCCCGGGATATCCCGGCCTGCCTGGCGAGGGTGGTGATGTCGCACTTGCCGCCGGCCGGTATCTCTCCGGCCAGCATGGTGCGGGCGGCGGCCCGGACGCGCTGCTCGGTGTCGCGGCGCCGCTCGTTGCTGATCCGCATGTTTACCGGGTCTCCTCATGGTTGTGCCCGGCGGCTGCGTCGATGGCGTCGAGAACGCGGTGGGCGCGCTTCAGTTCGGCGTTCAGGCGGGCATGTTCGGCTTTGCGGGTCCGGCCGATCTGGCCGAGGAACACGGCGTGGTCTTCGGCCGTCTTGGCCCACGCCGCCCGGTGGCGGGGGTGGTGGGTGGCTTGCGGGCAGCGCGCGGAGTCACACATCCCGATCAGGGGCTGGCTGGCGCCGGGGGTGCCCGCGAGTTTCAGGCACAGTGCCCGGGAGGGGTCGGTGAACCAGCAGTAGTTCGCCAGGCCCAGGTGCAGCGCTCCGGCGCGCTTGCCGAGCAGGTTGAGTACCTGCTG
>Ga0116218_1002493_pt1 | contig 10157 bp, 6 predicted proteins | sample Sb_taG_2_FD_88966 | JGI IMG/M metagenome (GOLD analysis project Ga0116218, IMG submission 88966) | Peat soil microbial communities from Weissenstadt, Germany - Sb_50d_5_LS metaG | ecosystem: Environmental > Terrestrial > Soil > Wetlands > Peat | place: Germany: Weissenstadt | collected 2010-09-21 | reverse complement strand
CTTCTCGCGTTCTTTGCGAGAGGGCGGGGCTTTTAACCTGGGCTGAAGAAACTCTCCCGGCGGGGCTGTTTTTCAGAGGCCTGAATTCCGCAGCGTCCTTTATCGTTGACCGCATGACCCAACTGCGATAATCTACAACTAGGTATATTATCTGCAAGATAATCATCGATCTTTGCCCGCTACCCCAGGTTCGCGTCCGTTCTTTGGACGATAACCTGGGCTGAGGAAACTCTGTTTTCAGAGGCCTGAATTCCGCAGCGTGCTTTATCGTTGACCGCACGACCCAACTACGATAATCTGCAACCAGATATATTATCTACAAGATAATCATCGATCTTTGAAAACCTGATCCAGACGAGGGCACCTCGACACGGCCCATGCCCGCGCTCGATTTCCAAAATGGGACGCCCCGTCCGCGCTAACTCCTATGTTCTCTAGATTTTGCGTGTAAGTCCTTTAAACTCAAAGATCTACCATGCAGTCGCAAAATAAATCTTTTGTTTTCTAGATTTTGCACAGAACAGGGGGAGGGGGAGGGTACCCAGTAGTAAACAGTAAACTCCGTCCCAAAGTGGGAAAAAGGCCGCCAGCCCGGCTAGGCGCGATTCGCATTCTTCCGGGCCCGCGCCATCCCCGCCCGTAGTCCCTGCTGGACGATCCGCTCGTAGCCGGACGAGTCCATCGCACTCATTGCGGCCGCTGCAATGCCACCCGGAGTCGTAGCTTCGCGCAGAAGTTGGGCAAGCGGAATCCTGCCTTCACGCCAGGACAGAATGCCGTCGGCGAGGGCGTGGGCGGCGGCGGTCAATGCGGTTTTTCGGTTTAGCCCCAGTCTCTGGGCCGAGGCGGCCAATGCTGCCAAGGCGTGATAGCCGTGGCTGCTGGAATAGGTGACGGTGAAAGCGTCGAATTGACTCTCAGGAATTTCGAGCGTGGTTCCCGTTCTCGCGAAGAAGCTTCTAACTTCGCGCTTCGTGGCGGAAGAGAAAGCCCGGTCGAAAGTAAGGGCCGTAAGTCCGCGCGCGGCGCGGCACACCGGACTGGGCATGGCTCGCGCCCATCGCACTGGCGATCGCAATCGCGCCCGCAGTTTGGAGAGTGGGATGCCGGCGGCAAGGCCGACCGCAGTCAGGGGGCGATTAATTTCTATTTGCCGCAGCAGCTCGCTCACCGAATCAGGGCGCACTGCGATGATGAGAAGTCCAGCTTGCCCCACGGCTTGATGCAGATTGGGCTCAACGATTATTCCGAATTGCTTTTTGAGTTGCCGCAGTTTTGCCGGATTGCGATCATGCACGATGATGGGCTGGTCGTACTTTGCCAGGCGCAATCCGGCGACGAGAGCGCTGGTGATGCGTCCGCCGCCGAGAAAGACAGTCGCTTTCACGCCAGTTGCTATTTTCAAGTCAGATCTTTTCACTTTGGATCCGGTTTTCACGTTAGATCCGCGCACGCCTGGTCGGCTGCTTCCACGAGCGCTACCACATCGGCTTCGGTGTGCGCTGTGGAGATGATCCAGTGCAGGCCGTTTGACGGGGTCATATAGATGCCGCGTTCGAGGAGATTGTGGACGAATCGGGAATAGCGTGCGGTGTCGACATAGGCGCAATAGTTCCGGTAATCGTGGATGGCGTCGCGTTCGGTGAAATAGATTTGGAACATGGGCCCAAATCCCTGAACGATGGCCTTCACCTTGCGGCGGCGAAGTACTTCGCGCAGGCCGTGGATGGCGGCGTCTCCCATGGCGTGCAGGTTGCGGTAAGTGTCGTCGCGCGCGAGCAGGTTGAGGTTGGCCGCGACAACCTTCATGGTGAGCCGGTGTCCGTTGAACGTGCCGTAATGCAGCACCATGTTTTCGCTCCAGCGCATGCGATCGAGGATTGATCGCGGACCGGCGACCGCGCCGACGGGGAATCCCGCTCCGAGGGCTTTGCCAAATGTGCTTAGGTCTGGCTGGATTCCGTAATATTCCTGGCATCCGCCGGCCGCGTAGCGAAAGCCAGTGACGACCTCGTCGAGGATCAGGAGCGCGCCGTAGTTTCGGGTCAGGTCGCGCAGCTTTTGCAGATAGCCCTCACGTGGCGGGATGCAGCCCATGTTGGCCATGATCGGCTCGGTGATGACGGCGGCTAATTCGCGTCCGTGGGTTTGCATGATGCGTTCGAGAATGGCGATGTTGTTCCAGGGGGCAAGCACTACATCGTCAAAGGTAGCGGACGGAATACCTTGCGAGTCGGGGATTCTGCAAGGATTTTCCACCAGGCCCAATTGTTCTGGCGGATGCCCGTGAGCGTTTAAAAGGAAGGGATCGTACCAGCCGTGGTAGTGGCCTTCGAACTTCAGAAATTTGGTGCGGCCGGTGTAGGCGCGGGCCAGACGGAGCGCGAGCATGGTCGCTTCGCTGCCAGTGTTGGTAAAGCGCACCACCTCCGAGGATGGCACCATGCGGCGGAAACGTTCTGCGGCTTCGACCTCGGCAGTGGTTGCGGCCGCGAAGTGGGAGCCTTCCGCCATGGCTTCGGAAACAACGGAGACCAGCTTGGGATGAGCGTGGCCGTGTATAAGCGCGCCGAATGACATCATGAAATCCACGTACTGGTTGCCATCGGCGTCCCAGAGATGTGAACCGCTGCCGCGTTCCACAAAGATGGGGCCGGATGAATATACGGCTTCCCCGCGCGAGGGCGAGTTTACGCCCTCGACCAGCGATTGTTGCGCCCGCTGGAACAACTGCTGGGAGCGGGTTCGCATTTTGGTGACTTGGGCCATTTGGCTTAGTTTTGCTATTTGAGTATATAGGGATGCACATTTCGAACCGGCACGCGGCGACTAACAGTGTGCTGCAAAACCTTCATTCTCGGCGTCGGCGCCTGAACAGGCTCTAGCATTTTCGCGCCGCTGCACGAAGTTTGAGCTTCAAGCTTGCCAAGCGGGGTAGAATACGAGAAACGTCTCTCCTCGGAGTCTTTGCCATGAGGACCTCAATTCTCCTATTTGCTCTCCTGCTTTCGGCGTCATTGGCTTGCGCGCAACATCACGGTCCCACAGGACAACGTCAGGCTGACCAAGCCGAAGCCCAGTTCGAAAAAACCGTACCCCCTCCCATTCACCAGCAATCTTCGGTCGATCTCGCGAAGCTTAAGAGCGATTCGGATGAATTGCTCGTCCTCTCGCAGTCGATTCATTCCGGCATCGACGATGTACAGAAGGGCATGCTTCCGAAAGATCTGATTGAAAAGTTGAAGCAGATGGAAAAACTTTCCAAGCGTCTGCGCAGTGAACTGACTCCCTAGACCCTTTTCAGATATAGCGAACACGGAAAACACACTTGTCATTCCGAGCGCAGCCAGGGATCTAGGTTTCTTGCCTCTGCATCACCAGTATTGTCGCAGGCAGCCGCCTAGATCCCTGGCTGCGCTCGGGATGCCGGTTCGTAACGGGATAGAACAACTGTGAAACTGATCCTGGACCGTTGGGAATATCGCAAAAAAAACCAGCCCCGGGTGGAGCTGGTGTTGGCAGTTGCCGCTAAATTTCCCTAGAAGGTCAGCTTCAGGCTGAATTCAATTTCCCGGGGTGATCCCAGCGTGTACACGCCGGTACCGACGCCGACCCGGTTCACGAAATGGCCATTGTAATTGGTGCCGTTGATGCTGCCCGTCCCGCCGTTGAGCGAGCCAGACATCATGCTCGTCGGCAGGTCAAAATTGACGAAGTTGGGCAGGTTAAAGAACCCGACTTCCGGCTTGAGGGTGAACCGCTCCTTGATGGTGTAGGTCCACGCAATAGTGGCGTCCATAGTCCGCAACCATGCGTAGTTGACCTGATCGGGAGGCGCCAGAGGAACGGTCGGAGCTACGCCGCCCAAAGAGACCAACTGGGCCGCCGTCATCAAGCCATTCTGGATCAGTACGTTGCCTGCCGGTGTTGGCTGTCCCGCCACCGTGGCGTTGTAGTTGCTGATTACGCTGTTGATGTTGCTGGCGTTGATGCCACGATCGAAGTTTCCGACGTGGGTTCCCGGCATCGGGTCCTGGGTGACGCCGCTCCCCGCGAAGTCGGTGCGGAAGATTTCACCGGCGCCAGTAGCAGTGTTGGGAACGGTAAGGGTGGTCGAAAGCGGACTGTAGAAATGAGCCATCAGGCCGATCTGGAACCCGTAGCGCATATCCATGTAGCCGCCGAAGGATATCTGGTGAGTACGGTCCAGCGTGGAAGGCCCGAAGTATTGGTTGACGTTGGCGTTATTCAGAGCCGGGACGATGAAGTCCTGGTCGCCGCTGGACGCCGTAATCGTAGCGTCCGGATTCACGCCTCCACCAGAGTTCTTGAAGCTGGACAAGGAGTACGAAACGGTGAAGTTCAGGCCGGTCGCGCCCCGGAAGGGTTGCTTCACGTTGTCCGTCCACTTCATCTGCAGCCCGTCGTAGGTAGAGCGTCCAACCGGCGACAGGAAGGCAAGCGGCGGTGCATTGGGATTGATGCCGCCGAAGGCGCAGTCATAACCCAGTACAGAGGGACAACTGTTTCCGCCCTGGTCGGCAGAGGAGCCAAGGCCGTTTGTCGCGAAATCGCCCATAGTCGCCGGCGCATTGTAGCCGCCAGCACCAGTCGTGGGATTGTTCGGGCAGTTCGCAATCGCGGCATTGACGGAAGCGGCACCGCAATTCGAGAGCGTCTTTGCAATAGCCGCCTGCGCTCCAGCCAGGTTGAAGTAGCGGACGTCGCCGGCGTGATTTTGGTCGACGCCCAACAAGAAGTGGGTCTGGACGTTGCGCACGAAATCGGCGCTGAAGACCATGCCTCGACGCAGTTCATGCTGAATGCCAAAGTTCATCTGCACGGAACGAGGCGATTTGTAGTCGGGGTTAAACATGCTGTTGGGTGCCCCGAAGAAACAAGTCCCTCCGGTGGCACAACCAGAGAGGTACTGGCCCACGAAGGCCGGGTTTGGCGTCTGCAGGTTCAGGGGTGAGTCCGCCTGATACTGCGCCTGCAACGCCAGTATGGCGGGCAGCGCGTTGCCAATCAGCGAGCCGCCAGAAGAAGTGCCGCAAACCGAGGTGGGAGTACCCGAACTGGGAGTCAGGAACCCACCCGGAATGGGTATGCTATTCGGCACTCCCACAGCGGCGCAGGCTGCGGGGTACTGCAGGAATGCCCCGGTTGGCTCTCGATACGGACCATCGAACAACACGTTGTTCCAGATGGCGTTCTCATAGAACAAACCGATGCCGCCGCGGATTGAGGTCTTGCCACTCTTGGTTGGATCCCAGGCAAAACCCAGTTGCGGGGCGAGGTTCTGGTTTGGCTGGTTCACCGCGTTGCCCAGCCCCGGGAACAAGCCGTTGAGCCCCGGAATCGGCGGATACTGGCTGTCGGTGCGGCCGGTGTCGCGATCCCACCGCAGGCCGTAGGTGAGGGAGAAGTTCGGCTTGATCTTCCAAGTGTCGCCCAGGTAGAGCAGCACGCGGTTGTCGGGTCCGAGGCCACCAGCCGGAAAACCAAGCGCCGCTTTGGTCGTGGAATAGCCCAAACCGTTGGCCACCACAATGAAGTCAGCCGGGTAATTTAGCGGGTTGGAAGAGCCACCCGGAAAAGGACCGGTGGCTGCTGCCGCGATTTCGCTTGTAGAGACATTCGAGCTGACCTGCGGTCCGTTCTTGAAGAACGAGGCAAACCCGCCGCCTTGAATGTGGTTGAACGAGACCCCGTAGCGGATCACGTGCGAGCCGAGGACTTTGCTGCCATCGTACTTGATCTGATGGTCGCTTTGCGGTGTGCTCTGCGGAGCCAAGAGATTCGGCCCAGCCACCAGGCCCGTCGCTCCCATGAAGATCTCAGCGTGTATGTTGGCAAACGGCAACGTGGTGCTGCCCGTGGTAGCGTCAAAAATTTGGTTCTGGAATTTCAGGTACGAAAAGCGGATGGCATGGCTGAAGCTGCCGGTGTTGAAATCCAAGCCACCCACGAAGTTGCGGGTGATGTCCTTGTTGTCATACACCGAGTACCCGTAACCGAAGGTAGCGCCCAGGAGGTTCTGGAAATCCGAGAAGCGAAAGAACGCCCGCACATTCTTCGTGATTTGGTAGTCCAGGCGACCCAGTAAGTTACTCTCATGGAATGGATCTTGAAAACTGCCCGAGTACGAGGAGAAAGGAGCTGAGATGGGCACGGGCACTGCCGTGTGCTGAATGGTTCGCTCCCCGTCCATGTAGAAGAACAGCTTGTTCTTGATGATCGCGCCACCAAAGTCGCCGCCATATTGGCTGCGCTGGAAGGGCGCCGTGAATCCCACAGGTGTGGGCAGCGCCGCCGCAAAATCACTGTCGCGGAATTGACCGAAGGCACTGCCGTGGAAGGCGTTGCTGCCTGATTTCGTGGTCACGTTCACAGCGCCGGAAGAAGTCAGCTCCGTCGACATGTCCAAGCTCGACTGACTGATTTGAAATTCCTGGATGGCGCTGGCCGGGATATCTGTGGTGGTCGTGCCTACGGTTTCGTCAGAGACGTCCACGCCGTCAACCTCAATACGGGCGGTTCGTCCGAAACGGCCTCCGAAAGAGATCGACGAGTAGCCGGCTTTGGTGGGATCGAAGTTCTGGCCGTCCTGGATCTGCACGCCCGGCTCAAGCTGGGCGAGATCAAGGAAGTTGCGGCCATTCACCGGCAGGTTGGCAATCTGATTTTCCGTGATGACACCTTGCACGGTCGCCTGCTCGGTGTTCACCGACACTGTGCTGGCTTCCACCTCGACCACTTGACTCGCCTGGCCGAGCTCCAATCTTGCATTGACGTTTGCGGTGTTGCCAACTTGCACGTTCACCGGGACTTCCGTGGTCTTGAAGCCGGAAGCCTCGACCCTCACGATGTAGCCGCCTGGGATCAAGGCACCGGAGGAATACGTACCCTTGGAGTCCGAGGTCACGTGGGTTGCCGACCCCTTAGATTTTTCGGTAATGGTGATCTTGGCTCCGCTAACAACCGCGCCAGAAGGATCCGTCACCACGCCTTGGATACTGCCGTTACCGACAGTCGTTTGCGCCAACAGAAGTGTGGAAGACAGCAGAAAAGTTATCGCCAGAGCAAACCTTACAAAGGTTCCGGCGGGACGGACGGAGCGAGTAGAATTCGGGGACATCGTCCACCTACCTTTCAGTATCGCTTCAGAATCTGTTTTTCCAGTCGAATATCGGTTTCGGCGGTCGAGTCAGGCAAGACCATCGTGTGTTGCTGTGTTTCCTGGTTGTATTTACAAGTGCCGTCGCCAGCAAACAGGAGCCAACCTCCTGCCTTTACAGAAACCCGAGTACACGCTTGAACAGAAACACTGCAATCAACGGACCAGACAATTGCGGAAACACTTTGTCATGGTATGTGTATTTCTGTCAACACCTTAATGCACTGTTATGTAGAGGCCGTACTATTGCAAGGCAGGTTACAGATTCCATATTCCGTAGATTGTTACTGAAAATGAAATCAGGCACAAGGCGAGGGTTGCATTCAAAACTTGGATTTGCTGGTGTAGTATCCTGTCCGGTGACGCACGGTGAAAGCGGAGCCCGACGACGCTCCGTCGACTTTCACTTCAATGCGGCGGAAGCTGGAATCGGAAAGTCGCTGCGACGGATAGTACGCCAATAAGTATTGCGTACGTAGTTCATCACTGATCTTGCGGAAGGCGTCGTCGAGTTCGGGCAGGGAAGTGGCGTAGAAATACTTTCCGCCGGTGTCCTCGGAGATCTGGATCAAGGCGTGCTCCCCGCCGATATCGCGTCCCGCGCTCGCCTCAATTGGAACCACAATGATGCTGTAGACGATGGCTTCGGCTTCCTGCGCCGAGCGCACCGCTTCCTTATAGTCCACTCGGCTCACCGTGTCGCCGCCGTCGGTGATCACAACCAGAACCTTTCTTCCTTTGCGCGTTTCCAGAGCCTCGGCTCCGAGGTAAAGAGCATCGTATAGCGCGGTAGCCGATCCCATGCGCACCCGGTCAACGCCGCGGTCAATCGTCTTGAGATCAGAGGTGAATGGCACGACCTCGCTGACCACTTCGCTGAAGCCATAAAGCGAGAGCGCATCAACCGGCCGCAGGATGGCGTGGGCAAAGCGGCGCGCGGACGACAGTTCGAGTGGCAAGTCTTTGCGCGTGCTCAGGCTGGTATCGATATCGAGCACAATGGAAAGCGGCAAAGCCGACTCTTTGTCGAACACGGAAATAGTCTGCGCTTTGCCGTCTTCTAACAATGCGAAGTTTTCCTTTTTCAGCCCAGCCACGGGCGCACCGTGCTCGTCAGTGACGGTGACGAACACGTTTACCAGTTTGACGTCAACTTTGAGCGTAGTTTCGGGATATTGAGTTGCGCTCGCGCCGTCGCTCTTCGAACTTTCAGCAGACCCTGGTTTCGCCGGGTTTGAGCCGCCCGATGCCCAGGGTGGCTTGGGTACCTGCGCCTGTGAAAGCGAGACCGTGACAGTCAGGAGAAACAGCAGGGCTCGCATTCGGAGGGCGAAATGATCCTTGGCCGTCTTCGCGCGTGCTTCCTCGCGAAATTCGCGGACATGCTCATTTTGAAGAAAAGCCTTTACCCGCAAAATTCGCAAACAATTTCTGCCGGAGCCGTAAAGAGGCAATCTGCTCACTTAGATGCAGGCCTTCCGGAATGGGTGCCTTCGGCCTTGGGGATGCCCTCGGGGAAGGGCTCGCCATCGGCCCAAACCGCGCCATCCCCAAAATATTCCTTCTTCCAGATGGGTACTGTGCGCTTAAGCGTGTCAATGAGCCAGCGGCAAGCATCAAAGGCCGCCGCCCGGTGCGCTGAGGCCACCACGATCAACACGCTGGTCTCGCCAATTTCCAGCCGCCCCAAACGGTGCACCATGGCGACGTCGCGGATGGGAAACTGCTGCAAGGCTTGCCCGGCGAGCGCATCCATCTGCTTGAGGGCCATTTCTTCGTAAGCTTCGTAGTTTAGATATACAGTGCGCCGGCCCCGCGTGTTGTCGCGGACTACGCCTTCAAACACCACTGCGGCTCCGTCCGCGGGTTGCTTGATCTTGGTGAGCACCGCCTGGGTGTCGATTTTTCCCCGAACAATAGAAGAGTAGCGCCGGGCTTGCGCTGGCATCTCGCCCTCACTATCCATTGAGCCCCCGCTCACCGGTGGCAGGAATGCGATCTCGTCTCCTTCCTTCAGCGACGAATCCGGTCCGGCAAATTCCTGGTTGACTGAAACCGCAATCGAAGCGGCAAGATCCCCGAGCCGGGGAGCGATCTCCTCGTAATGAATAATGACGTCGCCCAATGTGGCATGTTCCGGCAAGGTGAGGAGATCGCTGTCTCGCCCCGTCAGATCCTTCAGCATGCCGAAAAATAAGATGCGAACCTGCATGAAATCTCAGTCGCCGCGACTCAGCGGGACTTGCCAGTAGTTTAACCCGGCCGCCCCGCCCGCGGCTTCTTGCAGACAGAAAAACGCCAGTTCCCTTGTGAGAACTGGCGGATACTTTAGCCCGAATAATCAGACCTTTTACTTGTGAGGTTTCTCTTCGTGCCCAGAAGGCTGTGAATGCGCCGGCGCCGGCGGTCGCGGAGCAGAATTCTGACGCTGTTGCTGCCAGTTGTTGAATTTCGTCTGCTCGTTCTGTTGGTGCTGAGGATTCTCCTGCACCGGCGGAGCTTGCCTGACCAGCGGATGCCCACTGTCCCCCGCGGGCGGATGTGGCACCGCTCGTGCCGCCGGCGCTGCCGGCTCGGCAGGACGCGCCGGTCCCTGTGGACGCGCTGGCTCCGAAGGTTGGGTTACTCCCGGACGCGGTACGTTTGCTGGTCCTGTCGGGTGCTCGTTGGCTGCGTTGGGCGGAGCCTCCGGGTGTGGCTGGCCGGCCGCGGGCGGCTGTGGTCGTGACGCCGGCTGTCCTGGCTGTGCCGGTTCATTTGTCGCTTTAGCCGCAGTTTGCGGTTGTCCTGGAGTCTCCGTACGCACGTTCGGTGCGGCAGCCTGCCGCTGTTCAAAAGAAGGGCGTGGAGCCGGGGGTTGTTTCACCGCTACTACCTGCCGGTTCACGACTGCGGCCGGCGGTTTAAAGGTTGCGGGCCGACCCGCTCCCATGACACTCGCGCGGGCCGGTTGCGCCGCAATGTTGTGAACCACAGG
>Ga0116218_1002492_pt1 | contig 10157 bp, 10 predicted proteins | sample Sb_taG_2_FD_88966 | JGI IMG/M metagenome (GOLD analysis project Ga0116218, IMG submission 88966) | Peat soil microbial communities from Weissenstadt, Germany - Sb_50d_5_LS metaG | ecosystem: Environmental > Terrestrial > Soil > Wetlands > Peat | place: Germany: Weissenstadt | collected 2010-09-21 | reverse complement strand
CCTCGTCCATCATGCCGGAGACGAAATAAGCGAGCCCTGCCTTGTCCTTGGTGTCCTGGGCAGCGCCGCCGCGAAATGCAAAGCGCATGGCGATCAAGGGATTGACGTGGCTCTCGACGAGCCAGGCCTCGATGCCGCCGGGGCTTGTGACGCGCTGGATGTTCATGGCGTCAACCGGCGTGCCGGGAGCGCCGCGAAGAGGGCAACCGCCGCGTCGAACCGCATTCCAACCCGGCGCAATGGGCGCGAGAGACCCCCTCGCGGCATCGCGGGCTAAGACCTGCCGGGGCTTGGTGCATCGGCCGGCGGCTCGCCGCTGCTGCGGCTGGTCTTGTCGGGCGCTGGCAACAGCACGCCTGTGACCGAATTCTTCTCGACGAGATATTTCCGAGCAACCTGCCGGATGTCCTCGATGGTCACCTGCTTCAGCCGATCCGGCCACGCCTCGACGTCCTCGACGGTCATGCCAACGGCGAGCCGCCAGCCATAGAGGCGGGCCATGCGCGACTGGCTGTCGGAGGTGTAGACGAACTCGGCAATATAGGCGCTCCGCGCGCGGTCGAGCTCTTCTTGGGTGATGCCGCTTTCCCGCAATTCGGCGACGACGCCGTCGATCGCCTGCTCAAGCTCGGGGGCCCAAACCTTCTCGGAGCCAATCGCAGAAAAGGCAAGCCTGCCCGCGTCGAGGCCCGAGTCCGAGTACCAGCCGCCGGCACTCGCAGCCTGCTTCTGCTCAATCACAAGGCGCTTATAGAGTTTGCTGATCGACCCAATGGCCGCCACGCGCATGATGAGATCGAGCGCCTCGGCTTCGCCCGGCGCGGCGGAGGCATAGCTCGGCGCGAGATAGTAGCGCTGCACGGTCATGCGGCCTGCACGCGGGTCCTCGAGCTTGACCCTGACGGGCGCGGAATGGTCGCCCTCCTCGGCCCGCGACCGGCCGTTCAGGGCGTTATTGGGCCGAAGCTTGGCAAAGGTCTCCTCGGCGAGCCGCTTCACCTCCTCGGGCTCGACGTCCCCAGCCACGACGAGAAGCGCATTGTTCGGTGCGTAGAAGCGCTCGTAGAAGCGAAGCGCGTCCTCGCGATCCAAGTCGCGGATCTCGTGCTCCCAGCCGATCACGGGGATGCCGTAAGGGTGGTTCTCGTACAGCGCCGCCATCATCTGCTCTTGCAGGATGCTCGATGGATCGTTGTCAACGCGGGAGCGGCGCTCCTCGAGGATCACCTTCCGCTCCGTCGCCACGTCCTCCTCGGAGAGGCGAAGATTGGCCATGCGGTCGGCCTCCATGGCCATCACCGTGGGGAGCCGATCCTTGGCCACGCGCTGGAAATAGGCGGTGACGTCGTGGTTGGTGAAGGCGTTGTCCTCGCCGCCATTCCTCGCCACGATCTTGGAGAACTGGCCGGGCGGAATCGCCTCGGTGCCCTTGAACATCAGATGCTCGAGAAAATGGGCGATTCCTGAGGAGCCGCGCGGCTCGTCGGCGGCCCCCACTCTGTACCAGACCATCTGGATCACGACGGGCGCACGGTGGTCGGGAATGACCAGGACCTGCAGTCCATTGGCGAGCTTGAACTCGGCGACACGCGGAGCGCCACGCGCGCCGTCGAAGGCGACGGCGATCGACGCAAGGCCGAAACTGGCGAAGACGAGACCGCCCCGGAGATCCAGCGCGCCGGCAAGCTGATCGAACATCGACATCACCATGAAACGTGACCGGAGTTGAGGAAGCAAGGGTTCAGCCCTCAAACCCCAAGGGCAAGCGGTTCGTGGGCGGCGTGGCTCACATTTCAGGCTTGGCCCCTATTTTTTCAAGCCATTTCGCAGCTAGGCGACAAGCGCAGCGCGGGCGCCCCGGCCCCTTGCATCAATAACTGGCATTGTTGCCGGTGGGACTCGACATACCCTTGTAGCTGTCAGGCGCCGCTGGGTGGAAGGGATCGTCCGTTTGCGTGGGCGCGTTCAGGCTCTGGTCGATTGGTTTCTGCGGGGTTGCCGCTGCCTGCTCACGCGCGCGTTCCTGCGGCGTCTTGTCGGACGGATCGGGCTCGGGAACCGCAACAACCTCCTCGTCGGTCTTCTTGTTCTTGCCGAGCAGCTTGTCGAGTAGGTTCGGTTTGCCGGCATAAGGATTCCTGGGCTCGGCCTCGGCCGCGGCCTCCTTCTTTCCATCCGCTGCTGCTTTCGCCGCGGCAGCCTGTTTGGTCGAGAGGTCGCTGTCGATGGGCCAGTCGGCGCGGGCAATGGGTGGGCTCCCAGGCGGCGGCAGGCTATTGATGTTAGGCGGCACGAGCAGAGGAGCCCGGTCGGTCATCCGCGGATCTTCCTTGGTGCCGGTGCCGGAGAGCCCAGCGTAGTCGAACAGCTTGCCCTTGAACTCAATGCCACCGCAGCCGCCAAGCGCGAGCACAGTGGAACAGGCGGCGAGAAGCCCAAGGCCTCTACCGAGCAGCCTGCAATTGATGGTGCCGGAGTGCCCCAAGACTCCCTCGAAATTCCGGAAAGGCCGGATTTCTTTACATCTTAGAAGGGTTTGAGACCTTTTTGTGTCCCCCAAAAAGAGACTCATACAGAAGTCCCACGACACCCGCAACAATGGCCGTGTCGGCGATGTTGAAGACGTACCACTCATAGCCGAAGGCGTGGAAAGAGAAGAAGTCAGCCACGGCGCCATAAAGGACGCGATCGATGGCGTTGCCGATGGCGCCGCCGATGATGACCCCGATTCCGGCAGCGGCCAGCAGCGAAGTCGTCCGCGCGAGCCAAATGGCGAGGCCGATGGCGGCCACAAAAGCGAAGAGAATCAGCGCCCAGCGGCCAAGCTCGCTCCGCTGAGTCAGCAGTCCATAGCTGACGCCTTGATTCCAGACGAGCACGAGGTCGAAAAACGGGGTGAGCCTCACCACGCCCTTGGCGCCGATGTCATAGACATAGAGCATCCAGGCCTTGTGGGCGTGATCGACCAAGAGCACGACGGCGGCTATGCCAAGCCCAAGCGGCGACAATGGTCCCCAAAAGTTTCGCATCAAGCGCTACTCCGCGGCCGCGATGGCTTGACGCGCGTCGAACTGCCGGACGGCCTCCGCGTCGCGAGGGGAAAGCTCCGGAAATTCGGGATCGGCCCCGACGTCCTCCAGGATCTTCCAGGAGCGGGCGCATTTTTTGCCTTGCGCAGGCGCGAAGACCACGGCCACGCCCGACACCTCGTCGAGGCGGAATGCTGCTTCGGGGCCGGCGCCACTCGTCAAATTCACGCCGCTGGTGATGGCGATCTCGGCGAGATCGATACCGGCGAGCGCATCGCGGAGGTCCTGATCGGCAATGTAGACTTTGGGGGCCGCCTCGAGGCTTGAGCCGATCCGCCGCTCCTTCCGCTCGATCTCGAGCGCGCCGGTCACGACGCGGCGGACGGCCCTCACCTTCCGCCATTTCTCGGCCAGCGCGTCGTCGCGCCATTCGGACGGAATCGCCGGGAATTGGCGACGATGCATGGAGCCCTTATCACCCGGGAACCGATTGAGCCACGCCTCCTCCATGGTGAAACAGAGCATGGGGGCAAGCCAGGCGGTAAGCGTCTGGAACAGCGTATCGAGCAGGGTGAGGGAGGCGCGGCGCCTCATGCTCGCGTAAGGATCGCAATAGAGCGCGTCCTTGCGGATGTCGAAATAGAAGGCCGAGAGATCGTTGACCGCGAAGTTGAACAGCGCGTGGAAGATGCGCTTGAAATCGAAGGCGTCGTAACCTACGCGGACGACCACGTCGAGCTCGGCGAGGCGATCCAGCAAATAGCGCTCAAGCCCCGGCATATCGGCGTGGGGCACCGCCAGCTCCGGCTGGTAATGGGCGAGGTTGCCGAGCAGGAAGCGGAGTGTGTTCCTGAGCTTGCGATAGGACTCCACATTCGCCTTGATGATGTCGGGCCCGATGCGGAGATCCTCCGCGTAGTCGGAGCTCATGGCCCAGAGCCTTAAGATCTCGGCGCCGGATTGCCTGATCACGTCCTGGGGCGCGACCACGTTGCCGAGCGACTTCGACATTTTGCGCCCCGACTCGTCATTGACGAAGCCGTGGGTGAGCACTGCGTCGAAGGGGGCACGGCCGCGCGTGCCGCAAGACTCCAGCAGCGAGGACTGGAACCAGCCGCGGTGCTGGTCGGAGCCTTCGAGATAAAGCGAGGCCGGCCATTTCAGGTCCGGGCGCTCCTCGAGCACGAAGGCGTGGGTGCTCCCAGAGTCAAACCAGACATCGAGAATGTCGTCGATTTTCTCCCAGTCCCCTACGTCATCGACGAGGCCGCCAAGGAAGCGATCCTTGGCATCGGGCTCGAACCAGGCGTCGGCGCCTTCTTTGGCGAAGGCTTCGCGCACTCGCTCGATGAGCGCTTCCGACCAGGGATAGTCCTTGCTCGGCACGACATCGTCAAAGCTGTCCGAGCTCGGATTGATATTGCGGAACACGGTGATGGGCACGCCCCAGGCGCGCTGGCGCGAGATCACCCAGTCGGGCTTGGTCTCGACCATACCGCGGAGGCGGTTCTCCCCTTGCGGCGGCACAAACCGCGTCTCGCTGATGGCGGCAAGCGCGCGATGGCGCAACGTGTCGGTGGGAGCGCCCTCTCCGATCTCCCTGTCCATGGCGATGAACCATTGCGGCGTGTTGCGGAAGATCACCGGCTTTTTCGACCGCCAGGAATGGGGATAGTCGTGTTTGTGGCGGGAGCGGGCGATGAGGGCATTCGCCTTGATCAGCTCCTGGATCACCGCCTCGTTGGCATCACCGAATTTGCCGTTGTTGTCGATGACGCGCTTGCCCTCGAATCCCGGTGCCTCATTCGTGAAGAAACCGGCGGCATCGACGGTGAAGGGGATCGCCGTGTCGATGCCGCGGGCCTGAAGCGTTGCGCGACTCTCTTCCCAGACCTCGAAATCCTCGGTGCCATGGCCCGGCGCGGTATGCACAAAGCCGGTTCCGGTGTCCTCTGTTACATGCTCGCCCGCGAGCAGGGGGACATCGAAATCGTAGCCGAGTCCACGTAGGGGGTGAGCGCAAATAGTGCCTGCCAAATGGGGTCCATCAATCTCAATTTCGTCGAACTCCCATCTCGCCCCGATCCTCTGGCCAAACTCTGGAGCCAAGTTTTTCGCGACGACAAAGCTGGCATCGCCGAAGCGCTCTGCAAACTTGCGCCTCTCCTCAATTATTTGAGTCAGCGAGGCTGCGTATTCTTCGGGGCTCACACCGCTAATTTTGGCTGCCTCTATTTCAGAGGCGGAAAGATCTCTCGTGTCGATGGGGATGACACGGTAGGGAATACGACGCTGTCGGAGCACCACGTATTTAAGAGTTTCTGAGTATGCGATGGCCCTGTTGCCAGGGATCGTCCAAGGCGTGGTGGTCCAGATTACGATCTTGGCGCCTGGAGATCTCAGTGCCCCAGAGTTGGTGCTGATCACCGGGAATGACACATAGATCGCGGGGCTGGTGATCTCGGCATATTCGATTTCGGCTTCCGCCAGGGCGGTCTGCTCCACCACGGACCACATCACCGGCTTGGAGCCGCGATAGAGCAGCCCGTTCATGGCGAATTTCATCAGCTCGGCGGCGATGGTGGCCTCGGCGTCGAAGCTCATGGTGGTGTAAGGGTGCGCCCAGTCACCCTGGACGCCTAAGCGCTTGAACTCCTCGCGCTGCACATTGAGCCAATGCTCGGCATAGGCGCGGCATTCGCGGCGAAAGGCGATCATCGCCGCCGCATCCGGCAGATCGGGCTTAGGCCGTCCCTTGGCGCGATAATTCTCCTCCTCGATCTTCCATTCGATGGGGAGGCCGTGACAGTCCCAGCCCGGCACGTAATTGGCGTCCTTGCCCATCATGCCTTGCGAGCGGGTGATCACGTCTTTGAGGATCTTGTTCAGCGCGTGCCCGATATGCAGATGGCCGTTGGCGTAAGGCGGACCGTCATGCAGGACGAATTTCGGCCGGCCCATCGCCTCCTCGCGCAAAAGGTCAAACAGACGAAGTCTGTCCCAGCGTTTGAGCAGCTCGGGCTCGCGCTCGGGCAGCCCCGCCTTCATGGGGAAGTCGGTCGCGGGCAGGAACAGGGTCTTGCTCCAGTCGCGCCCGATCTGGGGAGGCTTGGGTTCGGGGCTGACCACGAGCTCTGGCAGCAACGCCGCTGATGGCTGAGCGTTCTTTGCCGGGAGGGGCTTTCGCTTCGGCTTCGCCTGTGGCTTGGCAGGCTTCGCCGCGGACCTGGCCTTCTGCTTAGGCTGCGCTTTTGGCGGGGACTTCGTTCCCTTCTTGGTGGCGGACTTTTTAGTCTTAGCCTTGGGGGCCCGCTTGGGCGCCTTTGGTTTGCGCGCGGGTTGTCTCGCCTTGCGCTTGGTGGCGGGTTTCGCAGCTTTGAGCTTTGCAGAAGGCTTCGCCCGCTTCAATGGCGCCTTCGATCTGCCCGCAGGCTTGGTCGCAAGCGCTTGCTTGGCGGGCGACGACGCTTTCTTGCTCTTGGTTTTCGCCATGGTCCTTCAGCCCCGCCCATCGGCTCGCCCCGCGCGACCCAGGCGGGTTCTAGCAACGCCGTCCGCTACAATCCAGTGTCGCGGCCGAGCGCGCGGCCGAGCGGAAACGTCCGCATAGGGTCGTCGGCGTCGAGCTTGGCAAGAATTGCGCGGGCTTGCTCGCAGTCTTCTTGCATCTGAGCAGCGAGCGCCTCCGGACCGGCAAAACTCGCGTCGCCCCGGAGCCGCTGGATGAACTCCACCTCGATCTCCTCGCCATAGAGGTCGCCCGAGAAATCGAGGAGAAAAGCCTCGAGCACCGGCTTCCCTTCGCCGAAGGTGGGTCGCGCGCCGACATAGCCGGCCGCGTGGTAACGGCGCCCTCCATGCTCGACCCGCACCGCATAGATGCCATGGCCGACGTCCTGACCTTCCGCCAGCGGCAGATTGACAGTGGGGAAGCCCATCCCCTTGCCGCGGCCGGCACCGCGCTCGACCCGTCCCCGCACGCGCCACCAATAGCCGAGCTGCTCCGCGGCCTCCCTCATCTCGCCGCGGCGGAGATGCTCGCGCACCTTGCTCGAGGCGAAGATCACCCCGTCAAGCGTCACCGGCTCGACGATATCGACACCGAAGCCGAGCCTCTTCCCCAAGGCCTTAAGCTCAGCCGGCGTGCCGGTGCGGCCCTTGCCGTAGGTGAAGTCGTGGCCCACCACCACGTGATGGGTGCCAAGGCCGTGAGCAAGAACCTTGGTGGCGAAGGCTTCCGAGCTCAAGCCGGCGAGATCAGGCCCGAATTCGATGACGAAGGTCTCGTCGAGCCCGAGCGCGGCCAGAAGCTCGAGCTTGACGAGCAGCGGCGTCAGCCGAAAGAAGGGTTGGTCCGGCATGAAGAACTCGCGAGGATGCGGCTCGAACACGACGGCGCCAGAGCGCCTTCCAACCGACTTGGCGAGTTCATGCGCGCGGCCAAGCACTGCCTGATGGCCGCGATGGACGCCATCGAAATTGCCGATCGCGAGCACTGCACCTATCGTGGACGCAGGCACATCCCGCCAGCCGGTGACGACGTCCATGCTCGCATCCTCTGGCGCTTACGATCGCGGATCGCGGCGGGGTGCCATCATGACTTTCATGCGCTATCGCTGCGCTACTTGAGCGCCACTTACGATCGCGGATCGCGGCGGGGTACCATCATGACGGCCTCGCCGTCCAATACGCTCTTGCCGTTCACCGCGCATTCGGTGGCCAGCACCGCCCGCCCCTTCTCGGGGTCCAGGCTCGTGATCTTGGCGGTCGCCACCACCTCGTCGCCGATGCGCACCGGCGCGCGGAATTTGAGGTTCTGCGAAAGATAGATGCAGCCGGGACCGGGGAGCTTGGTGCCGAGCACCGTGGAAATCAGGCTCGCCGTCAGAAAGCCGTGGGCGATCCGCTGCTTGAAGATGGTGCCGGCGGCATAGGCGTCGTCCAAATGCACGGGATTGGTGTCTCCCGAGAGGTCGGCGAAGGCGACGACGTCCTCATTGCTGATCTTCTTGGCGTAGCTCGCCTCCATGCCAACGGCCAGATCCTCGAAGAAATAGCCGTGACTGGCAGCCCCGTTCCCGTTCGTGGTCATCGATCGCCCCCGCTCCCATGATTTTGCGAGTGCGAAAATAGCGAAGCCACTGTTGCACTGCAACAACGCTGCGCAGGCGCGCCCGTCGGGTAGGACCCTGGCGCAGCCGCTTAACCCTCCGTTCACGGCCAATCCCTAATTTGGGCCGGTCGGACCCTTTCCCAGGCGCGCGGTCCCATTGGAACATGGAGCCGATGACGGGCTATGAGCTTTTGAGCGAGGTCCGCACCGATGACCGGCTGTCGCGCACGCCGTTCATCACGGTCACCGCCGAATCGAAAACCGAGAACGTGGTCGCCGCCAAGAAGGCCGGCGTCAATAAACTACATCGTCAAGCCTTTCAACGCGGCGACGTTGAAGGCCAAGATTGACGCCGTGTTCAGCGATTAGCACGAGGGCCAGAGTTGCAATGCCGCGCGCGCGGGAACTCCGATAAGGCGCCGGCCGACGCCCGCCCACTTCGGCGAACGCCGCAAGACCGGTAAGTCGCTCGCGGCCGAGATCGCTATGCTGGCAAATGCGGTGCGTGAGCTTGCCGCCATCCGCCGCACCGCAGAGGAGGCAGCTTGGCGCATTTTTACCTCTGCGGAAGGCCTGCTCTCGACCGACGACAACGGTGCCTCGGCGAAGGCTGAAGACGCTGCGCTCAGCATCATCACGGCCTCCGGCTTTGATGATCTTGTGGGCCAGCGGATGACGAAGATCGCCGAGGCCATCGATAGTCTCATCGCCGCGCGGCTCAAGCGCGTGGATGGCACGCGGCAGAAGGCGGACGCCGGGCGGTAGCGGCGCAAGGCGGAGCGCATGCGCAAGAGGCCGGACCTGCCCGCGCCAAGCGCGGAACAGGCGAGCATCAACGCTCTCTTCGCCAAAATCTAGCGTCACCAAGCGAGTGCGGGCATGGCGGCGCGTGCGGGCTTCATGCCCTCGAACAATTCGCCGAGGACAAGCTCATCGAGATCGGTGTTGCCTTCCGCGTCCTCACCACAGGCGGCGTTGGCGACATGCAGGCCGCTCGCCACGAATACGGCGTCGAGCCCGAAGCTCGCCGCTCCCGCCATGTCGGTATGCACCCCATCGCCGATGGCGAGGATCTCGCCTCGCGCAAGCGTCCTTCCGGCAAGCTCGGCGACGGTCTCCACAGCGAGGTGGTAGATGGGAGCGTAAGGCTTGCCGGCATAGATCACGCTGCCGCCGAGCTCCGCATAGATTTGCGCGAGCGCGCCGGCGCAATAGACGAGGCGGTGGCCGCGCTCCACCATGTGGTCGGGATTGGCGCAAAGCATCGGCAACTGCCTCTCGGCAAGCTCGCTGAGCAAAGCGTCATAGTCCCCGGGCGTCTCGACTTCGTCGTCGAAGAGGCCCGTGCAGACCACGAGCTCGGCCTCGCTTGGCTCGACGCGAGTGACATCGAGGCCGACGAAAATCGGCAGGTCGCGTTCAGGCCCAAGATGGAAGACCCGCGCTCCCGCCCGTTGCGCAAGCTCGTGGCGGGTAAGATCGCCGGAGGAGACCGTCGCGTCGTAGCATTGGTCGGCCACGCCGAGACTGCGCAGCTGATTCTGTAACCCCTCGCTCGGCCGCGGCGAGTTGGAGAGCAGCACGACGATTCCACCCTGCTCGCGGAAGCGCCGCGTCGCCTCGACGGCAGGCGCATAGGCCCGCACCCCGTTATGCATCACACCCCAGATATCGACGAGCCAGGCAGCGTAGCTCGAGCCCAGCGCCTCGATCGAGCCGATCACCGGGATGATCTCCGTGTCGATTGTCATGGCGCTCCCCCTAGAGGCCCGGCGCATGGGGGTCAAGGCGATTGCCCCTATTTGGCGTGGGTGTGGGGACGCATCTGGTCCGGGACGGCCCGCCGCTCAAGGCCGCCACCGGCGAGCCAGGCGTCGGTGCTCTCACGAGCGCGTTCGATCAGCTCGCTGGTATGCGAAAAGTCGTAAGGCGAGCCGATCACGGGCAGGGCGGCGGCACCACATGATAGTCAATGCTGCCGTCGAGACTCTCAAGCTCGTGGGTCACCTGCCGGG